>Ga0208220_1000154_pt1 | contig 27107 bp, 20 predicted proteins | sample NGESurdeep092012_9_FD_184484 | JGI IMG/M metagenome (GOLD analysis project Ga0208220, IMG submission 184484) | Arctic peat soil microbial communities from Barrow, Alaska - NGEE Surface sample F53-1 deep-092012 (SPAdes) | ecosystem: Environmental > Terrestrial > Soil > Wetlands > Peat ...
TGGTGACGGCATCGGCTCACCTGCCCGCCACTCCCCCGTACGTCTTTCTGACCGCACCGGCATCTGGCCAGGGAACGGGCGGCGCGATGATCCTGGACAACCACGGTGACCTGGTCTGGTTCTCCCCGGATGCCGGCCAGCGCGCCAAATTCAACCTCTCGCCTCAGGTGTACCGGGGCAAGCCGGTGCTGACCTGGTGGGAAGGGCTCGTCACCCAGGGGCACGGCGAGGGCGTAATCGTCATCGCCGACACCTCCTATCGCCGGCTGCACACGATCGCGGCCAAGCGCGGTCTCGCTGCCGACGTGCATGAGTTCGTCATCACCAGGCAGGGCACCGCGCTGATTACTGCCTACCGGAAGGCCGCGGCCGACCTGTCCGGCCTCGGCGGCCCGGCCAGCGGCGTGGTCCTGTCGGGTGTCGTCCAGGAGATCGACATCTCGACGGGCAAGCTGCTCTTCGAATGGGACAGCCTGGACCATGTGGGCGTGGCGGAGAGCTACCAGGAGTTTTCCGGTGGCACGACGGCGAATCCCTTCGATTACTTCCACATCAATTCTATTAATGTCGCACCCGATGGTGACTTGCTGATATCGGCCCGCAATACGTGGGCGATCTACAGGCTCGCCCGGCCGGGAGGGTCAGTGCGCTGGCGCCTCGGCGGCAGGTATTCCAGTTTTGCGATGGAGCCCGGAGCGGGATTTTTCTGGCAGCATCACGCGCGGCTGCACGGGGGCGGACTCCTGTCGCTCTTTGACGACGGCGCCGCCCCGCAGGAGGAGCAATACTCCCGCGGTCTCATACTTGACGTCGATACCAGTGGAATGCGGGCATCGGTCAGGCGGCAGTACATCCATCCGCGCCGCCGCCTGCTCGCGTCGGCGATGGGCAGCACTCAGGTGCTCGCCGATGGCCGCGTGCTCGTCGGCTGGGGCACCGAGCCCTACTTCTCCGAGTTCTCGGCGGACGGCACGCTGCTTCTTGACGGCCAGATCGCCACCGGAAGCCCGTCCTACCGGGCATTTCGCGCCGGCTGGTCCGGCCATCCCGGCGGGCATCCCGCCGCCGCCGCCCGCCGCCGCGGCCTCGCTGCCACCGTCTATGCCAGCTGGAACGGAGCCACCGAGGTCCGCGCCTGGAAGGTGCTCGCGGGCCGGACTCCTTCCTCGCTCTCTCACGTCGGCTCAGCCCGCCGGGCCGGTTTCGAGACGGCGGTCACGACGCATCACGCCGGCCCGTACTTTGCCGCCGAGGCACTGAATGCCCGCGGCCACGTGCTCGGCAGATCCAGGACCGTACGACTGAAGTAAGGCTGCTCAGCCGAAGGCAGACGGGAGTGCTTCCTGCGGGTCATTCGCTTTCAAGGTGGCTTCACCTCGCTGGGGGAGGAACAGGCTGAGGGCGGTGACGAAGGCCAGGATTTTCGACAGCACGTTCAGCGCGATGGGGACCGGGGCGGATGGGTAGGCGAAACCGAACAGGCCCCAGACCGCGAACACGATGAACATCAGCGCGAGGAAGAAGAAGGTGGCCCTGGTCAGCTTCACCATGGGAGACAGCGTCAGGAGCCACAGCGTGGTGATCTCAGTGAGGAAGAGCGGCAGGAAGAACAGGGCCCTGTACAGGGCTGGATCGGGCGCCGGCGACGGCGCTGGCCAGCCTGGTCCTGAAGCCGTGCGGGCTGGCGATGAGGATGATGACGAAGGTGGCGCCTGCCGCGAGGAAGGTAACGGGCGTGATGGGATCCGCGGGCGCGGCCTGGGCTATCTGCCCCTGACGCTCATGCTGAACGTAGACGGATGCGCAGACCAGGACCGTGGCTATCGCCAGGACCCACGTCAGGAGCATGAAAATCACGGCTGCCCGGCCGGGCCTGGCTGGCCGGATGGGGAGATACAACCGGGTTCCCGTGAACGTCAGGCCTCCCGCGACGGCCAGCAGGACTATGGCCAGCCCTATCCTGGCGGTCCCGCCATAGCTGACCCACGTGCCGTATTGAGTCATGGTCGCGCGTACCTGCCTTCAGGAGGACCGAGGTCATATCTCGATCCTCGCGGGGCATGAGCGCCGCAGCCATGGTGCCGCCACCCGACCTCAACGTACGGCTAGCACGGCCGGCCAGTTCGGCAGCGCGTAGACGATGGCCCGCCGGATACCGTCGCCAGCACCCAGCGGGCCATCAGCGGTCATGACACCGTCAGCGCCCGACCACGATCTCTCCGAGCAGGCCGTGAGACTCACCATCGGGCCCGGCGGAAAAGACCAGCTCGCCGGTCTTGGCGGCGTTCCCGTTGCCGAAGCTCAGGCCCCAGAGCCCATCGATGACGATCGGCTGGCCGCCCTGCCGCCGGAACTGACCCAGGTGCGCACCCGTCACCGGGTTCCCCCGGATCCGGATGCCCGGATCATGCCTGGTGCGCACTGCTCGGCGAAAACGCCGGCAGCTGACCCGTTCGTGCGATGCCTTACCCGGCCGCGGGCGCCACTGCCGTTGCTGCGGGGTCGGGCGGCAACGGTGGCATCGCACCGCTGCTGGTCGGGGCGAGCGGAGTATCAAGCTTGGTTCCGGCCATCTGCTTCAGCATGAAATCGTGATTCAGGTCGAGGATCGCCCGGGTCTCTGCGGCGATGACGGCGTTGCGGCTGAGGCTGAGCTCGTTGTCCTGCTGCTGCTCACCCGACAACGACCAGTTCGTGGAGCCCTTCACCGTGTAGACACCGTCGACAATCACGATCTTCAGGTGCGAGATCGCGTTGTGCACAGAGCTGGTGCCGATGGCGATGCTGTTGCCGAAGGCGTCATTGCTCCAGCCGGCCAGGATCTGCTTCTCATGCGCGCCAGCGGCCTGGCTGCGGTCCAGGCTCATCTGCACGTAGATGGTCTTGTCGGCCAGCTTGGACTGGATGATCTTGTTCAGCTCGTCGTCGTCGTAGCCGAACATGTTGACCACGATGGAGTGCTGGGCGCTGTCCAGCAAGGCGACCAGCAGGCCGTGGATGTTGTCCCTCGGAGCGAAGAACGTCCGCTCGTCGGCGGGATAGCCGTCCAGGAAACGGCCCTCAGCCTTATACGTAGCGAGGTTGTCCCATACGAATAGATCACTGGCCATCGCAAACCCCCCTTTGGTCTACTGCCATAGTGCCGATGCCGTGCCCCGACGTCTACAGGTCCGCGCCGCAGGACCCTTAGGTAACGGTGAGCCCGCCATCGACAATCAGCGTCTGGCCCGTTATGTAGCTGCCGGCATCGCTGGCCAGGAAGACGAGAGCTGCGGCAAGTTCCGGTCCCTCACCCCACCGGCCGGCCAGGACCCGGCCCAGCTGTCTGGCGATGTAATCGCCAGAGAACTGGTCGGTCATCTCGGAGCGGAAGAACCCGGGCGCGATCGCGTTCACCCGAATCCCCTTCCGTCCCGTCCACTGCTGCGCCAGATCACGAGTCAGCCCGATCAGCCCGGCCTTGCTGGCGCTGTACGCCGCCTGCGGCAGGCCGGCGGTCGTGATACCGAGCACGCTGGAGATGTTGACGATCGAGGAACCGGGCCGCATGACGCGGCCGCATTCCTGCGCCATCCAGTAGCAGCCGTTCAAGTTGACGTCGATGACCTGCCGGAATTCGTCGGGCTTCTCGCGGCTGGCCGGCACCGCGGTTCCGATGCCGGCGTTATTGACCAGGATCTCCACGTGCCCGAAGGTCTCGACGGCGGCCTCGACCAGCCGGCGGCAGTCCTCGGGCACGGACACGTCGGTGCGGACGACCAGCGCCCGCCGTCCCGTGGCCTCGACCGCGTCCTTCGTGGCCTCGAGCCGGTCGGTCCGGCGAGCGGCCAGGACCACATCGGCTCCCGCCTCGGCGAGCGCGGTCGCGAAGGCGACGCCAAGTCCCGAGGAAGCTCCGGTGACAATGGCTGTCCGGCCGTCCAGGCGGAAGCGATCGAGAATGGTCATCTCCGTCAGTATGACCTGGGCAGCCCGAGCACGTGCTGGCAGCTCGATAGGCATGAGCGGCTCAGCCGACCTGTCGCGGCTGCGCCGCCCAGTGCCTCTCGCGCAGCGCCCGGCGGAAGAGCTTTCCGACCGCGGTCTTCGGGATCTCGTCGACTAGTTCCAGGTGGATGGGTTTCTTGTAGCTGGCCAGGCCGACCTCCCGGCATTGCTGCTGGATCTCCTCGAGGGTGGGCTGAAGGCCGGCGACGGGGGCGATGCAGGCCACCTCAAGCACCAGCTGCCAGCGCACCCCTCCGCCGAGCTGACCTGCGGCGGGCGAAGCGAATTGAGGAGATCCTCCGGGTTGCCACCCGGCTGTTTGCTGAACGCGGGTACGCGGCCACCAGTCTCGACGAGATCGCAGAGGTCTTCGACCTGTCCAAGGCGTCGATCTATCACTACTTCCCGAGCAAGGAAGACCTGATAGTCGCCTGCCTGGACCGCATCGGCGAGGAAACCCACCAGCAGCTCACCACCGCCGCGGACAGCACGCTGTCGCCCCGGGACCGCCTGCACGCGGCGGTGCGGGCGCAAGTACTCACGCTGACCCGCGACCACGCCGCGGGGGCCTCGCTGTTCATTCATGACCTCGGCTTGCCCGAAGCTGCCCGCGCCCGCGTTTCGGCGCCCGCCCGCTGCTGTGGCAGCTGGCCGCCGGCTACCGCGCCGTCGCCCTGATATGGGCCGACGGCGGGTACGCCGGCAGGCTGGTGAGCTGGGCGAAGGACACGCTGCGCCGGACCGTGCAGATCGTCAGGCGCCCCAATAACCTGCACACCTTCAAGGTCCTGCCTCGCCGGTGGGTGGTCGAGCGGACCTTCGGCTGGATCATGAAGCATCGCCGGTGTGTCCGCGACTATGAGCGGCTGCCCGAACATCACGAGACCTACATCTACTGGTCCATGATCCACGTCATGGCCGCGCGCCTGGCTCGCCGTCAGGCCACGGCACCCTCCGCGCCAGTGCCGACCTCACCCGCGCTGCGGCAGGCGGCCTGAGGTTGTTAAGTTCAACTGGCTCTTAACCCCCGGAAGCCGTCCCCTCCGTGGGCTTCTCCTTGGCCGAGCTAGAGGGGGACTAGGGAGTATCAGCAGGCTTTGGGCGGCGCCGCGCTGGTCGAGTTCGGGTCGAGTAAAGGCGGTTGAGGCTCTGGAGAGTCTCGATCATCAGCGCTCGAAGGTGGTGCGGGCCGAGGATCTCGATGTCGGGGGCGAGGCGGAACAGTTCAGAGAGGGCCTGGCTGGGTTCTTCGACGGGGATCGTCACTCGTAGCCAGCCTTGCTCGCCGGGTTCGGCGCTGCGCCGTGCAGCATCGACCACGCTGGGTTCGGCGACCTCTGGGAGCCGGGCAAACGCGTCAGGTGACAGGCGGACAACGGCATGATCGACGTGCCGCCGTTCCTCGAAGCTCCGGAGGTACTGCTGCCAGTAGCTGGCCAGGTCGAACCCCGCATCGCGCTCGAAGGTGACATCAAGGGGCTGGACGTCGAGAATGCGCGATACGCGGTAGGTGCGCGTCGCATTGCTCGCGGCGGCCACCAGGTACCAGCGGCCGGCCTTCAGGACCAGTCCATAGGGCTCGACCACACGGGTGACCTCTTGGGGTTTTGCCCAGCGCAGGTAGAGGATGCGGATGGCCCGCTCGTTCCACACCGCGTCCGCGACGGCCGCGAGATGCGGTGAGCTGTCGGCGTCGCGGTACCACGAGGGGGCGTCGAGGTGGAACCGCCCGGCGACCCGTCCGGCTCGGTCCCGCAGATCGGCGGGGAGGGCGGCCATGAGTTTGAGCTGAGCCGCGGTGACCGATGCGCCGAGTCCGAGGTCGGCGGCGGCGCTCGGCAGCCCGGTGAGGAACAGGGAGTCCGCTTCCCCGGCGGTGAGCCCGGTCAGCCGGGTCCGGTAGCCGTCCACCAGGCGGTATCCCCCGTCGTGGCCGGCTTCCCCGTAGAGGGGCACGCCGGCGGCCGCCAGGGACTCCATGTCCCGGTAGACGGTGCGGACAGAAACCTCCAGCGCGTCGGCCAGCTCCTGGGCGGTCATGCGACCCCTGCTTTGGAGCAGCAGGAGGATCGACACCAGCCGGCTCGCGCGCATGGCCCAAATTTTATCGGGATCTACTGACAGAAGATGTCAGTAGATGGTCCGTAGGTTGGCCGGTGACGAGATAACTCGTCACCGAGCCACCGGAATCACATCACGACTGGAGCGCAATCCAATGCCATTCCTCACCACCTCCGACGGCTGCGACCTCTTCTTTTCCGACTGGGGCGATCCTCACGGACGACCCGTGGTCTTCGCCCACGCCTGGGCGCTGTCCGGGGACATGTGGCACCAGCAAGTCCCCGAACTGGTCGAGGCCGGCCTGCGCTGCGTCGTCTACGACCGCCGCGGCCACGGTCGCTCCGACCGGCCCGGGCGCGGCTATGATCTCGACACCCTCGCCGCCGACCTCGCCGCGCTCGTCAATCACCTGGACCTCACCGACGCGGTCCTGGTCGGCCATTCCTTGGGCGCCAGCGAAGTCGTGCGCTACGTCACAAACACCGGCGCCGATCGCGTGGCCGGAATCGTGCTCAGCGCACCGACCCTGCCGGCTCTTCTCCGAACCGAGGACAACCCGGACGGCATCTACAGAGCAGTGTTCGAGGAGTCCTGGCGAGCCATGCGCGTCGACATCGGCGCGTGGATGACCAACCTCACCAACGGTGACTTCAACGAGTATTTCGGGACAGCCAGGCCGATGTCGGACGACCTCGGCGCCTGGACCCGCCGGCAGATCGTCGAGACTCCCCTTATCGCTGCCATGGCAAGCCAACGGAGCGTCGTCGAGGCCGACTTCAGACCGGAACTACGCAGGCTTGACCTCCCAACCCTCATCATCCAGGGGGATGCGGACACCTCCCTCCCCCTCGAACTCACCGGCCGTCCGACCGCCGCCCTTGTGCCCGACAACAAATTGGTGGTGATCGAAGGCGCGGGCCATGGCCTCTACGCCAGCGCCGCCGTCCGCTACAACAGCGAACTCCTCCACTTCATCTCCGCATGCCCGACCAAGCAGGACGGCGCCTATCAGGAGCCGCAGGCGGCTCGCCAGTGACCGGCCAAGGCGACGTACTCGGCCTCATCCCCTTCGCGAGGACGCTCGGGCTGTCGGTGGTCCGCAACGACCCCACCGAAGTGCAGGTTCGCCTCGACTGGGATTCCGATCTCTGCACCAGCGGTGGCGTGCTCCACGGAGGCGTCATCATGGCCGCGGCCGACACCGCGGGAGGCATCTGCGCGTTCCGCAACATCCCGCCCGACGCTGCGGGCACCATCACCGTCGAGTCGAAGACCAACTTCCTCAGCGCTGTCACCCGCGGCCGCATCGACGCGATCGCCAAGCCAATCCACCTCAGCCGCACCCTCATCGTCATCGAGTCCGACGTCCGTGACGACCAGCAGCGCCTGGTCGCCCGGGTCATTCAGTCCCAACTCGTCCTCGCCCAGTGAGGCCGAGTACTGGCCATGCCCGTAGCTCGCGACCTGATAGCCGCTCGCGCAGTAGGGCTGGGCGCGGCATTTCCAGGTGGTTCTGTTCGATCATGTGGGGGACACCCTGCTGCTGTACACCGACGGGCTGACCGACGCGCGCACCGGCGCCACCAGCGAACGTTACGGGGACGAGGGCCTGCGCAGCTTCGCCAGGAGACTCGCGCCCACCACCGCCGGCGCGGCCGTCACCGCCATTGCGGCCCTCCTGGACGAGCTGAGCGACGGCCTCGACGATGACACTGCCGTCCTGGCGCTCAGCGTCCCCTCCCCCGCTTACTGGGCCGGGCCTCCCCGGCTCGCCGAGTCGAAGTCCCCGCTGCCGTCGGCCGCGCCCTTGCCTGGCTGGGGGTAAGCATGCGTCCCGCCGACCGGCACGTTCCCCGGATGGCCCCCGCCTGTCGACATCTGCTTGATCTTGAGGTAACGGACAACTTCGTGTCGCTGGGTGACAACCAGCCAGGCCGCGGCCAGCACGCCAGCAATCGCCAGTATCTTACGAATCATCTCAAGCTCCTTCCGATAACACCGCCCCGGCTGTCAGCCGTGCGCACCGCGACGGCCACGATGACAGCTACCCCACTTCCCCGGATGCCCGGGCTTACTCCAGCCTAGGCAGCCCGCCGCCAGTCCCCGGAGTCGCCCGAGCCGCGGCCCGCAGCCGCCTCGCCGAGCAGCGGCCGCAGGTACCGGCCGGTATACGACTCCGCCACCTGGGACACCTCCTCCGGGGTCCCCTGGGCGACCACCAGCCCGCCGCCCGGGCCGCCCTCGGGTCCCAGGTCGATGACCCAGTCAGCGGTCTTGATCACGTCGAGGTTGTGCTCGATCACCAGGACGGTATTGCCTAGGTTGACGAGCGAGCGCAGCACGCCGAGCAGCTTGCTGACGTCCTCGGAGTGCAGGCCGGTCGTCGGCTCGTCGAGCACGTAGATCGTCCGGCCCGTCGAGCGCTTCTGCAGCTCGGCGGCCAGCTTCACGCGCTGCGCCTCGCCGCCGGACAGCGTGGTGGCCGGCTGCCCGAGCCGCACGTAACCCAGGCCGACCTGCACCAGCGTGCGCAGGTGCCGCGCGATCCGCTCGATCGGCGCGAAGAACTCCGCGGCCTCCTCGATGGGCAGGTCGAGGACCTCGGCGATCGTCTTGCCCTTGTAGTGCACCTCGAGCGTGTCACGGTTATAGCGGGCTCCCTGGCACACCTCGCACGGGACGTAGACATCCGGCAGGAAGCTCATCTCGATCCTGATGGTGCCGTCGCCCTGGCAGTTCTCGCAGCGGCCGCCCTTGACGTTGAACGAGAACCGGCCCGGCTGGTAGCCGCGAACCTTCGCCTCGGCCGTCTCGGCGAACAGCTTGCGGATGTGGTCGAACACGCCGGTATAGGTCGCCGGGTTCGACCGCGGGGTCCGCCCGATCGGGGACTGGTCGACGCCGGCCACCTTGTCGACCTGCTCGATGCCCGTGACCCGGGTGTGCCGGCCGGGCGGCAGCTTCGCCCCGTTGATCCGGTTCGCCAGCGCCGGGTACAGGACGTCGCTGACCAGCGATGACTTGCCCGACCCGGAGACCCCGGTGACCGCGACGAACCGGCCCAGCGGGAAGGCGACGTCGATGTCGCGCAGGTTGTGCTCGCGGGCGCCCTCGACGACCAGCTCGTAACCCGCCTGCGGAGGCCGGCGCCGCGCGGGCACCTCGATCTTCCGGCGCCCGGACAGGTACGCGCCGGTGATCGACTCCGCCGACTTCTTCAGCTCGTCGACGGTGCCGCTGACCACGATCTGGCCGCCGTGCTGGCCGGCCTGCGGGCCGATGTCGACGACCCAGTCCGCGGCCGCGATGGTGTCCTCGTCGTGCTCCACGACGATCAGCGTGTTGCCCAGGTCGCGCAGCCGCAGCAGCGTGTCGATCAGCTGGCGGCTGTCCCGCCGGTGCAGCCCGGCCGACGGCTCGTCCAGCACGTACAGCACGCCGGCCAGGCCCGAGCCGATCTGGGTCGCGAGCCGGATCCGCTGCGCCTCGCCGCCGGCCAGCGTCGCCGCCGCCCGGTCCAGCGAGAGATAGTCCAGCCCGACGTCGGCCAGGAAGCCCAGGCGCGCCTGGATCTCGCGCAGCACCCGCTCGCCGATCAGCCGCTCTCGCTGGGTCAGGTCCAGCTCCCGCACCCACTGGGCCGCCTCGCCGATCGACAGCGCCGCGACCTCCGCGATCGAGCGGCCCTGCACGGTCACGGCCAGGGCCTCCGGCCGCAGCCGGGTGCCCCCGCACGCCGGGCACGGGACCTCGCGCATGAAGCCCTCGTGCTGCTCGCGCGCGCTGTCCGACTCGGCCTCGGCGTGCCGCCGCTCGATCCAGGGCAGCACGCCCTCGAAGGTGACGAAGTACGACCGGTCACGGCCGGCCCGCGTGCGGTAGCTGATGTGCACCCGGTCGCCGGTGCCGTGCAGCACCGCCGCCCGCGCGTCCGGCGCCAGCTCGTCCCACGGGGTGGCGAGGTCGAAGCCGCGCGCGCCGGCCACCCCCTGCAGCAGCCGCTGGAAGTAGTCGCGCTCCTTCCAGCCCGCCCACGGCGCGATCGCGCCGCGGGCCAGCGGCAGGCTCCCGTCCGGCACGATCAGCTCCGGGTCAACCTCCCGCCGGGCCCCGAGGCCGGTGCAGACCGGGCAGGCGCCGAACGGGGAGTTGAACGAGAACGACCGCGGCTCCAGCTCGTCGACCGCGAGCGGGTGGCCGTTCGGGCACGTCAGCATCTCGGAATAACGGGGCTGGCGGCCGGGATCGCCCTCCGGGAGGTCGACGAGATCCAGCATCACCAGGCCATCGGCCAGCCGCAGCGCCGTCTCGACCGAGTCGGTGATGCGCTGCCTGCTCGCCGCCCGGGCCGTGAGCCGGTCGATGACCACCTCGATGGTGTGCCGCTCCTGCCGCCGCAGCTCGGGCGGCTCGGTCAGCGGGTGGACCGTGCCGTCGACCCGGACCCGGGCAAAGCCCTTGGCCTGCAGGTCCGTGAAGAGCTGGGCGTAGTCGCCCTTGCGCTCCCGCGCGACCGGCGCGAGCACGTGGAACCGGGTGCCCTCCGGCAGCTCCAGGATGCGGTCGACGATTTGCTGCGGCGTCTGCTTCGTGATCGGCTCGCCGCAGACCGGGCAGTGCGGCTGGCCGATCCGCGCCCAGAGCAGGCGCAGGTAATCGTAGCTCTCGGTGATCGTGCCGACCGTGGACCGCGGGTTCCTCGACGTCGACTTCTGGTCGATGGACACCGCCGGCGACAATCCCTCGATGGCGTCGACGTCGGGCTTGTCCAGCTGGCCGAGAAACTGCCGCGCATAGGCCGACAGCGACTCGACGTAACGGCGCTGCCCCTCGGCGAAGATCGTGTCGAACGCCAGGCTTGACTTACCCGATCCGGACAATCCGGTAAACGCGATCATGGCGTCGCGGGGCAGGTCGAGATCGACGCTCCTGAGATTGTGCTCACGGGCGCCACGGACGATCAGACGGTCACTCACCAGGGAACTTTCTGTGCGCAGGCTCGTCCGGGGCGGCTGATGCCGCCGGACCTTAGTGAAACAAGCTGGCCATGACATTCGTTCCGGTTCACCGGCCGGCGACGACCAGCACGCCGTACGCGAGACTCATGCTGCCGCGGCGCGCAGCACCGTGACGGCCCGATCGTCGCCGGCGCTGGCCGACTCCTGCATATGCGGCGCCATCTCGTATGCGGTCTACGCCCTGGTCCTCGCCTGCGTCGAGCTCTTCGCGAATCCGGCCGTGGCGTCGGCGCTCCTGCAAGGCCCGCAGATAGTCGCCCAGCTGCTGTTCACCCCGCTCCTGGCGGCCTGGTCGATCTGGGTCGGCACCGCGATCTCCACCCGAGCGAGCGACGTCCGCGTCGCGCAGCAGCTCGGCATGCTCGCGAGCCTCCCGTCGATCGCGTTGACCTCGCTCATCGCGTACAACGTGATCCACGCCTCGCTCGGCCTGGCCCTGGGCCTGGCGGCAGCGCTGCTGCTCCTCAACAGGCTCGGCTGGCGGGTCACGTCGGCGGCCTTCGACCGCGAACGGCTCATTACCGGCACCCGCTGATCGGGGTCGGGGTCGGGTCGGGGTCGGGGTCGCCGAGCGCGTACAGCAGCGCGGGCCCGGCACGCCGGGTTGCGTCAGCCGCCGCCTGCCCATCGGCCGATGGGCAGGCGGCGGCTGACGTCGCGCGTCGATGCGCAGTGGAAGGGCTGGCCTAGGGCGCGTAGATCTGGAATTCGGAGACCTGCCCGGCGGGCCAGCCGGTGTTGGCGGTGAAGTTGAGCCGCAGGTACTGGTCGCTGGTACCCGAGGGCAGGCTGATGGTCACGGTGTTACCGGTGGATGGGTTGAAGGTGTAGTTGGCGGAGGCGACCAGCGTGGTCCAGGTGCTTCCGTTGCCGCTGCCCTGCAGCGAGAGCGTCTGGGTCCGGGTGGCCCAGGAACTGGACGGCGGCAGGTCGAGGACGATCGACCCGAGGGTCTGGGCGGAGTTGAGGTTGGCCTCCAGCCACTGCGGGAAGGCGCTGTTGGCGCTCTCCCAGTAGGTGCTGGTGTTGCCGTCGTTGGCGTTCGACGGAACGTAGGTCTGCGTGTAGCTGCTGGCGGTGAACGCGGCGCCCGAGGCCAGGTTCATCGGGGTGCCACCGCCACCGCCACCGCCGCTACCGGAGCCGGAGCCCGCGCCGCCGGAGAAGATCTCGAACTCGGAGACCTGCCCGGCGGGCCAGCCGGTGTTGGCGGTGAGGTTGAGCCGCAGGTACCGCTCGCTGGCCGCGGACGGCAGGCTGATCGTCACGGTGTTACCGGTGGACGGGTTGAAGGTGTAGTTGGCGGAGGCGACCAGCGTGGTCCAGGTGCTGGCGTTGGTGCTGCCCTGCACCGAGAGCGTCTGGGTCCGGGTGGCCCAGGAACTGGACGGCGGCAGGTCAAGGGTGACCGACCCGATGGACTGGGCCGACCCGAGGTCGGCCTGCAGCCACTGCGGGAAGGCGCTGTCGGTGCTCTCCCAGTAGGTGCTGGTGTCGCCGTCGTTGGCGTTCGACGCAGCGAAGTTCTGGGTGGAGCCGCTGGCCGACATCGTGGCCCCCAGCGCCAGGTTGGTGGTCGAGGTGACCCCCAGGCCACCGAGGCTCACCGTCAGGGTCGGCGTCGGGCTGCTGTTGGACACCGTGAGCGTGCCGGTCTGGTTGCCTCCGGCGGTAGGCGAGAACTTGACGCTGACGGTGCAGGACGCGCCCGCGGCCAGCGAGCTGCCGCAGGTGCTGGTCTGCGAGAACTGACCGCTCGCCGAGACCGAGGAGATCGTCTGCGCGCTGCCGCCAGGATTGCTGATGGTGACGGCCTGCGCGGAGCTGGCCGAGCCGACGTTCTGGTCACCGAACGACAGGCTGGACGGAGAAGCCGTCAGCGCGCCGGGCGTGGCCTGGCTGGGGAAGGTGGTCAGGGTGGGGGTGGTGCTCCAGCCGGAGTTGCCGGTCCCGAGGTTGAAGGTGAACGTGCCGCTGCCTGGCGGGTAAGCGCTGTTGTAGACGCCCGCCACGCCGATGTTGGCGGCGGTGATGTTGCTGAACGAGGCAGATCCCTGCGTCTCCACCTGGAAGACGACGGTCCCGGTGCCGTTAATGGTGTCGCCGGTGAAGTTCACGCCGGTGACGGCCAGCCCGGTGCCGCCGCCGGAGACGATCTCGACGGCGCTCCAGGGGCTGTTGTCGATCGCGTTGCCGGTGATGTTGATCGTGACGTTCTGGATCGCGTAATCGTAGGCGTCGACCCGGAGCGCGCCCATCGGATGACCCCAGTTGGGGTTCATCGCGCCGGATCGCAGGATCGTGTTGTTCGAGACGGTGATCGTGCCGCTCAGCGGGGCGAAGCCGGGCGACAGGAACTGCTCGTTGGAGATGGCCATGCCGCTGCCCAGGGCGTTGGTGTCGGCCACCACGTTGCCGGTGATGGTGTTGTTCGCGCCGCCGTAATCCGCGATGCCGTTGGCCAGGTTGGGCTGGACGACGGTGTTGTTGCTGAACGTGATGCCGGAGTCGGCCGCGGGATATGACCAGATGGCGAGGCCGTCGTCGCCGGTGTTACGGATGAAGTTGTTCTTCACCGTGCAGGTGGTCGCGTTCCCGTTGAAGTTCAGGCCGTCCGCGTCGGTGGACAGGACCTCGGTGTTCTCCACGGTGCAGTTGCTGTTGCCGTACTGCAGCCAGAACCCGACGTTGGTGTCCTGGATCCACAGGCCGTTCACGGTCCAGCCGGAGCCAAGTGAGCCGTTGATGGCATTGGCGGTGCTGTCGTCGTGGCGGCCGACGGTGGAGCCCAGGATCGCGAACCCGCTGAGGTTGACGGGCCCGGCGACTGCTGAGGTGTTGTCGATGAGCTCGTTGGTCTTGATCTGCGAGTACCAGTCCCCCGCTCCCTCGATGGTCGCGCTGCTGACCTGCAGCGCCGAGCTGACCAGGAAGGTTCCCGGCGGGATCCACACCGGCTCGCCCGCGGAGTTGGCGGCGGAGATGGCGCTGCGGAAGGCTGACGTGGAATCGGTGTTGCCTGTGGGGTCGGCGCCTTCGGACACCACCGAGATGGAGCCGGCCGGCTGGGCGGCCGCGGCGGGCACCTGGTAGAAGTCGGCCACGTCGATGGTGTACGGCACGGCGGTGTTACCCGAGTCGACTTCCAGGCGCACGGTCGCGCCCGCGTTGAGCTGCTGGCCGAGCATGATCCGCACGTCGTTGAAGAAGTGGTGGGTCTTGCTGCCCATGATGTTCGAGGTCGTGATGTAGCTGTACTGCGAGGTCAGCGAGAGCTGCTGGCTGAGCTTGCTGCCGTTCACGTAGACCGACAGCGTGCCCGACGCGCCCTGGCTGAGGGCGTAGCTCACGTCGAAGGCATTGGCCTGCGCGGTCAGGGTGAACTGCACGTACTGGCCCTGCGCGGTGAGCTGCACGGCCTCGCGCCCGGACGCCTCGGTGGCGAGGTCGCCCTGGGTGTAGTCCGGGCCGATAACGGTGCCGTTGGTGGTCGCGTTCTCGGCCTCGTATTCGGTCATTCCCGCGACCGTGGCGCCCGCGCCGCTGGCCACCGCGAACGGGGACAGCGCCTGGCCGTGAGGTGCCGCTCTGGCCGCCGCGATGGTCTGGGCGAAGGCCGGCCGGGCGAAGCCACCGAGTGCGAGGCTCGCGGTGATCAGAGCGAGAACAGCGAGAACGGTCAGAGTGGCCCCCCGGCGACGACGACCGCCTAAGACGTCCTTGCCGTGTGCAGGAGTCATGCCTTGCTCCCTTCCGGGAAATCTGGTCGGCGGAATGCCGCACGCCGGCCGGAGTCCGTAGAAGGGCGGCAACCGGCGCGCAGCTGGGGATGGCGGCTCGAACCGATTTCACCGTATATAAAGCCATCTGTTTCTGCAAGGTTTCAACAGAATTAAGAAAAAACCGGATCATGAGCCTGGCCTGACGTGAGCCGGGAGCCTCGTCCATCGCTCTGACCAGCAAGGATGATCCCCAGTCGACTCGCCACCCGCCACGCACACGCGCTCGCCGCTCGCGGGCTCGTCACAGGTCAAGGACCGCTTCGTCGCGGGGCCGGGAGCAGCAGATGAGCGCGCTGCCGTCAGCGGGATTATCCACCGGATCGGGGGCGTAGCTGATGGTTCCGGACATGAGCGCCGTCTCGCAGGTGTGACACACCCCGGTGCGGCATGACCAGCGCACCGGCACGTCGCAGGCTTCGGCGAGCTCGAGCAGGCTGGCGTAACGCCGATCCCAGGGCACGCTCAGGTCGCTGCGGGCGAAAGTGACCAGCGGGCCGCCGCCCGGCGGCCCGGCGGGCGGATGCGGCGGCCGGGCGGCCCGGGACGCAATGCCGGGAGTCTGCGCGGGCCCGGCGCCGAATATTTCCGTGCGGATGCGGGCGGGCGGCACGCCCATCGCGACGAGGGCCGCGGACACGTCGGTCATGAACCCGGCGGGTCCGCAGATGTAGGCCTCGGCGTCACGGGGCAGGTCGAGGGCGTCCAGCACGTCCGCTGACAGGCGCCCGGCGGTCTGGTAGTCGCGACCCTGCACGTCGCCCGGCGCGGGCCTGCTGTAGCAGACGTGCCGGTGCGAGCTGGGCAGCGCGGCCAGCAGAGCGCGGGATTCGCCCGCGAACGGCTCATCGGCCCGGCAGCGCGCTCCGTGCAGCCACCAGATGTCCCGGCCGGACCGGCCGGCCGCCAGCGCGTGGAGCATGGCCAGCACCGGCGTAGCCCCCACGCCGGCGCTGATCAACAGCACTGGCGCCTGACCGTCCCGCAGCGTGAACGTGCCGCGGGGCGCAGCTGCCTCCAGCACGTCACCTGCCCTCAGCCGGGTATGCAGGTACTGACTGCCGGCGCCATGCTCCTCGCGTTTCACGCTGACGCGGTACTCGCTGGCGCCCGGCGGCCCCGATAGCGAGTAGCTGCGCAGCAACCGCCGGCCAGCCAGGTCAGGGCGCAGGCGCAGGGTCACGAACTGGCCGGGCAGGGCGGGCGGTACGCTCGCACCCTCCGGGAGGGCCAGCTGGACCGAGAGCACGGTGTCGCTCTCCCGCTTAGTCCCGGTCACGCGCAGCGGCCGGAAACCCGGCCAGGCCGGCGGCGGGCTCGCCTCGGCCAGGCCGGCATTGCCGCCGGCGGCGCCGGACTCGCCGGGCTGGTCGGCCAGTTCCCGGAACGAGGCCTGCCAGCCAGGGCTGAGCGCAGGGATGCGGAGCGCGCGGAGCACCTGCTGGCGGGGGTGCCCTGGCAGGTAGAGCAGCCCGTCGACCTGCGCCACCGTCATGCTCTCCGGCCCTGAGGCGACCCTGATGATCTCGTCCCCAGCCTGCACGGCGCCTTCGGCCAGAATGCGGAAGTAGAAACCGGGCCTGTGATGGGAGACCAGCAACGCCGGCATCCTCGGGTCATCGAGCCTGATGCCCACTCGGTAGCAGGTAACTCTCGGCTGGGTCACCTCGAATACAGCGTCGCCGATCCGGTAGCGATCACCGATGCACACCTGATCGTCAGCCAGCCCTGCGACGGTCAGGTTTTCCCCGAACTGCCCGTAACTGAAGTCGTTGCGGCCAAGCTGGTCCTGCCAGTGCCGATAAGACTCGATCTGGTAGACGAAAACCGCTCGCTGCTCGCCGCCATGCCCGGCCAGATCCCCCTGGCCGTCACCGTCGATATTGAGCCGCCGGGCCATCTGCGGGCCCGCGACCGAATGCTTCCACACCCCCGTGCGCACCGTCCGGCCATGCCAGGCCACATCCCGCGGCATCCCCACATTAACCGACAGCACCACGCCGGCCCGCTGCTCCGCAGTCACCACAGCTCAGCTCCTTACCAGCGACGGCCGCGGGGGAAATGGCCGCAGCAACGGTTGACCGGGTTCGCCCGACTTGTACCTTCTCGTTACGGTCGCTCTGACCCGCGCCGGCCGACCGGGGCGCAGGAATGAGCATATGGCGCGGAGGTCGTAATGGCGGACGACACGACCCTCGTCAGTGCCAACGGAACGCAGCCCCGACATGCGCCTGACGCGCCAGTGTTCGTCCTGTGCAATGGCCGGTCCGGATCGACTTTGCTGCGCTTCCTGCTGGACGCGCATCCGGAACTGGCGTGCCCGCCCGAGACTAATCTTCCGGTCATGGCCAGTCAGCTGGCGACGGTGTGGTCCCTGATAGAGGGGGCGCCGCTCTCGGCTGAGCGCGGCGATGAGCCGCCAGTAATCCCGGAGGCGGCGATCACCGGCGTGCGCCGCACGATGGACGAGATGACCTACTCGTACTTGGCCCGGCGAGGAAAAAAGCGATACTGCGATAAGAGCCTGGGCACGGCGCACCACGCGGAGCTGTTGCTGCGGGTATACCCGGAGGCAAAGTTCCTGTGCCTGTACCGGCATCCCATGGATGTCATCGCCTCTGGTATCGAGGCATGCCCATGGGGCCTGAAGGGGTACGGATTTGACCCCTATATCGCGAGCACGCCCGGAAATGCCGTGCTCGCGCTAGCGCGTTTCTGGACCGACAGCGCTGGCGCGGCCCTGGAGACAGAGGAACGGTTTGCCGCATCGTGTCACCGGGTGCGATATGAGGACCTGGTGACCGACCCGGAAGGGGCAGCAGCCGGAATCTTTGACTTCCTCGGAGTACCGCAGCAGCCGGGGATCACCGCGCGCTGCTTTTCCGCTGACCGCGAGCGGTTCGGACCAGCGGACTACAAGATCTGGCACACCTCCCGGATTAGCGACAGTTCGGTGGGCCGGGGCTGGTCCATCCCGGCCGCCATGATCCCGCCGCAGGTGGCCGCGGTCATGCGGGAACTCACCGACAAGCTCGGCTACCTTCCCGTCGATGACGGCTGGGGCACCACGGGTGCGCCAGCCGACCTGCGCGTCACGGGCAGCAGCGCGGATCGGGCGCCCGCCGGTGACCCTGCGCAGGCTTCGCTGCCGGCTGGGGCCAGCGCCATCGCCGAGGCTCTGCGGGCCGGCCTCGCCCGCATAGACGACCGGTTCGTCAGGAACTGGGAAGACTGCCTCGCCGAGCCCTTCGCGGTCGTGGCCACTCCCCCGGCCGCGTCCCGATCCGGGCGCACATTTACGTGTCGAGTGGACTTGGCGGCGCGAACGATGGCATCGATCGTTCCCGCCGAAACCGATGGCCCCGATAACAGCGATGGCAACGATGACACCACGTGGGACCTGGTCGGATCCGCCGAGGCCTGGCAGGCGCTGCTGTCCGGGCACGCCAACCTGGGCGTCCTCATGCGCCGCTGCGAACTGCGGTATTGCGACGCCGGTGAGAGCGATCCTGTCGCATCGGACAGCCGCGTCGGCATGCTGGCCGACCTGCTCGGGATCCGGACCGGCTGGCAGCCGGGCTTCGGGGCCGCCAGCATGGCCGCGGCAGTAACCGCGCCCTGATATCCCGATGAGACAAGCCTCGTCGCCGCCCCGCCGGCAGGCCGGCCGCTCGGTGCAGGCGGCCCGCCCCGATCAGCAAAGTCCTGTGGTAGTCCTGGCCTATGCCCAGGCCGGGGCGGCGCTCCTGCAGCGAATGCTGTCGGGCACCGGTGACCTGGCCTGCACCATGGGCACCGGTCTCCTGCCGCTGTGCGAGCAAGCCGCCGCGACCTGGCGGCAGGTCGAGAACCGGCCCGCCGCGACCCTGTCACCGCTCGCGCTCGCGTCCATCCGGGCGCTGACCGGCGTCATGATCACCGCGATCCTGTCGCCCGCCGGCCGGTCGCGCTGGTGCGAGATCGCGTTCTCGCCGCCCAGCGCCGCCGACACCTTTCTCGAGATCTACCCGAGCGCAAGATTCCTGTGCCTGCACCGAAACTGCGCCGACATCATACGCTCCGGCGTCCAGGCCAACCCATGGGGACTTGCCGGAACTGCCCTCGCGCGATTTGCCACCGCCTACCCGGGCAGCAGCGCCGCCGCCATTGCGGCGTACTGGGGCTCCTGCACTGAGCCGCTGCTGCAGTTCGAGGAGGCGCACCCGGGCCAGTGCAGACGGGTCAGGCACGAAGACCTGATGAGCCGCCCCGGCGAGGAGGCCGCGCAGATTTGCTCATTCCTCGGCCTGACCAGCGGCAACGATTCTGGTATCCCGGCGTGGATGGACCGTGACGGGGAGCCAGCGCCTGAAGAATTCCTGCCTGCTAACCTCGTCGGCTCTTCGTCCCTGTCCAGCCAGATTCCCGGCGCGCTCATGGATCACGTGAACAGCCTTCAGGCGCGTATCGGATACCCGCCATTGACCTAGTGTCTACAGGTCCCTGGTATGCTCTTTTCCGGTCGCAAAAAAGGTGTCGATATAATCTTCCGGCGAAAGCTCACTGTCGCGGATGAGGGAGAATATCTCGGCCCCGTTGCCTATCTCAGAGTCGTCGGCTAGCGCGTACGCCTGACTGAATTCGACACGCTCGGCGTCGTTGGCATCTGCGTAACTCACGGCCTCTCTCTCGGCCAGCTCGATCGCGTCCTCGAGGGAATCCGCCTGCCACAGGGTAATCCGTTCCTCAAATGGCTCCCCGGCCCAGCCCTTCCACTTAAACACGCATCGAACGCTGTACCATCCCAGTTCGCCGCCTGCCATATTATCCTCCGTGCTCCTCGCCGGCCTGGTGCATGGAGCGTAACGCATGCCCCGGCCGTGCGGCTACCAGGAAAAGGCCCAGGAAAGCGCGGCGCCGATGCCGGCAATTGCTCCGACAACTGCATCTACTGGCAGGGAGGCCACCACTACCACCACAACCGCGGCGACTGCCACTACTCCGAGTCCGATCAGCAGCGCATTCTCGGCAGTAGCCGAGAAATTATTCTTGGTGTTTCCCTTACGCTTCTGCGCGTTCCGGCTGCCGCTGTACTTCTGGCCCTGGTTGATCTTTCTCATGGCGCTTTTGTACGCCTTCTGATCGTAGGGCTCTCCTGCCGCCTTGGCGTCAATTGCGGCCTGCTCCTCCGGGCTCAGGTCCGCCGGGTTCTGGTTTCCCGGCCGGAAGCCTCCCCCGGCGAGCGGGCAGGCGCCCGACGGGTCGGAGGTGTCGAGCGGGCTGTCATCGACGTAGGTGTACGGAGTGTGGGTGATATCGATCAGCGGATCGACAGTGAGGAACTGGGCCGTGGCCGGGTCGTAGTAACGGGCCCGCAGGTAGACCAGTCCCGATTCGCTGTCGGTGTACTGGCCGGTGTACTGCAGGGCAGTGGTGTCCGTGCCGGAGTGGGCGGCGAGTCCGTAGGGGGTATAGGCGTAGCCTCCGGCCACATTGCCGGCCGTGCCCAGCAGGAGGACGGTCGAGCCGACCTGATCGTGCACGAACCAGTCCGACCCGCTGCTGCTGGTCTGCTCGACGGGGAGGCCGTCGGGGCCGTAGAGGTAGCTGGTGGTGCCGTCGGAGAGCAGGTCCGGGGTGGACGCGTCATCCCACACGAACGTGGTGGTGATGCCGGACACGGTCTTGGACGTCCGCAGGCCGTCACCGTCGTAGGCGTAGCTGCCCGAACCGTCCGGGCCGGTCACGCTGGTCAGTCCCCCCGCCTGGTCGTAGGCGTAACTGGTGGCTGTCCCGCTGGCCGGGGTCTCGGCGGTGCGCTCACCCTCGGCGTCGAAGCCGAACGTGGTGGCGCCGGCGGTCTTCAGCTGGCCGGCGGCGTCGAACGTCTGCGTCGAGGTACCCACGGTGACGGGGTTGTTGGCCGCGTCATAAGCGAAGGAGTTGACGGTGCTGCCGCTGGTGTCCGACGCCAGCTGCTCGCGGGCCGTGTAGGTGTAGCTGTGCGCCCCGGCTGAGCTGCTCGCCGAGGACACCTGCCCGGCCGCGTCGCGGCCGTAGCCGAAGGTAGCAATGGTGGCGCTGGCGCTGGCCACACTCGTCGAGGTCAACGTGTCAGCGGTGTCGTAGCCGTCGGTGACCTTGTCCCCGTCCGGATAGCTGGTGGTCGCCAGCTGGCCATCCGGGGTGTAGCCGAAGCTGGTCTTATTGCCGTTCCAGTCGGTCACCGACGCGAGCCGGTTGTCGGTGTCGAAGTTCTGGCTGACCGCGGTGGCCTGTCCCGGGTAGGTGATCGAGGTCTGGTTACCAGCGTTGTCGTAACCGTAGGAGACCGTGGTGCCGGCCCCGGTGGTCTTGGCGGTGATCTCCCCGAACACGTCGTAGGTCCAGGTTGTCGTGCCGGTGCCATCGGTCATCGAGACCTTCTGGCCGTCCGGGTCATAGCCGTAGGTGACGGCGGGGGTCACGCCATCCGAATAGGACACCGAGGTCAGCTCGCCGGCCGCGTCGTAGCCCAGGGTGGTCGTGCGCGCGGCTGGGTCGGTGACCTTGGTCAGCAGGCCGGCCGGATCCAGGGCGGACGTGGTGGTGCGATTGTCGGGATCAGTGCGGGACGTCAGCCGGCCCTGGCCGTCGTAGCCGTAGCTGGTCTTGTGGTTGAGGCCATCCGCGGTGTCGGCGACCGTGCCGTCCGGGTTGTAGTCGGTCGCGGTCACGGTGCCATCGGCGGCCGTGGTCTTGACCAGCTCGTCGGCCGCATCGTAGGTGTAGGTGGTCGGGTTGGCGTTGGCATCGGTGTCGGAGGTCTTGTTGCCGTCCGCGTCGAAGGTGGCCGTGGTGACGTCGCCGAGCGGGTCGGTTGTCGTCGTCAGGTCACCGTAGGCGTCATAGCCGTAGGTCGTGCACCCGGTGGCCGGCGGCGTACACGACGTTGCGACCCCGGCGGCCGTGCCGGCCGGGCTGACCTGCGAGGTCAGCCAGCCGGTGCCGGTCTTGTACCCGTAGAGGGTCTTGTTCCCGGCCGCGTCGGTGATCGAGGTCACGCCCCCGTAGGCGTCGTAGGTCGCCGTGGTGGTGTTGCCGTCCGGATCCGCCACCCTGGTCTGGTCGCCCGGGTGCGCGGCATCGTCGTAGTAGTAGTTAGTGGTGCGGGTCGGGGCCGGGCCGAAATTGCCGGTCGTCGACTCGATCACGTTGTTGGCCTGGGTCACCGTGGTCGAGGTCAGGTCCGCCACCCCGGCCGCACCGCTGGGAATGTGGCCGGACTGGTCGTACTGGTTGACCGTGGCCACCCCGTTGCCATCGATGGTCTCGACCAGGTCGTCGGAGCCGTCGTAGAGGTAATTGGTCGTGACGCCCAGCCCGTTGGACTTGGAGGTCACGTTGCCGTGGTCGTCGTAGGTGTAGGTGGTCAGGTTGCCGTCCGGGTCGGTCTCCGTGGAGATCCCCAGCGTGACCGGGTCGTAGGTGTAGGACCAGGTGCCCGCGCTCGACGTGCCGTAACCCTTGGTTTCCGAGGTCAGCAGGCCGTTCGCGTAGGTGTCCAGGGCTTCGTGTCCGGACGGGTCGGTGGTCAGCGTCTGGCCGGCCGACAGGCCCCCGCCGGGGCCGTAGGTGAACGTGGTGGTGTGGCCGTTCGCATCGGTCTGGGCGGTGACGCGCTCGGAGCCGTCGTAGGTCATGCTGGTGACCGCCGAAGCGGCGCCGCCGTAGTTGTCCGGGGTGCGCACCGAGGTCATCAGGTGCGCACTGGTGTAGGCGTACTGGGTGTGGTCATTGTCCTGGGCCGTGCCCCCGGAGCGCACGGTGCCCACCCCGTATACGTCGGTGAGGTCGTCGCTGCCGTCGTAGGAGTAGGTGACCACGCGGCCCGCGGAGTCGGCCAGCTCGGTGATGTGAGCACCGGTCCAGGTCAGCGTGTACGTACGGCCGGCCGGATCGGTGATGGTGTGCAGCTGGCCGGATGAGTCGTACGCGAGCGTGGTCGCGTAGGCGGGGCTGGCCTGGGCGCCGGCCAGGTCCTGCTCCGCCACCAGGTGCCCGGTGGCCTGGTCGAAGGTGAAGATGTCCTGCCCCTGCCGGGTGAACACGTAACTCGACCCGGTGGCGGTCAGCGTCGCGTCGTAGCGGGGCTCGGCGAGCGTGTAGGTGCCGCTGGAGTCGTCGAAGGTGACCTGGGAGCCGTCCTCCTGGTGCACCGTCACGTCACCGGTGGCCGAATCGGTGGTGGTGAACAGGTTGTAGGAGAAGGTCCAGCCCCAGCCGAACGGGCCATCGGCGGCGTCTGACCCGTTGGGGCCGTTCGGGTCAGCGATGCCCTCGGCGTAGCTACGGGTGAAGTCCAGCGACTCGCCCCGGCCCGGCGTGGTCAGGTCCGTCCAGGTGTCCCCGTAGTATCCGGTCGCCGTGTCCACGGGATCACCCGCGGTGCGGGCCGCGCACCCGCAGTTCACCCAGGCCGGGTTCGAGCCCCTGGGCTCGTCCTGGATGGTCGGCGGGCCGCCGATCGGCTGCCCCGGAGTGCCGCCCATCGGCACGAAGGCGATCGCGTCGAAGGCGACGTCGTAGTTGTAGTAGTCGGTCCCGGTGGTGTCCACCGAGGCGGACTGGTTGGTCAGCACCACGCTGCCGCCGTTCTCCATGGCGAACGTGCCGATGGTGACCCACTGCTCGGAGTTCCACGCCTGGTTGACCCGGATCTTCCATGGGCTGGCACTGCCACCCGGCTTGATCGTGTACACCACGTTCGTGGCTTCCGCGCCCAGTCCCGGGAGATGCACCTTGACCTTGTAGTACTGGAGCTTGGGCAGGTTCGGCGTCCACGTACCGGTGTTGATTTCCGCTGGGGCCGACCCGCTCTCGGTATGCGAGAACAGGATGTGGCCGCCCAGGCCGGTCCCCAGCTGATGGGTATCGACCGCGCCGATCGGATCGCCGGCCGAGTTGGTGCCGTAGGCATAGGTGAACGTGCCGTTCGAGGTCCAGTTCTCGTTCTTGCACCCCTGCAGGTTCAGTGGCGGCGAGGTCTGTTCATCGACGATGATCGACCCCGACGGCACTATCGACGTGTCCTGGTTGCACGTCGGCGGGTCAGGGTCGGGATTCGCGGGCTCGGTCGACCCCGTGGTGTAGCCGTACGAACTGGTCGCGCAGGTCGAGGAGCAGTTGGGGATCCAGGTCGCCGGCTGGTGCCACCAGCACTCGTAGTCGTTCAGCTGGCAGTGCCCGGCGCCCGGGTTGCTGGTGTTGGTGGAGTTCGGGTCGCAGTGGTTGTCGGCCAGCACGCAGAAGGAGTCGAACGGCGCGATCTGCAGCCAGTTCTCGCCTCCGTTATAAGTAGGCGTGGTGTAGGCCTGGCTGTCGTACCGCAACAGCGGGGAGGCCATCCAGCCCATCACCCGCTCCTGATACGGCCAGTCGCCGGGATGCGCGGCATCCGCGTAGGTGTCCTGCAGGTAGGGGGCGCGGTTGGGCGGATACACCGGGTCCTCCGGATTATTCGCCCAGCCCAGGCCCCAGGTACCATCCGGACCCGTGCACGACGGCCCCGGCGTGCAGCCGGTGGTGTTGTACGTGCCGTTGGGCTCGATGCCGGAGTTGTAGGCCCAGGCCGCGTAGTACCAGTTCTCCAGGTACCGCGGGTCACCCTGGTTGGCGATGATCCCGTCGGAGTACAGCTGGTTCCAGGTCGACTCCAGGATCTGCAGGCCGGCCGCGATGTTCTCCTGGTAGTCCACTGCGATCTTGATCTGGCCGTGCGCTGAGTACTCGGTGTCCCCCACGTGCATGCCGTCGGTCACCTGGCTGATGCCGTACCCGCAGTCGGCCGCGGCGTAGTCGATCGAGTCGATACCACCGCCCGCACCGTAATAGTCGGCGATCAGCGGATCACCTGCCACGCCTTCGGGGGCGTGCCAGGAAGCCTGCGACCAGTTGGACTCCTGCGCCATGATCGCGGCGAACACCGAGCGCGGCACCGTGTCCCACGAATCGCCGGCCGGGTGGTCCAGCGTGATCAGCGGGAAGTCGGAGTTGGGTGCATAGGCGACCAGGCCAAGATTGTCGAAACCGGCCGGGCGGGTATACGCGCTGCCAGTCAGCAGGCCCTGCTCGGCCAGCTGGGCCGCCCAGTTCACCTGGGCCGGCGAGGGCTGCATCACCTGCTTGGCCGGGTCGAGGCGCGGCACCGCGCAGGTGGGGGACTGGCTGGCCGCCGCCGCTTTGGGGGACGCTGGCTTCGGGGACGCCTTTTTCGGGGACGATGCCTTCGGGGACGCGGTCCGGCCGGGGCCGGCGGCGTCGCCCTTCGGTTGCGGGGTGCCGACCTCCGGCACTACCCCGCCCTTGGCCCCCGAGGCGTGATACCTCGGAACGCTCGTGTTCTGCCTGGCCGTGGGCGCCGCCTGGCGGCCGGCCAGCAGCTTGGCCGTGCGGGTGGCCAGCAGCAGCGGCGTGGTGGCCGATCTCTTCGCCGAGGCCCCCAGCAGCACGTCACCCTCCAGGGAGGATGCCTCGGCGCCATGGGCCAGGCCGGTGTCGCGTACCGCGTCCACTCCGTCGGCGGCCAGCAGCCGGGGCACGGTCCGCCGGGCCCCGGACAGCACCGCTCCCCCGGCCCGGCCGCCGAACAACTGCAACCTGTCCAGCGGCCCTGAGCCCAGCGTGGTGAGTACCCCGGCGTGCTCGTGCAGGGCCAGCGAGAGCGTGGAGTCGGGGTGCGCGTCCAGCAGGCTGATCCCGCCATCGGCGGCCGGATGCAGGTCGAAGGGCTGGCCGCCGATCCTGGCCAGCAGCGAGGTTGCTCCGCCGGCGGCCACCGCGACCAGGTTCGATCCCCGCGCCGCCACCGCGCCGGATGCGGTCGGTACCGCCGAGGACAGCTGGCCGGCCACGGTGACCGCGCTGGTGACCGCGCCAGCGGCCAGGTTCGCGGTCAGCAGCTGAGTGGACGTCTGGCCGGTACCCGGATACAGGGTGAACACCGCCCGATCGCCGACGCCGCAGCCCGGCGAGAAATACATCAGCCCGACACCCGTCGCGATCGGGTGCACCGCGCCGGAGGACAGGTTCACCGAGTAAGCGAAACCACCGTGATCCCGGGCCGCCTCCAGGTTCACCGCCGATGCGGGCAGGATGGCCACCGCCGCGAACCTGCCGTCACCGGAGACGCACTGATAGCCGGTCCAGGAGGAATCATCTATCCCGGCCGGATGCAGCACCGCGATCTCATGCCAGGCGAATCCGGAGGACTCCCGGCCGACCTCGAGGTGGTACCCGGCGGCGTCACCGTAGCCGGTGATCGCCACGTCCGCCGAACGGGCCGCGTCCGGGCCGAAGTCACCCGGCTTCGGCGGCGTCGCGCGCTTCGCGGCCCGCGGCGCGGCCGGTGCCACGGCGGCCTGCGCTGGCACCGCCGTGGCCATTCCGACGGCCAGGCCGAATACGGTCAGCAGCAGGACAAATAAATGGCCGGCTGAGAAGATACCTCTCGGCCGACCATTGACAGACAAGAAACGGCCTGGCCCAGTCCTGCGCGCACGTCTGCCTTCAGACACCGGGCGGTTCCCTTCACTCATCAGGCCTCACGACCATCTGTCACCGCCTGTGCATCGACGGTGCCGCACAGAAACTAAACAAGGCACTCAGCCGGGGAACTGCCGTCCAGCTAATTCTAAAGTCCTATCGGCCTGGATTCAATGAGTCGTCCGGCCAGGGGTACCAGAAAGCGCCGCCAGACGACTGGAGGCAATCGTGGGCTATGAGGTTAGGATGTGCTGTGGCCGATCGAGATCATGGCGGTTTAGCTGACCAGGTAGGTCCGCTGATCAAGCATTACCGGACGAGGCGCGGTCTCACCCAGCGAGAGCTCGCGGCCGTGGCCGGCGTGAGCATAGGTACCCTGCGGGACCTGGAGCAAGGGCGCACCCGCTGGCCGCGATGGCTGGTGGTCGAGAAGGTGACTGCGGCGCTGGGAATGGACCAGCGCCAGCGGGCCGGACTCATGCGCTCCGGGCGGCCCGCGCCGGTCCGGATGGCAGTCCTCGGGCCGGTGACCGTCTGGCTGGACGACGCGACGGTGGACCTCGGCTCGGTGCGGCAGTGCGCCGTCCTGGGGTTGCTGGCGCTGAACTACGGCGCGGGCGTGCACCGGGACGCCGTCATCGATGTTCTGTGGGGGGCCAGGCCGCCGTCCAGCGCGGTCGGACAGGTACATGGTTACGTCTCCCGGCTCCGCAAGCTGCTCGGCGGGCGAGAGGGCACGGGCGGGGGCGGGAAGGTGAGC
>Ga0208220_1000156_pt1 | contig 27021 bp, 28 predicted proteins | sample NGESurdeep092012_9_FD_184484 | JGI IMG/M metagenome (GOLD analysis project Ga0208220, IMG submission 184484) | Arctic peat soil microbial communities from Barrow, Alaska - NGEE Surface sample F53-1 deep-092012 (SPAdes) | ecosystem: Environmental > Terrestrial > Soil > Wetlands > Peat ...
CAGCGTAGAGCTTGACCGGGATCACGACCATGCCGAATGAGATCGCCCCAGCCCAGATGCTCCGCATGCCTTAGTCTCTACCCCGAACATGGCCATGCTGATACATGCTGCGTTGTCCGGTTTTACTGGTTCGGCAACGCTTTCGAAGGCCGGTTTCCGGTGACCGGCCCCTCGGCCGCTCCCCCGCCGGACTGCGATGATGGGACCGGGCAGCGCTTCTACGGTCACACGGGAGGTCTCGCAGTGAGTGAGCTCAACATGGAAACACCCGGCGAGGACGCGGCCGAGCAGGACCGCCCGGTAGCGGCGGAAGAGGCCGCCGCTGACGACGAGGAGCTCGCGGAGGTGCCCCTCGAGGTGGATGAGGCGGACGCAGCCGAGCAAACGCGGGACGCGGGATACGACGACGAGGATTATCGTTAGTAACCACCGTCTGCACCCGGAGAACATGGTGACCGCCGCTTCAACCGCCCGCCCTCGGGGGACCCGCCTGCCACGGCTGGCCCGCCGCCGCCAGTTGCTCGACGCGGCCATGGAGGTCTTCGTCGCGCGCGGCTACCACGCGGCCGCGATGGACGAGATCGCCGACCGCGCCGGGGTCAGCAAGCCCGTGCTCTACCAGCACTTCCCCGGCAAGCAGGAGCTGTACCTGGCGCTGCTCGACGAGAGCGTCGACCGGCTGATCGAGGCCGTCGCGGCGGCGCTCCGCTCCACCGCCGACAACCGGCAGCGCGTGAACGCGACGTTCGCGGCCTACTATGAGTACATCGCCGAGCACACCGGGACCTTCCGGCTCGTCTTCGAGTCCGACCTGACCAGCGAGCCCGCGGTCCGCGAGCGGCTGGACGCGGCCGACCAACGGTGCGCCGACATGATCAGCCAGGTGATCAAGGAGGACGCCGGCCTCGCCGACGACGAGGCTCACCTGCTCTCCATCGGGCTGCTGGGCATGGCCCAGGTGAGCGCCAGGTACTGGCTCAACACGGTGGGCAACATCCCCAGGGAGGCCGCCGAGCAGCTCGTCGCCCGGCTGGCCTGGCGCGGGATCAGCGGCTGGCCGCGGGCCACCGACCAAGCTTAAAAGGAGAGACATGGACGTCAAGATCGGACTTCAGTCAGTACCGCGCGAGCTCGTGTACGAGAGCGAGTCGACTGCCGAGGAGGTCGAGCGCGACCTGACCGCCGCCCTCACCGCCAAGGACGGCAAGGGTATCTTCGCGCTGAACACGCAGAAGGGCGGCCGGGTGCTGATCCCGGCCGAGAAGATCGCCTACGTCGAGTTCAGCACCGACCAGGCTCGCCGGGTCGGATTCGGCAACATCGGCTAGGCGGCATCGTTTAAAGGGCGCGGCGGGGTTCGTCTGGTACCGTGGGTGACAATTGGGCGTCTGGAATGTCATCATCCCAGTTCGCGTTGACATTGACGCTGGTGTCTAGCCGCCGCCGCGCCTAGAGTGACGCGGGCGCCAGACCCCAGCGCACGGAGGAACCCCTGACAACTCAACCAACGGCGGTGCCGTTCCGCGATCTCGGAGTCGACGAGGTCATTTGCAGCGCGCTCGAAGCCGCGGGCATACACACCACCTTCCCGATCCAGGCGCTTACGCTGCCGCTGGCCATGAACGGCCAGGACATCATCGGCCAGGCGCGCACCGGCACCGGCAAGACGCTGGCCTTCGGCGTCCCGATTCTGCACCGGCTGGTCACCACGCTGGCCGGCGAGCGCGCCGCCAAGCAGCCGGCCGCGCTCGTCATCGTGCCCACTCGCGAACTTGCGATCCAGGTCACCGAGGACATCAAGCAGGCCGGCGCGCAGTTGGGCGCGCGCGTGCTCACCGTGTACGGCGGGCGCGCCTACGAGCCGCAGATCGACGCCCTGGCGGCCGGCGTCGACGTCGTCGTCGGCACCCCGGGCCGACTGCTCGACCTCGCCAACCGCAAGAACCTCGACCTCAGCCAGATCCGCGCGCTCGTGCTCGACGAGGCGGACAAGATGCTCGACCTCGGCTTCCTGCCCGACGTCGAGCGACTGCTGCGGCTCACCCCCGACGGCCGGCAGACCATGCTGTTCTCGGCGACCATGCCCGGCGAGGTCGTGACGCTCGCCCGCAGGCACCTGCGGCAGCCGACCAACATCCGCGCCGAGGGGCTGGACGAGTCCGCGCCGCCCCCGCTCACCACCCAGTACGTGTACCGGACTCATCACCTGGACAAGATCGAGGTCCTGGCGCGGGTTCTGCAGGCCAAGGACCGCGGCCTGGCCATGGTCTTCTGCCAGACCAAGCGCGCCTGCGACCAGGTGTCGATCGCGCTGACCGAGCGCGGCTTCGCCGCGGCGACCGTCCACGGCGACCTCGGCCAGGCCCAGCGCGAGCGCGCGCTGCGCGCGTTCCGCGCCGGCAAGGTGGACGTCCTGGTGGCGACCGACGTGGCCGCCCGCGGCATCGACGTGGACGACGTAACCCACGTGATCAACTACGAGTGCCCGGACGACGCGATGGCGTACGTGCACCGGATCGGCCGCACCGGCCGGGCCGGGCGGACCGGCGTCGCGGTGACGTTCGTCGACTGGCGCGACCTGCACCGGTGGAAGCTCATCAGCGAAGGCCTCGGCCTTGGCCAGCCCGAGCCGGCCGAGACCTACTCGACGTCCGAGCATCTGTTCACCGACTTGGGGATCCCGCCGGGCGTCACCGGCACCCTTCCCCGCGCGCTGCGCAGCGCCCGGGCCGGACTCGCCGCCGAGGTCGAAGAGGATCTCGGCGAGACCGGCAAAACCCGGTCGCAGTCGCAGGCCCCTCGGTCGCGCGGCCGCTCACGGGGCGGGAAGTCCGGCGACGACCGGGCCGCCCGCAGCGGCGGCGGCGCCCAGGAGGCCGGCAGCACGGCGAAGGCCGTCGACGAGGCCGCGGCCGGCACCGCCACCCCCCGTGCGCGCAGGCGCCGCACCCGCGGCGGCCGCGACCTGGGTCACGAGGCGGCCGCAGAGTCCTGACATGTCCACCCCGACCTCCCTTGAACTGCCAGAAGGGACGCGGCGGGCGACGATCGAGACCGCTCGCGGCAGCTTCGCCGCGCTCGACGCCGTGCCCGCCGCCGGCCCCTGCGAGCTCGGCACGGCCCTGCTCGTTCCCGGCTACACCGGGAGCAAGGAAGACTTCATCGCGATCCTCGGCCAGCTCGCCGCCGCGGGCCGCCGGGTCATCGCGATCGACCTGCGCGGCCAGTACCAGACGGCCGGCCCCGACGACCCGGCCGGCTACGACGTGGCCGAGCTCGGGGCCGACGTCACCGCAGTGGCCGAGGCGACGGAGGCGTCGCACCTGCTCGGCCACTCGTTCGGCGGCCTGGTGGCGCGCGCGGCCGTGATCGGCGGCTACGCCCCCGCCTCGCTGACCCTGCTCAGCTCCGGCCCGGCCGCGCTGCCGGGCGCGCGCGCCGAGGAGCTGCACGCGCTGCTGAACTACCTCGACGGCACGCCCGCGGCCGACCTCAAGGGCAAGGTCGCCGAGCTGTGGCACGGCTCGCTCAGGCGGCAGGCGGTGAAGGCCGGCGTGGCCGGGCCGACCGTGGCCTTCCTCGAGCAGCGGATGCTCGCCAACAACCCGACCGGCCTGGTCACGATGGCCGCCCAGCTGCTGAAGGCCGAGGATCGGACCGACGACCTCGCCGCCAGGTCGATCCCGACGTTCGTCCTCTACGGCGAGGACGACAACGCCTGGCCGACCGAGCAGCAGCGGGACATGGCGGCCCGGCTGAACGCGGAGCGCATCTGCATCCCCGCCGCCGCCCACAACCCGAACGTCGAGGCCCCGGCCACCACCGCCCATGCGCTGACCACGTTCTGGAACGCGGCCGAGCGGTAGCGCGGCACCACCTCAGCCGGGCGCCGTCCGCTATCGCGCCGCCTCCGGCGTCTGTCAGCTACGCCATCGACAGGATTGCCCACCGGTCAGCTACGCCAACGACCGCGCCTATTGGTGTCGCTGGCGTAGCCGACAGGACCCGTTTCGGGTCGATGGCGTCGGTGACAGGACCCGTTTCGGGTCGAAGGCGTCGGTGACAGGGGGCGAGCGGCCTACAGCTCGGCCAGGGCGTCCCAGGGGCGGTGCGGGGCGGCGGCCTGCTGGCCCTCGGGGCAGGAGCGCTGGTAGTCGCACCAGCCGCAGCGGGACGACGGCTTGGGCGGGAACACCTCGTCGTACTCGGCCGCGGGGAGCCGGGCGCGCATCCGCTCGTCGGCCTCGGCGCATTCCTCCGCCACCTGCTCGGCCCGCCCCAGATGCCGTCGCAGGGTCTCGTCGGTGTGGGTCCAGGTGAGCACCTGCCCGCTCGGAAGGTGATGCAGCTCAACCTGCCGGCAGTCGCGGTGCAGCGTGCGCGAGGCGGCGACCGCGTACAGCGCGAGCGCGAGCGAGCTGCGCGCGTCGTCCACCGAGAGCACGTGGCGGCCGGTCTTGTAGTCGACCACGACGAGCTCGGTGCCGTCCTCGCCGTCCGCCCGCGGCCTCGCGTCGAGACGGTCGATCCGGCCGGAGACGGCGATCACCTCGGTTCGCGTCGCCACCGTGCGCTCGACCCCGACCGGCTCGTCGGCCGGGTCAAGGCCCGTGACGTACAGCTCCACCAGCCCGCGGGCCCAGTCCCGGTACCGGGCCGACTGGGCGCTGCTGGCGAAGCCCTCGCTGATCCAGCCCTGGGTGACGAGCCCGCCCGCAGCCTGCACCGTCCGCCTCGGCAGCGGCAGCCGCCACCAGCCCGCCAGCGCGTTGTGCACGCTCGCGCCGACGCTGTTGTGCGCCCACGGCGGCCCCTTCGGCACCACCGGCCGGTCGAGGTAGCTCATCCGGTACCGGCGGGGGCAGTCCAGCCAGGTGGACAGCCGGGTCGGCGTGCACGAGTAGAGACGCCTCGGCATGCCCTCGAAGCCGAGTTGCTCCACTACAGGTCCGTGATGGTCGGCCCGGCCGTCACCCAGCCGTCGAACCGCTTGGCGGCGTCGGCGATCGTCGTCTCCTCGCCGTGGCCGGGCAGCACCCTGGTCTCCGGCGGGAGGTCGAGCAGCCGCTCGCCGATCGCGGTGAGCTGGCCCGCGAAGTCGGGGTACTCCCCGTCGTGGGGGACCGGCCCGACCGCCGCCAGCGTGTCCCCGGTGAACACGAGCTCGAGATCCTCGCAGTACAGGCTCACCGAGCCGGGCGTGTGACCGGGCGTGTGAATGACCTCGAGGGCCACGTCGGCCACCTCGAACCGGCCGCCGTGCGCCATCTCGATCTCGGGCTGGACATCCGCGTGCGACATCCGCCAGAAGAGCCGGTCCGAGCGGTGCAGCGCCACCGGCGCCTCGTCCCGCCCGGCCACCTCGACCGCCGCCGCGACGTGCCTCTCGTGCCCGTGGGTGCAGATCACGGCGACGATCTCGCGCTCCCCGACCTGCTCGAACACGGCCTCGGCGTCATCGCCGGGATCGATGACGATCACCTCGTCGTCGTCCCCGATCACCCAGCCGTTGCATTCCGCGCCGATCGCGGCGACGTCCTGCTCCGCAATCTGCGCTGACCACATCCGCTCCACCCGAGCGTCCACGACCGCACCTCCGCACCGAGCGCCGACCACGGCGCCGACCCATAATGCCCGGGGCCACTCTATTACCTGGATTACCCCGATTATTTAGCTTGGGCGGCGAAGGCCAGCGCGGATTCGGCCACCAGCTGGACCGCGATCGCCGACAGCAGCAGGCCGGCGATCCGGGTGAGCAGCTCGACGCCGTTGTCGGTGAGGACGCGGTGAATGACCTCCGCGAACCGCATCGACAGCCAGGCCGCCAGCGCGACCCCGGCGATCGCGAGCGCGAGCGCGACCACGTTGAGCGGGTGGTGAATGCGCTGCACGTAGAGCATCGTGGCCACGATCGCGCCCGGTCCGGCCAGCAGCGGCGTGCCCAGCGGCACGAACGCGACGTTGGTCTTCGCCCGCACGCTGGAGGTCGGCTCCTCCGTCTTGCCGGTCAGCAGCTGCAGCGAGACCAGCAGCAGGAGCAGGCCCCCGGCGCCCTCGAGCGCGGCCAGCTGCACCTGCGTGTAGTTCAGGATCACGCGGCCGAACAGCGCGAACGCCACGATCACGCTGAACGCCACCACCGCCGCCTGCCAGGCGAGCCGCCGCCTGGTCCGGACCGACCTGCCCCTGGTGAGAGCGAGGAACAGCGGCACGATGCCGGGCGGGTCGATGATCACGAACAGCGTGACGAACGCCTGCAGGAAGAACGTCACGGCCGGGGCCCGGCCAGCGCCAGCAGCAGCTCGTACTCCTCGGCCGGCGTCGTGTCGACGCCGAGGCCGTGGTTGTTGAACGACCCGTGGTCGTCGCTGCCGCCGGTGGCGATCAGCCCCAGCGACTGCGCCAGCCCGGTCAGCCGGGCCCGTTCGGCCGGGTCGTGGTCGGGGTGGAACACCTCGATGCCGCACAGCCCGTTGTGGGCCAGCTTCACGATGACATCGTCCGATATTTCGTACCCGGGCGAGCGCGGGTGCGCGAGCACCGGGACGCCGCCGGCCGCCCTGATCAGGGAGATGCCGCGCGGCAGCTCGACCGCGTAGCGGTCGACGAAGGCGCGCCCGCCGTCGGCGATCCAGTCGGCCGTGAACGCGTCGGCCGGCGTCTCGACCGCGCCCGCCGCCGCCAGCGCGCGGGCGATGTGCGGGCGGCCGATGACCGCGCCGTCGGCGATCGCGGCCACCTGGTCCCAGCTGACGTCCGCGCCGAGCTCGCGCGCCCTGCCCACCATCGCCTTCGCGCGGTAGGTGCGGTCGTCGCGGATCTGGGCCGTCTCGGCGCCGAGCTCGGCGTTGTCGGGATCGAAGAGGTAGCCGAGCAGGTGGGCGCTCCGCCCGTCGAACTGGCACGAGAGCTCCATGCCAGGGACCAGCGTCAGGCCCGATTCGAGCGCGTCGCGGGCGGCGGCGATCCCGGCCTGCGTGTCGTGGTCGGTCAGGGCCAGCACGTCGAGGCCGGCCACGTGAGCGCGCCTGACCACCTCGGCCGGGTCGTCGGTGCCGTCCGAGGCGTTGCTGTGAACGTGAAGGTCGATGCGCACGGCCGCCATCGTATCGGCCCGTCGGCCGGGCACGCCGTCCTCAGGCCGGCAGGCGGGTGCAGAGGGCGCCGAACGGGAGGTCCAGGTCCTGCTCGGGGTCGCGCAGGTCGCGCAGCGCCAGCGGCTCGACCATGAGCGCGCCCGCGGTGTCGGGCCAGAGCACGATCCAGACCCAGCTCGCGGCCACCTCGCCGACGAACACGGCCTTCCCGGCCGACTCCACCACCCACAGCGGCGCCTCGTGGTTGGCGACCTTGACGGTGGCGTGCGGCGCCCGCCGGGCGAACCCGTCGCCCGGGTCGGGGCCGGGCAGGCCGGCCAGGCCCGCGCCGAGGCCGACGCCCGGCTCCTCGGCCACGATCAGCAGGTCGGCCGGGCCGCCGAGCGGGTTGGGGCCGGACAGCGCCACCGCCGAGGCGCGGGCGCCGGTGCGCTCGTCCCCGGCTCCGGTGAACCCGCTGACCAGCCAGCCTGCGGGCAGCGGCCAGGGCAGCCAGACCGGCACCGTGGTGTGGCTGGCGAGCAGCTGCAGGCCATCACGCGACGGCAGCCGGGCCGGGGCCAGCGGCGCGATCTCGCCGTGCAGGTCGCAGCACCATGCGCTGGTCCACACCGTTGGGGCGTGCGCAAGGCTTCGGCAACGCGGGCATACCGCTCTGTCCATCACGCTGCGCGCGTTCCTACCCAACCGGGCGTGATTGCACACGTCCGGGCGAAGGCGGCGGGAGTGGGGCTACCCGAGCGGGAGGGCGCTGGCGGGCTGGAGGGCTAGCTTGGCCTTGGGAGCCCGGCCGCCTCGCCCTTGGCCGCGACCGCCAGCGCCATCTTGCGGGACGCCTCGTCGATCATCTCGCCGTCGAGCATCACCGCGCCGCGCCGGTCGACGTCGGTCGCCTGCCGGTAGGCGTCGAGGATGCGCAGCGCCCGCGCGTAGTCCGCCGCCGACGGGGTGAACACCTCGTTGACCACCTCGACCTGGGCCGGGTGCAGGACCCACTTGCCGTCGAAGCCGAGCGCGGCGACGCTGGTCGCGGCCGCGCGCAGGCCGTCCGCGTCGCCGATCTTGGCGTACGGGCCGTCGATCGCCTGCAGGCCGTTGGCCTTGGCGGCGACCAGCATCCGCATCAGCGCGTAGTGGTGGGCGTCGAACGCGTACCCCTCGGGCTGGCCCCCCACGGTCAGCGAGCGCATCCCGATCGAGGCCATGAAGTCGGCCGGGCCGAAGACGAGCGAGACCAGCCGCCGCGACGCCGCCGCGATCGCCTCGACCGCCGCCAGGCCGGCCGCGTCCTCGATCTGGGCCTCGATCCCGACCGAGCCGGCCGGCAGGCCGGCCGCCTGCTCGACCTGGCCGAGCAGCACGTCGAGCCAGACGACGGCGGCGGGCGAGCTGACCTTGGGCAGCACCAGCGAGTCGACCGCGCCGGGGGCGGACCGGACCACCGCGATCACGTCCTGGTACGCCCACGGGGTGGTCGCGCCGTTCACCCGGACCGCCACCAGCTTGCGGCCGAAGCCGCCCGCCAGCAGCGCCGCCACCGCGAGCTCGCGGGCGGCGGGCTTGGCGGCCGGGGCGACCGAGTCCTCCAGGTCGAGCATCACCTCGTCGGCGGCCAGATCCCGCGCCTTGGCCAGGAACCGCTCGCTGCTGGCGGGCACCGACATGCACGTCCGGCGCGGCCGGGACGCAGCGTCTATGTCTACCTGGTCATCGTCCACCTGCGCACGATATCGCGGGGGGTGCGGGAATTGCGGTCCGGGAGTCAGCCGGGCCCGTTCGGGATGACGCTTGCGCGACTTTGACTTTCTGATGTCCGGCAGTTGAGGAGCAGGTGAACGTTTGAGTTCAGCACCGTCTCCGGGGGACATCCCCGCAGAAACGGTGCCTATCGTTTGTGACCATGGGCACCAGACGCCTGCGCCTCGCCGCGCAGTTCGCCGCCGCCGGGGCGGCGCTCGCGGCGACCCTCACCGCCTGCGGTTCCGGCGGCAGCGGCGGCCAGCCGGCCAACGAGATCACGATCAGCAGCAACGGCTGCGGCGGGACGTGGTCGCTGGCCAAGCCCGGCTGGCACACGTTCGAGATCAACAACCAGGGGACCGGCGGGGCCGAGGTCGACCTGATCAACCCGGCCGACGGCGCGATCTACGCCGAGATCGAGAACTCCGGCCCGGCCACCGTCACGCCGATGAGCCTGGACGTCGGGTCGGGCAGGTACGCGTTCCTGTGCTCGTTCGCCGACTTCAACCCGCAGCAGGGCGCCACCGTCACCGTGCCCGGTCAGGTGGCCGGCGCCCCGGCGATCATGCCGATCACCTACAACGAGCTCATCCCCCTGGCCAAGAAGTACGTGACCGAGCAGGAAGCGCAGATCAAGGTGCTGGCGTCGGAGACGGCGCCGCTCGCCGCCGCGGTCCGCGGCGGGGACCTGGCGACCGCGCGCCGCGACTGGCTGACGGCCCACCTGCAGTACGAGACGCTGGGCGACGCCTACGGCGCGTTCGGGAACTTCGACACCGAGATCGACGGCCGGGCGGACGCGGTCGGGGTGAACAGCCCGCAGTGGACCGGTTTCTACCGGCTGGAGTACGGCCTGTGGCACGGCCAGTCGCTGACGTCGCTCGTTCCGGTCGCCGACGCCCTCAACAAGAACGTCGGCCAGCTGGTCACCTGGTGGCCGACGCAGGAGGTCATGCTGTCCGACCTCGGGCGGCGCGCGCACGAGGTCATCGAGAACGCGCTCGAGTTCCAGCTCACCGGGCACGACGACTACGGCAGCGGCAGCACCCTCGCGAGCACGGTCGCCGCCATCGCCGCCAGCCGGGTGCTGCTCGCCCTGCTGCACCCGCTGCTGGCGACCAGGTACCCGGGGCTGCCCTCGGTCTACACCGGGCTTGACCGGCTGCAGGCGCTGCTTGAGAAGGAGCGGCGGCCGGACGGCTGGTGGGTACCTGAATCGGCGCTGCCGGCCTCCGCCCGGCAGGCGATCGACGCCGCCTGCGGCCAGGTGCTGCAGGAACTCGCCCCCATCGCGGCAATCACCGAGCCGAGGAACACCCTCAATGCCTTCTGAATCGCCGGACTCGCCATCGTCGGCTGAATCGACGCCATCGCGGCCGCAGGCGCCCCGGCCGGCCCGGCGGTCGTTCCTGCGCGGAATGGCCGGCGGCGTCGCGGGCGGCGTGATCGCCGGCGGCGCCGCGGGCGCGGCGGCCGGGTACGCCTACCGGGGCGCGCCCGCCGACCCGTCCGCCGCCGCCGACCAGGCGTTCGCGGACGGGCTGCTGCCGCCGGTCCCGTTCCACGCGAAGCACCAGGCCGGCATCCTGCCCAATGCGTCGCGGGCCACGGCGGTGGTGTCGTTCGACGTGACCGCGCAGAGCCGGGCGGACCTGGTCGAGCTGTTCCAGACGGTGACCGACCGGGCCCGGTTCCTGACCGCGGGCGGCACGCCCCCGGTGGTGGGCATCGGCGGGCCGCCGTCGGACTCGGGCGTCCTCGGGCCGACGGTGACGCCGAACGGGCTCACGGTGACGTTCGGGGTCGGCTCGACGCTCTTCGACGACCGGTACGGGCTCGCGTCCCTGCGGCCCGCGCACCTGGTCCCGATGACGTCGTTCCCGAACGACGACCTCGACCCGGCCCAGTGCGGCGGCGACCTGATCCTCCAGCTCAGCGCGGGCAACTCGGACACCGTGGTGCACGCGCTGCGGGACATCGCCAAGAGCACCCGCGGCGGCATGCAGGCGAACTGGCGGATCGACGGCTTCACCTCGCCTGCCCGGCCGTCCGGCACCGTGCCCCGCAACCTGCTGGGGTTCATGGACGGCATCGCCAACCCGTCGGTGGCCTCCGCGACAACGATGGACTCGCTGGTCTGGGTCGAGCCCGGCGCCGCCCGCGAGCCGGCCTGGACCGCCAACGGCAGCTACTTCGTGGTCCGGCTGATCAGGATGCTGGTCGAGTTCTGGGACCGGGTGGACGTGGGCGAGCAGGAGACGATGATCGGGCGGCGGCGTCCGACCGGCTTCCCGCTCGACGGCAGCTCGATCTTCGCGGCGCCGGACTACGCGAACGACCCGACCGGCGACGTCGTCCCGCTGACGGCGCACATCCGGCTGGCGAACCCGCGCACCGCGCAGAGCGCGGCCAGCCAGATCCTGCGCCGGGGCTACAACTACGACCGCGGCCTCGACGAGGCCGGCGACCTCGACATGGGGCTCATCTTCACCTGCTTCCAGCAGGACATCGAGCGCCAGTTCGCGGCGGTGCAGACCCGGCTGATCGGCGAGCCGCTGGTCGACTACATCAGCCCGTTCGGCGGCGGCTACTTCCTCGCCCTGCCCGGCGTGACCGGGCCGAGCGACTACTACGGCCGGGCAATGCTGGCCTGACCACGCGCCCGGCGCTTCACCGCGCCCCGCGCCCCGCCGTACGAGTTGAACGCGCAGGAAACTCTAAGCGTCCCCTGCCCCTGCACTAATTGTTGGCTTCCCGTTTGCCTGCGCGTCAGATTGCCCGCGCGGGCACGTAAATCAACTATGAGACCGTCTGGCACGGGGTTGCGCCCGAGCGCTCCCTGGCGGGGGCCATCCGTGACGCCCGCCGATGAAGTCAAGCAGAATCTCAGGAGGCTAGGAATGGGCATCAGCCCAGTAGCCGGCGGCAGGCGACGACGGCTTCGACCGTATCTCGCGGTCGCGGCGGCGGTCGCCCTCGGCGCCGGAGCGGCGGCGGTCGCCACCGCGGCGAGCGCGAGCACGGGCGCGGCGAAGGCGTCCTTCGCCGGGTACCACGTTCCCGCGCGCGTGTCCGCGTCGCTTTACCACAACAAGACCGCGACCCCGATCAAGCACGTCGTGGTCATCTTCGACGAGAACGTGTCGTTCGACCACTACTTCGGCACCTACCCGTACGCGGCGAACACGGACGGCACCCCGTTCACCGCCAAGAAGGGCACGCCGACCGTCAACGGCCTCTACTCGAAGATCACGAAGAAGAGCGGCCCGATCGGCCCGCTGCTGACGGACAACCCGAACGAGTACGACCCGCAGCGGCTGACCCCCTCCGAGTCGCTCACGTCCGACCAGAACCACGGCTACACGGCCGAGGAAAAGGCCGAGGACAACGGGAAGATGGACATGTTCGTCCAGCAGACCGAGTCCTCGACCCCGACCAACGGCTGCGGCGTCGAGTACTGCCCGCCCGGCATCGTGATGGACTACTTCGACGGCAACACCGTCACCGGGCTGTGGAACTACGCCCAGTACTACTCGATGAGCGACAACAACTGGGACACCAGCTTCGGCCCGTCCACCCCCGGCGCGGTGAACGTGACCTCGGGTAACACCAGCGGGGCGGAGGCGCTCAACCCGGCCTGGGACGCGACCGGGGCGGGCACGCCGACGACGTCAAGCTCCGTCATCGACACGAGCGCGAAGTCCGGCCTCGGCACGATCTACGGCGACGAGGACCCGTACTACGACGACTGCTCCAACGGCAGCCACGCCACCGACGGCGCCCTGGCCGCGCTGACCGGGGAGAACATCGGCGACCTGCTGAACACCAAGAACGTCTCCTGGGGCTGGTTCGAGGGCGGCTTCACGCCGACCGGCACGTCCGACGCGCCCGGAACCACCCAGGCTCTGCCGGTCTGCGGCTCCGCGCACGCCAACATCGGCGGCGCCTCGACCGCCGACTACGTGCCGCACCACGAGCCGTTCCAGTACTACGCGTCGACCGCGAACCCGGCCCACCTGGCGCCGAGCTCGCTGGCCCAGATCGGCTACACCGACCAGGCCAACCACCAGTACGACATCTCGGACTTCTCCGACGTCCTGGCCGGCACCGGCGGCGCCAAGCTGCCGGCCGTGAGCTACCTCAAGGCCCCGGCCTACGAGGACGGCCACCCTGGTTACTCCGACCCCACCGACGAGCAGACCTTCCTGGTCAACACCATCAACTCGATCGAGAAGTCCAAGTACTGGCCGTCGACCGCGATCGTCATCACCTACGACGACTCTGACGGCTGGTACGACCACCAGGCGCCGGTCATCGTCGACGGGTCCAACGCCGGCATCAACACCGGGACCACCCCGCCGAGCGCCTACGACACCTCGCTCTGCACCGAGGTCGCGGTGACGGTCGGCACCACCAACGGCCGCTGCGGCTACAGCCAGCGGCTGCCGATGGTCGTCATCTCGCCGTACACGCGGCAGAACTACGTCAGCTCCGACCTGACCAACATCGCCTCGGTGGTGAAGTTCATCGAGGACAACTGGCTGAACGGCGAGAGCATCAAGGGCTCGTTCGACAAGAGCTCGGGCAGCCTCTACGCCAAGGGCGGGCTGCTCGACTTCAACGTCGCGCCGCACCTGACGCCGCTCATCCTCAACCCGACGACCGGCGCCGTGGTCAGCGGCGGCAAATCGTAGGCATCGATCACCGGTTACGCCCTGGGCTCCTGCCCTCCCGTCGGCTTGCACGGCCGTCCGGGAGGGCAGGAGCCCGTCGCGTTTAGCCGCCGCATACCATGGGGAGATGAGCTCCCCGCTGCCCACCTCCGAGCAGGTGACGACCGCGCTCGGTGGTGTCAACGACCCCGAGATCGGCCGCCCGATAACCGAGCTTGGCATGGTCAAGTCCGTGTCAGTCGGCCCCGACGGCCTGGTTGACGTCGGCGTCTACCTGACCGTGGCCGGCTGCCCGATGCGCGACACGATCACCTCCCGGGTCACCACCGCGGTCTCGGCCCTGCCCGGCGTCACCGGCGTCCGGGTCGACCTCGACGTGATGACCGAGCAGCAGCGCCAGGCGATGCAGACCCAGCTGCGCGGCGGCAAGGCCGAGCCGGTGATCCCGTTCGCCCAGCCGACGTCGCTGACCCGCGTCTTCGCGGTGGTAAGCGGCAAGGGCGGCGTCGGCAAGTCCTCGGTCACGGTGAACCTGGCGGCGGCGCTCGCGGCCGCCGGGTACAAGGTCGGCCTCATCGACGCCGACGTCTACGGGCACTCGGTGCCGCGGATGCTCGGCGTCACCGGGCTTCCGACCAAGGTCGAGAAGATGATCATGCCTCCGTCGTCGCACGACGTGAAGGTGATCTCGATGGGCATGTTCAAGCCGCCGGGCAACCTGCCGATCGTGTGGCGCGGCCCGATGCTGGGCAAGGCGATGCAGCAGTTCCTGGCCGACGTGTACTGGGGCGACCTCGACTACCTGCTGCTGGACCTGCCGCCGGGGACGGGCGACATGGCGATCTCGCTCGCGCAGCTGCTGCCCACGGCCGAGCTCCTGGTGGTGACCACCCCGCAGATCGCCGCGGCCGAGGTCGCCGAGCGGGCGGGCTCGATCGTCGCGCAGACCCGCCAGCGGATCGTCGGCGTGATCGAGAACATGTCGTACCTGCTCTGCCCGCACTGCGGCGAGCAGATGGACGTCTTCGGCTCGGGCGGCGGCGAGGCGGTCGCGGCGGCGCTGACCGGCCTCACCGGGGCCACCGTGCCGCTGCTTGGCCAGGTCCCGATGGACGTCCGGCTCCGCGAGGGCGGCGACAACGGGACGCCGCTGGTACTGGCCGACCCCACCGCGCCGGCCGCGCTGCAGCTGACCAAGGTGGCCGAGTCGCTGGCGGGCAAGGGCCGCGGCCTGGCCGGCCGGATGCTGAGCCTCAGCCCGAGCTAGGGCCGACGGAGCCCGGGCCGCCGTCAGGCGGTCCGGGCGCCCCGGAGGGCACCCGTCAGGTGGCCTCGAAGTCGAACGGCGGCTCTTGGCCGTCCTTGATCGCGGCCCTGGCGCCGCTGCCGTTGACGGCACTGGCGCTGTTGCCGTTCACCTCGCCCGCGACATCGGCCGCGGTGGCCCCGGCGGAGACGTCGGCGGTGGCCTTGAACTGGTCGAACAGCGCCTGCTGCTCTTCCTCGTCGAATAGGTGCTTGCGCACGAACGTCTTCGGGTTCAGATCCTCGAAGTCGAAGTCCTGGAACTCGGGACCCAGCCCGTCCCGCAGGTCGGCCTTGGCCCCTTCGGCGATCCTCCGCAGGTCGCGCAGCATCCGCCCAGCCTGAGATGCCACCTTGGGCAGCTCGTTGGGACCGAAAACGATGAGCGCGATGACGGCCAAGACCAAGATCTTGGTTATGGATAGGTCGAACACTCAGCTCTCCGTCGGACGGACGATACTCACACCCACTCTAGACCGTTAGGCGAACGGATCAACCAGGTGAGCGAGCCGGTCGAAGCCGCGGCCGAGCCGGCCGACCAGGCCCGGCTGCCCGCCGCCCGGCAGCGCGGCGACGGCCTCCGCCACCGTCTGCGGCGGGGCGTCCGCGATCACGGTGAAAACCTCGCCCCGCCCGGCCCAGGTGACCGAGTGGCCGCTGACGTACACCCGGATGCCGTCCAGTCTCAGCGGCTGCCAGCCCGCCATCGACGCGGCCAGCGTGCCCCGCTGGACGAAGAGCGAGATGACCGACAACCCGTCGGAGTACTCCAGGTCGGTTACCTGGCCCTCCCCGGTCCCGCTCCATCCCGCCGCGTACAGGGGCAGGCCTGCCAGCACGGTGCCCGGCAGGCGGACGCCCCGCTTGGCCAGCAGGGCGACCTGCACGGCGGGTGAGCCGGACGCGACCCAGGCCGAGCCCGGCGAAGCGGCCAGGGCCGGGCTCTCGGTCGTCGCGGCGGTCGGCCGCTCCGTCAGCGGGCCGAACCGGACCTGGGTGAACAGCTCATCGCTGACCAGCTTGCCGACGGTGTCGAAGTCCTCGCGCCGCAGCGGCACATGGGTCTGCGCGCCCAGCCAGAACCGGGCGGCCAGGGAGCCGTCGAACCGGTAGACCACAACGATCGTCGCGGGCAGGCCGCTCGACGTGCCTGACCCCCGGTAGGCGGCGATGTAGTGCTTGCCAAGCAGCGTCACCTGGGCGCCGGTGACGCCGAAGACCCCGGCGGGCGCGCGGTCCCCCGTGCCATAGGAGACGACCGACGTCGTGCCGCTCAGCGTGCGGATCAGGGTCAGCCCGCCGCCCTGATGCCAGACCTGGGAGAAGACCGTCACGGTGGCGCCGTCCACGCCCAGCTGGCGGGTCTCCTCGACGCCCTGGTACGACGTTGCCTGGCCCGCCGCCGCCGCCAGCACGAGCAGGTGCATCGCGCGCGCCTGCTGGGCGGCGGCCAGGCCGCTGTAGACCGTCACCGGCCCGCCCGACGTGCGCTGGACCGTGGCGACGGCGTTCCGCACGGCCGGGACCGTGCTGGCAGGCGCCACCGGCAGCGGGCCGACGGCCGGCTCGTCGGCCACCGCGGCGGCCGACATCGCGGTGGTCCCCGCGATCCCGTGCTCGTGCCCGAGGACGGCGAGGACGGCGAGGACGCCGGGGATGGTTACCGTCACCACGGCGCTGACAAGCAGTCCGAGGCGGCGTCTCACGGCCTTGTCGCCTCCGCCGAGGCCCGCGGCGACGCCCTGAGCGCCGTCCGCCTTGACGCCTTGGCGGTCGGCCGCGCGGGCGTGCTCGACGGGTCCGCGAACGGGACATCGCCCGAGGTGATCGCGTGCTGCATGTCGAACACCTCGAGCTGCGGGGTGATCTGCGGCTCGTTGCTGCCGGAGGACGAGCCGCCCATGCCGAACGCGGCCGCGCCGACCCCGACCACGACGATCGACATCGCGCTCCACATCACGTAGCGGCCGCGCCGGCGCCGCGCCCGCCGCCCCGGTCGCCGCGACAGCGGCCGAGCGGACACCGGGCCGTTCTGACAGGTCATCGCGAGCAGCCGCCTGGTGAGCGCGTCGGCCTCGTCGAGCTCGGCTAGCGCGCTCAGCTCGCGCTTGAGCAGCCGCAGCTGCGCGGCCTCGGTCCGGCAGGCATCGCAGCCGGCCAGGTGCGCGTTGGCCCGGTCAAGCTCCGCTCCGGCCAGCTCGCCGTCGATCAGGGCGGAGATCAGCGTTCCCAGATGGCTCATCGCTCCCGCACCCGCCGTTCCCGGTGCGCGAGGGCGGTCCGCAGCTGCGCGCGGCCGCGGTGGATGCGGCTGCGCACCGTGCCGAGCTTCACGCCCATGGTGGCGGCGATCTCCTCGTAGGAGAACCCCTCGATGTCGCACAGCACGACCGCCGCCCGGTAATCGGGCGGCAGCGCCTGCAGGGCCGCCTGGATGTCCCCGTCGAGGTGGCTGTCATCCCAGGCCTGGGCGGGCGACGCCTCGGTGCCGGGGAACCGCTGGGCGACGTCGTCGCCGAGGCCCTCGAACCTGATCCGCTGCCGCCGCCTGGCCCCGTCGAGGAACAGGTTGGTGGTGATCCGGTGCAGCCAGCCCTCGAAGGTGCCAGGGGTGTAGCTGGCGAGAGAGCGGAAGACGCGGACGAAGACCTCCTGCGTCAGGTCCTCGGCGTCGTGCTGGTTGCCGGTGAGCCGGTAGGCGAGGCGGTACACCCGGCCCGAATGAGCGCGCACGATCTCGTCCCAGCTGGGCGCCACCCACTGGGCCTGCTCGGGGCCGCGATCACCTTGTCCGGTGATCGCCGTTTCTGTCACAAGATAGAGGCTCTCGCTCATCGACTAGCTAACGGTCCCCACTAGCATAAGGTTCCACCGACCAGCAGCATAAGGTTCCACGGACCAGCAGAATTGGCTAGGCTCACCGGTTGGGAAAGCTTCTCGAAGGGGGCCAGTCATCGACTACGACGAGGCGGCTCAGGTGGTTGAGGACGAACCGCTGCTGACCGCTCGAGCCAACGCCGCCGACCTCGGCGGGACGGTGCCGGTTGCGCCCGCCGCGGGGGCCGCGCTGCGGTTCCTGGTGGCCGCCATCGGCGCCCGCGCCGTCGTCGAGATCGGCACCGGCTGCGGCAGCTCCGGCATCTGGCTGCTCCGCGGCATGCGCCCCGGCGCGGTGCTGACCAGCGTCGACACCGAGCCCGAGTACCACCGGCTGGCGCGCAAGTCGTTCGCGCAGGCCGGCTTCGCCACGAACCAGGCCCGCCTCATCCTCGGCCGCGCGCTCGACGTCCTCCCGCGGCTGTCGGACGGGGCCTACGACCTGGTGTTCTATGACGCCGACCAGGCGCACTACCCGGACTACCTGACCGCCGGGCTGCGGCTGCTCCGCGTCGGCGGCATCGTCGTGTTCAACGACGCGCTGCCGCCGAGCGCGGGGCCGGCCGAGGACGGCGCGAGCGAGCTGGCCGACATGGTCACGGCCGACGAGCGGCTGGTGCCGCTGCTGCTGCCCATCGCGGGCGGCATGCTCGCCGCGATCAAAAAATAAAACCCGGTCATCTGGAAGGGGCGCGTGGCTTCGCATCGACGGCCCCGCGCTCCTAGGCGTCGGCGCGGCCGATGACGCAGGCCTAGCCGACCACCTCCCGCAGTGCGGCGCCAAGCTTCGCGGCCTCGTCGGCTGACAGCTCGACTACGAGCCTGCCGCCGCCCTCAAGCGGGACGCGCATCACGATGCCACGGCCCTCCTTGGTCACCTCGAGCGGGCCATCGCCCGTCCGCGGCTTCATCGCCGCCATGCTGCATCCCCTTCCTTAAACACACACGTCAAGCGAACCGCAGCCGGCCAGGCCCCGCCCGCGATGTCACCGGCCAACAACAACCGTGTCGATCCGTCGCCCTATTATCCCGTGTTCCGACGCAGAATGGTAATGATCAGCTACGCGCGCCGCCCAAGAACTCGGAACCTGACTTTCCGCCACCGGCCGGCGACGCTCCCCCCGGTCGGCTCAGTTGCCGGCTGGCGCCGGGATCGGGACACCGTTCGGGACGCCGACGGTGTGTCCGATCTGGGTCACGACGACGGCGAAAACCGCTACCAGCGCGATGAACAGAGCGACGCCGACGTAACCGAGGATGAGGCCCGCGAGGGCAAGTCCGGCCCCCTGCTCGCCGGTCTGCCTGATCTGCCTGCGAGCGAGATGGCCGCAGATAATCGCGGGAATGAAGCTGAGCCCGACGACGAACCCGCCGACCCCGCAGACGAGCGCGGCGATAGCGAGCCCATTGGTCGGCGGCGCGGGCGGATAGGGCGAGTAAGGGCCCTGATAGGGCGGATAAGGCGGTTGTGGCCCGTAGTTCTGCTGCTGTCCAGGCGGAGGCGAATAAGCCACGGTCTCGGCCACCTTGTCGCTAGTCCTTTATTGTGACGAACTTTACACCTCGGGCCCGCCGTCACCGTGAACGGCGAAAGCCCGCATCGGGCGAAATGAGGCCTATGGGTCTATGGGTCTATGAGCGCAGCGGCGGAGATTGAGGGAATCAGGTCAGTTGCCCACGACGGAGGCAATCGGCGGCGCCGGGACGATCACGGCCTTGCCGGGGGCGACCGGGCGGGCCTGGACGGCGTGGGCGGGCGCGATCACGGGGAGCAAGGAGACGTGCGCGACCGAGGGCTTGGCTGACGAGCCAGCCGCGATCGAGAACAGCAGCAGGGCGGCGATGAAGATGGCGCCGCCGACGTAGCCGAGGATGAGACCGCCGAGCGCCATGCCGTCGCCGCGCTCGCCGGTCCGCCTGATCTGCCGCCGCGCGAGGTGACCGCAGATGATCGCGGGGACGAAGGTCAGCCCGACGGCAAACGTCGCGATGCCGCAGACGAGCGCGGCGACGGCCAGCCCATTCGCACGGGGCGCGGGCGCATAGGGCGGATAGGGCTGTTGCGCCCCGTAATACTGCTGTCCAGGCGGAGGCGAGTAAGCCACGGTCTCAACCACCTTGTCGCTAGCCCGTCATTGTGACGAACTTTACACCTGCCCTGGCAGTAATAGCCCGCAAAAGTTTGCCAGCGTGCGCCGGCAGATTCACCTGTTAATTCATGAGACAGAAGTTCGTCAGTTTTCTTCTCTCAAATTGTACACATGAACCTGTATTCGAGTAGAATGGGGCCATGAATAGTCGAGTATGCGTCGAGTGCGGACGCGAGTATCAGCCATCAAGCGGTCATCTTCGCTGCCCATCGTGCCGGTCTCACAATCTCTGCGCGTGCGGAGCGCGCAAGCAGTACCAGGCGGCCACCTGCTCCGCCTGTCGCACCGAGAGCGGGACGTCGAACAGCAACTGGCGCGGCGGCCGGACACGGCACAAGCGCGGCTACATCCTGCTCTGGGCACCGGAGCACCCGAGGACCGGCAACGGAAGCTACGTCTTCGAGCACGTCCTGGTCATGGAGAAAATACTCGGCCGGTATCTCCTCCCAGGAGAGAATGTGCACCATCTCAACGGGATCAAAGATGACAACCGGCCTGAGAACCTGGAATTGTGGATACGTCCCCAGCCGACCGGCATCCGCGCCAGCGACGCCGTCACGTGGGCACGCGAGATCCTCGCCAGGTACGGCAACGAGAGCTTGCTGCTAAACGAATAAGGCGGCCACAAGGCCGCCCTATAAGTCACCAACGTGTGAAAATGTTGTAAATCGTGGAGGTGAGGGGAATCGAACCCCTGTCCATCGGGACCTTTCCTATTCTTCTCCGAGCGCAGCCTGCTCTGTTTTTCTCAGCCCCGGCGATCACGCAGGCAAGACGCCGACGGGCTCAGTCACTGTTTGATTTCCTAGCCTTCCCCGTGACCGGGCTGGCTAGTTTAGCCCTCTAGCTGATGCCAGGATCCGGGCCGAAGGCACTCCCGGGCTGACAGTCAAACCCTTAAACTCGCTTAGGCAGCGAGAGCAAGAGCGGCGCGAGGCGCCTTGACAGTGCTATTTGAGTTGGCACTTGTGTTTTGCGGTCGCATTTTTACGAGGTTACGTCCGCCACCCTCGGCTCGCTTCTCCAGGATTAACCACCGATGTCGAAACCGTTCACCCCCCTGTTTAGTTGTCAACGGCCGCGCTAGGCGCTTCCGCCAGCCACAACCATACATGCGTCAACAGCACGACGCCAACAGGGATTCCCCGCCGGTGGCCGAGACTCGCTTGGGGGCGCCTGGGGTTGCGGCGATCTGAAGCGGCTGTCGGCTGCGGTCCAGAAATGAGATGGCCCCTGCGGGCGCTGGCGGTGGCCGAGACGCGCCCGCAGGGGCCGGCCGGCAGGGTCGGAGCCGGCCATGAAGTCCGGGCCTCCCCCGAGATGAGGCCCGGCTCTCACGATGACTGGGCCGCAACCCCCAAGCGAGCCTCAGTCATCACCTAAGACGCCAGACGGTGCTCGGATGGTTGCTTTACGTGACCAGAAATTTAAAAGATTTCTTCCGGCCCGCCCTGCGGCTGCTCCTGAAACCCCTGCCTAGACGGGGTTCAGGAGCTCAGACCACCACCAACAACCATCAAACGCCCCGCCGGACGCCCACGCCGCAGCCCACACCCTGACAACGACGGTCACGCAGCGTCATCGGGAACCCCCGCGGGGCGTCGCACGAGCGTCAGGCGACCTTGTAGACCCAGCCGAAGGGGTCGGGCCGGTGCCCGTACTGGATGCCGATCAGCTCCTCCTTGAGCCGGAGGCTGACCGGACCGGGGGCGCCGGTCCCGATCGTCCAGCCGCCGGAGGCCCCGTCGACCGCTCCGACCGGCGTGATGACCGCCGCCGTGCCGCAGGCGAACACCTCGGTCAGCGAGCCCGCCGCGCAGTCCTGGCGCCACTGCGGGACCGAGATCCGGCCCTCTTCGGCCGCGATCCCGAGCGTCGGGGCCAGCCTCAGCAGCGAGTCCCTGGTGATCCCGGGCAGCAGCGACCCGCTGAGGGCGGGGGTCAGGATCCGGGGATCGGCCTCCGACCCGTACACGAAGCAGAGGTTCATCCCGCCCATCTCCTCGACCCAGTGGTGCTCGGCCGCGTCCAGCCAGACCACCTGGTCGCAGCCCTTGTCCACCGCCTGCTGCTGGGCCGCGAAGGCGGCCGCGTAGTTGCCGCCGCACTTGACCGCGCCGGTGCCGCCGGGGGCGGCCCTGGTGTAGTCCTCCGACAGCCAGACCTTGACCGCCTTCGACGCCCCGAAGTAGGCGCCGGCCGGCGACGCGATCACGCAGAACAGGTACGACGAGGAGGGGTGGTTCACGCCCAGGCCGCGCTGCGTCGCGATCATGAACGGGCGCAGGTAGAGGCTGTTCCCCTCGCCGTCGGGTATCCAGTCCCGGTCCTGCGCCACCAGCAGCTCGAGCGCGCGCAGGAACGTCTCCTCGGGCAGCTCCGGCATCGCCATCCGGCGGGCGCCGGCGTTGAACCGGGCCGCGTTGGCCTGCGGGCGGAACATCACCACCGACCCGCTGGCCTGCCGGTAGGCCTTGAGGCCCTCGAAGAGCTCCTGCCCGTAGTGGAACACCGAGGTGGCCGGGTCGAGCGCGAACGGGCCGTACGGCTCGAGCTTGCCGTCGTGCCAGCCGCGCTCGGCCGACCAGCGCAGGGTGATCATGTGATCGGTGAAGACCTGTCCGAACCCCGGGTCCGCCAGAATCCGCTCGCGTTCGGCGGCTGGCACCCGCGTCTGGGACGGGTGGATCTCGAAGTCGATCTCGGTGGCGGGGCTTGCGGTCATCACTGATCGTTCCTTTCTAAGGCAGTATCGGGATATGTCGGATGTGTGCCGCTATCCGGATACTCGGTCGGCGATGTCGTCGCCGACCTCCACCGTAGTGCGCGCCTGCCACTGACCCTGGCGCTCGATGATGTCGTCCGCGACCGCCTGCTCGATCTTCGCGGCGGCGGCCGGCCTGTCGATATGGGCAAGCAGCATCGCCGCCGACAGGATCGCCGCCGTCGGGTCGGCCTTGGACTTGCCCGCGATGTCGGGCGCGCTGCCGTGCACCGGCTCGAACATCGACGGGGCGGAACCGCTGGGGTTGATGTTGCCGCTGGCCGCGAGCCCGATGCCGCCGGCGATGGCCGCGCCCAGGTCGGTCAGGATGTCGCCGAACAGGTTGTCGGTCACGATGACGTCGAACCGCTCCGGCTGGCTGACGAAGAACATCGAGGCGGCGTCCACGTGCTGGTACTCGACCGACACGTCGGGGAACTCCTTGGCCAGCGAGTCCACCGTCCGCTGCCAGAGGTCGCCCGCGAACGTCAGCACGTTGGTCTTGTGCACCAGCGTGAGCTTCTTCCTCGGCCGCGCCATCGCCTGCCCGAACGCGTACCGGGCGACCCGCTCCACCCCGAACCGCGTGTTGTAGGACTCCTGGGTGGCCAGCTCCTCGGCGGTGCCGCGGCGCATCACGCCGCCCGCCCCGGTGTACGGGCCCTCGGTGCCCTCGCGGACGACCACCATGTCGATGAGCTCGGGCGAGCCCTTCGCCAGGGGCGAGGTCACGCCCGGGTAGAGCCGGACCGGCCGCAGGTTGACGTAGTGGTCGAGCTCGAACCGCAGCCGCAGCAGCAGCCCGCGCTCGAGCACCCCGCTCGGCACGGTCGGGTCGCCGACCGCGCCGAGCAGGATCACGTCGTGCGCCCTGATCTCCTCGAGCACCGCGTCCGGGAGGGTCTCGCCGGTGCGGTGCCAGCGGCGCGCGCCCAGGTCGTAGTCGGTCGTGTCGAAGGTGACGCCCGGCGTCGCCGCCCTGAGCACCTTCAGCGCCTCGGCCGTCACCTCGGGGCCGATGCCGTCGCCGCCGATGACGGCGAGCCTTATGGTTGATCCCATAAAGTCAAACCCTAACTTCATATATGTCGAACGGACCCGGCTTACTGCCCTGAGCTCATTACTCTTCTTCGCTGAGCCAGCTCATGAGCGGGCGCAGGCGCGCCCCGACCTGCTCGATCTGCTCGTTCTGCTCGGCCTCGCGGCGCTTGAGGAAGTTCGGCTTGCCGGCGTCCATCTCGTCGACCAGCTCGCGGGTGAACGTGCCGTCCTGGATCTCGCCCAGGATCTTGCGCATCTCCTGGCGGGTGGACTCGTTGATGAGGCGCGGGCCCCGGGTGTAGCCGCCGAACTCGGCCGTGTCGGAGACCGACCAGTACATCTTGGAGATGCCGCCCTCGTACATCAGGTCGACGATCAGCTTCATCTCGTGCAGGCACTCGAAGTAGGCCGCCTCCGGCTGGTAGCCGGCCTCGACGAGGGTGGCGAACCCGGCCTTGATCAGCTCGGAGACGCCGCCGCAGAGCACCGCCTGCTCGCCGAACAGGTCGGTCTCGGTCTCCTCGGTGAAGGTGGTCTTGAGCACGCCGGCCCGGGTGCCGCCGATGGCCTTGGCGTAGGAGAGCGCGAGCGGCAGCGCGCTGCCGGTGGCGTCCTGCTCCACCGCGACCAGCATCGGCACGCCGCGGCCCTCGTTGAACTGGCGGCGGACGAGGTGGCCGGGGGCCTTCGGGGCGACCATGCAGACGTCCACGTTGGCCGGCGGCTGGATGAGCCCGTACCTGATCGCCAGGCCGTGCGCGAAGAAGAGCGCGTCCCCCTCGACCAGCGACGGCGCGATCGCCTCGGCGTACACCTCGCGCTGGAGGGTGTCCGGGATCAGCACCATCACCAGGTTGGCCTCCTCGCACGCCTCGGCCGGCGTGAGGACGCGCAGGCCGTCGCTCTCGGCCTTCTCCCGGCTCTTCGAGCCGGCCGGCAGGCCCACCCTGACGTCCACGCCCGAGTCGCGCAGCGACAGCGCGTGCGCGTGACCCTGGCTGCCGTATCCGAGGACGGCGACGTGCCGCCCCTGGATCAGCGAGAGGTCGGCACTGTCGTCGTAGAAGATCTCTGCCACTGGTATGGCCTCTTTCTGCATCTGGGTAATGGAGGGCGATGGCGAAGCCACGCGTCCGTTCGAGATAACTCTTTTGATTTTGTTATTAGGCCGAACGCTCGAGCGGCCTCAGGGTGCGGTCCGTGATGGACCGGCCGCCTCGGCCGACGGCGATCGTGCCGGACTGGACGAGCTCCTTGATGCCGAACGGCTCGAGGACCTTGACCAGTGCGTCTAGCTTGTCATGACTGCCGGTCGCCTCGACGGTAACCGCGTCGAGGGCCACGTCGACGACGTGCGCCCGGAACAGGGCGACCGTCTCCAGGACCTTCGACCTGCTGTCGAGGTCGGCCCGGACCTTGATCAGGATCAGCTCGCGCTGCACCGCCTGGGTCGGCTCGAGCTCGACGATCTTGAGCACGTTGATGAGCTTGTTGAGCTGCTTGGTGACCTGCTCGAGCGGGTGCTCCTCGCAGTCCACCACGATCGTCATCCGGGAGATCTCCGCGTACTCGGTCGGCCCGACCGCGAGCGACTCGATGTTGAATCCCCGCCGCGAGAACAGGCCGGCGATCCTGACCAGGACGCCCGGCTTGTTCTCGACCAGGACCGAGAGCGTGTGCTGGTCGCTCATTGCGCGTCCTCCTCCCACTGCGGCGCGATGCCGCGGGCGTAGCTGATGGCGTCATTGCTGGTGCCGGCCGCGACCATCGGCCACACCATCGCGTCCTTGTGCACGATGAAGTCGATCACGACCGGCTGGTCGTTGATCGCCATCGCCTGCTCGATGACCGCGTCCACGTCCTCGGGGCGCTCGCAGCGCAGGCCGATGCAGCCGTAGGCCTCCGCCAGCTTCACGAAGTCGGGGATCCTGGTGCCCTTGGCCTCGGTCTTCTTGTCGCCCAGGTTGGTGTTCGAGTACCGCTCGTTGTAGAACAGCGTCTGCCACTGGCGGACCATGCCGAGGTTGCCGTTGTTGATGATCGCGATCTTGACCGCGATGCCCTCGATCGCGCAGGTGGCGAGCTCCTGGTTGGTCATCTGGAAGCAGCCGTCGCCGTCGATCGCCCAGACCTGCGCGTCCGGCAGCCCCACCTTGGCGCCCATCGCGGCCGGCACGGCGAACCCCATCGTGCCCGCGCCGCCGGAGTTGATCCAGGTCCTCGGCTTCTCGTAGCCGATGAACTGGGCCGCCCACATCTGGTGCTGGCCGACCCCGGCCAGGTAGACGCCGTCCGGGCCGACCAGCTGGCCGATCCGCTCGATCACGTACTGCGGCGCCAGGCTGCCGTCGTCCGCCTGGTCGTAGCCGAGCGGGTACCTCTGCCGCAGGTGGTCGAGCTGAACCCACCACTGCGCGTAGTCGCCCTTGCGGCCGTGCTGGCGGTCGGCGGCCACGGCGGCGGTCAGCTCGGTGATGACCTCCCGGCAGTCGCCCACGATCGGCACGTCGGCCCGGCGGTTCTTGGAGATCTCGGCCGGGTCGATGTCCGCGTGCACGACCAGCGCGTCCGGCGCGAACGAGTCGAGCCTGCCCGTCACCCGGTCGTCGAACCGGGCGCCGAGGGCCACGATCAGGTCGGCCTTCTGCAGCGCGCCGACCGCGGCGACGGTGCCGTGCATGCCGGGCATGCCCAGGTTCAGCGTGTGGCTGTCGGGGAACGCGCCCCGCGCCATCAGCGTGGTGACGACCGGCGCGCCGGTGAGCTCGGCCAGCTGAAGCAGCTCGGCCGACGCCTCGGCCTTGATGACGCCGCCGCCGACGTAGAGCACCGGGCGCTTGGCCTCGGCCATCATCTTGGCCGCTTCCCGCACCTGCCGCGAGTGCGGCCTGGTCACAGGGTGGTAGCCGGGCAGGTCGAACGCGACCGGCCAGGTGAAATCGGTGGTCGCCTGCATCGCGTCCTTGGCGATGTCGACCAGTACCGGGCCCGGCCGGCCGGTGCCCGCCAGGTGGAAGGCCTCGCCGATGGTCCTGGCGATGTCCTCGGGCTTGGTGACGAGGAAGTTGTGCTTGGTGATCGGGTACGTGATCCCGGAGATGTCCGCCTCCTGGAACCCGTCGGTGCCGATCAGGCTGGTCGAGACCTGGCCGGTGATCGCGACCACCGGCACGCTGTCCATGTACGCGTCCGACAGCGGCGTGACCAGGTTGGTCGCCCCCGGCCCGCTGGTCGCCATGCAGACGCCGGTCCGGCCGGTGGCCTGCGCGTACCCGGTCGCCGCGTGCCCGGCGCCCTGCTCGTGGCGGACCAGGATGTGCCTGATCTGCTTGGAGTCGAGCAGCGGGTCGTAGGCGGGCAGCACCGCGCCGCCG
>Ga0208220_1000157_pt1 | contig 26959 bp, 18 predicted proteins | sample NGESurdeep092012_9_FD_184484 | JGI IMG/M metagenome (GOLD analysis project Ga0208220, IMG submission 184484) | Arctic peat soil microbial communities from Barrow, Alaska - NGEE Surface sample F53-1 deep-092012 (SPAdes) | ecosystem: Environmental > Terrestrial > Soil > Wetlands > Peat ...
GACGACCTGCTTGCAAAATACGTCCGCACCTGACTGATCCTCGCAGCCGGTTCACTCTTGCACAGAAATGCTGCGCAACCTTGCCGAAAACTCACCCTTCATCGGTACAGAACGCGGAAAGCAGCTCCAGTCGCTCCTGCACCGAATCGAGACTTCCCTCGCTCGGCCTGTTATGCGAATTGGGCTCTCGGCAACGCTTGGGGACATGAGTGGTGCAGCAACCTTCCTGCGACCGGACCAGAGCCGCAAAGTGAGCATCGTCGACTCCAAGGGCGATGGACACGATCTGAAAGTTCTCATCAAGGGTTATCTTCAGTCAACAGCCGAACCCGGCAATGCGTCCGTCGATACCGCAAGATCTTCCATAGCTAAGGACCTGTTTAAGGTGCTTCGCGGAACCAGCAATCTTGTATTTCCGAACGCCCGAAGCGAGGTCGAATACTACGCTGATTCACTCCGCAACTCCTGTGAACAGATGGGACTTCCGAACGAGTTCTGGCCGCATCACGGCAATCTCTCCAAAGAAGTTCGCGAAGATGCCGAAGAAGCGCTCAAGAAGACGGATCGACCAGCTACAGCGATCTGCACGTCAACTCTCGAGCTTGGCATCGATATCGGTCCGGTCAAGAGCGTTGTCCAGGTCGGCCCCCCACCTTCGGTTGCCAGTCTGCGTCAGAGGCTGGGTAGATCGGGTCGCCGCAAGGGCGAGCCAATGATCCTGCGCGGCTACTGTATCGAGGAAGAGTCGGACAACCCAGGAATATCGGAGTTGCTATGTGAAAATCTTCTAACCACCGCCGCGATGGTGCGGCTGCTAGCTGATGGATGGTACGAACCCATTCGAGCCAATAAGCTTCACGCTTCCACACTGGTCCAGCAGATTCTTTCCACCATCTCTCAATATGGTGGCGTGAACGCGGCTAAGCTCTGGAATGTGCTCTGCGCGAAAGGCCCCTTCAGCGCCGTGACCTCGGACCAATTTGCGTCACTTCTGCGGGAACTTGGCAAGCGGGAGATCATCCTCCAAGACTCAACCGGTCTTATTCTCCTCGCGCCCTACGGAGAGCGCATCACCGAACATTACTCTTTCTATGCTGCATTTGCCTCCGAGGAAGAGTACAGCATCATAAACGGGAACCAGACGCTCGGCTCAATGCCGATCACGCGACCGCTTTCGGCAGATTCTTATTTGATCTTCGCAGGGAGGCGTTGGCAGGTCGTTTCGGTTGCGGCCGAAGACAAGGTTGTTCAAGTCAAGCCGGCAGCTGGCGGTACTGTCCCAAAATTCAATGACACCATGGGAGCCGACATTCACGACCGGGTTCGGGAGGAGATGCGAAACATTCTCCGCTCGGCTTTTCCGGTTCCTTTCCTCGACCCTGAGGGCAAGGAACTGTTGGAACGTGCTCGCGCGAACTACAAGCACAAGGAACTCGACCGCAAGTGGATCCTACAGAACGGCAGCGAAGTTCAGATCGTTCCCTGGTGTGGAGACGTCATCAAAGACACGCTGACTCTCATGCTTCAGGTCAGGGGGAAGCGGACCGTCTTCGATGGCGGTCTTTCCATCTCGGTAAAGGATTCTTCTGCTTTATCTATTCGGGAAATGCTTCAGGACATCGCGGATGGGTCAGCCGAGGACCCAATCCAACTCGTTGCGACGGTACCAAACAAAACGATTGAGAAGTGGGACGGAATGCTTCCAGGCGATTTGCTGAGTGCGAGTTTTGCCTCTGCAAAGCTCGATGTGGAAGGCGTTCAGAACCTTCTTAAGCTTCGATTGACATCAGAACCGTAGAATATGAACCGGCAAATCGCTGCATCAGCCTCTGCTCGACCCCTTTTCCCCGTTGCACCACCAGTGGACAGCCTGAATGTTGTCGGGATGATCGTCCCTCCACGCTCCGCCCATGCCTCTGGGACTGATATGGTCGGGTACGATGTCGCCGTAGTCTGCGAACTTTTCATGGCAGATACCGCACTCGCTGTTCTGGGCCAAAATCTTCTTATCCATAAGCTTCCGCATCTCGGCGTTCGAGCGGATCTCCCGATATCCGCGCGGGTGCTGGGGATCGTCAATGCGACGGACTCCAAGCTGGCGCTGGCGTCTTTCTCTCGGGATCGCTTCCCTGCCGCAGCAGAATTGAGAGCGGTGAATTGGGCACAGTTGGTTTCGACGGAGTCTCATGGTTTCCTTCAGTTTGGATTTGGGGGGATTAGCGCTGATTTGCGTTGATCAATGTCTCTCGTGAGAAGTGGGGCGATCTGATGGGGTTTTCATGCGAGCACTTCCCCAAAGTGTGCCAATCATGTTCGGCACAGAAGTCGCTCATCCCGACGCTTCCCGCCAACACCGAGGCGACCATTTTGAAAGAAGGCTGGAGATCCTGTGCCTGGCAGCTCGCTCGCCAACGCCCGGGAAGTGAAATTTCCCGGGCACTGGCGGGGATAGTTCGGTCCGCACTCCTTCGCGCACTCTCGCTCGTCCTTGTTAGATCCCCAGCCCCGCAGCCGCATTCTCGCGGAAGATCTCGCCGGAACGGATATAGCGCCGCAAAGTCGCAACCGTTTTGTGACCCGTCTGCTTCATGATGACGAACTCGCGGACACCGTTCATCGCCGCCTGCGTGACGCATCCGGCGCGGAGGGAGTGCCCGCCGAGTTCCTCCACCTTCAATCCCGCCCTGCCGGCTGCGCGCTTCAGGAGCTTGCCGATGGAATCCCTGTGCAGGCCGCGCCGCGAAACATGACCGTATCTTCCAACGGACCGGAAGACCGGGCCTTCTCGAATCCCGGCCCGGCCGAGCCACTGGCGCAGCGCGCGGACAGGGCAAGTGTCGGTACTCGACCCAAAGGGCAAGCCTACTTCCCTTCCGGCGCCCTCCTGGTCAGTCTTCGATTTGCGGACGGTGACGACGACGCCGTCGACTGAGAACTTGAGATCATATATATGGATACCGGCCAGCTCAGAGCGCCGAAATCCGCCCGCGAATCCTGCCAGAACCAGAGCTGCGTCTCGAAGGCCGAGAAGGTCCTCGCGCCGGGCGCGGACGATCCGGCGGATGTCTGCTGCGAGGAGCGGTTCCTTTCCGTGCTGCGCGGTGCCGATCGTGCGGCGGATTCCTTTGAGAGTCTCGCCAACGACGAAGTGGCGGGTAGTGGCAGGAGAGTCGGGGAAGCCCGCGGCCTGGTGGGCCTTGGTTATCGAGGTGAGACGGCGGGTGATGGTGCCCGACGCCAATGTGGATGCACGGTCCGCAATGTAGAGGGAAACGGACTCCGGCGTCGACGGAAGCGAAGGCAACTGGTGATCACGGCACCAGGATTCAAAATCGCGCCAGTCGTTTCTGTAAGCCTTGAGTGTTGCGGGGGACTTGGCTGCGGCAACGAAGTTCTTCGCCTTCTGGATCAGTTCTTCGAGGCTCGCTGGCTTAGGAGTAAGGGAATATGTATGAGGTTGCATGAACTTCCTTTCGGTGAGGATGCACACGTCGGCCGTATTCCGGGACATCGGGATCGAAGAATCGACATGGTGGGAAAGCGGGCGGTGAATTTGGGCTACGCGACTATAGAGACTTAGTAAGATTGGGAGCGGAGACAAAACCGCCAGCGAACTGCTCAAGTGAGCGCGAAGGCACAGGAGCGCCTCCGCCTGCACGACGAAGGTTATGCCCTCATCACCGCTGAGGATGCCGCAGCGACGGCAGAGCGAGGCAGGCAGAGGGGTGGGGGCTACCTAAGAGTGCTCTTCACTGGTTCGTTCAGTGACACCTCAAACCAAGATACGGTATAACATTTGTAGAATCAATGATCTGAAAGCCAGATGGACAAGAAGGATCTTAGCGAACGCGATATCTGTTCCAAGTTCATCGGTCCCGCCATCAAGCGCTCGGGCTGGGACGGGATGATGCAGATTCGCGAGGAGGTAGCCTTCACGAAGGGCCGCATCATCGTGCGCGGCAAGCTGGTCACTCGCGGCAAAGCAAAGCGGGCCGACTATATCCTTTACTACAAGCCGAACATTCCCATCGCCATCGTCGAGGCAAAAGACAATAACCACAGCGTGGGTGACGGAATGCAGCAGGCCTTGGACTACGCGACGACTCTGAATATCCCATTTGTGTTTTCGTCCAATGGCGACGGCTTCGTCTTTCATGACCGCACCGGGGCATCTGCCGAGAAGGAATCCACGCTCTCGCTTGATGCATTTCCATCACCGAAGGATCTCTGGGACAAATACTGCGCATGGAAAGGACTCACTCCCCAGCAGGAGGAGATCGTCCTGCAGGATTACTTTGACGACGGCAGCGGCAAAGCGCCCCGCTACTACCAGTCGAACGCCATCAATGCGACGGTGGAGGCGATTGCCAAGGGCCAGAACCGCATCCTGCTCGTCATGGCGACCGGCACCGGCAAAACCTATACCGCTTTTCAGATTATCTGGCGCCTATGGAAAGCCGGGCGCAAGAAGCGCATCCTGTTCCTTGCCGACCGCAACGTCCTTGTCGATCAGACGATGGTGAATGATTTCCGGCCATTCGGCGCGGCAATGGCCAAACTCAGCACCGGGGCGAAAACCATCGAGCGGCCGGACGGCTCCGAAGTCGAACTCCCCACGGCGCTCGATAAGAAGCGCCGCATCGACACGGCCTACGAAATTTATCTCGGCCTCTACCAGGCCATCACCGGCCCCGAGGAACGCCAGAAGCTGTTCCGGGAATTCTCACCGGGCTTCTTTGATCTGATTGTCATTGATGAATGCCATCGCGGCAGCGCCGCCGACGATGCGGCATGGCGGGAAATCCTCACCTACTTCTCCGCAGCCATCCAGATCGGGCTCACAGCCACACCCAAAGAAACCGAATATGTCTCCAACATCCATTATTTCGGGGCGCCGGTGTATACCTACTCGCTCCGGCAAGGTATCGCCGACGGCTTCCTTGCGCCGTACAAGGTGGTCAAGGTCCATATCGACGTGGACGTGCAGGGCTACCGGCCGGAGCGGGGAGACGTGGACCGCGACGGCAACGAGATCGAAGACCGCATTTACAACACCAAGGATTTTGACCGCACGCTTGTTATCGACGACCGCACCAAGCTCGTTGCCAAGAAAGTGTCGGACTTCCTGAAAGAGAGCCACGACCGCTTCCAGAAGACCATCGTTTTTTGCGTGGACGAGGAGCACGCCGCGCGCATGCGGCAGGCCTTAATCAACGAGAACAAAGACCTGTGCAATGAAAACCACCGCTATGTCATGCGCATCACCGGCAGTGACAACGAGGGGCAGGCGCAGCTCGGGAACTTCATCGATCCGGAAGCAAAATATCCACGCTGGCCGCCGAGGTACATACCGAATGCACCACCGTCTCCTTGCTGTCCACCCCGATGTGCGCCTTGGCTCCGAAGTACCACTGCTTGCCCTTGCGCGTCTGATGCATCTCAGGGTCGCGCTTGCCGCTGGAGTTCTTGGTCGAACTGGGCGCATGAATAATCGTCGCGTCTACGATGGTGCCCGTCGAGATGCGGATGCGTTTCGTTTCAAGGTAGCGATTCACCGTCATGCACATCTCGCCGCATAGATCGTGCCGTTCAAGCAGGTGGCGGAAGCGGAGGATCGTGGTTTCATCCGGCGCCGCGGCCACGCCCAGATCCACTCCGGCAAACCGCCGCAGTACAGGCGACTCATAGAACGCTTCTTCCATCCCGGGGTCAGACAAGCCAAACCACTGTTGCAAAAAGTAGGTCCGCAGCATGATCCCCAAGCCCACCGGCTGCCGGCCGTTGCCCGCCTTGGGATAAACGGGCTCAACCAGCGCCAATAACTCAGACCACGGAACCACCTGGTTCATCTGCTCAAGAAACAGCTCCCGCTTGCTCTTGCGGCCATACTTCGCAAAACTCGCCTGCGATGCCAGTGTTTGCTGAAAACCCGCCCTTCGTTTCATGCTTATAGTTTATTCAACAATCATGCGAGTTGCTGACTTGTGCAGAGGTTTCTTAGGGCGATTGAATTATGGCGAGGACCGGCATGGAATGAGATCGCCGAGCCCGCATCCTCAACTCGGTTGGAAGGTGGCGGGCCATGATGTTCCAGAAAGTGGGTGTACGCCTCATTAATGGTCTTGAATTGCTCTTCCGCTTTCTTCTTAAGGCGTGCATCGCCATCTGCGGGTCGGTCTGGCCTGCCAGAATTACGACCGCGTCATTGCCGGCGGACGATAACCGAATGCCGCGTCCACTTGGGCCGCGATGTCCAACGCGATCTCATCCTCGAAGGGCCGTGCGACAATCTGTACGCCGATCGGCAATCCCTCGGGTGAGGCGCCCACGGGAACCACTGCGGCCCGGCAAGGCAGCCCGTTGAACCACTGTGTGTACCGCATGGCATCAAGATATCCGACGGATCTGCCGTCGATTGCCCACGCGCGCTCATTGTGGCGAAATGCTGGAATGCTGGCCACCGGGCAAAGCAAAACTGGATGTTCGCTCATCTCGGCCAGAGTCTTCGCGCGCAGCAGGTCCAACTCGGCCCAAGCGTTGAGTAGCTCCATCGCGCTGAGCGGCCCGGCAGCTTTCGCGATCCCCAAGAACTCGTTAAAGACGGAGCTGAGCTTCCCGAGCTTGCCGCGAATCTCTGGCTCATAAAACATTGCCCCGCACTGCACAAAGAACTTCCACCACAACTTGCGCAACGGCTCCAGCGTCTGCGGGCGGAAGGTCTCCACTCGAAAGCCCGCTTCGCGCAACGCTTGCGCCGCTTCGTTCACCGCGGCGCGCGTCTCTGGCGTCACCGGAACAAGGCCATCGTCTTCGAAGAACCCGATCGCCGTTGCACGCAATTCATTAGGGCTCGGGTCTCTCAGTGCGACCGGGGGACTCACCGGATCCAGCGGATCCTGGCCGCTGAGAGTTTGAAACAGCAGCGCAACGTCACCAATTGTGCGCGCCATCGGTCCGATTGCACCAAGAATCGAAAACGGACCCACGCACGGCGGCAGATGCCCTCGTCCCGGTATCCATCCCGGTGTGGGTTTCAGCGAGCAGATGCCGGTGAAGTGCGCGGGAACTCGCACCGACCCTCCGCGGTCGCTGCCCAACCCCGCTGCGGACATTCCCGCCGCGATGGCTGCCGACTCGCCGCCGCTCGATCCGCCCGGCGAGCGGTCAAGGTCCCAGGGATTGCGCGTGCGCCCATGGAGCAGGTTCGCCGTTTCATACGCCATCAGAAACTCCGGGCAGTTGGTCGTGCCCAAAATCAACGCTCCTGCCGCCCGCAGCCGCGCCACCACGACGGCGTCCTCAACCGGAATTTCGCCCTTGTGCAGCAAGCTTCCAATCTCGCATCGGCAGCCCACGGTCGCAATCGAAGATTTCACGGTCACTGGCAAACCATGCAGAGCGCCTCGCGATTCTCGCACCGCGTCGAGCTGCCGGGCCTTTGCGCGCACACGCTCTGCGTCGAAGTCGGCAAATGCATTCAATTCCGGATTTAATCGCTCGATCTGCTGGATATGAGCTTCGGCGAGTTCCGTCACGGAAATCTCGCCCGTGCGAACCATCTCAAGCTGATTCGCAGCCGCGGCCAGTACGACATCGTTCATTGCTGGGTTCCCGATGGCAATTGCGTAGCTCGGATCTCCGGTGGCGCCGATGGCAACGATTGATAGTTAAATCGATAAGACCGCACCGGCGCGCCCGATTCGAACCGGTCGTTCCAATTCAATCGGTAGTCGAGCGAGGCCGCATCGTCGGGATACTTGTCGCTTGCCGGATACGGATACGTGCTCATGCCGTGGAATGGCATTTGCGCCACTGTGAATGGCGACGCATCCCACCAATCCATGTCTTTCACGAACCCATTGGCGTAAAAAAAGTAATCTCGTTTCCAATGTGCGGGCAAATCGGGCAGATTCTCCGCGTCGAATTCCGCCGCAATCTCCTCGCCGCTGCCAAACACGACAAACTTGTCGTCGATGGTCTTGAGCAGTGGGGTCACGTCGCCAAAGTGCGTATAGCTTCCACGCTCGCGCTGAAAGGGCCCGGTCAGGCTCACAAGATCGTAGTTGTAGTCCAGGTCGCCCGGGCTCGCGCCCTCAACCTGCTTTGGATACCCGCGGAAGTGCATCATTGCGCTGGCCAGCGGAATCTCCGTCGTCCGCGTCTGCGCGCCCGCGCTCTGATCGATCAAGACTTGGTCCCAGTAGATTTGCAAATTCGTCATCAGGCGAACGTGCCGCGTTCCCGCTGGCAGCTTGCTCGTCAAATCCACCACGATCGTCCGCTCCAACCCGGCCGGAAACCCAGCATCGCCGGGAATTCGCTGCCATGTGCCATCCGGGAGCTGCGCCTCAACGTACGGCGGAATTTCCTTCAGCCCCGCCTGCCAGGCGGCATAGAGCGAAGTCGCGCTGAAATAATTCACCTAGCCGGACATCAACAGCCGGAGCGGAGTGTTCGCCTTAACCTCACCCAGGTCAAGCGTCAGCGCGTGCAGGTTGGCAAACCCATCGTAAGGCAGCGCCGTAAATCCGCTCGCAAACACATGATCGCGGCGGCTCAGACGGACCAGCACGTCATGCCCTTCGCCATCCCATGTGCCCACCGGTAAATGCGTCCCTTCACTCGCCACCACGCGCCCGGAAGCAAAGGGCGGATCGTCGAGGAATCGCTCGTCAGGATTCACCTCCACATCTTCTGGGTGATCGACCGCCACCATTCGCAATTGGTCGATGTAGTTCACCTCCTCCATCGGCTCCATAAAGCGCACGCTGAGCTTGCCGGCCACCAGCGCGACATTCGCGCCGTCAATCTTCACCCACTCGCCGGAATTCGGCGTATTCCGCCGTGTGGGCGTGAACCAATGGCCTACCACGGCCGCACCAATCACGTCGGTCACGAATTTATAGCGACGCCCGTCCCACGCGAACAGAACGGGACACGAGCTACCGCGACGGTCCACCTCTTTCATCGCGATCACCTGTTGCTCAGGCAGATCGATCTCGTCCTGCAAAACGCCAGTGGGCCAAAGAATTCTCAGCAAGTCGACGCCCGGCGCCTGACCCAGTCCCACAAGAATCTGCGGCGGAGCCTGCGTTTGGTAACCCGACGCACCCGCAAGCTCCCACTTCTGCCAAAGTCCGTTGGCGAACACCTCCGCCTTCACTCCCAGCGCGGTCTTGTTGTCCGCAAAGCCGGTCAGGTCGAGGCGCACAAAGTGGTTCTTGTTTGCGCCTACGTTGCGCAGCAGCACCGGCGGAGCATTTTCTTGGGTCACGATCAGATCGGGCGCACCGTCGCCATCCACATCGGCGGCAATCAGGCCGCGCGGCGCAATGAGTCGAACGCTGTCAAGGCCCAGCGCATGGCTCACATCTTCAAACGTTCCATCGCCGCGGTTACGGAAGACCATCACCCGCTGCCCAGCCTTCGTCTCCACAATCGCCGCCAGGTCAATCCAGCCATCGTTGTCGATATCAATGGGCGTCAGACCCCATCCGCGCACTGCTCCACTGAGTGGCAACGCAACGCGTTCAAAGCGTCGGCCGATGCGCTCCGGGGCAGCAACATTTCGCCACAAAGTGAGTCCCGGTGCACTGGCGTGCGTCACCGCGATGCCCATCCAGCCGTCCTTGTTGTAGTCGAGCACCGCGATGCCCACCGTTGGCGGAAGCTTCACATTCGCGTACAGCGGCTGCTTCGGATACTTGCCTTCGCGCGGATTCACGTAGATCAGCGGCGAAGGTCCGTCGCCCGTCACCGCAAGATCCACGGCGCGATCATTATTGAAATCGGTCAGGATTGCTGCTGCTGTCTTGCCGCTTCCGCCCAATCCCGTTGGCTCCGCTTGCTCAGTGAACGTCCCGTCGCCGTTATTACGCCACAGAACATTCGGCGCATCGCCTGGCTGCAACGGCGCACCAGTCAGGAGCAGGTCCAGATCTCCATCGTGGTCATAATCCACGAACGTAATGCCCGTTGGGCGGTTGCGCGGCAAAAGTCTCGATTGCGCCGTGACGTCCTTGAATTGCCCGTGACCGAGGTTGCGAAACAGAAGCACGCGGTCGTCCAAAGCCACAGCCAGATCGTTCAATCCATCGCCGTCGTAATCGCCAACGGCACACGCCACTGCATGGCCGCTCGCGCCCAGCCCCATTACCGACGTATCCAGTTCCTCAAAGCTGCCGCCGCCACGATTATGCAGGATGCGTATGGCATGCGCGCCGGCTTGCATTAGCACCAGATCCATCTGCCCTGAGCCCATGGCGTCGATCATGCAAGCTCCGCCGGTCGCCGTCCACGGCGAAGCGCCTGCAGAGCCGGCCGCGACCATTGGCTGCGCCACAAGCCGCACGGGAATCATCGCGTGCTGAATCGTTTCCGGCTCTTCGACAGTCGTAGCTGTCGAATAGTGCCCCTGCTCGCCATAAGACAGCCCCAGCGCGGATGAAATCTTGGTGTTCATCAAATGTTGAAAACGCGCAAAGTGTTCCTTCGCTTCTGATATTTGGCCCGTGCGTTGCAGCGACCGCGCCAGGGCGAACTCAGCCGAAGCGTGAAAGGGGTTAATCTCAAGCGTCTTCTCCAATACTGCAATCGCCTTGTCGAACTGTCGCTTCTCCTGGTAGCACGCGCCTTCGAAATACCACGAATCCGCATCTCGGGGATCGAGCTTCACCGCCTCTTGAAAGCTGGCCAGTGCATCCGTGAGCTCATTACCCGCATGCTGCGCCAAACCCAGGTTGTACCATGCCTGGGCGTTGGTCGGGTCAAGCGCAATTGCCTGCTCGAGCGCTTTCTTGGCCTCGTCCAGCTTCTGCTGCGCCAAGAACGCAATGCCTTCGTTGATCGCCGCCTGCGCCAGCTTCGGGTCCTTCTTGAATGCTTTGGCAAAGCTCTCCGCGGCACGCTCGGTAAACTGCTGGCCCATCAGCGCCACGCCGCGATTGTTCAACCGGATCGCCTCGGCGTCGAAGTGCCTTTGCGGCGCGCAGAGTGCCGGTATACCAGCCAGAACTGAAACCGCGCATAATCCAACTCCCCGCATCGTTCTTACACTCACGGATGCAACTCCCCCTCATCTCGTAACCAATCAGTGTACGCGAGCACGACGCCCTGCGGCTGAGCTGCTCGGACGCCGTGCAAGCAGGCCTGATGGTGCGCTCAATTTATACTTCTCCTGTGCTTGCGCCCCAAAATCTATTGAATGGACGCGGATCTCCCGCGCAGTCTCCCAAGTCTGCCGTGCGACGCCGCATTGGCGTCGCCACCACCTCGCGCGCCGACTACAGCCATCTCTACTGGCCCCTTCGTGAGCTTGCTGGCAATCCTGAAATCGAGCTAGGCGTGTTCGCTTTAGGACCCCATCTCGCCCCGCAATTCGGAAACACGCTGCAGGAGATCGAGCGCGACGGATTTCCCATCCAGGGGGTATCGAGTGCCTGCTCAGTTCCGACACTGACACCGGAATGGCCAAGACGATTGGCCTGGCCATTTTGGGTCTTGCCGATGCACTTACAGCGTGGCGGCCGGATCTACTACTGCTCATCGCCGACCGCTACGAAATGCTCGCCCCTGCCTCGACGGCTCTGGCTTTGCGTATTCCGATCGCCCACATCGAAGGCGGCGAGGTGAGCCAGGGCGCTATTGACGACGCAGTGCGCAACGCTTTGACCAAGCTCGCGCACATCCACTTCACTTCCACTGAAACCGCTCGCCTGCGCGTCATCGCCATGGGCGAAGAGTCCTGGCGTGTGCACCGCGCTGGAGCGCCCTCACTCGATCACCTGCGCCGTTCTACGCTGCTCGACCGCGCAGCTTTAGAGGCTCGCCTGGGCCTCTCGCTCCTGCCACCCACGCTTGTTGCTGCATGGCATCCAGTCACCATTCTGCGCGACACCAACGCCGAAGCGGATGCGTTCTTCGTCGCGCTCGCCGATTCAGCTTGTCAAATCGTCTTCGTTTACCCCAATGCCGATGCCGGCGGTCTCGCGCTCATTGACCGCGCCCGATCTCTTGCGGCAACGCGCGCGCACACTCACGTCTTCGTCAATCTTGACGCTCTTACGTACTGGAGTCTTCTCAGGCACGGCGATACGCTTGTGGGCAACTCTTCCAGCGGCATCATGGAGGCGGCATCCTTAGCTCTCCCTGTTGTCAACGTGGGCTTTCGTCAGCAAGGCCGCGAACACGCGCACAACGTGATCGACGTGCCGGCTGAATCACCTGCTATTCGCGCCGCACTCGATCGCGCTCTCAGTCCTGCCTTCCGCGAGAGTCTTGCCGGTATGACCAATCCCTATGGCGACGGCACTGCGGCTCAGACCATTGCGCGTGTGCTGGCCTCAATTCCGCTCGACGGCTTGCTCATCAAGCAACCCGCGCCGCTTTCGTCACCTGCCGATTCAGCGCAACTGGAACGCTCATGACCGCGCGGATTCCGCTCTCGGCGCCTGACATTACCGAGGCGGAGATCGCGGCAGTTACTGCCGTTCTGCGCACGCCACACCTCAGTCAGGGTTCGGAGCTCGCGGCCTTCGAAGCGGATCTGGCCGCCTATCACGGCGTGGACCACGCAGTGGCTGTCAGTTCAGGCACCGCCGGCCTCCATCTGGCGTTGCTCACGCTTGGCGTCGGCGAGGGCGACGAGGTCATCCTTCCTTCTTTTACCTTCGTGGCCGTGGTCAACACTGTGCTCCAGGTGCGCGCCACGCCTATCCTTGTCGAGATTGATCCCGTCACGCTCAACCTTGATCCCGCTGCCGTGGAGCACTCCATCTCTCCACGCACGCGTGCCATTCTTGCAGTTCATACGTTCGGCATCCCCGCGCAGATGGACGTACTCAAAGAACTTTCTCAGTGCCATCAACTAGCGCTCATCGAAGACACATCCGAGGCCATCGGTGCGCGCTTCGACGGGCGCATCGCCGGAAGCTTCGGCGATCTAGCTGCTCTCGGTTTCTATCCCAACAAGCAGATCACCACCGGCGAGGGCGGTGCGGTATTGGCCCGCGATCCGGCGCACGCCGCACGCCTACGCCGCCTCAGAAATCAGGGTCGCGATTCAAGCGTTGATTGGCTTGACCACTCCGAGCCGGGCTACAACTGTCGGCTTTCGGAGTTGGCTTGCGCTCTTGGCCGCGCTCAGTTGCGGCGAATCGATGAAATACTCACTCTCCGTCGCCAAGCCGCCGAGCGTTACGATACCCTCCTCGCGGATGTGCCCGGCCTCGAACGTCCGCCTCTCCTGCTTCCGCGCCGCGAACTCAGCTGGTTTGTCTATGTCGTCCGCCTGCCAGAAGGCGCCGACCGCGAACGAGTGCAGGCCGCACTTGTCCGGCAAGGCATCGCCACGGGCCGCTACTTCGCCCCCGTTCACCAGCAGCCTGCATGGCGCGCCTCGAGCGGCGCCGACGTAGGCCGTTTCTCATTCACTGAGTCCATCGCGCGGCGCACGCTGGCGCTGCCATTCTTCAACCGCATCACAGAGGGCCAGCAGCGGGAGGTTGCTGACGCGCTGCGCGAAGCAATTTCCAACGCAGCGTGAATAGGTCAGCCGGGGCATCAGTTTGAATTGGAGACGTGCCGGGTTTTTGCCGGCTTTTCGCCGCCTATCGCAGATAGGCGATGAGATCTCTAACTCAAGATCGTCTCCGAAAGCCGGCATCACCTTGCTGCCATAGACGATCTGCTGGCGAATTGCGGCTTTTGATTTCTTTCTTCCCACCCCGGAGAGATCGGGCCCCTTGCCCGCCAATGTTTCCTATGCAGTGGCAATGTTGGCACCCGCTCTCGCTGAAGACTGCGGTGCCGTGGGCTTTCTGGCTCCCGGAAGAAGCAATCGCGAAGGATGAAAACGTCAAAGCAAACGCTGCAACGGACAGCAGCAATCTTATTGACCAACCCCGCCGCCATGCGTATTGCTATCCGCAGTCACGTTGCTATGACTATGCCCAGGCACGCTCTCCGAAGTGACCTCAGGATGCTTGCTGAGGAACTCCAGCGCATAGCTGTTCGCCGTCGGATCGTCCTTCTGGTCCGCAAAAGCAAGTCAGGCTGCGAGATCGCAACGATGATGAAGACCGCCCAACCCCGGCATGGAAACGACCTTGCCGTGCGGGTCGGGGATGCTCCATGCGTTCCGGCCGGCGGGTGTGCTCGTTGCCAATCCGAGGTGCGTCCGGTCGTCATGGTAGTACCGGACGTACCCCCTGCATGAGTCGCTTCAGATGGCGCTCGTTAAGCACGATGACATGGTCGAAGAGATCGCGACGGCACGTGCCAACCCAGCGTTCGGCCACGCCGTTTTGCCAGGGACTGCGAATGGCAGTGCGGACCGGGATGACACCCAAACCCTCTACGGTCTCCAGAACCTCACCATGGAAAGTGTGCTCGCGATCAAGGATTAAGTACCTTTGCGCAGAATCGTAGAGAAAGGCCTCTCGGAGTTGTTGAGCAACCCAAGCGGTCGTCGGATGCCGCGTGACGTTGCAGTGCAGGATGCGCCGCCGATCATGGGCGATGACGAAGAAGCAGTAGACCACGCCAAAGGTAAGTGTTGGCACCGTAAAGAAGTCCATCGCGGAAATGGCTTCGTGGTGATTGTTCAGGAACACCGGCCATCGCCTCGCCCGCGCAGGATCCATGGGAGTCTTTCGCATCCATCGCAGAACCGATCGCTCGGAGATGTCAAAGCCCAACATCTTCAGCTCGCTGTGAATTCGAGGAGCCCCCATGTGAAGTTCTCCGCGATAATGCGGAAGATGAGATCGCGCAGCTCTTGACTCGTGGGTTTCCGTCCCACACGGACACGTTTGCGCGAGTTCCAGGTCTAACAAAACCTAAATCTAGCCCGGCACCAGCGCAGAACGGTGTCTGGTTGGACAAGGAATAAAACCCTTCGCCATCCCGGCCACAGTCGTCGCAGAGTAACCCAAAACAATCGGTCGGGAGTGGAGAATCGTGGCTGGGGATGGTGCTGCGCCAGGATTGCAAGTTGTTGCCGCAGCGCAAGATTTTCCAAAAGGAGCAGACGGCGAGACCAACAGAGCGAATGAGCGCCACAAACAAGAGCCTCAGCATGCGCGCCATGGCAGGTTTAAATCACAGAAAACACAACAGGATTGAGCCGCGAGGAGTTTTGGCGAGGCACAGTGCCAGAAGAGAAGATGCGGAAAGAGCAATTCCAGAGACAAGAAGATCGCGGCGAGTAATCACGGGCATATTCAATCTCCTACTTCCTGGGGTCTGGAATGTTGTTGTTCAAAAGTGGTAATTTCGCAGCTAGCGTAAGTCACACGATTTTTCTATGCAGCGCAATTTCGACGGGTATTGGAAGACACCAACTTTAACTTCGCGCTATTCATGACCTTGAACCACTTCAATGATCTGTGAGTCGTTGCCGGTCCATCCCGGCGCACCACTGTGGGTAAACCTGCCAGTGGCGGCATCCCAGAATAGTTCGGTAATCTCGTGGTCACCGTGCTCATATGCATAGGTATTGCCATCGTCGGAATACAACACGAAATGTGCGTCCGCGCCGGGATAAATGCGAATTTTCTCAATGGCCTGTTTTTCGTTTGTGCTCTGAATGGGAGCGCCCAACGGAAGAATGGATCCGGCGCGAACGAAGACGGGGATTGTGTCGATGGGAGCGGGTGCGACAATCCGCTGTCCGCCATGAAAGCGCTCGTTGGTCCAAAAATTGAACCAATCGGTTCCTGCCGGCAGATAGACAGATCGGCTTGTGGCACCTTGCGCTGTTATCGGGGCAACAAGAAGCGCGGGACCGAACATGTACTCATCGCCAATGTCGGCAACATTCGGATCGTTTGGGAAATCGAGGAACAGGCCACGCATGAATGGAGCGCCAGTTTCATGCGCTTGCCACCCCAGAGAATAGATATAGGGCATCAACTGGTAACGCAGACGGAGATATTTTTCGAGGATGGGCTCAGCTTGTTTGCCATAGCTCCAAACCTCGTTATACTTACGCGTCCCGTGTGTTCGGAAATTCGGTTGGAAAGCTCCGTACTCAAACCACCGCACATAGAGTTCCGGATAGTCGTCGTAGCGGCCGACATTGTCGCGCGCATCGCTTGGATCGATTAGTGGTGGATGTGCAGGCGTGTGTTGGGACGGCAGTGCTTGCCATCCGCCGATATCGGTCGACCAATAAGGCATGCCGCTCGCGGTAAAGTTGATTCCGGTTGGCACCTGACGCTTCAGGGTGTCGCAGTTCGGGCTGATGTCCGATGACCAGAAGATCGTCCCGTTATGTTGAGCACCGAGGTAGCTATCTCTGGCTAGGATAAGCGCCCTCTCATTCATGTCGGTTCGCATACCGTTGTAGAACGTTGCGGTATGAAAAAGCGGATACACATTGAAGTACTGCGTCCCTGGTCCGATCTTGAAATACGAACCGTTGGGAGGCAAATCGGGCTCCGTCTCATCGGCCCAGAACGCGTCGAAACCCTTTGCAACGTAGTTTTGTTTGACCACTCCCCAGTACCATTTGGCGGCATCGGGATTTGTGGTATCGATATCGGAACCGGCTCTGTCATAAGGCAAGCCATTGGTCGGTGTACCATCGGCGAGGTGCTCAAACCATCCATTTTTGAGGATCAGGTCGTAATATCTGCTGCCTGGGGTAAAACGAGGCCAGACACTGATCATCACGTGGAAATTCATGGCGTGTAGTTGCTTGAGCATGCCTGCTGGGTCCGGCCATAGCTTCGGGTCCATATCCATCTGGCCCATTCGCGTGTAGGTAAACCAGTCGATCACCAGATCGTCGATGGGAAGGCCCCGGTCGCGGTAGCCCTTCGCCACCCGCCAATAATTCATCTTGTGACCTGTAGCGTTGCTTACATTGGATATATCCATATGCGCTTTTGGGCAGCATAGGAACGGCGCCGGTAAGCAGGCGGTAGCCTCGATAGATCGCCGCATAGTCACCTGCGATGACGAAGAAGCTTATTCTCTGTCCGACCTGAGATTTGAAGGTGTTCTGGTGATTGAAACCAAGAGAGACGGTGGTCTTCGATGGATTGTCCCAGATCAATCCATAGCCTTTGCTGGTAACTAAAAATGGCACACAGACGGATTGACCGGAAGGGGCATCGTAATCGTGGGCGCATTCGATCACGTGGCCTCGACGATCCAGAAAACCTTGCTGATTCTGACCCAGGCCGTAGTCGTGTTCATCGTCCGCGGCCGCAAAGTCTGCCCCTACAGTAAAGAAAGGTGGGTCAGTCGGCCGGCGATCATATACCAAATCATGGTTGCCGTCCTTATAATTTGGAGCGCTCATTTGCCAGCTATTGAGGTGCAGAAGCTGCTTACCATCTGGAGTGACGATATTCAAACCGACAAATCCTGTAGAGCCGGAAAAGAACTTGCCTATTTCAGATTCAGGCCCGTGATTGTCGGGAGGTTGCGGCGATAGCGTAACCTTAAGGGCGCTGGACTGAAGGATATCTCCATCGCGACCTGAGATGACGGACCAGCCGGTGTAGTCAGGTTGCGCAACGATTCCATAGCCGGGTCCGGCCAGCGCGTCGTTCTTTGACAAACTGACACTCACGCGCACGATGTTTGGCGCATAAGGTTCGATGAGAACGGTGGCCGTCCCACGGTTTGCATTGATATGAGCGGACTGCCCGAGAATGCCTCCCGATGCTGCACTCAAAGCCAAGAAAACCAAACTCCGCCTGTTGAAAGTGAATCCGCGAGAACAATTGATCGCCATAGGCAGTTTTTCTGCTCCTCAGTAGACAATTCAGTGTTGCCGGCCTGATTGCCGGCGAAACAAATAGACAACGAATAGGTGACCTGGGCGACCATTTCAGTGGACTATTACTATGCTCCAGTCTATCCCCCAGTCATTGCGGGGGAAATAATAAAGAATGCGCTGAACCCGATCGCATAGCACTACGGTTTGTACTCGCCCGCTGCATTGATTTGGAGAATCGCCTGAACTGGCAGCTTGTCGCTCGATCCGCCAGCGAGTATGCGTACCGGCTCTTTTTCGACACACCATGCGTGCTTTGTGGAGTCCCAATAGGCAAGATCCCGCGCTTTTATGCTGAGGATAACGTTCTTCACCGTGTTCGGCTCGAAATGAACGCGCTGAAAGGCCTTGATCTCAAGTTGTGGGCGTTCTACTGCGGAACCGAGGTGCTGCACATACATCTGAACGACTTCGTCGCTGGCAATTTTACCTGTATTCTTGACCTTCACGGTAACCTCTACGCTGCCGTTGGCATCCACGCTTTGCGCACTGAGGCTCAGATTTTCATACGAGAACTTGGTGTAGCTGAGTCCGTAACCGAAAGCGTAGAGCGGTTTCTCCTTTGAGTACATGTAAGTGCGGCCGTGGCGGATGTTGTAATCCATCATCGGTGGCAACTGCGCGTCGCCCGTGGGCCAGGTCTGGTTCAAGCGGCCGGCGGGCGAATAGTCACCGAAGAGCACGTCGGCAAGCCCGTGGCCTTCTTCTTCGCTGCTATGAGTCATGTGCAAGATGGCAGAAAGATTTTGCTGGCTCCAGACGATGGCGTACGGAAAGCTCGAACGCAACACTTCTATGGTGTGTGGATTTGCAGCGAAGATCTCCTTTACCAGTTCCTCCTGATCGAGAGCAATGGTCTTGCGATCGATGTCCTCCTTGCCGTTGGAGGGTACCGGGCAATCATCCCAGCCGGCATTGCACGTAGGGTGATTACCTACGACCACTATGGCTATGTCCGCCTTGCGCGCCAGAGACCGCGCTTCCGCAACGTTCGATCCATCGCTGAAAAGTACAGTCACTCCCGGAACTGCTTCCTTGATGCCCTGCGCAATGCTCACACTATACGGGGGTGTTCCGCTGTACCAGTCAAGCAGAACCTCATTTGTCCACGGACCGATCAATGCGATCGTTTTCAGTTTCCCGCGATCCAACGGAAGCGTATGGTTCTCATTCTTGAGCAGAACGATTGACTCGTCCGTTGCCTGGCGAACGAGTTCTCTGCTTGAAGCCCGATCCCAAGGCGGCATTTCGCCGTTCGATTCGCGTCCGATGTTCGCATAGGGATCGACTCCGGGCGGGTCCAACTCGCCCAGACGGATATGAACGCGCAGCAAGTTCCTGAGTGAGGCGTCCATATCAGCTTCGGTGAGCAGACCATCCTTGAGCGCTCTGCTTAGGTCTGGCTTGTAAATATCCAGAAAGCGATTGATACCAGCCTTCACCGCGGCAGCGGAACCGTGTTCCTTGTCGGGGAAGCTCTTGTGCGCCGTGATTAGCAATCCCAACGCACCACCGTCAGTACAGATGATACCGTCATTGCCCCATTCCTTGATCATGACGTCTCTCAGGATGGGGTTAATCATCATGGGCGTACCATTCCAGGAATTGTACGCGGCCATCGCGGCCCTTGAACCGCCTTGTTCGAAGCCCATGCGGAATGGCACGGAATAATACTCGCGGAAGAGGCGCTCGTCGAAATCAGACGACGTATAGGTTCGGCCGTTCTCGTTTTCGTTTGCGAGAAAATGCTTCATAAGAGACGCCGCTTGCCAATGTCTGGGGTCGGGCCCCTGCAATCCGTGGATGAATGCGACCGACATCGTGCCGACCAGGTAAGGATCCTCTCCCATCGACTCCTCGGTGCGGCCCCAGCGCGGATCGCGGCTGAGGTCGACATTGGGCGCGCGTACCACGATCCCACCAAAGTCGAAGACCGGATTCTGGTAGTAGTAGCGTGCCTCTTCTCCTTCAAGCGTGCCGATCTTCTCCATCAGCGCGACATCCCAGGTCTCTCCCAGGCCCTTCTCCTGCGGAAATATTGTGGTCGGCAGAGGCTGGCGTCCCCGCGGACCCCACCCCCCCGGGCCGCCCAATGCGAGCCCGTGCAGGCCTTCTGCCTCGTCGGAAAGTACAAGGTGAAGGTGCGGAATCATGGGATGGCCATCCATGAGTTCGACCTTTTCCTGTAACGTCAATCGGCCCAGTAAGTCCGCTATGCGCGCATCGCCGCTCAGCTTTGCATCGCGGAACGGATAATCCGATTGCGCGCCTGCCTTGAATACCGCGAATAGCGGAACAAGAAGAAAAAAGAGAACTGGTTTTCTGATTCCACTGGACTGCATTGATGATTCTCCGTTACTCGAAGATCCGCAAAACACATTTCTCTGCAGCTCCCGCAACTCTATTCCACAAGATCCGACTGGTATGGGCCGAGTACCATTTTGCCCGCATACGACTTTTTCGAAAGAATCCCGTGTGCCTGCATGCCGACTGAAACGTCCTGGCTCTCCTTTGTCGTATTAACGTAGAGGGTGCGGCCATCCACTGCTCGCGCGTAGACTCCCTCAGGGGTTTCTGGACCAGATTGAATTCCCAGCGATCCGTAGAGAGCCCGGACAACCGGGCCGATAAGCGACGGTTGCGAAGGCGCCGCCAGGTATATTGCCTGTCCGTTGCCAAACTTGTTCACGGTCACCGCAGGTGGATTACCCTCGATGTTCGAGAAACTCGCTAGCGTACTTGCGGTCCTGGGCTCCAACACCTCGTAGTATTTGATACTCGCCTTTGCTGTCTTTCCATCTATTTCAAATTCCGGCAGGACATCGGGCTGATAGAACTGCGCTGTGCGCAGCCCGAATACGTCGCTCAATCTTCCCGGAAGCGGAGTATCGAACCATTGTCCGTGTTCATCCACCTTCGCCGAGTATGCTGTCATCAAAACCGTGCCGCCCGCGTTCACGTAGTCGCGAATCGCCTTCGCGCTCGCAGCATCCATCAGGTAATCGGCAGGCACAACGACCAGCTTGTAGGGCGCGAGACTGTCGTGGCCTATGTTGATGATTGCCGTGTCGATGTTATCGCGGAAAAACGGCTCAAAGGCGCCTTGCACCTGCTCCGTATACGGCGTCTTGAAGTACTCTCGCGTAGAGTTGGAGGGGCCGTTCGGATGCGAATCGATGAACGAGTCAAAGGAATAAGCGATGGCAACCTGCGGATGAGTGTAACGCGGAAATCCGTACTTGGAGAGCAGCTTATAGTCCGATGCGATGCGCGCAAATTCGTCCAGCTTCCACGAAGGCGTGTTGTCATGGTCGAGCAGCCCGAAGAGCGCCTGCTCTTCCCCCCCCAGATGGCTGTTGAACGTCCACGCCAGCACGCTTTGCCCGCCAATCATGAGCGCAAGATGCGCATACATGCGGCTGCGTCCCGGTTCGCCAAACCAGCCTCCTCCGCCTGCCACGAACTCATTGAACCAGATTGGTGTACTCAGATCTCCCTTCTCCGTCAACGCCAGAAGCGAACCGCTCACCGGGTCACTCGGATAGTATCCTTCCGCGCCATAAGACACATACGACTTGTAGGTGCTGAGATAATCGAAACCCCGCCGTTGAGCGGTATCCCAGAGATTTGAGATCGACGGAATATTGGGCGTATTGTGACGCCTGATGGCTTCAAGTTCCTGCAGGCGCGCCACCGAAACGTCAGACCAGAAACGATGAAGATCCAAATAGCGTTCGGAGGGGCCGGGTCCGTTTCCGAGCGGCAGATCGACATCTTCAAAACTGTTCAACCGGCGTGACCACCACTGAGTTGCCCATGCCTTGTTGAGTTCCTCAATCGTTCCGTACTTCTTCTTGAGCCATGTGATGAATCGCTCCCGGTCGGCCGCTGAATACGACATATAGCCGTTGCCAATCTCATTGTTGTAGCCGATAGCTATTATTGCGGGATTATGCGCATAGTGTTTCGTCATCGTGTCGGCAAGGATCTTTAGCTCGCGCACATAATTTGGATCGCTGATGTCATCCATATAGGGCTCCGCGGGATGGAGGCGCGCGCCGTTTTGGGCGATGATATCCACTCCAGGATACGTGCGGTGCAGCCAAATCGGAGCCGGACTGCCCGGGATGTCCAGAATCACCCTGATCCCGTTGGCGTACATCTCAGCCACGATCTTGTCCCACCAGCCAAAGTCAAACTTGCCCTGAGACGGCTCAAATGAATCCCAGGAAAGATCTCCAATGCGCACAACGTTGAATCCCGCCCGCTTCATGATGGCAATATCCTGATCGATTTCCTCAGGCGTACGTTCAATTGGCTGATAGCATGTGCCCACAAAGAGCTGCCCAGGCCCTGGCCAGCCGGGATGCACTACAGCATCCTGAGCCGCGCACCAGGGGAACAAGGTGCCTGAAAGGATGAGAGGAAGTACAAGCTTCCCAAAGGACCTTCGCCAATTTTTCTTATGACTCGCAGGATGGATTCTTTTACACATATCTCCCTTTCAAGCAACTTCCAGGCTGTTCAAACCTTCAATTGTGCTGCTGAGTGTACGTCGATTTCACCGGCACGATGTCGTTGCTGCTTATCCGGACGTTGAAATTCACGGTGCCCGTGGACTCGCTTTGCATGACTTTGTCCGTCTCCAAAAGATCTCGCGCAAGTTCGTTCAAGCACGACATCTCTGCCTAGCTCAGGTCCGCCGGAGAGAAACCTCCTGTGAATCGGCAGACAGAGACACCACGGAGACAGCCGGCAATAAAGTAAGGGAGTGGATGAAGAGATGCCTCAGAACCGGGCTGAACATGAGATTGCGCGTCCTATAAGAAAAAGAGGGGTGAATTTGAAGCCGGCTTCATTGCTGTTCAGCGCCTTACCGCGTCCGAACGATCAGTTCGGTGCCCTGAAAAGCAGAAAAGTGAAAGCCTTCTGAGACAAATTAGATAGAGAGATGGCCGGGACCTTTCGAGCAGGGCCCGGCCTCTCCTACTACCAGCTCAACCTACCTGACAGTTGAAGATACCGCGGTTCGTTGGTTGGCCCACTGGGTCCCTTCCCAATGGTTCCGAAGTCTATGCTGGTTGGATCGTTATTGTATCCCTCGTCCCAATCGGGGTGATTGAATGCATTGAGGAAATCGACGCGAACTTGCAGTTTCGCCTCGCTCCCGAGGAAAATCCTGGACGCCTCGGGAATGCCGAAATTCTTGGAAGCAGAGATGTCGAGTTTGTATGCGCCCGGTTGGCGGACACCAAAATCGATATTTTGCCGTCCTACGGCGTACGAATTCGGCGCTCGCACAAAATCAATGCTCGAGCAGCCAGCTGCGACTGCCGCGGGACTCGGAATAATATCGCCTGTGTCTGTGTTTTTGTAACCGACACAGGGAGTCACGCCGCGAATTCTGCTGTCCTTGTGCTGACCGTCTGGAGGCAGGATGGTGTGGCTAACTCCCATTGACTTATTGATAGGGCCGCCAGTGGATGCCATCTCCCAGTTTCCGGAATGGTCATAAAACGTTGATCCTGATCCGCCGGAATCCTGGGGACGCCACGCGAATCCGCTGTAGTACGTGAATACTGGGCTGATCTCCCAACCGTTGACGATCTCATCGACAACCCGGTTTGCATTTGACATCAGTAGCCGGTTTCTCCCGAACGGCAGGATAGCGACTCCAGAGAGGGTCACCGAGTGGTGGACATCGGCATAGGTGCTTACCTCCCGCGCAAATACGTTGTTGAGTTCATCCACCCAGCCCGTTGAGGGGTTGGTACCCGGAGGGCTCCAAGTATTGCCGCCGGGAACCCAACCACCGGAAGATTCCGCCTTCGCATGTGTGTAAGTCGCATGCAGCGTCAGGCTATCCGAAAGTTGATGCGATGCAACTGCTTGGAAAGCGTTGTACCAATTCTTTCCGTTGTTGGTGGCTCCGTTCTCGGTGATGTCTCCGAATTCGGGATACGGACGGCTAAAGTTGGACTTGGAAAGGGTTGAGGAGTTGTAATAGCCCGAACCACCGAAAGCAGCGATGCCCAGGAATGGGTTGGCGATCTGGCCGGCGGCACTGTCGCAGAGCTGGCGATTGCCGCCGCGCTCTACGTCGCACTGCGCGTTCCACGCGGGTGAGATTTGGTTGATATTGTTGTTTTCAGGGTTGTTTGGAACCCGGTTACCAACGTAGCTGGCTGAGACGATATCGCGCTTTGTAAGTGCGACTTCGTATGTTGTGCTCCAGGACCAAAAAGCGGGAATCTGGTAGTTCGGATTAAGGAATGAAAATGACTTGCCGAGGTCCTGGAGATAGCCGAGGGACGAACCGCTTGGCTGAGGCACCACCGCGATTGGGTTGCTGAGGCCCTGCCCGGTTGTGGCCGTGTAGGGCGTAAGTCCGTTATTGAGCGAGTTCGTGTAACTGGTCGAATTGCTAAAGCCATCCGAACCGTTGGTCAACTGAACATTCAGGTAGTTTTCGCCGATTCCGCCGCGGAGCGACATTTTGTCGGAGATCGCGTAGGCAAAGCCGAAGCGCGGCTGAACTTCCAGCTTGTTCATTTTGTATCCGCCCCTTGACTGGCCATTGACGCCGGCAAATGTCAGGCCGCCCTGGAGGTTCGTGCTGGTTCCCAGAGCGTCTGTTCCGGCAGGAATCATCGCGGTGATCGGGTTCAAAGCACTTGGATCGAACACCCCGTTCATCTTGTTGTGGCGTTCTACCTCAGGCGTCGTGAAGTCCCAGCGCGCGCCGAGATTCAGAGTCAGCTTCTTCGTTATTTTCCAGTCATCCTGAAACCACGGCGCGAAGTAGTGCTGGGAATAGAACGGGTAATCGGTCCAATTTGCGGAACCGTTGTTAGGATATCCGAGCAGCAACGAGGCGACCGACATGCGGCTGGAGTAACCCGGCGCATCCGAATTGTTCGCTGTACCACCGCCGAACTCGTTGGTGAAATTCGAGGAGAAGTTGAAGTTGTCGGCATTGCCTCCGATTGGAGACATCCACTGGCTGAAGTCGATGTTGATTCCCACGCGGATTGTGTGTCCGCCTTTGATATAGGTCACCGTCGGAAGTAAATCCAGTGCGTGCCTGTCGCCGGAATATCCGAGCCAATTCGGGCCAAAGTCCACAAAGTTCGCCGCGTTGGGAAGGCCGTTGGACGAGATATTCAGGAAGCGGTTCTTGCTCTGGATTTGATTGTAGAAAACGGAGGCAAATCCCAGCTTGGCTACCTCATTACCCGAGAAGATAGAGCCTTCATTCGCCTCGTTGGTGTAGACCATCACGGATGTACCTACGTTCAACAGCAGGTTCGGACTAAACACGTGCGTCCATTGAGCGGAGCCGGTTTGAGTTGCTGGCTGAATACCTTTGCCGTCCGAATTGGCTGGATCCGATGCGGGGACGCACGTATTCCAGAGGTCAACGGCCGTGCGACCTTGTTTAGCCCAGCGGAACGAGAACGTGTTCGCTTCGCTTGGGTTGTAGTCGACCTTGACCATCATATTCGTCCAGAGATCGTTTTCCACTTGGTTGACTACGTAGTTGTTGGTCCAGGGAGCATACCCCGGTCCTGGCTTTGCGTTCGGTGTCACGTAGCTTAAATACGCCAAAACGTTCGTTGCGATTGGATCGATCCGGTCGGTGGGAATCTTGTTGCCAGGGAATGCGTCATGCGCTTGCTTTGTCAATCCATCGTTCGGGTCCACGACGGTATGCAGGGGCGTGAGTGGATCGTAAATCGTCAGCGGTTGAAGACTTTGGGTCGTGCTATTCCAGTATGTGGCCGTGCTGAAGTCGCCGGTGACCCAAGCCGGGTTCGGAACGGAGTATGTGTTGTAGGACGGGTTGGGCAGGATATCCCTCATTCTCTCGTAGCTGGCAATGAAGAACAATTTGTTCATTCCGTTGATCAGATGCGGAATCACGACCGGTCCGTCCACCACGAAGCTTTCTTGACTCCGCCTGTGCGAGACTTTCGGATTACCGTAGTACCCGGACTGCCAATCCCTTGTGTCAAGCCATTGCCGCCGGGCGAATAAGTCCGCGGTGCCATGGAACTTGTTGCTGCCGGATTTCAGTGACACGTCGACAGCCGACCCTCCAGAGTGCCCGTAGGAGGCGTCGTACGCGTTCAGCACGATCTTGTATTCTCCAACGACATCCACGGAAGGCGTAAAGGCCGTTCTGCCTAGATCGCCTGCATCGTTGCCGACACCGTCGACACTGCTCTGACTCGGCTGGAACGAGCCATTCACAAGCTGGTTGCCGGTTACGTTATCGAACGGCCGCGGGTATTGCGCCTGCGAGAAATCGTGCGTGCCTGGGCTGAGGTCGAAGAGGGTAAAGGGGTTGCGCCCATCCAGCGGCGCTTCCTGAATGAGCTCGTTATCGATGATCTCGCCTCTGTCGGACTTGGAGAGCTCGATCTGCGTTGCGCTCGCGTTCACGGTGACGACCTGGCTTGGGGCTCCGACCTGCAGCGAGAAATCGATGGTTGAGGTCTGATCGACGTTGAGCTGGATGTTGGTTTTCTTTGCGGTCGAGAACCCGTCCTTTGAAACGGATACATCGTAGGTTCCGGGAATCAGGTACGTAACCGTATAGTCGCCACTGCTTGTGGTGACCGCTTTGGTGTCTACGCCGGTTGCCTGGTTGTGGACAACCACTTGCGCCCCCAGAACAACAGCTCCAGTGGAATCGACAACGGTTCCCGTGAACTGCTGCGTGGTCTGGGACCATGCAACGACCGCGGAAAACGCGCACAATACACAGAACGCAAAGACTCCGAGCACTTTCCGCGCCCTTTGTTTTGCGCATTTCATTAAATCGAACTGCATTTGTTACCTCCTCGAAAGTTGTTGGGGTGGACACGCCGGCGTTCGGCCGTGACGCGCTGTCGTTTTCCTAAGGAAACCTATCTTTGAACCTGAAGTCCCTGAATCTTTCGCGCTAACTGTACCGCTCAATTCGTTGCCCCCGCTTTATACTAAAATCGACCCGGCCGGTCTACGTACCGAACGGTTTGTTGCAGTAATGCGAGCCGGATCGATCCCCGTAAGCTGCTCAAACCATTAGGACTTCGTGGGTGTTCTTCATGCGACGTAACGGCGAGGTATCGAGCGGTCGGAAATGGAGATATAATCGATTTGCGAATGGGAAGGCACTGGGCACTC
>Ga0208220_1000159_pt1 | contig 26736 bp, 15 predicted proteins | sample NGESurdeep092012_9_FD_184484 | JGI IMG/M metagenome (GOLD analysis project Ga0208220, IMG submission 184484) | Arctic peat soil microbial communities from Barrow, Alaska - NGEE Surface sample F53-1 deep-092012 (SPAdes) | ecosystem: Environmental > Terrestrial > Soil > Wetlands > Peat ...
TCGCGTCAACTCGCGCGTGCGTGATGCGTTAAAAGGAAAGGGTTTGCTCGGCGCAACAGACTCGGCGGTTCAAGCACTGGAAAGAATTGACCTCACCAACGCCCAAAAGCGCGATGAGCGTTTCTATCCGCCAGATGCCGTGATTGTCCTCAATCAGAAAGTTCGCGATGCCGAACCGGGCGCAAAGGGCAAGCTGGTGGGGATTTTGAAAACGAGTGTGCTCGTTGATGTCGGCGGGAAATTCGTGACGGTCTCGAACCGATTGCTCGACCGCCTCACGGTCTGCCAGGCGCGCGAGCTTTCTGTCGCAAATGGCGACCGGCTGCATCTCAAAGCCAATCGCAAGTTGGCGTCCGGCGGGCGCGTGACCAACGGTGAACTCGTCACCGTGAAATCTGTCCGCGCCGATGGCGGACTTGAACTGACGGATGGCCGCATCCTGGACAAATCATTCCGTGAATTTCTTCACGGCTACGCGGTCACGTCCTACGGTTCACAGGGCAAAACCGTGGATTACGTTCTGTTTTCCGATTCGACGGTCAAGCCGGCGACGAATGCGCAGCAATGGTATGTGACCATTTCGCGCGGGCGGCGTGGCATTCGCATTTTCACGCCGGACAAGCAGCAACTTCGTGAGAATGTCACCCGCTCCGGCCATCGGCCACTGGCGATGGAATTTGCGACGGGCTTTGTTCCGCGCAGACGCCCTCGGCTTTGGGATCGGCTGCACGGTTATCTTCTCCGTTTCGGTCGTCGAGCCGCTGACAACATGTGTCGTCTGAAACTGGCTCGCCGTCATCACCATCAACACACACACAAATATGAGCACAAAAACACCCGAATGTTGGGCCAGCGACCCGAACGCCGAGGCATTACGCATTGAAGTTTCGCCAGAGCGTTCGCTGCTGTTACCGCACGATCAATTTATGTTCGCGGAATTGACCAGTGGCGGAGACGAGCAAAACCTCAAGCTGGTCTTCGCCGCACACGAGATTTCCGTTCGCGGCCACCATTTGCGGCGGATTGAAACGGTCATGCAGCGGATGGAATTGTCGCTGCTCGCCAAGTTGCCAAGCAGCCAGCGATCTCTGATAACGGAAGGTCAGCCGGTGATTCTTGAAATTCTCGTGACCGAAGCCAAACCGACAGACAAGCACTCCGAATAAACTTCGGCCCGACTGCAACCGAATTTCCGGGCGACAATTTTCGTAATTGTCACATCAAACCGCTTGACTGCTTTATTGAGTTTGTGACAATGCCCTGTTTTCAGGTGAGTCAGATTTTATGAGAAATCCACTTCGCAAACTCGCGATGGGCACAGCCTTGGCATTTTTGGGGGCTTGGGTGACAATCGTTCATGCGGCCAATTATCCAGCCATGTTGGATGAAAATGGGGTTCAAATTCTCAACAGCAAAATCTCCGTTCGGCCACTCGACTTTTCGCGGACTCCAACGACAGAGGAGTTGATGGCTGCTGGTCAACTCGGTGGAATTTTGTATCCAACGCACGAACTTCAAGACAAAAAGCGAGGCGAAGCGGCGCGGTTGGATTTCGGCAAGGCCATCGAGGAATGGAACAAGCACGAATATCCCAAGGCCATCCAGATGTTCCAAAAGCATGTCGCGCTGTTTCCAGACAGCCCTTGGGCAGCCGAAGCGACACTGCACATCGGCTGCGATGCGACCTACAATGGCCGTTACACCGAAGCAGAGGCCATTTTTACGCAGTTGATTACGACCTATCAAACGAACGCATATCCCGGCGCACAGATGATGCTCAACAAAGCTCGCCAGCGGTTGGCGTTGGTGAAAGTCGAAGAAAATAATCTTGATGATGCAAACAGTTTGTTTCTTGATCTTGAGCAAGACAGTCCTGATTGGAAGCAGCGCACCTACGCGGCGCATTGGCTCCAACGACTGTCGCATTATACTGCGGCAAGAGAAGCCTTGGTGAATTGTGGTGCCAATGCTTTGGGCTATATTCTTGAAAAGGAGGGGAATGCCGCCGCCGCCTTAAGAGTGAAACAGCAAATACCCCAAACCATGCGTGGTCACAGTTTGGCCGAGCTGGTTAAAATGGCGGAAAGCGAAGGCCTCCACGCAACTGCGAATTTCGTCACTCCAGAGGAATTGGCCCAAGTTCCTTTGCCTGCTGTTCTGCATATCAGCGAGGGAAATTCCGGCGACAAAGGCCATTATTGGGTGTTGGACAAAATGCAAGGCGATCAACTTGAATTATTTGATCCACAGTCACACCGGCGTTTTCACCAGACTATTGGCCAACTGATGCTGCAATGGAGCGGAAAAGTCTTGGAGTTTTCCCGAACTGGAAAGTCTGTTGGACGAATATTGGATTTGCAGGAAATGAGTGAGGCCATTGGCGGATGCTGCGGGGTTCCGGCAGCACCAAGCAACTTGGGGAACGACCCGCGAAATAATTCCCCCACCTCTCCAAACGGCTCATCATGCGGAGCCCCCATCTGGTCGGTGAACATGGTCAATATGAATTTTTACGCTGTTGACACGCCGATGTGGTATGACTCACCGATTGGGCCATCGGTCAGAATCATGCTCAGTTACAACTCTCAATCTTCCATCGCCCAGTATGAACCCTTTGGCAGCAAATGGACCTTTGCCTACGGCGGTTATTTGGTCATGGACACTTCGGGCACGGTCACCGTCTTTATGCCCGATGGGAGGATGGATGTTTATACACCAAATGGTGCTGGAGGTTTCAATTCACCGTATCGAGATTACAACACTTTGACTTTGATTTCGGCAAACCATTACGAATTAAATTTTCCAGATGGGACTGTTTATGTTTACTCGATTCCCGCAGGCACAACATCGCAGCAACCTTTTTTAACTGCCGTTCGAGATGCTTATGGCAATGCGTTGAGCATGGCTTACAATGGCAACGTCCAGCTATCCACTATTACCGATGCGCAGGGAAATGTTTTCTCGCTTAGTTATAATTCCAGTGGGTTGGTCACCAATGTCGCCGATCGGTTTGGTAGAAACGCGTCTTTTCAATATGATGGAAACAAAAATCTAATTCAGATTACTGATATGGGTGGTTATTGGTCTAGTTTCACATACGACACAAATGTTTTCATGACAAGCATTGCTGACGCTCGCGGCACTTGGAACATTAGAACAGAACCTGCTGACGGCATTGCGAACGGATCAAATCCTTATCCTCCCCCTGGCTCTACTATGTGGCAGAATTACCGTGTCACCGTTACCAATCCCCAAGGGCAGGCCGAAGAATATCAATACGATGGCTATTACCACTACTCTTGGTTCGTTTCACCTCGCGATTACATCCCTTATACGAGCGCATCGCTGAACAATTTTAGGTCAGCTCCAAAAACTCTTTACACTTTTATCACGGCAGGTTCTGGAAACCAGGGCGAAATATCTAAAATTACCTATCCTGCTGGCGATTACATTCAATACGGCTACAACACCGCTACCGGGGACCGAACGAGTGTCTCTGACAGTCACGGCTACACCTGGCACTACACATACAATTCAATGGGTTTGCCAACAACCGTAACGGATGCCAAGGGAAACCCTACCAGCTTCAATTATGCGGCCAACGGTTTCGATCTGCTTTCGATTTCAAATGGGCTTGGCGTTATCTCGACCGCATACAATTCTCAGCATTCACTTATCTCATTGAGCGACCAACTTACCAACATCACTTCATTTGCTTACAATACAAATGGTCAGATGATTTATCAGGTGGATGCACTTGGTGTCACCAACCAATATAATTATGACGCTAATAACAGACTTGCGTCACTTTCCCGTAGTGGCCAAACATTACTCAATCTTACTCGTGATTCAGTTGGACGGGTGCAAACGTCCACCGACGCAACCGGCCTTGTTGTGAGCAACAACTATAACAATCTGAATCAAACTGTTCGCGTTAGCTATCCTGATGGTAAATTTGAAAGTTACGTTTACTCCACATGTTGCCCTCATATTATTGACAGCATAACCGATCGGAGTGGACATACCGTCAATTTCAATTACGACACGCTCAAGCGACTCATCCAAGCCATTAACCCGGAGGGAGGGGTTGTTCAAATCGGATATGATGCGAACGGCAATAGCACGAATCTGGTTGACCCCAATGGCAATGTTACCAGTTTTACCTACGATCTCGACAATCGTTTAGTTCGCAAAACTTACGCGGATGGAAAAGGATTTTCCCTGAGTTACGACCAGGGTGGGTTTCTGTATACTCGGACAAATGGTCGTGGCACAGTCACCTATTACACGTTCGATGCCAACCAGAATTTATTGACGACTTCATATTCAGATGGCACTCCCGGCGTGACTAATTCATACGACATGTTCAATCGTTTATTCACGTCAATGGATGCGCTTGGAACCAACACCTATAGTTTCGATGCCGATTCGCGACTTACAAATTTTGTTGGAGCTTGGGCTAATGATTCAATCAATTACGCCTACGATGCTTTAAACAGACTGACGAATATGCTGGCGATTGGTAGTCAGCCGGTCACTTATAGTTATGATAACTTAAACCATCTTACAAGGGTTGATGTTGGGTCGGCCATTTATGGCTATACGTTTTCCGGGGCTAATCCATTGGTGCAAACCCTTGGCCGACCAAACGGCAGCTACACCACGTATCAATATGATGGCCTAAACCGATTGCTTAATTTGGTGAATAATAATTCAAGCGGTCAAGCCATCAATGCTTTTTCCTACACATATAATTCGCAGGATTTGCGCGGAAGTGAAACAATTTCCAACGGCGTGTTTGTAACTTCTGCTGCGAATCAGCTTGGCACAAATAATTTCAACGTGCTGAATCAGGTGAAAACTTCGTCACCAACGAACCAGGTTTTTAATTATGACTACGATGGCAATATGACTCAGGGCTACACGCCGAATGGTTTTGTATTTGCAGCCAGCTATGACGCATTGAATCGTCTTAAGGCTATTGTTTATACAAACGGCAGTGGGGTCGTGTTCAGCAATCAATATATTTATCGGGGGAATAACCTTCTTGCACAAGTTAAAGAATATCAAAATGGAGGGCTTGTAAATGATACTAGGCTTATTCGGTCAGGCTATTCGATTATCCAAGAGCGCGACTTAAACAACAATATAACCCGCGGATATACTTGGGGGTTAAACGCAGGCGGCGGCATTGGAGGCTTACTTGACCTTACACAATCTGGAAGCTCTTATTCCTATATTTACGATGGCAAGGGCAATGTCTCTGCGCTGCTCGATGGCACACAAACCCCCGTGGCAAGCTATGCTTATGACCCATTTGGTGTTGTGTCAGTTAGCGAGCCATTGACCCAGCCATTCCAATTCTCGACCAAAAGATTTGATTCAAAAACAGGTTTTGCTGACTTTGGATATAGGCATTATTCACCATCTCTCGGTCGTTGGTTGACGAGAGATCCTTTGGGGGAGGGAAATTCAATTAACTTGTATGAATACGCCGCAAATGACCCCGTTCTTTTTAATGATTTTTTCGGTCTAACGGTTATTTACATCGGTGGCAAAGGCGAATTGGGTTTAGGAGGGCACGGAGAACTTAGTGGTGGAGTAGTGATCGACCCAACGCACAATCTTATGGGATTCAAGGTGTGTTTTGGTGCTGGGTTTGGTGTCGGTGGCGGAATCTTTGCTGAACAAAATGTAGAGACCGGGGATTTGGCTCCAGGGTTAAGCGGAAGCTTTGGTGATGAGGTGTCAGGTGAGGCTGCTTTTGGAAAAGGAGTTGGTGTAACTGGCGGAGTGGGGGGAGAAGTTTCGGGAAATTCCCCAGACGGCAGTTCAACCGAAGGCTGCAAGGGAGGATCTCACTCACCAATCAAGTATGAAACAGGTTTTAATGGTTCCGCTGGACTGCGCACTGGCTTGGGCGCTTCTGCTAGTGTAGGAGCAAAGGCTTGTGTCACTTATAGTTTTGGCGGATCAAAATGACAATGCATGGCAACAGTTCATGTATTAAATGAATACAAATGGACATGTTAGTTTCACTCAACGCAAATCATTTTCTTTTGCGTTGTTGACTCCTCTCGCTGCAGCGAGGTATTTGTCCTATTATTGTTTTTCCAACCGCCTCGCAGTTTTCATCGCATTGCTATTTTTGTTACCTATTTGTAGCACTTTTTCGCAGACAGTGCAATATAGCTACGACGCAATGGGGCGATTAACGCATTTCAGCAATCCTGATGGCAGTCGAATTGATTATGTTTATGACGCATTGGGTAACCGGCTGATCCAATCCACAAGTGTTTCTGGAAGCCCGTCGGATCAACCACCCTCAGCAGTTTCAAATACAGGCATCGCCAACGGAGCAACGAATGTCACCCTAACGCCGGCCCTGAGTTGGAGTCCTTCCGTTGATACAAACTCAAACGATGCAGTTGTATATTATATTTATTTTGGCACGTCTCCAAATCCGCCCCTCGCTTTCAGCGGTTGGTCCACGAATTGGTCGCCAGGGCGTTTGCAAGGGTTAACCACATATTACTGGTATGTGGTTGCGCGGGATAGCCAAAACCAGCAAACTGCCAGTCCCATTTGGAGCTTCACAACACTTTATATCCCGCCGGTGGCTGCGTTCTCCGCCAGCGCCACAAATGGTTCTGCTCTGTTTACAGTCAGTTTTTATGATCATTCTTCATGCATTGATGACACAATTATTTCCTGGGCTTGGGATTTTAACGGTGACGGCATTGTCGATTCTACCGCACAGAATCCTACTTACACATATTCAGCCGGCGGTAATTACACGGTCTCGTTGACAGTCCGAGCCCAAAATCCAGCAGGTATTGCAACAGTCACAATGACGAATTTCATTAGTGTTTTGGGAAGCAATATTGTGGATTTAGCTCCGACCACTTTGAACGTAAATGTCGCTCAGTCATATCGGCTTTTGCAAGTTCAATACACGATTACCAACATGGGAACCATCAATGTTAGTGCCCCATGGTCGTATGCAGATGTGTTTTACGTCTCGACGAATTCAGTCCTGGATGCCTCTGCCACGCAGGTGGCTGTGTTTTATGAAAACCAGCCGTTGCCCCCAAACAGCAGTTATAGTCGAACAAACCAAGTCACGATTCCAATTGGCGTGGGCCACAATTATTATTTGCTGCTAAAAACAGACGGAAACAACCAAATTGCCGAAATCAACGAAAGCAACAATGTAATTGCGATCCCGCTTGATGGCCACTTGCCTGATTTGGTGCCCGGAAATATTTCACTTGCGGGGAATCCTGTTTCCGGTGAGTCCTTACAGGTTATTTACACCGCGACGAACAGCGGTGCGTTGCCTATCAGCGCTCAATGGATTGACAAGGTATATCTGTCCACGAACAGCGTGCTGGATACGAACGCGATAAGTTGCGGCAGTCTCACTTTGAATCAATCTTTGGCGGTGGGTGGCACATATACCGCAACGAATGTCGTAACTCTGCCGCGAATTCCTGTGGGAACTTACAATTTGCTTTTGCATCTTGATGACACTGATCAAATTGTTGAGTCAAATGAAACCAATAACACCGGCACCATTCCCGTAGTGTTAACAATTCCCGACCTTGTGCCGTCGAGTTTTGCGTTGGTGGGTTTGAATGGGAGCGGGCTGACGAACCTGACGAGTGCGGCGGGGCCGCTGCCGCAGTCGGCGCATCCATATACGAACAGCTCGGACATAAGCTGGACCAACACGGTGCCGGGGGCGGACGTGCTGCTGGTGAGTTTCGATCCGCAGACGTTTGTGGAGAGTTGTTGCGACCGGATTTACGTCATGGATGGGAACGGCAATCAGATACCGGGCAGTCCGTTTGCCGGTGGGACGCTGGCCGGGCAGACGGTGCTGGTGCCGGGGAACACGGTGGTGTTGCGGTTGACCAGCGATGGCAGCGATACCTATTGGGGCTTTGCGGTGGACCAGTTGCAAGGCGGGCAGATTGCCGGAGGACCGGTGACGGTGACGGCAACCAAGCCCAACCCGGCGGTAAATGTGTTTTGGAGGGTGGGCAACACGGGCAACGGCGCGGCGCAGGGCAGTTGGGTGGACTCAGTGTATTTTTCGACCAACGGGACGCTGGCGCAGAGCACCAACCTGTTAAACAGCACCGAGAGTTCCGTGACAGTGGGATCGGGCGGCAATTACAGCAGCAGCGGTGTCGTGACGGTGCCGGTGAGCCAGAGCGGAACCTCGTATTTGATCTTCGATGCCAACCAGAACAACGGCCTCTACGAAGCCAACACCAACAACAACACGCTCTCCCTGCCGCTGACCTTCAACCTCACCCCGCCAGACTTGGTGCCATTGAGTCTGGCAAGCATTTCGGCTGGAATTTCTGGAAGTTCAGTGAATCTCCGATATTCGGTAACTAATATAGGAATTGGTCCTGCAATGAGTTCCTCTGGTTATTGGCAGGACCGAGTGACTTTATCCACAAATTCAACATTGGCTGGCGCCATCACATCATGGACTTGGAATTACACTGGGACTCTGGCTGCTGGATCATCTTACACGCTGACGAACTCTGCGCTATTATCCTCCGCACTTCCATCTGGAACCTATTACTTGATATTGCAAACAGATATCGGCAACCAAGTTTTTGAAAGCAATGAAACTAATAACACTCTGGCAGCAGTAAGCCTAACAGTGGTCGCGCCTCTCATGCAAAATGGTGGTTTTGAAACCGGAAACTTCTCTGGCTGGTTGCAGTCGGGCAATACTTCGGGTGCCTCGGTGACCACCAGTTCGACGTATGTGCATTCGGGACAATATGGTGCGGAACTGGGGCCGGTCGGCTCGCTGGGTTATCTTTCGCAGACCATAACGACCATTCCAGGAGCCGCTTATTTGGTGTCATGTTGGCTGAACAGCCAAGGCGGGACTCCCAACGAGTTCGTAGTTTCGTGGAATGGAACCAACCTGTTTGACCAAACGAATATCGGCGTGACCGGCTGGACCAATTTACAGTTCGCTGTCTCGGCCACGGCAACAAACACGATTCTCAAATTTGGCTTCCGCAACGATCCGGGGGAACTTGGGCTGGATGACATCAGCGTAACTGAGATTTCAGTGCCACCGGTAAGCCTGTCCAGCATCGGCTTTTCTCCCAATGGCGGATTTCAACTTTCCGTAAGCGCGCAAGTTGGACAAAGCTATACTTTGCAAGCATCGACGAATCTGGTGAATTGGATATCAATTCTGAATTTCACCTGCACGAATTCGCTAATGAATGTCGTGGACCAGCAGGCAAAGAACTATAACCGGCGGTTCTATCGCCTTGCGCAAGGAACCCTTCTTGTCCCAGTATCGCCGGTTGTGCTTGGGTTCGGATCATCGCAGCCGTGGTCGGCAAATGGCTTGTCCCTAATGTTGCAGGGGCCAATTGGTTCAAATTATCAGATTCAGGCTTCGACCGATTTGCTCGAATGGCTGCCAATCACCAATTTTGTCATCACAAACGCACCTTTTTATTTTAATGATCCTGCTTCTACGAATTATATCCGAAGATTTTATCGGGCAGTAATCCCGTAGAAAACTCACCTCTCAAAGTGGGGTGGACATGACGATTTCAGTGCCAGTGAAAGTGCCAGTGAACGGGTGATGAATGAGTAATTGGTGAGTAGTTGATTGGTATCAGGTGCGTAATCGCTGGTGCTTGACAAATATGCAGAAATGCCTGATTCTATTGGTGTTCGTTAGTTATGAGGCTGTTCGCCTCTGGTGGTGGGGTGGTAATTGCGGAGTAGTGAGTTTTGGAAAAACTTCCTGTTCTCGTTCGATTCCGACCCTCGCCAAAATTCGTCATTTTTGTTGCCTCAATAAATTTATAAAATTGAAATTCCGAAAGCGCAATTACTAAGTTCAAGGCTTCGGCCTGCGGTTCGGCGAACGGGAAAGTGAAGCGGAGGCGGAGTGACGGCGGGAACGGAGCCGGAGCGAAACGACCGACGCGGAACCGCAGGCGGAAAGCCAGCCGATCATTCGGCATTTGAAATGCCGCTCGTGACGAGGGCGCTTTTTGCGGAACGGAACCGGCGCGGTTGTGAGGGGATTTGGCCGAACAGCGGTCGGTGAAGTGGAGCAAGAAAGCGCGCTGGTCACGGCGGAACCAAATATATTTCCATTCACTAGCTTGGTTTCATCCATGATTGTTGTTATATGTTGTTACAGTTGCATTGGGCGGTCGAAATGAGTGTCGTGGGTTTTCCACCCACATCGTCTCGCGTTCGTTTTGTTGTTACAATGTTGTTACACTCTATGCGCGTTTTAGTGCGTTTTGGTGCGCGAAACGCCTTCTTGACGGCCACTGAAAAAAAGTGCATCATCTCCTTTATTCATGCGGTCACGACGCACATTTACGCAGGAGGACGAAAGCCCTTAATTTGGCTTCGACCCCCTCCGTCGGCACCAACAAATCAATGTGTTTGTGAACCTGTATGACTTTTGGGGACAAATTGAAGGCAGTTGAAGGGTGAAAACGGTCAAGCACAAGAGCGCAGGCAGGCAGAAAAACACTCGTTTGATAATCCGGCGCGGCAGCGTTGGGGTTGCCACATGGCACCCGCGAAGCTAAAGCCAACAATGACCATCACCCTTTTCATCCCCTGTTTTGTGGACGCGCTGTTTCCGCGCGCGGGCATCTGCATGGTCGAAATTTTGGAACGCCTCGGCCACAAGGTTGTTTGTCCCGAGCAAATCGTCTGCTGCGGCCAGCCGCCGTTCAACTCCGGCTATTGGGACGAGGCGCGCGCCGTCGCCGTGAAAGTTCTGGCGCAATTGCAAGACGCGGAAGTCATCGTCATCGGTTCGGGTTCGTGCGGCGCGATGTTGAAGAATTTTTATCCCGAACTTTTCAAGGACACGCCGCAAGCGGAACTGGCGAAGCAAATCTCGTCGCGCACCTGGGAATTTTCCGAATTTCTCGTGAAGAAACTCGGCGTGACCGATCTCGGCGCGACATTTCCGCACAAGGTGACGTTTCACGATGGCTGCCACGGCCTGCGCGAACTCGGCGTGAAAAAATCACCGCGCGAACTGCTCGGCCACGTTCGCGGCCTGCAACTCGTCGAGATGGCGGAGGTCGAGACGTGCTGCGGTTTCGGCGGCACGTTCGCCGCGAAGTTCCCGATGATTTCCACCGCGATGGGCGACGTGAAATGCGCCAACGCCACCGAGACCGGCGCGGATTACATCGTCTCGAACGATTCAAGCTGCCTGATGCACTTGCAAGGTCTGCTCTCGCGCCAGGGCAGCAAACTCAAGACGATTCACCTCGCGGAAGTTTTGAATCAGAAATAATTTTAACCACGGATGGGCGCGGATTTTGTTTTGTTTTATCTTTGAATTGATTTGTTAGGGCGATAATCTGACATCGTATTTTAGAACGTATGGCAAAAACAAAATTAACCATCTCGCAACCATACCCACGCATCGCCGAGGGCAAAAAGTTTGCGGGAATGCTGGATGATGAAAGAGTTGCAGGACATATCGGCAAAATTCCGACCGGCGACCTGAAAGAAATCATCAAAGAAGCCGTGGAATATGCCAACCACAAATCGAGCCGCGCAATTTTGGATATTCCTGAAAGTGCTTCCGATGAAATCGCCAAAAAAATTTATCTGAAAGAGGGCCGCGCCCTGTTTGCATATTTCAAAAAGTATTGCGGCGATCCGGCCACCACCGCTTACGAATGTCATGGACGCAGCTATTCGCTCGTTGCTGCCGAACAATTTTTCAATCGTGCTTTACAAAAGGGGCGGATGAATTCCGGTTGGCGATACCAAAGCATAGCGTTTCAGTGTGCGCGTGCTTCCAAACGATTCAAGACAGTTTCTTCTATCGGAATCATGGAGGCAGATTTTAATGTCACAATTGAGACGGTTAATTATGACGACGCACCAGCAGTAAATGTTTTTGTCTCTGTTAAAAACCGCACGAATACATTGGGCGGACAAGATTGGCCAAAAGCAATCGCAGCATTGGAAGAAGTTGCCAAGAGTGATAAAAATCGTGACGTCCCTTACCTTTGTGTTTTTGGCATTGCGATTGATCGAGGACATCGTTTGGTCAAACGAAACGGCAAGACGAAGCAGCCTCATTCCAACAACACCGAAGTTTGGCTTTCTGATTTTTTCTGGCCTTTCTTTTCAAACTACACTTATGAAGAAATCATGTTGGCAGTCTGTGAATTGATAACCGAACAGGGCTTAAAAAAAGAAAACAGAACAATGGGAATAGCTCCTCCCGTTGAGCTTGTGGAATCGTTTGGAGAACAATGCAAGCAATATGGTTTGATTGACGGCGATGGAAAATTTAACGACGCCAAAAAGCTGGTTAATTTTTTCTGCACGAAACTGGTTTCGCCAAAATCTGGAAAAACTCATAAAGCTAAAAAATCAAAAAGCCAAAGCTCAACAAATGGTTAATTACAGAAAAAAGGAGACACATTCCGAATGCCGTATTTTACACGCGGACAGCCGGACTGAATTGCTGAATTGGAAGAATCAAATTGACCTCATTGTAACTTCTCCGCCATACGCCGATGCGCGTCATAAGCACTATGACAGCATCAGTCCTGATCAATTCAAGGATTGGTTTCTTACGTTTCACGCTCCGTTCTATGAAGCGCTAAAACCAACTGGCAGCCTTGTTATCAACATCAAAGATAAAATTGTTGATGGTGTTCGTCACAGATATGTCTGGCAAACCATCGAGGCACTGGCCGCACATGGATGGTATTGCATTGATGATTATATCTGGCGCAAAACAAACCCAATGCCGGGATACTGGCCGACAAGATTGCGCGACGGTTGGGAATACTGCTTCCATCTTGCAAAATCAAAAGAGCCTTACATGAATCAAGCTGCTGTCCATATTCCCACTGGTGGATGGACAACTTCAAGACTTGCCAAACTTGGACAGAACGACTTGACCCGGCATAATTCGGTAAATAAGAGTGGATTTGGACGCGATTTGTCAAAGTGGGTTGGGAAAAAAACTGTTTTGCCGTCAAACGTCATCAGCGCAGCATTGGTCGGCAAGAATAAAGGACATCCAGCAGTGTTCCCGTTGGATTTGCCGGAATTTTTTATAAAGCTGCTCTGCCCGGAAGATGGCTTGGTTTGCGATCCGTTTGGTGGCAGTGGAACAACGGCTATCGTCGCGGCCAAACTTTCCCGCCGGTGTCTGCTGATTGAAAACAACGAGACATATTGCAAAACGGCGATAGATCGTTTGAAGAAAGAGGGTGTAATTGCAATTCAAGACAGCGCGCCGAATAAAAATGGCATGAAACCTATTTATTCAGTTCCGACAGACACAGCCGAGCAAGTATGTTTTTTTGAGAAGCCGCCCATCTACAAAGTGAATGGTCACAAAATACCCAAACTAAATAAAAGGGTCAGTCACAAGCATTGAAACAATTCATCCGCGCCGAGTTGTCCATCCGTGGTTAAATTTTTTTCCGCATGACTTTTGTCGCAAAATTTCTGAAAGACGCGCGCGTGATGGCGGGTGATTTGCGCCATCGCAAGATCATCCGCGCGGCGCTCGGCAATTACGAGATCGCCCGCGACAAGCGCAAGGCGTCGTTTCAAAGCTGGGAATCCGCGCGCCAACTCGCTGCGGAAACGAAATGGGACGCGCTCAATCATCTGGACAAATATCTCGTCGAGTTCACCGCGAAAATCGAGGCGCGCGGGACGAAAGTTCATTGGGCGAGCACGGCGGCACAGGCGCGGACGATCATTTTGCAGATCGTTGAAGAAAAAAAAGCGCGTTCGATCATCAAATCCAAGGCGATGACCGCCGAGGAAATTCATTTGAACGACGCGCTCGAACACGCCGGCCTCAACGTCGTGGAAAATGACCTCGGCGAATTCATCGTCCAGCTTCGCCACGAAGCGCCGTATCACATCGTCTTTCCCTCGATGCACCTGACGCGCGGCGAGATCAGCGAATTGTTCCAGCGCGAACTCGGCAGCGCGCCGACGAACGATCCCGAGGAACTCACGATGATTGCGCGGCGCGCGTTGCGCAAAAAATTTCTCACGGCGGACATCGGCATCACCGGCGCGAATTTCGCCATCGCCGAGACCGGCATGATTTCCATCACGGAAAACGAAGGCAATGCGCGCCTCACCGCCGCGCTGCCGAAGACGATGATCTCCTTGCTCGGCGTCGAAAAAATTCTGCCGAAGCTAGGCGACCTCGCGCTGTTCCTGCCGATGCTCGCGACGGCGGGAACAGGCCAGCCGTTGACTTGTTACAACACGATGTATGGCGGTCCGCGCCAGCTCGGCGAAAGCGACGGCCCGGAGGAATGGCACGTCGTGCTGGTGGACAATCATCGCACCGAGCTTCTCGCCGACGCCGAGCAACGCGACGCGCTGCATTGCATCCGATGCGGCGCGTGCCTGAACGTCTGCCCGATCTTCAAGAACGTCGGCGGCCACGCCTACGGCACGACCTACTCCGGGCCGATCGGCTCGGTCATCACGCCGCACCTGCGCGGCCTGCAGGATTGGAAGCATCTTTCCAACGCGAGTTCGCTCTGCGGCGCCTGCACCGAGACGTGTCCGGTGAAAATTGATCTGCATCATCACCTGCTGCAAAATCGTCGCAACGCCACCGCGCAACAACCGACGTTCAAGGAACAAATCGGCTTCAAATCGTTTGTGCAACTGGCGAACCGTCCGAAGCTCTGGGCGTTCGCGAAAAAATTCGCGCGCCTCACGCAGCCGTTGCAAAAAATCGTGCGCGGCACGCGGCTCGACCCCGGCTATCACTGGACGCAAACGCGTGACCTGCCGGATTTCGCGCCGGAAACGTTCAAGGACTGGTGGAGGAAACGGAAATGACCGAACGCGAAAAAATCCTGGCGCGCGTGCGCGAGGCATTGAAAACGCCAGCTCCGCTGCCCGGCTCGCATGGCGAAATTCATTTGCCCGCTTCCGAAAAAACCAATTCGACAGCGCGGCAATGGCTGCCGAAAGTCGGCGAAAGTTTTGAAGAGCAGCTTGCGTTGTTTCAGAAAAACGCCGTCGAGTTGAAAGCGGATTTTCAATTGTTCACCAGCCGCGATGAATTGAAAACCGCGCTCGCCAAAATTTCCGCCGCCGAAAATTGGAAACGCCTCGCGAGTCATCGTGGCGAATTGACGGATTCAATTTCAGGCGCGCTGGCGCTGCCGGTTTGTTTCACAGATAAAAATTACGACGTCCACGAACTCGAAACGTGCGACGCCGGCATTTCCGAATGCGACGCGCTCGTCGCGCAGACCGGGACTGTTTTGGTGACTAACCGTAGCGCGGGCGGACGCGCGTTGTCCGTGTTGCCGCCGCATCATGTGGTGCTCGCGCGCCGCGAACAGCTTGTGGCGGATTTACCCGCCGCGTTTGAATTGTTGCACCAAAAATACGCCGCGAATTATCCGAGCATGATTTCATTCATCACCGGCCCCAGCCGCACCGGCGACATCGAACGTATCCTTGTTCTCGGCGCACACGGGCCGAAGAAACTGACCATTTTCTGTCTCCAGGATTAAATTTATGAAAAACAAATCATTCAAACACGTCAACAACCTTTGGAATGACGCCGACGCCGCGAAGCTCGCGGGCGTGAACCGGCTCGTCTATCGCTCCAACAAACTCGGCAGCGACCAGCGCATCACGAACACCGGCGGCGGCAACACGTCGTCGAAAATTTTGGAAACCGATCCGCTCACCGGCGAAAAAGTTGAAGTGCTGTGGGTCAAAGGTTCGGGCGGCGATTTGCGGACGAGCCTGCACGAAAATTTTTCCTCGCTCTATCAACCCAAATTGATCGGCCTGCAAAAATCCTACGCCGCGCGCAAAGACAAAGGTCTGAAATCGCAGGCCGAGGACGACATGGTTGCGTCCTACAATCACACGACGTTCAATTTGAACCCGCGCGCATCGTCCATTGACACGCCGCTGCACAGCTTCATTCCCGCGAAATTTGTGGATCACATGCATCCGAACGCGGTCATCGCGATTGCGGCCTCGGCGAATTGCGAAAAATTGACGCGGGAAATTTTCGGCGGCGAGATGGATTATGTGAAATGGATGCGCCCCGGTTTTGAACTCGGCCTCGCGATGCAGGAAATCGTGAAGCAGAATCCCAAAGCGACGGCCATCATGATGGGCCAGCATGGGTTCATCTCGTGGGCGAACGACGACAAAGAATGTTATTTGCGCACGCTGGATTTCATCGAACGCGCATCGCAGTTCATCGAATCGAAATATCAGGCCAAAGGCGGCGACGCGAAGGCATTCGGCGGCGCAAAATATCAGACGCTCGCGCCGGAAAAACGCAACGAAGTTTTCGCGGCGATTCTACCATGGCTGCGCGGCCAGGTTTCGCAGCAGAAACGTTTCATCGCCACGGTTCAGGACGACGAAAAGATTTTGCGTTTCGTGAATTCTGCTGATGCTCCGCGTCTGGCCGAACTCGGCACGAGCTGTCCCGACCATTTTCTGCGCACAAAAATCAAGCCGCTTTACGTCGCGTGGAATCCGCAGACGGAAGACGCGGCGGCATTGAAGAAGAAGCTGGCCGATGGCCTGGTGCAATATCGCAAGGATTACGCGACATATTACGACAAGTGCAAGCACGCGAATTCGCCCGCGATGCGCGACCCGAATCCGACGGTGGTGTTGATCCCCGGTCTCGGCATGGTCGCGTGGGGCAAGGACAAATCCGAATCGCGCGTGACGGCGGAATTTTACAACTGCGCCGTTGAAGTCATGCGCGGCGCGGAGGCGATTGACAAATACATCGCGCTGCCGCAGCAGGAGGCGTTCGACATCGAATACTGGCTGCTCGAAGAAGCGAAGCTGAAACGGATGCCGGCGGAAAAAGAATTGGCGCGGCAAATTATCGTCGTCATCGGCGCGGGTTCCGGCATCGGAAAAGAAACGGCGCACCGGCTCGTGAAAGAAGGCGCGCACATCGTTTGTGTGGACTTGAATGCCGACGCCGCCAATGCGACCGCGAAAGAAATCACGGACAAATATGGTTTGGGCATCGGCGTCGCCGGAACGGGGATTTCAAATTGTGGTCTGGCCATCGGTCTCGCCGCGAACATCACCGACCGCGCGAGCATCCGCAAAATGCTGGATCAAGTCGCGCTCGCTTATGGCGGCTTTGATTCGATTTGCGTGACCGCCGGAATTTTTGTGCCAAGCGACACGACCGGCCATATCCCCGACGACAAATGGGCGCTGACATTCAACATCAATGTCACCGGCAGTTATCTTGTCGGCGACGAAGCGTTCAAGACGTGGAAGGAACAAGGATTGAAAGGTCAGTTGGTTCTGACGACTTCCGCCAATGCGGCCGTCGCGAAAAAAGGTTCCGTCGCCTATGACGTTTCCAAGGCGGCGGGAAATCATCTCGTGCGCGAACTGGCTATTGAACTTGCGCCGCTCGTGCGCGTCAACGGCGTCGCGCCCGCGACCGTCGTGCAAGGCTCGGCGATGTTTCCGCGTGACCGCGTCATCGGCTCGCTCGCGAAATACAATATCCCTTACACCGACGACGAGGCGACCGAATCGCTCGTGAAAAAGCTCGCGCAATTCTATGCCGACCGCACGTTGACCAAAGCGCCGATCACGCCTGCGGACCAGGCGGAAGCGTATTTCCTGCTGGTCTCGCAGCGTTTATCCAAGACGACTGGCCAAATCATCACGGTGGACGGTGGCTTGCATGAGGCGTTCCTGCGATGATATGCCGGGAAAATACCATTGATTGTATATGAAAATCCGCAAAGAAAAACTCGAATCAGTGATCAAACTTTCGCACGAACTGGCGAATCCGCTGCAACCGCTCGCTATTCTGGGTGAAGGCAACACTTCCGCCCTATTGACCGACAATACTTTTTTGGTCAAGGCCAGTGGCAGCTGCCTTGGTTCACTGCGCAAGGAAGATGTGGTTGAATGCAGGTCGGATTTGTTGCTCCCCATGCTGGATGAAACCGGACTTTCTGATGCCGAGGTGGACAGCCGATTACTGAAGTCAAGGGTGGATGCGAGTGCAAAAAAACCATCGGTGGAGGCCCTGTTTCATGCGTGGTTATTGACCTTGCCGGAAATCCTCTATGTCGGTCACACCCATGCCTCGGCGGTGAACGCGATTCTCTGTTCGCCACGAGCCCGCGAGTTTGCCTCCAAGCGGATTTTCCCGGACGAGATTGTCTGCTGTGACGTGGAATCCGTTTTCGTTCCCTATACCGATCCGGGACTTCGGTTGGCACAGGAAATTCGCGCACGCACAGGATTGTTCATTAAGAAGCATCAACGCCCGCCACGGGTGGTGTTGTTGGAAAACCACGGGCTTATCACGTTGGGCAAAACCGCCGCAGCCGTGCTGGCCGCGATGTTGATGGCGGAAAAGACGGCGAAAGTCTGGATTGGCGCGGCGGCGCTCGGCGGGCCGAAATTCATGACGCCCGAACATATCGAGCGCATTTCGGGACGGCCGGATGAGGCGCTTCGCCGGAAAATGTTGAAGCTATAACCGAAACCCATTCAATAAATCCTGCGATGAAAAAACCGAACGTGGTGAAGTCCTTCGCCCTGGCCAAAGAACGCTACGCCGAAATCGGCGTTGACGTGGATCGTGTGTTGAAAAACATGGAGAAGATCCCCGTGTCCTTGCATTGCTGGCAGGGCGATGACGTAACCGGGTTTGAAAATTTCGGCGGCGCGCTCACCGGCGGCATCATGGCCACCGGCAATTATCCCGGCAAGGCGCGCACGCCACAGGAACTCCGCGCCGACGCCGGGAAGGCGCTGTCGCTCATTCCCGGCACGCACCGGTTCAATCTGCACGCTTTCTACGGCGAGTTTGGCGGCAAAAAAGTTGACCGCAACGAAATCAAGCCGGAACATTTTAAGAACTGGATTGACTGGGCCAGGTTCATTGGCATCGGCCTGGATTTCAATCCCACCTGCTTCTCGCACCCGAAATCCGCCGGGGGCTTCACCTTGTCGCATGCGGACAAAAGTATCCGGCAATTCTGGATTGAACATTGTCAGGCCAGCCGTGAGATCGGCGCGGCGATGGGCAAGGCGCTCGGCACGCCCGCGGTGACGAATGTCTGGATTCCCGACGGCATGAAGGATTCGCCTGCCGACCGGCGCGCTCCGCGCGAGCGGCTCGCCGGCTCGCTTGACCAGGTTTTCAAAAAGCAGTTCAATCCGAATCACAATCTCGACGCGGTCGAGGGCAAGCTTTTCGGCATCGGGGCGGAAAGCTACACCGTGGGCATGCATGAGTTTTATCTCGGTTACGCCGTCAAAAACCAGAAGCTGGTCTGCCTTGACGCCGGCCACTATCACCCGACGGAAAACATGGCCGACAAAATTTCATCCGTGTTGTGCTTCGTGCCGGAAATATTGCTGCACGTCAGCCGCGGCGTTCGCTGGGACAGCGACCATGTGGTGATCCTGGACGACGCGTTGCTGGGCATCGCGCAGGAGCTGGTGCGCGGCGATTATCTGGGCCGCACGCATATCGGGCTGGATTTCTTCGATGCCAGCATCAACCGCGTCGCGGCGTGGACCCTCGGCGCGCGGAACATGCTTCGCGCGTTGTGCATCGCCATGCTCGACCCGATTGACCACCTCAAGAAACTGGAATTGGCCGGCGATTACACCTCGCGGCTCGCGCTGATGGAAGAGGCCAAAACCATGCCGTTCGCGGCGGTCTGGGATTATTACTGCCTGAAATCGGGCGCGCCGGTCGGCGAAGAGTGGCTGGCGGAAGTGAAAAGTTACGAAAAAGAAGTCTCGAACCAGCGGCGGTAAGACCACATGCTCAACGAGCCAACGACAATCCGATGGACGACTAGATTGAAATTCCCATGAAATCCAATCGCAACCCCTTCCTGTTTGTGTTCCTCATGGTCGCCTCCCTGTTTTTCATCTGGGGATTCTGCCATGCCATGCTGGATGTTCTTAACACATATTTCAAGGGACTCCTTGAGCTTACCAAGATGCAGTCGGGCCTGGTGCAGACATCCGTGTTTGGCGCGTATCTTCTGGTGGGCCTGCCGGCGGCGCTCCTGATCCGCCGCATCGGCTATCAGCGGGGCATCCTGGTGGGGCTTGTGATTCTGGCCATCGGCGCATTCCTGTTCATTCCAGCCGGACAGGTGTTCCACACCTTCGGGTCGTTCTGCTTTGCGCTGTTCATCCTTTCCGTGGGGCTGGCCACCATTGAAACGGCTGCGAATCCGTATGTCACCGTGCTCGGCCCAAAGGATGGTGCGGCCGGAAGACTGTCGGTGGCGCAGGCGTTCAACTCGTGCGCCTACATGATCGCCCCCACCATCGGCGGCCTCCTCCTGTTTGGTAAGAAAGCCGATCCCCAGCGCCCGGATTTTCATCCGCTCCTGCTGCCCTACATCATTCTGGGCTGCGTCGTGCTGGTCATCTTCGCCATTTTTTCATTCATCAAACTTCCCGCCATCGCCGACGGCGGCGGCAAGGCCGGGGAAGCGTCCGATCCCTCGATCATCAAGGCACCCCTCATTCGCCAGCCGCATTTCGTCTTCGGCGTTGTCACCCAGTTTCTTTATATCATCTCCCAAATCGGAATCAATGCGTTCGCCCAAAGCTATATCCTGGAAAATGCGATCGTCAAAGATGCGTCGGGAACCGAGACCAAGGCGCCGCTCTTCGCCTGGTATGAATCCTTCACTCACGCGGCCACCCCCGAGGCGGCTGCGGCCTATGTAATCACCTTCGGCATGATTCTCTACGCGGTAGGACGCTTCACCGGCGCACCCCTCGCGCGTGCGATCAAACCCAACATCCTGCTGGCAATCTACGGTATCGCCAACTCCATCGTCATCCTCCTGGCAATGGCGGACATCAAGATGGTCTCGTGGATGATCCTTCCGCTTTCCTGGCTGTTCATGTCCATCATGTTCCCGTTCATCTTCGCGATGAGCGTGCGCAACCTCGGCCCGCAAACCAAGATCGCCGCCTCGGGCCATGTGATCGCCGTCGGCGCCGCCGGCTCCATCGCCGCCGTGCTGTTGGGCTTTCTGTGGGATCGTTACCACAGTGTGGGACTTTCCTTCAGCCTGCCATTGATCGGCTTCATCGCCACGACGATCTACGGCCTGGCCTATCCGTGTCTGCTGGAAAAATCCGCCAAAGCGGCCTGATTGCATCATTTGTAGGCGACGAGGTAACGAGTCGTTGGGCAAGCACTCCTTAAGTCATGCCCTTCTGCCAAATCAGGACACTGCCAACCGCTTTTGCGGAATTGACATCGCCACCGGCTGTCTCTAGCTTCTTTGCGCAAAGACGCGCGCTTTGCCCCGAATTCACGTTCGGGGATTTTTATTGCTAGGCCGCAGCCGGCAAAAAAGATTCGATTCAGCGACTTATTTTATGGCAAACACAATTCTGGTCGGCGCCCAGTGGGGCGACGAAGGCAAAGGCAAAATCATCGACGTGCTGACGGAAAACGCGGATATCGTCGTCCGTTATGCCGGCGGCAATAACGCCGGTCACACCGTTTTCATCGGCAAACAAAAATATGTCCTGCATCTGGTGCCCTCGGGAATCCTGCGCAAAAGCAAATTATGTGTCATTGGCAACGGCGTGGTAATTGACCCCGTTGGTCTCGTTGATGAAATCAAAGGTCTCCGCCAGCTCGGCGTCAAAGTGGGCGAGAACCTCGTCGTCAGCGAAACCGCCCATGTCGTCCTGCCCTATCACCGCGAACTGGACGCCCAGCGCGAAGTGCTCAAAGGCAAAAACAAAATCGGCACCACCAAACGCGGCATCGGCCCGGCTTACGGGGACAAGGCCGCCCGCGTCGGTTTGCGGATGATTGATCTCGTGAACCCGAAACGGTTCGAGGCAAAACTGCGTCAACGCATCAAGGAAAATAACGAGGTGTTGCATGCGTTGGGCGCCAAACCACTTTCCTTCAAACAGGTGTTCAAAGAATATCTCGCCGCCGGAAGGTATTTGAAGCCGTTCGTGGCCAATACCGTGGTGTTGCTGCACCAGGCGACGCGGCGCGGCGGCGACATTTTGTTCGAAGGGGCGCAAGGCACGTTCTTGGACATTGATCACGGCACTTATCCGTATGTCACCTCATCAAATACCACGGCCGGCGGCGCATCCACCGGTTCCGGCGTGGCGCCGAACAAGATGGATGATGTTGTGGGGGTGATGAAGGCTTATACGACGCGGGTGGGGGAGGGGCCATTGCCGACGGAGAACGCGGAGATTGCCGACCTGTTGCACGGGATGGGCCGCGAATTTGGCGCAACGACCGGACGGGCTCGCCGCTGCGGCTGGTTTGACAGCGTGGCCACCCGCCACGCCACCATGGTCAACGGCATTGACGAACTCGCCGTCACCAATCTGGACGGCTTGGATTCGTTGGAGACCATCAAAGTTTGTGTGGCATACCGCCATGGCAAGGCCCGTTACGATTTTGTTCCCAACGATGCGCAGGTGCTCGCGGAATGTGAACCGGTCTATGTGGAATTTGAAGGCTGGCGCACGCCGACCGACAAGGCGCGCACATGGAAACAACTGCCGCCAAAGGCCCGCGCGTATTTGAAGGCGATCGCGGAGTTGACCGGTGCAAAACTGGCCATCGCCTCCGTCGGACCGAGCCGCGACCAGACGATTTTCGTTTGACGCAAAGGCTGGCCGCAAATTGCGCGGAGCCATCGGCACTGATTTCATAGATTTGCGCGGATTAAATCCGTTATCATTTGTGCAACCGCAGGCGGAAAGCCGGCCGAACATTCGGCATTTGAAATGGCGCTCGTCACGGTGAATAGGAAGTGTCTTTCCGACAATTCATATTGGCAGTTGCATCCCGCCTCAAAATTTCCGAGAGTGGAAACCGTGCAAACGAGATGGAACGGCACTTGAAAATCTATGAACAAAAATGAAATAAAAACCGGGCGATTTTTGGGGACAATTGGGGACAAAAATCGTGTGGATGGATGTGGAAAGTTGCGGATTTGGGCAAAATGACTATGACACGAAACACGCAAATTAGCGTTTGTTTACAATGGATTTCCGCACCAACACGAAAATAAGCGAAGCTGGTTTCTAGGTTTCGACCCCCTCCGTCGGCACCATTAAAATAAGCATCTGATGGGATTAACGTAGAAAGCTGAACCACGCCGGAACTGCGACATGGAACGACGGAAACCTTCTCGGCAAACTGAAGTCGCCAACCGGCGTTGGCTCCGGCGACTTGTTAGCTGACAGGTTAATCATCTCAGTAAAGCTTGTATCCCTCGTCCCTCATTTTCTGGCCATGCTCCCACACCTCAAGCTCATCTGAACCGGGCGACTTCCAAAGTCGGACGGTCAAGGAGTCACGAATGATAATCTCGCGCGCAAGAGTCTGCGCCTTGTCGAAATCCTCTGGCAACACAAGAATCGGTGCTGCATTCAGGCTCATCGCGCGCTCGCCGCACCGGAAGCCGGCGGAGATCAGACTATCGCGCAAACGGCACAAATCACCATAGCGCTCTACACCCAAATTCACGGCCAAGTCAGTGCCAGTTGGAAGATACTCTGTCCTACCAACAGCCGTGTGATGGCTCGCACAACCGCAAAGCAATGCGAGCAGAAGTGGAATGAGGAAAATGTTGCGCATGTCGAGAGCGTGCGGATGTCAGCTAACTACTTGTTATTGCTTACCGTTATCAGTTTGCCAGTGTAATGAATGACTGCGTCGGCCTTTTCTTCCGCCGCCATGCCAGCGCCTTTGCCGGGCGAGACGAAGACGACGCGAAAGGTGCGTTCCTTCAACATACCTGGAAACGTCCCGGAACGTTTGCCAATCGTCAAAGTCTGTTTTGCTTCATTCCACTCAATCGGAATCGTGGCATGGCTTCCTTTTTCGTAATTGTAATTGTCGCCTTCATCTTCATAGAGCGTGAACTGGCCGTCCGCACCGCGATAAACTCGAAGCTCGATTGGATCCGCCGGTTTCTCCGACGCGTATTGCATCACCGGGCCGAGCGGCACGATGGAACCGGCGCGAACGAACAGCGGCAGAATTTTGACGGGTGCGTTCGCCGTGACGGTTTTTCCGCCGGACAGAGTTTCACCGGTCCAGAAATCCACCCAGCTTGTGCCGGACGGGAGATAAACCTGGCGATTCGTGGCTTGCGGCGTGGTCACGGGCGAAACCAGAAACGCCGGGCCGAACATATATTCATCGCCAATCGCGAGCGCGTTTTGGTCCGTGGGGAAATCCATCACCAACGCGCGCATCGGGGTGTAGCCTGCGCTCGTGATTTTCCACGCGACGGAATAATTGTAAGGCAGCATCCGGTAGCGCAACTGGTCGTAGGCGATCAGATTGGTCTGCGTTTCCGGCAGCCAGTTCCAGATTTCGGTCGAGATCCCGGAGCCGTGGATGCGCAGAATCGGGCAGAATGTGCTCCATTCAAACCAGCGCGTCAGCAATTCGTTGTAGTCGGGCGAGGTGTATTGGTCGCGCGGATGAAAAAATCCGCCGGTGTCGGTGGTCCAATAGGGCAGGCCGGTGATGGAAAAATTCAATCCGCCGCGAATCTGCCGCGCGAAGGTGGTCCAGTCTCCGCAGATGTCGCCTGACCACGCCGCTGCCGCATAACGCTGCTGGCCGAGATAAGCCGAACGCGACAGTATCAACACCCGCTTGCTTTCATCCGTGCCGCGCTGGCCGTCGTAGGTCGCCTCGCTCGCAAAGAGCGGATAGCTGTTGCGCACGCGATTGGCCGAGCCGGTGAAAATTTGGACATTGTTGAGCGAATTCCCGTCGTCGCCCGGCTCGGTTGCGTCCTGCCACCAGGCATCCGCGCCGATGCTGAAGAACGCCGAGTCCATGTATTTCCAGCGAAGGCTTCGCACCGCCGGGTTGAAGACATCCATCCAAGGCGGTTGTGGCGATCTAGGAATCAACCCGTGCGGCATGGCTCGCAGCGCCTGGCCAACAATGCCGCTGGGATTGGACCAAACCGAAATCATGTATTTGAAATGCTCAGCGTGAAGTTCCGCAATCATGTTTGTGGGATCGGGATAATGGCTCAAATCCCACTCGTAAGCGCCCCAGCCGTGGTTGCCCCAGTATTGCCAGTCTTGAACGATGAAATCCACGGGAATTTGCCTGGCGCGGAATTCACTGGCCGCTGCCAGCATTTGCGCCTGGCTGGAATAGCGCTCGCGGCATTGCCAGAAGCCATACGCCGCTTCGGGAAACAACGGCGCGTCGCCCGTCGCCTGACGATACCCGGCAATAATATCATCAGCAGTCGGGCCGTAGAAAAAGTAGTAGTCAATCGCGTCGCCGACCTCGGAGCGGAACGTCGTCGTGTCGCCCAGCGGACGCGCGAAAATATTTGCATTCCTGCCGCCGCCGAGAAGTGTCACGGAGCAGGTGGTGTTCGCCGGCAAATTGACCTTGCCGCTGAGATTGTAAGTCACCCACATATTCGTGATGGCGACGACAGTCTGGCCGTTGACCTGCACGCCGATCATATTGCGGCGGTCGCCGTCCTTGACGAAGAAGACATAATCGCCGGCATCGGTGGTGGTGAAAGTGCCGGATTTATTTGTGAGCGCGACTTGTGTATCGGCGGGATTGAAATCTGTGAGCGAGGCGTTGTTCCAGAGCAGGCCGTAACCGTAACTCGACACGATCATCGGAATGGAAATCTCGGTGTTCAACTGCCGGAGTTGCTGCGGCATTCCGCGCCAGTTCCATATCCCTTCCTGAAACTGGCCGAGGCCGTAGATGAATTCATCGGCAGGACTGGTGAAGGCCTGCTCCGGTTGATAGGAGGACTCGCCGTTCACCGTCACCGGCTTCATGGTTTTGCCGCCGTCTGCCGGTTCCGCAAGCAGCAGTTTGTTTGAGGAATCGAAAAACTGCACGGCTCCGGTCGCCTTGTCAACGGCCACCTTCAGCTTGCTCGTGGTGAGCGTCACCTGGCCGTTTGCCTCGGCCACTTTGAAAGATGTGGGTGCCCAAGAATGGTTCGTCACCACAAAGTCCTGTCCCGCGGGCAGCGTGGCGGCGGGCGAATACATCACGCGCACAATGCCATCGGAGCAGACCGTCAGCTTCATTTCCCCCGGCGACATCGCCAGCGTCACACCGTCGGAATCGGTGTGAAAAGATTGAACAGGAATGGAGGCGGCGAACGCGGGCGTCGTCGTTACAATGGCGGCAACATAGACTGCAATGGCGCACGATGCGCCATTGCCGGGAAACAATTTGAAGGATTTCATTATCTGTTTTCTTAAGCATCCACGCCGAGATAGTAAAGGAAAAAGAAAAGCGCTGTCCCGAGTGACCGGCTTGAAAGTTGCTGATCCACGATGCCGTTTTGCCCTTGTGAAAATCCTGTTTAATTCCGTCCATTCCGTCTAATTTCGAGCGATGTCCGACACGCTCGTCGTCAATGAAATCTATTTAAGCCTGCAAGGCGAAAGCACCTTTGCCGGGCTGCCGTGCATTTTCATCCGGCTCACCGCCTGCGATTTGCGCTGCTCGTATTGCGACACCGCATACGCCTTTACGGAAGGGAAAAAGAAACCGCTCCCGGAAATTCTGGCGGAAGTGAAACGGCTTGCGAAACCGTTTTCAAACCCTCAACTCTCAACCCTCAACTCTCAACTACCTTTGGTCGA
>Ga0208220_1000160_pt1 | contig 26726 bp, 23 predicted proteins | sample NGESurdeep092012_9_FD_184484 | JGI IMG/M metagenome (GOLD analysis project Ga0208220, IMG submission 184484) | Arctic peat soil microbial communities from Barrow, Alaska - NGEE Surface sample F53-1 deep-092012 (SPAdes) | ecosystem: Environmental > Terrestrial > Soil > Wetlands > Peat ...
AGGCGGTGTCGAGATTTCTAGACGTTAGTTAATCAAGAGTTTGATTAGCGAGCCAAACTCGTTATGTATAGCTGGGCATGTCGCTATTGGCAGAGTTAGAACCCGCCTGGGCGCGGTTAGTGGCCCGAGCGGGTCACCATGCGCCCGGCGATCACCCGGGTGTAGCTGGACCCGATGACGACGGCGCTCTGGGCGTCCATGGCCTGAGGATCGACGCCGCCTAGGGTATCGAGCCGGGACCGCTGATCCGGGTCCTGCGCGTCCTGCACCACCGCGACGGGGGTACCCGGGGACCGGTACTGGCGCAGGATGGTCAGCACATCACCGAACTGGCGGTCGTGCGGCCGGCCCGGCGCCGGGCTGAAGGTGATCACGAAGTCAGCTTCGGCCACGGCGTGGACCCGGCGCGCGATCACCTTCCACGGGATATCGCCGGCGGGGGAGATCACCGCGTGGTAGTCCCCCCGCGGGGCCCCCAGTGCGGCCCCGCAGGCGAGGTCGGCCGTGATGCCCGGGACTTCCACGATGTCGACGTCGTCTCCGGCGAGCTCAAGCAGCAGGCTGGCCATGGCGTGCAGGCCTGGCCCCGCGGGGAAGGTCACCGCGACCGCATGCCCCCGCCGGGCCTCGCGCACGGCCTCCCGGACGCAGACCGCCTCATCGCCAGGCTCGCTGGTGACCAGGCGAGTCCCGATCCGGAGTAGGTCGCCCACCTGCTCCAGGGACTGGCCCAGGCCCGCCACGACCGAGGCGCGGCGCAGCTCGCGGATGGCCCGGGGGCTCAGCAGGTCACGCGCGCCGGGCCCGGTTCCCACCAGGGCGAGTCGTCCGCGAGGCCAGATGCGTGCCACCGCCACGCTGGTCCCCGCGGACCCGTGCTCGGGCAGCACCAGTTCGGTGGCACCGGCCAGTGCGGCCGCCTCTGCGACGCTGATGGCCGCTACCTCGGCCGGCTGATGGCGACGCTGCGCCGGCACGGCGGCCGCTAGCTGGCTGACCGGATACCCCACCAGGGGCCAGCCGCGCTCCCGGGCCGCCTCCTGGACCCCCGGCTCCTCGACCCGGGCCTCCGCCGTCGCCATGGCCGCCACGCTGGCGGCTGACAGGCCGGCCTCAGCCAGCGCGCCGTCCGCCAGTCTCAGGACCTCATCGGCGGCCACGCCGCTGCGCGAGTCCACGCCGACGACGAGCGAGGGCGGTCGCAGGATCGCGTCACGCGGGCCGGGGGTCGTCAGCGCGTCAGTGACGAGGATCCGGAACTCGCCCTCGTCGCCCACGTTGTCCGGCAGCGGTGGCAGCGGCCACGTCCGCTCCGACTCCAGCCGCACCCGCTCGCCGTCCAGCAGGGCCCGGCTCACGGTCCCGATGGCCCCTTCGGTCGGCCAGCCCAGCAGGTTCAGCCCGGGCAGGCTCATGGCGTCGGTGGCCGTGGTAATCACCACGTCCGCGCCGAACACCCCCGCGACCCTGGCCGCGAGCGCGTTCGCGCCGGCGGCATGCCCGCCCACCACCGCCACCGCGTGCCGCGCCGACTCATCGACGCAGACGACGGCGGGGTCGGTCCACTTGCTATCCAGCAGCGGGGCGATGAGCCGTACGGTCGCGCCGACCGCGAGAAAGCACACCAGCCCGTCACACTGGGCCCACGCTCGCTGCAGCGCCTGCCGCGTCGGGCCGTCATAGCTGCGCGCCTGGCCAGGCCAGGAGGCCGCCAGCCGCGCCGCGGCCGCGCGGCCGCTTCCGGTCACCGCGATCAGCCCGATCACTGCGATCCCCCCGGGCCCGGGCTGCGCCGATAGTGGTCGGCCGAAAGGTGCATGGCACGACCGTACCTGCGGCCGCCAGGCGGCCTGCACCCCCTCCGTGTTTGTCAGGCCCCAACCCGGGCACCCAGGGCGGCGACCTCGTACCTCGGGAAGGGACTCGCGATGCGCATGCAGCTACAAGCCCCGATACCACTGCGGCGGGCCCGGACCGATGTGGCGCGCCCGCATCCGGTCGGCAGCAAGGCGATAGTCGCCGCGCGGCTGGTCGGTGCCGCCGTCGTGCTGTGGGGGCTGCTCGCCCTGCTCGGCATGCTGCTGACGCATGTCCTGAACACCGGGTCGGCGCACCGCGCCGACCTGAGAGTCGACCTCTGGTTCGCGGCGCACCGCACGGGCCTGTGGAACGACGTGACGCTGGTGGGCACCAGCATGGCCCAGACGGAAACGGCGATCGGCGTCACCGTGGTCGTCGTGCTGTTGCTGCGCTGGCGCCTCGGCCGGTGGTACGAGTCCCTGGTCCTCATCACGGTGATGGCGGGGGAGCTGCTGATATTTTTCGCTGTCACCGCCACCGTGCACCGGCCGCGGCCGCCGGTGGCGCGCCTGGACGTGGCCCCGCCCACCTCGAGTTTTCCGTCCGGGCACACGGCCGCTGCGGTCGCGCTCTATGGCTGTATCGCGATCCTGGTGCTCTGGATCTGGGGGCGCCGCCCGGCGACCCGGGTCGCGGTGGCGGTGCTGTGCTTCATCCCCGTCTTTGTCGGGCTGTCGCGGCTGTACCGGGGCATGCACTACCCCAGCGACGTCCTCGCGGGCGCGCTGACGGGGGGCCTGTGGCTGCTCGTGGTGATCAGCACGCTGCTGCTGCGACGCGACGCCCGCCGCCCCGACGCCCGCCGCGGGGCCCGCCGCCGCGGCCGCGATGGCCTGGCCCCTCGCTAGGAGAACTCTGATGGACCGAAAGCACCCGGTGGAGCTAGCGCCAGAGCCGGACCTGACGGACCCGCCTGCCGGGTCCGTCGCCGGCCCTGGTGCCACCGAGCCCGGCGTCATGGCGGACTTCCCCGAGGTCACGCCGGACGCGCCGGATGAGCGGCCAGCGCCGGATACGCCATCCGCGCCGGAGGCACCGGAGGCGCCTGTGCCGTCCCCGGTCACGGCCGTGAGTGTCGGCGTGGCGGCCGGCCTGGTGTTTGCCGCGCTCGTGATCTGGGTCGCGCGGCGTGGGGCGGCGGTGCCCGCGGTGGACACGGCGATCCACAGCTGGGCCCTCTCGCACCGCAGTCCCGGCAGCGTCGCCGTCGCCAACGCCGTCCGGTGGGGCGGAGTCACCACCGTGGTACTGCCCGCCCTGATCGTGGTCGGCGCGGCGGCCGCGAGCGCCCGGCGTGACGTCGGCCGGCGTCTCCGGTCCGGGCTGCTGCTCTGCCTGGTCGCCAGCGCCGGGGTGTACGCCGAGATCCTGATCAATCACGCCATCGATCGCGGGCGCCCCCCGGTGTCGGACTGGGCGGGGGCGGCGTCTGGGGCATCCTTCCCCTCCGGCCACACCACCGCCGCCACGCTGTTCGCCATCTCGTGTGCCTGGGCGATCGCGGCCCGGGTGCCCGCCGGCTGGCCCCGGCGGTGGGTCTGGGTCGCAGCGGCCGCCTACGCCGTGGTGGTGGGCTGGTCGCGAGTCTGGCTGGGAGTGCACTGGCCCACGGACGTTATCGGCGGGTGGCTGTTCAGCGTGGCCTGGTTCGCCGGCGCCGTGGCGGTGATCCGCACCCTGCGGCGCCCGGCCGGAGATCTGTGGTCCCGGCTCAGGCGCCCGGCCTAGCCCGGCCCTCGGCCTAGCCCGGCGCGGGCCTAGCCTGCCGCGGCGCCGTCTCGCTCTGGGGCCGGGACGCAGACCTTGATGGAGGAGGGCCGGACCTTGATCCGCAGCTGCGTGACGGCCGACCGGGCACCCCCGTCCAGTTCGTACGGAAGCTGGCGATCGAACCGGACCTTGATCTTCCGGCCGCGGGTGACCTCGACGAATGGCGACTTCTCCGGCGCGCCCAGCGCGACCCGGCCCAGCGTCCGGGCCCACTCCACCGGATTTCTCGCGGTGACCACGCCGAGCTCGAGCAGCCCGTCGTCGGGCTGCGCGTCGGCGAAGGCCTCGATCCCGCCGAGGATCTTGCCGACGTTCCCCACCAGGACGCACGAGACCCGGCCCTTGAAGAAGCGCCTGCCGTCGACCTTCACGGTCGCCTTCACCCGGCGGGCGCTGAGGTTCCTGGCCCCGGTGTAGAGATAGGCGGCGCGGCCCAGGTGGTCCTTCATCCCCCGGTCGGCGCCGGCGATCATGCGGGCGTCGAACCCGGCGCCGGCCATCACCGCAAAGTGCTCGCCGTTCACCAGCCCGGTATCCAGCGCGCGGTGCTCCCCGTGCAGCCCGACCCGGACCGCCGCGGGGAGGTCGTCAGGGACATGCAGGTTTGTCGCCAGCAGGTTGGCCGTGCCGGCCGGCAGGATCGCGATAACGGTACCGGTGCCAGCCACGGCATCGATGCAGCGCTGGACCGTGCCGTCGCCGCCCCAGACGAACAGCAGCTTGGCGCCGTCCGCCACGGCGCGGCGGGCGGCGCCGGGTGCCTTGCGGCTCCTGGCCACCTCATGCCAGAGCGGGTCGGTCACGCCCTCGCGCGCCAGCAGCTCCCGGAGCTCGCCCAGGCCACCGCCCAGACTCTTGCGAGTGTGCGCCACCACCGCGATGCGGGCGGTCACACCTTTCGCCAGCGGGCCTCGCACAACCCGTAAATGCCGAAGACGACCAGGCCGAGGGCCGCGAGAATGAGCAGCGCCTCGCCGAACGGCTGGTTACGCAGCGTGAGGAGTGCCTTGTCGATGCCGCCCGACTTCGCCGCGCTGTGCGTGACAGCCGCGTCGATCACCAGGACCCCGGCGAGGGCGAAAACCAGGCCCCGGGCGGCGGTCCCGATGGTGCCGAGCCATTTCACGACGCGGCGCGTCCTGGCGCTCATCTGAGCCGTCCGCAGGTACTTCATGAACTTGTGCCGGAGGCCCTCGCTGACGAGCACCAGGCCGCAGATCACGATGATCACGCCGACGATTCCGACCAGCACCCGGCCACCAGAGTGCTGCATCGCCTTGGCGGTCAGGTCCTGCTGCTGCCGGCTCTGGTTGCCCTGCGTGCCAGAGATCACCTGGAACGTCAGGTAGGCGAAGCCGGCGTAGACGATCGCGCGGCCCAGCGACTTGAGCCGGGGCCCGGCGCCGTTGCCGTCGCCAGTGACGCCGTAGGCGGCTTCGCTGAAGCGCCAGAGCGCGTATGCCGCGAAGCCGATGCCGAGCAGCCAGAGCGTGACCAGGCCATAGGGTTTGCCGGCAAGTAGCTGCAGCGCGCCTTGCTGGTCGGCTTGCTGCGAACTCCGGCCGAGTGCGACCAGGATCGCAACCCAGCCGATCAGGATGTAGATGATTCCGCGGGCCGTGAGGCCGGCCCTGGCCAGGGCGCGCGCCGCCTTGCTGTCTGACGCCCGCCTGGCGCTGGAACTCACGTGGCCAGTTGCTGTCGATGTCGATCGCATACGCCCGGGTACCTCGGAAGCGCCCGGTTAAACGTCGGCCATCCGGCCGCTCCTACCAAGCGCCCCATGTCAGGCCGGGCTCGGGCAGGTCGGGGGGCGTCAGGAAGGCGGGCGGACCCGTCAGATCCAGCGCGTCCAGTGGCGAGTTGGCCGCCGCGTCCCGCGCGGTGAGCGCGGGCAGGTTCCATTTCTCCTCGACCAGCTTGAGCACGGAGGTGTGGTCGAGGACCTCGCTGATGACGTAGTCCGGGCGGGCGTACGGGGACACGATGACCGCCGGAACCCGGAACCCGTAGCGGTCGTACCAGTGTGGTCCCTGGTCGAGGTGCTCCTTGTTCTCGACCAGCCGGGGCAGGAACGGCCGCAGGAAGGCCTGCAGCGGGGTCTGGCTGCCGATCAGGCTGCGTCCCTCGACGTCGTCGGGCGGCACGGCGGCCGGCGGCGAGACGTGGTCGTGGTATCCGCCGTGCTCGTCGTAGACCCAGAGCAGCACGGTATCCGGCCAGGCCCGGCCGTGCATGACCCGGTTGATCACCTCGGCGGAGAAGCTCTCGCCCTTGCGGATGTCCTGCGGATTCTCCTCGGAGTAGGCGTCGAAGTCAGGGTCCACGATGCTGAACGCGGGCAGCGTGCCGTTGTCGGCGTCGGTGAAGAACTGGTCGATGCCGCGGACATGCTGCATGTACCGGCCGATGCCGAGGGGGTAGACGTCGGCCGTGAACGTCAGGTCCTTCTGGACGCTCTGGGTCACGGCCTTCAGCGCCCGGCCCGCTGACTTCAGGCGGCGGCGGGTCATCTTGCGCTTGTGCCGGGCGTAGTGCTGGAGCCGGGACTGGTCCTCACCCACCGCGTGGTAGTTGGCCCAGGAGATGCCGTGCCGGGTGAGCATGTCGAAGATGGTCCCGGTGGGCGGGTAGTCGAGCAGGTCATACGGAGAGTCATCGATCAGGCCGTGCGCGGTTCCGGCGATGAGGAAGCGGCGATTGGGGAACGTGGGGCCCAGGCACGAGCTGAACCAGTGGTCGGCCAGCGGAAAGGTCCGGGCCAGCCCGTAGTAGAACGGCAGGTCGTCCTCGGTCCAGTAGCCCATGCCGGCCGCGGCCGTCGCGGCCGGCGCGTCAGTATCCGGGTCGGCCTGGGCTAGCACGGTCTGGGAGCTGGTCACGAACCCGTCGCATTTCCCGTGGCCCCACTGATGATGGCTCGAATGCCAGCTCTGTGACGGCACATCGGGCTGCTGGACGGTCGAGGACATGTGATACGCGCGGATGGGCTCGCCGCCGGCGTCCGGGTTCGACAGCTCCGGCTCGCCATCTGGTCCCAGCGGGAAACCCTCCCCGCGGCCCTGCAGCATGCCGAGGTAGCTGTCGTAGGAGTGGTTCTCCATCATCAGGACGACGATGTGCTTGATCTGCGGCAGGAGATCTGTGCCGGCAGGCAGGGACGGCCGCGGCAGCGGCCCTGGGTCCTGCGCCGCGTGGCGATGGGACAGACGCTTCAGCTCAAGCCGCTCGAGCAGTTCCCACACGATGTACCGCCTTGGGGTCGGGTGCCCCGTATCGTCTCATAACGCGCCGCGCTGGACGTCCCGACGGGTCACCGCGAGGAAGGCCACCAGGCAGGCGATCATGAGCGTGAGGGCGAGGCTGACTCGTCCGTCGCCCCAGCCCAGGCCGCTCACGCTGACGGGCTTGCCGACCCAGTCGGCGAAGGACGCGCCGAGCGGCCGGGTGATGACGTAGGCGAGCCAGAACGAGAGGATCGCGTTCCAGCGCAGCCACCGGTAGCCAATCGCCGGGACGATGATCATTCCTGCGAAGAGCACGAGTGAGTAGAAGTACCCCAGGTGGAAGGTCGTCGCGGTCAGGTCCCCGAGCGCGGTGCCCATGGCGAAGGTCGCGACGACGGCGGCCCAGTAGAACGCCTCCCGGCGGGGGGTGTCGATGCTGTGGATCGACAGGGTCCGCTCAGTCCGCTGCCAGCTGAGGAAGACGACCGCCAGCACGACCGCGTACAGGATCGAGGAGACGATGTACGGGACGCCGAAGCCAACGTGCAGGACGTCGGCGGCCATGGTGCCGAACACCCCGACCATCAGGACCGCGAGCCAGTAGGTCCAGGCGATGTAGCGGCGCCTGGAGAACTGCAGCGCCAGCGCGGCCACGAACCCGATGAACCCGATGCCTACCGCGAGAACCGGGTTCATGATGTGGACCAGGAAGTCCGACGTGGACTCGCCCATGGCCGTCGACAGGCCCTTGATGATCCAGAAGTAGGCCGTGATCTCCGGAACCCGGAGGGCTCCCGGAACCGTGGCCCGGGAGCGGCGGGTGCTTCCGGTCCGGTGCGCGGCGTGGCGGCCCGCAGCCGGGGCCGGGGCTGCCAGAGAGCCATCGGGGAGGCGCCGGGGCGCGCCGGTGCCCGGCCGCAGGTCGCTGGCCGCGGCCGGGGGCCGCGGCCGGCTCCAGCCCTCCGGACTGGTGGCACCTTGATCCATGTCAGATCCTTTCGGCGAATCCGCGCTCGTCGTTACGGACTGTTCTACCTGCTGGCCGCTGGCGGACCAGGCGCGGTTTACCAGATACCAAACCTCATGATGCTGATGACTCCGGCCGCCGCGCAGTAGATGGCAAACGGCGTCAGCGTCCGGGTCCGGAAGTACCGGGCCAGGAACACCACGGCGAACAGGGAGGTGGCCGCCGCGGCGATGCTGCCGGCGATGACCTGGCCGCGGATGCCGTTCCCGAGCGAGCCGGTGAGGTCGGGCACCTTGAGCGCCCCGGCGGCCAGGATGACCGGCGTGGACAGCAGGAAGGAGAACCGCATGGCGTCCTCGTGATTCAGCCCGCGCAGCAGGCCCCCGACCATCGTCACTCCCTCCCGGCTGATGCCCGCCAGCAGCGCCAGGATCTGGGCGGCGCCGATCCACCCCGCGGAGACCGGCCCGATCGCGGCCAGCCGGTGCTCGGCCGCCTGATCGATGGCTCTGTCGTCATCCTCGGCGTCCCCGTCGGCCGTGGCGGTGGCGGTGGCGGTGGCCAGGTGCCCGTCCCGGCGGCGGTAGCGCTCGCCCAGGAAGAGGATCCCGCCGTTGATGGTGAGGAAGATGGCCGCGGCCAGGGGCTTGGCGAACAGCACCCGGAACGTGTGCTCCAGGGCCAGCCCCGCGATCCCGACCGGAATGGTGGCAATGACCAGCAGCCACGCCAGGCGCTGGTCGTCGTTGTCGATGCGGCGGGACGCGATGCTGGTGACCAGGCCCCGCAGGATCCGAACCCAGGTCCGCCAGTAGTAGGCCACCAGCACGACGGCGGTCGCCAGGTGCAGCCCGACCACGAAGGCGAGATAGGGACTCTCGGGGCGGCTCTCCTGGCGGACCAGGATGCCCCACGTGCCGCCCAGCCAGGCCGGGACCAGCACGGTGTGCCCGAGGCTGGAGATCGGGAACAGCTCGGTCAGTCCCTGGATGAGGCCGATGACAATGGCCTGCAGGTAGGTCATGTGGTAGAGCGCGGTCACGAACAGTCCCCGGTGACAGGCAGCTAAAGCGGTCGACGCTCATGCATCCGTCCCGGAGCAGGAGGTTCGGTCGTGCAGTGACATGAGAAAGACGACGACAAGACCTGTCGTACTACAAGGATAGTAGTAGCCGGAGTGGGCCAGCCGGACCCGGCCCGGCACCGACTGGAAGCGCCTGGTCCCCCCCGACAGCACGCCGGAGGTGGCGCCGGGCCGCCCGCCCGCGGCAGCGGCGAGGCCGAGCACTTAGGCCGCGCCCGCTCGCCCCATGCCGGCGCCCCAGAGGAATCAGGCGCACCAGCCGCCACTCCTGCCGGCGCTGTCGCGCCGTGCCAACGTCAGCAAACGCGCGACTGCTGCTGATACAAGCAGTGTGGCCAGTGGCGGGTGGGGATGGTGAGGCATGTAGGGCGGCCGGGATCTTGGCGCTGGACTCGCGCGGCCGGAACCGGGCGTCGTCGCGGTCCGGCTCCGGCGGACGATCGGCACCTGAGGCAGGATGGGACGTGGCGAGCGGGAGGAACCTTAGCCATGGCGGAAACGGTGCAGTTCACGATCGGAGCCGAGGCCCGCGGCACAGACGGAGTCTGCGGTGTGGTGAGCCATGTCGTCGTCGACCCCGTCGCCCGCGCGGTCACCCACCTCGTGGTCGAGCCGGAACATCGCGAGGGCCTGGGCCGGCTGGTCCCGCTCGACCTAGTCGACGCCGCGGCGGGCGAGATCCGGCTGCGCTGCAGCCTGGCGGAGTTCGACAGGCTTGACCCGGCCGAGCACACGCAGTTCCTGCCGGGTGGCAGTGGCTACGCGGCGTACGGTCCCGAGCAGGTGCTGGCGTGGCCTTACTACCCCCTCGGCGGGCTCGGGGTCGGCGGGCTGGGCCTGGGCGGCCCGGCCGGGGTCGCCGGGGCCGGCCCGCCCAGCGTCACCTACGACACCCTTCCCGTGGGCGAGGTCGCGGTGCGGCGCGGGGAGCATGTGCACGCGACCGACGGCAGCATCGGGCGAGTCCAGGGCCTCGTCATCGAGCCGCACAGCCGGCACGTCACCCACGTGCTGCTTGAGGAGGGGCACCTGTGGGGGCGCAAGGAAGTGGCCATCCCGATCAGCGCGGTGGCGGGGGTGGACGCCGGGGTCCGGCTCCGCATCAGCAAGCAGGAAGTGCAGGACCTGCCCTCCGTGGACGTCGACCACGGGTAGCAGCGCGCACTGGACGGGCCGACGGCGGTAAGGGCCGGTGCCCGCGTCAGGCCGGGTGCTCGGTCCGGTCGCCCGCCCACTCGGTGTGGAAGCTGCCCTCGGCGTCGACGCGCTGATAGGTATGGGCACCGAAGTTGTCTCGCAGGCCCTGGATCAGCGCGGCAGGCAGCCGGTCGCGGCGCAGCCCGTCGTAGTAGGCGAGCGATGACGAGAACGCGGGCGTCGGAATGCCGGACATCGCGGCCTGGGCCACGACGTGCCGCCAGCTATCGACGCCATCGCGCACCGCGTCGGCGAAGTACGGCGCGACCAGCAGGCTGGGCAGCCCGGCGTCCTGGTCGTAGGCCTCGCGGATGCGGTCGAGGAACCGGGCCCGGATGATGCAGCCGCCGCGCCAGATGGTCGCCATGGCGCCACGGTCGATATCCCAGGAGTACTCCGTGCTGCCCGCGGCGATGTGATCGAAGCCCTGCGCATAGGCCACCACCTTCGACGCGTACAGCGCGCGCCGGACCTGCTCGATGAAGGCCTCGCGGTCGATCCCGGCTAGCTGCTCGGCCTTGCCTCCGAACGCCTCGCGGGCCGCCGCCCGCTGGTCGGAGTGCCCGGACAGGGACCGGGCGAAGGTCGCCTCGGCGATGCCGGTGATCGGGATGCCCAGATCGAGCGCGCTCTGCACGGTCCACCGGCCCGTGCCCTTCTGCTCGGCCTGGTCGCGCACGATGTCCACGAACGGCTGGCCCGTCCGGGCATCGGTGTGCGCCAGCACATCCGCGGTGATCTGGATGAGGAACGAGTCCAGGTCGCCCTCGTTCCACGTGCGGAAGATCTCGGCGATCTGGGCCGGCTCCTCGCCCAGGCCGGTGCGCAGGATGTCGTAGGCCTCGGCGATGAGCTGCATGTCCGCGTACTCGATGCCGTTATGCACCATCTTCACGAAATGACCGGCGCCGTCCGGCCCGACGTGCACGCAGCACGGCGTCCCGTCTACCTGGGCGGCGATCGACTCGAAGATCGGCCCGAGCTTCTGGTAGGACTCGGGGGAGCCGCCCGGCATGATGCTCGGCCCGTTGAGCGCGCCCTCCTCGCCGCCGGAGACGCCGCAGCCGACGAAATGCAGCCCGTGCTCGCGCAGCGCGGCCTCGCGCCGCCGGGTGTCGGTGTAGTGCGCGTTGCCGCAATCGACCACGATGTCGCCCTCGTCCAGCAGCGGCACCAGCTCGTCGATCACCGCATCGGTGGGCGCCCCGGCCTGGACCATGATGATGATCGCCCGCGGCTGCTTGAGGCTGGCCACGAAATCGGGCATCGACTCGCTGGGGACGAACGTCCCCTCGTCGCCGTGCTCCGCCACGAGGCTGCGGGTGCGCTGCGGCGAGCGGTTGTGAAGAGCGACGGCATAACCGTGCCGGGCCAGGTTGCGGGCCAGGTTGCGGCCCATGACGGCCAGGCCGGTGACACCGATGTCTGCGGCAGCGTGCTCAGTCATCTGGCGGCTCCTCGGGTAGTCGGCAGGCCACCACAGCAACCTACAACGGCCGCTGGCCCTGGGTGCGCGGGGGCGGGCGGCCAACTAGCATGTGCAGGCGGACGCCGAGACGGTATCCGCTGGCCAGTGGGTCGGGCGCAGCAGGTTCAGCAGAGCAGGTTCAGCAGAGAAGAGGAAGCGCGTGGCAGGCGAACCGTCGGTGAGCGAACTGGAGTCGACAGCCTTCCGCTCTGCCCTGGGCGTTATCCGGGCTGCGGAGCCGCGGGTGGCCGATGCCATCGCGGCCGAGCTCGCCGATCAGCGCGAGATGCTCAAGCTGATCGCCAGCGAGAACTACGCCTCGCCGGCGGTGCTGCTGGCGATGGGCAACTGGTTCAGCGACAAGTACGCCGAGGGCACCATCGGGCGCCGGTTCTACGCGGGCTGCAAGAACGTGGACACCATCGAGGCGCTCGCCGCCGAGCACGCGCGGACGCTGTTCGGGTCGCCGCACGCCTACGTGCAGCCGCACTCGGGCATCGACGCCAACCTGGTCGCCTTCTGGGCTGTCTTGATGCAGCGGGTGGAGCACCCCGAGCTGGAGCGCCTGGCCAAGCGGAATGTCATGGACCTGGACGACGAGCAGTGGGCGAAGCTGCGCGCCGACCTGGGCAACCAGCGGCTGCTCGGCATGTCGCTGGACGCCGGCGGCCACCTGACCCACGGATTCCGGCCCAACATCTCCGGCAAGATGTTCGACCAGCGCAGCTACGGCACCGATCCGCAGACCGGGCTGCTCGACTACGACGCGCTGCGCGAGCAGGCCCGCGAGTTCCGGCCGCTGATCCTCGTGGCCGGCTACTCGGCCTACCCGCGGCTGATCAATTTCCGGCTGATGCGCGAGATCGCCGATGAGGTCGGTGCCACGCTGCTCGTCGACATGGCGCATTTCGCCGGGCTCGTGGCCGGCAAGGTGCTGACCGGCGACTTCGACCCGATCCCGTTCGCGCACCTGACCACCACCACCACGCATAAGTCCCTGCGCGGGCCGCGCGGCGGCATGGTGCTGTGCGGCGACGACCTCGCCGAGTACGTGGACCGGGGCTGCCCGGCCGTCCTGGGCGGCCCGCTCTCGCACATCATGGCGGCCAAGGCGGTAGCACTGGCGGAGGCCTCGACGCCGGACTTCCGCGATTACGCCCGCCGCATCGTAGAGAACTCCAGGGCGCTGGCGGAAGGCCTGCTCCGTCGCGGGGTCACCCTGGTGACCGGTGGCACCGACAACCACATCGTGCTCCTGGATGTCTCCCCGTTCGGGCTGACCGGCAGGCAGGCCGAGTCGGCGCTGCTGCAGTCCGGCATCGTGACCAACAGGAACTCCATCCCGCGCGACCCCAATGGTGCCTGGTTCACCTCGGGTATCCGGACGGGCACGCCGGCCCTGACCACCCGCGGCCTCGGTCCCGACGAGATGGACGTGATCGCGGACCTGATGACCACGGTGCTCAAGGAGACCTCTCCGGCGTCCACCGCCAGTGGATCACCGGCCAAGGTCAAGTACCAGCTAGACGCCAAGATTGCAGATCGGGTGGCCAGGCAGGCAGCCGAGCTCGTGGCCGGCTATCCGCTGTATCCGGGCGTTGACCTCGGCTAGTGCCGCATCAGGCAACGTTTGCCCGGTGACGATCTGGCGCAGCCGTTCGTCGTCGGCGTGGTTGTTCGCCAGATGATGTACCGGCTGGCCTGTTCCTTGTGGCTGGGGTGGACCGGTGCCGTCGAGCGCGAAGTAGCGCAGCGCCGTGAACCGGGCTCTGATGCGGTTTAACCAGGATGCAGTCCCGTGCGATAAGGAGTGGGCGTGATCGTGTCCGCTTGGTAGGAAGGCGGACATGGACACCTACCCGATCCGCCTGGTCGCCGAAGACGAGCTCGCTGCCTTTCTCGCCGTGGACCAGCACGCGTCCCATGGCACGCCGATGTCCGAGCGCGCCCACGCCAACTTCTTGGCCCGTCTCGAGTTCGGTCGAACCCTGGCCGCGTTCGACGGCGACACGATTGTCGGCGGGACGGGCGCGTTCAGCTTCCAGATGCGGGTGCCTGGCGCGATGGCCGCGGTCGCCGGGGTGAGTCTGGTTGCAGTGCTTCCCTCGCACCGCCGCCAGGGCATCCTGTCCGCGCTGATGCGCCGTCAGCTAGCCGATGTGAGCGAGCGGGGCGAGGCGGTGGCCGTGCTGTTTGCCTCCGAATCGGGCATCTACGGGCGGTACGGCTACGGGCGCGCCTCCTGGCACGCCGCCTACCGGCTGCAGCGCGGGGAAGGTACTCTGGCGCCCGGCGCACCGGCTGATCCCGGCCTGCGGCTGCGGATCGCCGAACCGCTGTCGGCCAGGGCCGAGCTGGCTAAGGTCTACGACCTGGCGCTGGCCGAGCGGCCCGGCCTGTACGCCCGCACCGAGCCATGGTGGGACCGCCTGCTGACCGACCTGCACTCCGAGGACGGGTCATCCCAGCAGATACGGTGCGTCCTGGCCGAGGACGACTCGGGGCCGCGAGCGTATGCGGTGTTCACGTCGACGGAGTGCTGGGATGAAGACGCAGGCTTGCCGCGGGGCGTCCTCGAGGTAAGCGAGGCGCTCGCCACCGACCCCGCAGCGACTGCGGCGCTCTGGGACAACCTGCTCAGCCGGGACCTGGTCAGCGAATTCCACGCCAGGATGCGCCCGGTGGATGACCCGCTGCTGTACCTGCTGGCCGACCCGCGCCGGGTCCGGTCTGTGGTCAGCGATGGGCTGTGGGTGCGGCTGGTAGACGTGGGCAGAGCCCTGGCGCAGCGGCACTACGCCAGCCCGGTCGACGTAGTCATCGAGGTCGCTGACGAGCTGTGCCCGCAAAACGCCGGCCGCTGGAGGCTTGCCGCGGAGGCCGGTGTCGCCCCCGCAGGCTTCCGCGCCACCTGCGAACGGACCACCGCTCCGGCCGATGTGGTGCTGCCCGTTTGGGCGGTGGGCGCCGCGTACCTCGGCGGCACAGGGCTTAAGGCTATGGCCAACGCGGGGCTGATCACCGAAGCGACGCCAGGTTCCCTCGCGGCGCTCTCCACCGCAATGTCGTGGGAACCGGCACCCTGGTGCCCCATGACCTTCTGACCTGGACGGGCTGACGGAAAAGACACGCAAGGCAAACGTGATCTGCTACGGCACTAGGTACTAGCTGGCCTGGCCCCGCCGCCGCTCACGCTGCCGCCGGCGTTCCCTCCGTCGCTAGGGCTGGCGCCGTCGGCCGGGCGCGCGATGACCGGGACGCGCAGGCCCCAGCGTCCGGATACGGCCAGGGCCACCAGCCCGGCCGCGGCCAGGAGCAGCACGAGGGGCGCCAGGTCGAGCACGATCCGGTGGTCGACCACGATCAGCAGGTGATCGGGCATGCGGCCGCCATTGCCTGGCATGTTGGAGATGGTGGCCAGGGTCAGCCGCGCCACCACGAGCCAGTCCAGGCGCGAGGCGGGATAGAGCACCAGGACGCAGATGATGATCGCGTCGTACCAGGGCAGCTGATAGGGCCAGATGAACAGCCAGGCCAAGCTGATCGCCAGCGCGGGGCGGAGCGCGGGGCGCAGCCGGTCGCCCGGCGGCATCCGCCGCAGCAGCAGGATCGCCAGGAGCACGAACAGGACGGTCGCCAGCAGGACCAGGTAGTGGATGTGCGCCGTGTTCTCGAAGATGAGCCGGTAGGGCGTGTCCGCGCTCACCTTGTTCCGCCGGGCGAGCAGCGCCCGGGCCGCGGGCGTCCCGAGCCAGGCATACGTGGGGATCAGCACGGCGAGCGCCCCGGCGGCCGCCGTCGCCAGCGCGGCGGGCGAGCGGCGCAGGGCCCAGGCCAGGGCGATGGCGAACAGGATGTAATTGATCTTGATGTCGGCCGCGACGCCGACCAGCGCGCCAGCGGCCAGCGCCCGCGGCAGCCGCGGCCCGGTTCCCTGGGACTGCCTGCCGATTGCGAGCAGCCCCAGCAGGCCGGCGGCGGCTGCGAGCACGTCGACGTGCCCGGCCGCGATGAGGTCCCACAGCAGCAGCGGGTTCAGCGTCCAGAGCAGGTGGGCCCGCAGGCGCTGGGCCGGGTCCGAGCGCAGCAGCCGGTCCAGGACCACCGCGACCCCGCCGAAGGCGATCGAGTTCCACAACTTGAGCCAGAAGACGACCCCGGCCATGGATACCCCGCCGATCTTGGCCGCGAGGAACTGCTCGAGAGTCGCGAAGGGCCCGTAGAGGCTGACCTGGTGCTGCCATTCGGTCGGGACCGACCGGGCGAACGCGTCGTGCGTCGCGCGCAGGAAATGGGGTGTCGTCACGTAGGGGTTGTGGCCCAGGACCAGGAGGCGGCCGTACGTCGCGTAGTCGAGGGCGTCGGTAGAGCCCGCCGGGGGAAGCACGGTCAGCGCGGCCACCACGACCACCGCCGCGACCAGGATGAGCCGCATCGGCGGCCGGGCGCCCTTGCTGGCAGCCAGCAGCCCGGCCACCAGTCCGCCGGCCGCCAGCACCGCCGCGACCCAGAGGCCGACGATCACCAGGCCAGGCGGAACGTGCGCGGGGTGGATCTCCCAGGGCGGCCCCGGATCGGGTACCCGCAGCGGCGGGAACATCCAGTCCTGCCGGACCAGCGATGCCCCGATCATGATCAGGATCGAGCCGCCGATTCCGCCGGCGGCCAGCCAGCCAAGGATCCGCACGGACCTGGGGGATGGTGTCGCCGGGCTAACCGCGGGCAGCGGAGGTGTCCGGCGCAGTGAGTCGGTCATGGTGCCTTCGAGCTGGAGGCGGCAGCCGGACGCGCCCGATGATGGCACGGCGAACGAGCCGGTGCCTTGGGCTGCGTGGTGGCTCTGTCACTCAGACGGCGCGCCGATGCCCTCATCGTCGCACGCCGGGGTTGCTGCTCTGAACTCAAAGTGGGAGCGATGACCAGCCGAAACGGGCTGCACGAGTCCGCTTACAGACTGCCGGTCGGCCGACATTAGCTACTAATCGGTCAGCTCGTTACTCAATCTACCCTGCATGGCGGCTGAAGAATCCGCCGGGCAGCTGGAAACGGCGCGGCGTGTCGGCGGTGGCCCTCGGGGGCTCAGCTTGACGCTCTAGCCTGTACTGGTTATCGTTTTCATTTGTAATAAGGAAGTGCCGTTGTGGTCCGGGGGAAGCCCGGTCCGCCGAGTTTCTGTTGGAGAATCATGTCCCTGCGCCGGATGGCCGCCGTAGCTGCCGCGACCGCGGCCGTCAGCACGCTAGCCGCCGCCTGCACCTCCAGTTCCGCGACTAACACGGCCACCGCCCGCAGCGGCGCGGTGGTAGCCGTAGGCGCCGAGAACGAGTACGCGAACGTGATCGCGCAGATCGGCGGCAAGTACGTGCGGGTCACCGCCGTCGAGAGTAACCCGAACACCGATCCGCACAGCTTCGAGGCCAGCGCCAGCGTCAGCCAGGTGGTCGGGGCCGCCGAGCTCATCGTGCAGAACGGCATCGGCTACGACTCGTACATGAACACCATCGAGAGCGGCTCGCCCAGCCCGGCCCGCCAGGTCATCAACGTGCAGCACCTCCTGGGGCTGCCCGATTCCACGCCGAACCCCCACCTGTGGTACTCGCCGACCACGATGCCGGCCGTGGCCCGGGCGATCGCCGACGACCTGTCGAGGCTGCGGCCCGCGCACCGGGCCTACTTCCGGGCCAGCCTGGCGCGGTTCGACGCCTCGCTGCGCCCCTGGCTGAGCGCGATCGCCAGCTTCAAGGCCGCCCATGCCGGGACCCCGGTGGCCACGACCGAGCCGGTCAGCGACTACCTGCTGCAGGCCCTCGGGACGCGGAACCTCACCCCCTTCGGCCTGCAGGCCGACATCATGAACGGCGTCGACCTGTCGCCGCAGTATGTGACACTGCAGGACAAGCTGCTCCAGCAGCACAAGGTCAAGGTATTCGTCTATAACCAGCAGGTAGTGGACTCCGTCACGCAGGCCTTCCTCGCCGCGGCCAAGAGAGCGGGCATCCCGGTGGTGGGCGTCTACGAGACGATGCCGACCGGCTACAGCTACCAGTCCTGGATGCTGGCCGAGGTGCACGCCCTGCAGAAGGCGATCACCGGAAAGGGCTCGACCCAGAAGATATGACCATGACCCCTGTCACCTCCGCCCGTCACGACAGCGCGACGGATGTGCTGGCCGTCGAGGGCCTGGGTGTCCGGCTGGGCGGCCGGGACATCCTGGCGGACGTGCGGTTCACGATCGGCGCGGGCGAGTTCGTCGGGCTGATCGGGTCCAACGGCGCGGGCAAGACCACCCTGCTGCGGGTCATTCTCGGGCTGACGGCGCCGACGACGGGCACGGTCAGCATCTGCGGCGAGCGCCACGCCGCCCGCAAGGGGCTGGTCGGCTACGTGCCGCAGAAGATCCAGCTCGATCCGGACATGCCGGTCCGCGCCCGCGACCTGGTCGGGCTCGGGCTGGACGGGCACAAGTTCGGCATCCCGCTGCCGTCCCGCGGCCGGCGTCGGCAGGTGGACGAGATGCTCCGCGCGGTCGACGCCGCCCGGTTCGCCGACGAGCGGGTCGGCAACCTGTCCGGCGGCGAGCAGCAGCGGGTCATGATCGCGCACGCGCTGATCAGCAGCCCCCGGCTGCTGCTCCTGGACGAGCCCCTGGCCAACCTCGATATCAGCAGCGCGCAGGAGATCATTGCCCTGCTCGCCAGGGTCTGCGCGCAGCGGGGAGTCTCGGTGCTCATCTCGGCCCACGAGATGAACCCGCTGCTGCCGGTCATGGACCGGATCGTGTACCTGGCCGGGGGCCGGGCGGCGAGCGGGACCACCAGCGAGGTGGTCAGCTCGGAGGTGCTGAGCGGGCTGTACGGCCACCACGTCGACGTGATCCGGGTGCACGGCCGCATCCTGGTCGTCGCCGGGAGCGGCGACGGACTGGACATTCCGGCGGAGGCCGGCGCGGCGGCCTGCTCGCCCACCTCGGGTCAGTCGCCCGCGGCGGGCGAGTCCGTAGCCGCCGACAACCCGCCGCCCCTGGGGGAGCAGGTCGGCCATGGCCAGTCCGTAGGCCACGGGCTGCCATCCGACCGCGGGCTGCCATCCGGCCAGGGGCAGCCATCCGGCCAGGGGCAGCCATCCGGCCAGGGGCAGCCGGGGGATCAGCCTTGACCGGGCTGGCGCATGTGCTGTTCGCGCCGGGTTTCTTTGCCAGCCCGCCGGTTCGCCTGGCCCTGCTGACCGGCGGCGTGGCGGCGTTCGTCTCCGGCGCGGTGGGCGCGTTCACGGTCCTGCGCGGCCAGTCCTACGCCGGTCATGCCCTCGCCGATATCAGCGTCACCGGCGGGTCCGGTTCCTACCTGATCGGCATCAGCCCGCTGCTGGGATTCGCCGGCACCGGCGTGCTGGCGGCCGGCGTCATGGACATGATCGGGATTCGCCGGCCACGTGGCCGGGACCTGGCCACCGGGATCGTGCGCGGCGCCGGGCTCGGCCTGGCGGCCCTGTTCCTGTTCTGGGACACCACGCACACCAACACGACCGGCGTCGCGGTCACCATCCTGTTCGGCTCCATGTTCACTATCAGCCCTGCGGTCGTCCCGCTGGTCATCGTCTGCAGCCTGGTGGCCCTCGCGATCGTGGCCGTGCTCTACCGGCCGCTGCTGCTGAGTTCCGTCAGCGCCGACCTGGCCGCCGCGCGCGGCATCCCGGTTCGCGCCGTCGGATTCCTGTGCCTCATCGCGATCGCGCTGGCCGTGTCGCTGTCCGCGCTGACCATCGGCACGATCTTGTCCACGGCGCTGCTGGTCGGCCCGGCGGCGACGGCGCTGCGGATCACCAACCGTCCCGGTCGTGCCACCGTGACGGCGGCCCTGCTCGGCGTCGCGGTGACCTGGCTGGGCATCGTCCTGGCCTACGACAGCTTCACCTGGCCGCCGCGCCACGACGGGTGGCCGGTGAGCTTCTTCGTCGTGGCGCTGATCTTCGCTGGCTACCTGCTCGCGCAGCTCGTGAGCAGGCGCCGGGGCGCCCGCCGCGGGGAGGGCTAGCCGCCGTGTTCGCGCCCTTCATGATGAACGCCTGGATCGTGGCCACGATGGTGGCCGTGGTGGCCGGGGTCGTCGGATTCTTCGTGGTCATGCGGGGCTCGGCGTTCGTGGCCGACGCCGTTCCGCAGGGCGCCTTCGCGGGCGCGGCCGGCGCCAGCCTCATCGGCGTCAGCACGCTCGTCGGGCTGAGCGTCTTCGCGCTCGCCGGGGCGCTGGGGATCGGCTGGCTCGGCCGCCGCGGTCGCCACGACGTCGCTACGGCGCTGACGCTCGTGCTGATGCTCGGGCTCGGGGCGCTGTTTCTCAGCTTCACGACGCAGTACTCGTCGGAGATCTTCGCGCTGCTCTTCGGCGAGATCCTCGGCATCAGCTCCAGCGAGATCCTGCCGGTCGCGGGGCTCGGACTGGTCTGCGTCGCCGCGATCGTCGTCATGTACCGGCCGCTGCTGCTGTCCTCGCTGGCCCCCGAGTCCGGCGAGGCGCGCGGCGTGCGCGCCGCGCGGATGGAGTTGCTGTTCCTGATCGTCGTGGCCATCGCCACCAGCATGACGCTGCCGGTGGTGGGCGCGCTGCTGATCTTCAGCCTGATGATCGGGCCGCCCGCCGCGGCCCGGTCGCTGACCAGCAGCCCGCTGCGCGCCATGGCGCTGTCGGTCGTCATCGCCGTGGCCCTGGCCTGGGTGTCCATCGCGGCGTCCTACGAGACGGACTGGCCGGTCGGGTTCTTCGTCGGCGTGGGCGGCGCGGTCTGCTACGCGGGCGGGCGCGGCTGGGCAGCCTGGTCCGCCGCGCGATTGCCGGCCGCCGCATCCCGCTCCGCCCCGGCCTGACCCGCCCCGGCCTGACCCGCCGACAGCGCCGGATCTGCCGAGCCCTGACCCGCCGACAGCACCTGCCTCGCCGAGAGTGCCGGATCCTCCGCTGGCACCTGATCCGCCGCCGGCACCCGACCCGCCGCCGGCACCCGACCCGCCGCCGGCACTCGTTCCGCCGCGGCCTGGGCGCGCAGGCGCTGCCCCACGGCCAGGCCGCCCGCGATCGCGCCCACGCCGATCGCGGTCACGTGCCCGACGGCCGCGACCTGGAGGTGGCTGAGGCCGCCGAAGATGTCTCCCACGAAGGTCAGCAGGGCCAGGTCGAGCACCGCCGCCGCGCGGGCCAGCCAGCCTCCGTACAGGATCGCCACGGCGATGGCGGCGACGACGACGTAAGACGGCCCCACGTCGAGGATGTACCGGGCGGAGGCGGGGAGGGCACCGTGTGTTACTTGGTAGTCAAGGATTTCCTCGCTGACCAGCGTCCCGATGACATGCCCGGCGGCGCAGACCACGGCCGTCCGCCAGTTCCCCAGCACCTGGTTGGCGCCGAACATGGCGAGGGCGATCAGCCCGGGCCACCAGATGGCCGACTCGGCGGGGAAGAACGCCGACGCGATCAGGCTGCCGGCCGGATCGTGCTGCAGATTGTGCACGTTCGTGCTGGCCCAGGCCAGCAGCGCCGCCTGATCACGGCCGGGCAGGGTGGCATAGACGATCTCGCCGGCGCTCACGCTGGCCAGGTAGATCCAGGCGACCGCATACCTGCTGAAGAGCGTCCGGACCGCGTGGCGCATGCCCACCAGGTTAGAGAGGCGCCCCGCGGCCGGTCGCGGCGCACTGGCCGTTGCCGGCCCGCCGCAGGTCGGCCGGCGCGCCGCACATTGGCCCGCGGCGGCACCACGATCCGGGGCCGCGCGGTGTCTTCCACAGCTAGGATTTCTCACGCGTCGTCACGAGCGACTACGCAAAGTAATGAACGAGGGAGACTGGCTATGTGGGGACGGCGCGTAGTGATCAGGGGGTCGGCCGTGCTCGCGGCGGCCGCGCTGGCCGCGGGAGGTGCCCAGCTGCCGGCCAGCGCCACCAGCCGCTCGTCGTGGCACGCCGACGCGGTGGCCGCGCTCAGCCCGGGGACGATCAACGTGGCGGTGAGCCCGCGCGGCAGCGCCGCCTACGAGATGGTCGTCAGGTCCGCCACCAGGAGGGGGCCATTCCAGCTCCGGCGCCTCGGGCTGGCCGGGCAGCCCGGGGCTAAGGGCCCCCATTTTCCGGTCTCCGATATCCGGGTCACCGCCGGGTATGTCTGGGTATCCGGCGCGGTCCTCCTCAGCGGCTCGTCCTTCCGGCTCGTGCTTTACCAGGTCGATCCAGCGACGCTGCGCGTGCTCAGGTCCTGGCGGCTGACGGGCAAGCGCTCCACTGGCCTCCAGGTCGTGCCCGTCGCGCAGGGCCCAGCCGGGACGGTCTGGGCCGGTTTCGAGCAGAAGCTCTGGCGGCTGAACACCCGCACCGGCGCCGTCGTCCGTCGCGTGCGGCTGCCATCGGGCCTGTCGGTCAGCGATGTCGCCGTGGACCGGGCCCGCAGGCACCTGTATGTCTCGGCCACGCCGCGGCTCGGCGGCGCCGTCCTGCGCGAGTACTCCGCCGGCTCTGGCCGGCTGCTGGCGACCGCGAGCGGCGCGCCGCTGAAGTTCTCGGCTTCCGGGGCCGCGCTGACGGCGGTACCGGGCGGGGTCTGGGTTTCGTATCGCACCGGTATGGGGGGCCAGACCGTCCTGCTGCGTCAGCGCGGCCTGCGCGTCGCTGCGCTCACCGGCGGCCGCGGCCTATTCAACTGGTTCATGCTCGGCAGCACCCGCTACGGCGGCGGCGCGGTCTGGCTGGGCGTCAACAGCGGGGCCATCGGCTGCATCGCGCCGACCACCGGCCGGGTGCGGGCCCGGGCGCGGCTCGGGTCGATGGTCGGCGAGGGTTCGCTGCTGGGCGTCAGCGCGGCCCGTCGTGAGGTCTACGCCCTCGGCCAGAGCACCATCCTCGCCATCACCGCGCCGTCCCGCTGCTGGCGCTAGCCGGCTCAGGCAGCGTCTCGCCGGTTTCCAGCAGGGTCTTGAGGTTGGCCAGGATCGCCGGCCAGCCGCCGCTGATGCTCTCCAGCACGGCGCTGCCGGGCTCGAAGCCGTCGTGAACGACGGTCAGCTTGACCGTCTGCCCGAGCGGCTCGAGGTCGAAGGTCACCTTGGACCTCGGTTCGGCGGCCACCCGGGCGACGAACTCGTCGCTGAAACCGAAGGCCTCGGCGAGTTCCGGGGTGAGGGTATTCCAGGTGTAGGCCAGCCGGCGGTAGGGGTCGGATTCGAGCACGACCTGCGCGGGGTCGGTGACCGTCACGCCACCCTGCGTCCAGGTGACCGTCGACCCTGTGGTCCAGTCCGACTCGAAGGTGGCTCCCCAGTAGCGGCGGGTGAAGGCCGGGTCGGTCAGCGCCTGCCAGAGGCGCTCGGGGGTGGTGCGGATGTAGGTGATGTAGACGAACTCCGGACTGGTCATCGGCTCTTGCTCCAATGCGGTCTTGAGGTCGGTGAGGGCGCGGACGCGCTCGCGGTGGTACTGGTTAATCCAGCGCTCGGCGATGGCGTTGATCGGCTCGGCGTTGAGGTAATGCAGCTTTTCCCGGCCCCGCCAGACCGTGCTCACGAGGTTGGCCGCCGCCAGCACCGTCAGGTGCTTGCTGACCGACTGCCGGGCCATGTCCAGCCCGGCGCACAGCTCGCGCAGGCTCTGTCCGTTCCGGGCGTTCAGGCTGTCGAGGAGTCGGCGGCGGCTGGCGTCGGCCAGCGCCTTGAACACCTCATCGTCCATTCGTGCCATCCTCCGATATGCAGCCGTTCGGCTGCCTGAAACTATATGCAGCCCGATGGCTGCATGTCAATTTCGGTCGGCCGAGACACCTCGGCGGGATCGGGAAAGGCTTGACGTCATCGAATAAACGTTCGATAGTATTGATCATGGGAGCGAAGATCGCGCAGGTCAGAGCACTGGCTACGGTGAGTTACGCACCTGCGGCCCCGCGGATTTCCGGGCGCGGGGATCAGGCATCGAGGAGCCCGGTACCGGGGAGCCCGGCCCCGGAGGACGTGGTGCTGCCGGGCCAGGACTTCCTGCCGGTGCTCCCGGCCCTGCAAGGCCTCCTGCCCTCTGCCGGGTTGCAGCGCGGTCAGGTAATAACGACGGATGGCGGCGGGCTGCTATGCCTCGCGCTGGCCGCCGGGGCGTCGGCCTCGGGAGCGTGGTGCGCCGCTGTCGGCCTGCCAGGGCTGGGGGTGCGCGCGGCCATCGATGCCGGTCTCGGCCACGATCGGCTGCTGCTGGTCGCCGACCCCGGCGTGGCCTGGCCTCAGGTGGTGGCCGCGCTGCTGGATGGTTGTGACATCGTCCTGCTGCGGCCGCCGGACCGCCCGTCGGCTCAGCTGCGGCGCAAGCTCGAGGCGACCGCCCGGCGGCACGGGAGCGTGCTCCTGGTCGCCGGGGAGTGGGAGGGTGCCCAGACCCGGCTGCTCGTCGCCAGCCGGGAGTGGGCCGGCATCGGCGCCGGTCACGGGCGGCTGCGCGCTCGCCGGGTGCAGGTCGTGGCCGAAGGCCGGGGGGCGGGGACCCGGCCGAGGGCCGCCTGGCTGTGGCTGCCGGGCCCCGACGGTGCGGTGGCCCCGGCGGCTGACCCCGTCAGCCCGGACCTGGCGAGCCCTCGCCCCGCTGCTGTGGGTGGGGCTGCTGTGGCTGGCACTGCTCTGGTGGGGACGGGATGACGGGGGGGACGGGATGACGGGGGGGACGCGCGCTCCGCGCAAGGTGCGCAAGGTGCGCAGGGTGCGCAGTGTGCGCAGGGTGCTGGTCCTGTGCTGTCCCGACTGGCTGGCGCCGCCAACCGGCCCGGATCAGGGACCGGTGCCGGGTCAGGGAGCGGCGGGTCAGGGAGCGGCGGGTCAGGGAGCGGAGCCGGGGGCGCGGGCCTTCGAGCAGGTGGTAGCCACGGTCGAGGAGTTCTGCCCGAAAGTGGAGGTGCTGCGCCCGGGGGCCTGCGCGATCGGGGTCCGCGGCCCGGCGCGCTACTTCGGCGGAGAGCCGGAGCTCGCCAGGAAGATCGCGGCCGCCGTCCGCAAGATCGGTTTCTCCTGTCAGGTCGGCATCGCCGATGGCTTGTTTGCCGCAGAACTGGCCGCCCGCATAGACCAGCCCGGGCCATCCGGCCAGCCCGGGCCGTCCGGGTTGATCGTGCCTCAGGGCGGGGTGCCGGCGTTCCTCGCTGGTCAGCCGGTCGCCGCGCTGGGGATTCCCGAGCTCGCCTACCTGCTGCCCCGGCTGGGCATCACGACCCTGGGCGATTTTGCCGCGCTGCCCGCCGTGGAAGCGGCCAACAGGTTCGGGACGCAGGGCGTGCTCGCGCACCGGCTGGCTAGCGGGCTTGATCCACGGCCGCTGGCCCCCCGGCCGCCCTCGGTCGATCTCTCCGCAGCGTGGGAGTTCGATCCCCCCGTTGAGCAATCCGAGCCCGTCGTGTTCGCGGCGAAGTCGCTGGCCGAGCACATGCACGCTCAGCTGGCCGCCAGCGGGCTGGCCTGCGTCCGGGTTCAGGTGCAGGTGCACAGCGCGGACGGGCGGCAGCTGACCCGGTTCTGGCGGCATGATGGCCTGCTCTCCGGGCTCGCCGTCGCCGAGCGGGTGCGCTGGCAGCTCGATGGCTGGCGGCCCGGCGGCCCGGCGGACGGTTCGCCCGCGCACGGTGGCGAGGTGCCCGGTCCCGGGGCGGCGCCCGGCGGGATAACGCTCCTGCGGCTGATCCCGGATCAGCTGGTTCGGGCGGTGGGCCGTCAGCTTGGCCTCTGGGGAGACGCGGTGGTCAGCGACCGGGTGGCCCGCGCAGCCGTCCGGGTCCAGGCGATGCTCGGGCATGGCGCGGTGACCCGCCCCGTGCTCGCGGGCGGCCGCAGCCCGGCCGACCAGGTGCTGCTGGTTCCTTTCGGGGACGCCGGCGAGCCGCCGCGCCCGGCGGATCGGCCGTGGCCGGGCAGCATCCCGGCGCCGGTGCCGGCGACCGTCTACCCGGTTCCGCTGCCGGCCAGGGTGACCGACGATTCCGGTGAGGCGGTGTCCGTAACTGGACGGGCCCAGGTATCCGCCCCGCCCACCTGGATATCGGCGGCCGGGGCGCCCGTGCGGGCCATTACCTCCTGGGCCGGCCCCTGGCCGCTCACCGAGCGGTGGTGGGATCCGGCGCGAGCGCGGCGGCAGGCCCGGTTCCAGCTGGTGACCGACGACGGGAGCGCCTGGCTGGCGGTCGTGCAGGACGGCCGCTGGCTCGTGGAGGCCAGCTACGACTGACCGGCCCGCGCCGTCTAGCCCGCGACGCCGTCCGGGGCCCGGCCCGCGACGCCGTCTAGCCCGCGGCGGCGTCGCCCACCTAGTCGGCGGACTCGCTGTCCCGGACCTGAGCGAGGATGGTCCGGCTGATCAGGTCTGGTTCCCGCAGCGTCGGCAGGTGATCGACGCCGGGCATCCAGATGAGCTCGCAGCCGGGGATCCGCCGGGCGGCCTCCTCGTTGGAGGCGATCAGGACCGGCCGGTCGCGGTCGCCCACCAGCAGGACCGTCGGCGCGCGCAGTTCGTGCAGCCGGTCGAACGCCGGTTCGCCAGGCTGCTGGTATTGCTCTTCGTTGGGTTCCGCGCGGACGGCTGAGCGCAGCTGGTCCATGACCTCGGGCTCGGCTCCGGCCGCCGCCCACAGGCGCTGGTAGCCCTGGACAACGCCGTCCTCGCCGTCGGCCGCGGCCAGCGCCGCAAACTCCGCTTCCAGCTCTGGTTCTTCGGGCCACGGGTACCCGCTGATGCCGGGACACAGCAGGGTCAGCGACCGCACCCGGCCGGGATCGGCCAGCGCCAGCTCGATGGCGGTCCCGCCGCCCATGCTGCAGCCCACCAGATGTGCCCGCGGCACCTGGAAATAATCGAGGACCTGCCGCAGGTCGCCGCCGAGCGTGTACTCCTGCGTGGCCACCGGAGACCGGCCGTAGGCGCGAACGTCGTAGCGGATGACCCGGCAACTGCCCGTCAGGGTCGGCCATACCCGATCCCACTGCCGGGAGTCGCCGACGCCGGAATGCAGCAGCACGACGACGGGGCCGCTGCCCCCGGAGTCCTCGGCCCAGATCTTGTCGGTGCCAACGGCCACGGTGGTCTCCATGGCCGCCACCCTAGCCGCGGGGCCGGCGCGACGGCATCCCGATAATGCGCGACGGTCAGCTCGGCCC
>Ga0208220_1000161_pt1 | contig 26651 bp, 28 predicted proteins | sample NGESurdeep092012_9_FD_184484 | JGI IMG/M metagenome (GOLD analysis project Ga0208220, IMG submission 184484) | Arctic peat soil microbial communities from Barrow, Alaska - NGEE Surface sample F53-1 deep-092012 (SPAdes) | ecosystem: Environmental > Terrestrial > Soil > Wetlands > Peat ...
GGCAAAGCCGGTAGCCGAAAATGTCCTATATGGATCGGAAAGCCGCGAAACGATGGCTGATTGGAGGAAGCGTACAGGGCGTCGGGTTTCGCTTCTTTGTGCAGCGCAAAGCAAGCGCGCTGGGTCTCACCGGCTGGACCCGCAATCTGGACGATGGCCGGGTGGAAGTCTATGCGGTAGGAGCGGCTGAGCAGCTTAGCGATCTCGCCGCAGCGCTGCACGCCGGCCCCCCGATGGCCCGGGTTCGAACCGTGGAGGAGCAAGACGACGAGATTGAGAAGCTTTCGCGCTTCGGTATACGCTGAGCAAATTTCGAGAGCGCCGGTCTACAATCCCGATAAGTCGGAGATGGCTTCACTCACCACCTGATTCATCGCGGTGAGGCACTGCAGCGCTATTTGCGCCTCCTGCCGGGCGAGCGCCCAGTCCTTCTTGTCAACCGCTTCCCGGATGCCCGGCAAGGTCTTCACACCGTACCCCGTGTAAAGACCGGGCGCGTAGATCTGGTGTTTGTACCAGGGGCGATCCGGCAATCCTTCCGGACGGGTCAAGACTCGTTCGGTACGCATCAGAGATTCATTCAGACTATTCACCCGCGCCGGGTCGAGCGAATCCTTCAGCATGGCGGCCTGCAATAAAGCGTCGTACTTCTCGCCATTCTGCTTGAGCGCGTCGAGCTGCTTATGCAGGAGGGGAAAGTCCATGGTTTGCCCGCTCTTTTGCGCCTCCTTCTGAATCTCCGCGACATAGCCGCTCACGGTACTCGCAAAGTGACCAAATTCAAAGGGCAGCACGGAGGAATTCGCCAGCCGCAAAAGCGCCGTGGCAGTGAATTGTGAAAGCGCTCGGCCGTCTGCGAAATCGGTATCGGAAAAATGCGTGTACCAATAGATGGAATCGTAGACCGAATGATAAACGCCACTCTTAGTCTGTCCCTCGAAACCTTCATTCATGCTAGGCACGCCAAGAAAATCGAGGAACACGACGTAATCAGACCCAGCTCCGAGCGCGCCGATCGTGAAGGTCTTATCTTTGTTTGCGAGTTCCAATCCTTCCTCGTCGGGGTTGGGTGGATGATGCAGCGCACCCTCCGCAAGGCTCGTGCCCGCACCCGGCTGCTGGACGGCTCCGGCCACTTCGCCAACGAATTCTTCCAGAGTGTGAGAGCCGCTCACGTGAATCCAGCCTTTCGCCGTGTTGTCCGAGTTCAAATAAGCAACGGCTTTCCGCCGCAGCTCGTCCTGATGCTTTTCGGCCCATTCGGTCGAGCCGAGCAGCCCGAACTCCTCGCCGTCCCAGAGAGCGATTTTGATGGTGCGCTTGGGCTTCCAACCCTGTTTCCGCAGATCGGCCAGCGAACGAGCGGTTTCAAGCAGGGCAGACGCTCCGGAAACGGGATCGTCGGCGCCATTCACCCAAGCGTCATGATGATTGCCGGCAATTACCCATTGATCGGGCGCTTCAGCGCCAGAAATGGTTGCGATGACATCGTACAGCGGCCTGGTCGACCAATCGTAATCCGTCTTCATGTGGACGCGGGTCGCGCCGGGACCGGCATGGTAGGTGATTGCGAGAGAGCCGCGCCAATCGCGAGGCACGACAGGCCCGGTCAATTGCTCCAAAATCGGCTGGGCATCGGCGTAGGATAGCGGAAGAACCGGGATCTTCATGAGCGTCTTCGCTTCGGAGCGAGATAGGCGCTTGGAACCTTTCTCAGAAGCCCAGCCGGGCGACAGCGGATCGCCAGGATACAGTGGCATATCCATAACGCTTCCACGCTGCACGCCCTCGGGGGGCCGCATCGGCCCTTTTGTATACACGTCGCCTTCGAAGTACCCGTCTTCATGCGGATCGGAATAAATCAGGCAGGCGATGGCGCCATGCTCCGCTGCAACCTTTACCTTGATTCCCCGCCAACTCTTCCCATATCGGGCGATGACGATTTTGCCCTTGACGTCGATTCCTTCTTTGGTCAGCCAATCGTAGTCCTCCGGGACGCCGAAATTCGCATACACCACCTCGCCGGTCACGTCGCCACTTGCGCCATAAGCGTTGAAGGTCGGCAACTGGCGCGCCTGGCCGCTGGTTGGATCCTGGGGAAAGGCCGGCTCCTTGAGTTTCGCCACATATCGCTTAGGGCCGATCACTTCGACCTCGCGGATCGTGGGATACGGCATCAGCGCTTCGAATTCCTCTATGCGCGCGTCGAGACCCCATTCCCGGAACATTCCCAAAATGTGTTCGGCAACCGCCTTTGATCGCGGCGAGCCTGCGTTGTGCGGCTCCCCCGCCATGTACTCCATATATTGGCGTAAGCGCGCCTGGTCAGGGATGCTCTGCGCCTGCTGTTCCAGCGTCTGTTCATCGGGCGTATCTTTCACCAGGAAACCGCGGATATTCACGCGCTGCGCATAGGCGGAGAAAGGCAGTGCGGCGCATAACAGAAGCAGTATGAATTTCATGGGAATGAACTATTCTAGCTTGCATTTCGGACGCTGCCAGCCGCGTTGTACTTTACACTTCTTTACATCTCCGGCCTTTCCCGCGTTCGTCTGACACCCAGTGAGAGCTATGCTGAATTCCCGCTCGCGAACCAATCCCGGGATCGCTGCCGGACTGCTGTGGGCAGCCCCGATCGGGCTTCTTCTGGGAACGGCGCTTGCTTCCTCTTCCAGTTGGCAGAACAAGGATGCAAGCCAATGGACGGATGAGGAGGCGCGCCAGATCCTCACTAACTCGCCCTGGTCTAAGAGCGCCAAGTTGACTGAACCGCGCCAACCCAATTCCGGAGAATACGGCAGCGACCCGAGTCAAAGCGCCGGGTCGCCGGGCGGTACCTGGGGCAATGGCGGACAGATGCCCGGCGGAATGGGCGGGGCCGGCCGAGGTGGTATGGGCGGCGGCGGAATGGGTGGCGGCGGTAATAGAGGCGGTGGGATGGGGCCGGGAGGCGGCAGCCGATTCCCTACGGAGCAGTCGGAAGTAACCATTCAGTGGCAAAGCGCGCTTCCTGTGCGGTTGGCGCTCGCAAAGAAAAGCGGTGGAAGCGCGGAGTCCTCCCCACTTCAACCCTTGGATGAATACGTGATCGCCGTCGAGGGAATCCCGGCGCAAATGCCCAACATGCGGCGCAGCTCCGGAACGGCGGATTCGGACGGGACCGGCCAGACCGATCAGGCCGACCAGACTGAAACCCTCCAGGCGCGGTTGAAACAATCGGCTTCGCTTATCCGCAAGGGCCACGATCCGATCAATCCCGTCAAGGTTGAAGTGAGTCAGGGAAGCGGCGGAGAGACGGCAATCTTGCACTTCCCCAAGACCGATCCGATTACCCTCGGCGATAAGGATGTGGAACTGCGCATCACTGCGGGCCGCATGGAAGTCGACAGGAAATTCAATCTGAAAGACATGCAGTATCACGGCAAACTGGAGCTCTGAAGAGGCCGGCGGGCTTGCGATAAGTGGCGCGTGATTCGCGTAGCGTCATGAATTGTGGGATGATCCCCAGGAAGGGAGTCCCATGAAAATACTTGCTCTGTTCGCGGCGGTCCCGCTGATTGCAATCCAGTTGCATGCTCAATCCGCGCCGGGTCCGCTGATGGCCGCTACCAAAGGCTTTAACACAATGGTGAACGATAACGTTCTCAAGAGCGCTGAGGAAATGCCGGAAAAAAATTACGGGTTCAGGCCCACGCCGGAAGTTCGAACTTTCGGACAACTGGTCGGTCACGTAGCGGATGCGCAGTACGAATTCTGCTCGGCGGTGGTCGGCGATGGCGCGAAAGGGCCGGACGTCGAGAAGACCAAGACCACAAAGGCGGACCTGATTCAAGCGTTGAAGACCGCCTTCGCCTATTGCGATAAGGCCTACGAGGGAATGACGGATACGCAGGCGCTGGAAACGGTCAAGTTTTTCGGACGCGATATGCCGAAAGTATCGGTTCTCAGCATGAACATGGCGCACACCGACGAGCATTACGGAAACATAGTCACGTACTTGCGAATAAAAGGTTTGGTGCCGCCTTCCAGCCAACACTGACGCTCACGTGACTGGGCGACTAAGGCCGGTCCTGCGCAGTGTGATAAATCCGGACGGCTCCGACGCTCTGCTCCGTAACACGATCCGCCTGCAAATGCGAAATCCTCGCGGCTCGCGTGCTGGAACCTTTCAAGAAAGGGGATGGCATCCGGCGCGCGCGCCGCACGATAGGGCGGGGAGTGGCGAACGGCTCGCATGGAGCGACGAAGACGCGCGGGCGCACGTAACCAGCAAGTTTCTGGGCTGAAGAAGGCCGTCTCTGCCGGTTTGCACCCGGAGAGAATTATGCCTGTTCGGCGGGCGCCACGCGAATATGAAGGCGTTGCGCTTTGACGCGGCAGACGGTGTCTGGCGCGTCGCCTTCGCGTTCGACCCGAAACGCAACGCGGTCCTTCCGATCGCGGGAGACAAGTCGGGCGGCGGCGAGAAGAAATTTTATCGCCAGCTCATAGCCAAGGCCGACGAAAGATTTGATGAGCACCTAGTCACGAACGAAGAAGAGGACATAGCCATGCCAATCACGCTGAAGGACAAAATGAAGGAACTGAGCCCCGCCCAACGCAAGAAGGTCGAGGCCCGCGCCGCCGAGTTGATTGCCGAGGAAATGAGCTTGCGCGAACTGCGGCACGCGCGCAAGCTCACGCAGGTAAAGATGGCCAAGGCGCTCGGGGTCACCCAGGACAGTGTTTCGCGCCTGGAAAAGCGGAGCGATCTCTTGCTGTCCACGCTCCGAAAAACGGTCGAGGCCATGGGCGGGAATCTTTCGCTGGTCGCCGAGTTCCCCGACCGTGCGCCAGTGGTTCTGTCCGGCATTGCCGAAGATGATCCGAGGCCAAAGCCGACAAGCCGGAGACGTGTCGCCTAAGATCTGGCTGCCGAGTACCGGGCCGTCAAGGACGTTACGAAATGAAAAAGCGCAACAAGCATATCGGCTCGTCACTGGAGGATTTTCTGAAAGAGGAAGGCGTCCTCGAAGAGACACGCGCGGCCGTGCTGAAAGAGACTCTGGCCTGGCAAGTTCAGTAAGCGATGGAGAAGGACAAAATCAGCAAGGTAGAGATGGCGCGGCGCATGAACACAAGCCGCGCGGCGCTTGATCGTCTTCTCGATCCTGGCAATGCCTCGGTGACGCTGCAAACCCTAAACGCGCGCGGCACACGCTATCGGCCGTGATCTGCGCATCGAGCTGGTGTAATCAACACCTCCAAAAAAACGTGTCCTCCTTGCTTTTTAAGCTACTCGCAGTGGGATGTGCTGTTGAGGTCATCTGTGTAATGGTTTCGTCAGGGGCAAACCCATTACGACCACTCGGATTCAAGCTCGACTTTTTCGAATGGACACTCACGGCGATTGGCGCAGTAGCGCTGGCATTCGTTTACGTTCGCGCATATTTGGCAGTTAAGCATTCAATGGAAGATATAAAGACCGACAAGCCGCCAACATCATCGGCTGCATAGCAATCAAACATTTCCCTGCCGTCTTGTTGAACCGCATGATAAAGGACGTTGACATGCGGTATTGAGGCTCGTGAGAAGCAACGGCGGGGGCAATGGCCGACGGCCAAACCTGAAATCACACTTTGTGATATGAACGTCAATCGTCGCCCAGGGCGAAGCCGATCTTGCGCTTCGTCACCGGCGGCAGCGCCTTGATCTCTTTCACGCTGTGCGCCAGGCGGTCGATGTCCTCTACCAGCACCTCGATGACCGACGCCGTGCGGTCATGGCCGCGCTCCAGTTTCTCGATGCGGGCGGCGAGGTCCTTGTTGGCCACAATCAACTCCCGCATCCGAATGAAGGCGCGGATGACCGCGATGCTCATCTGGACGGCACGTTCGCTGTTCAGCGCGGAGGAAAGCATGGCAACGCCATGCTCGGTGAAAACCATGGGAGGGTGCCGCCGTCCTCCCCAACTTGAGGTCACAATTTGTGACCTCAAGTTCATAACCTCTTGCTGTGTAAGGGTAAACATGAAGTCATCGGGGAACCTCTCCATGTTGCGGCGGACAGCCTGGTTAAAAACTTTGGTGGGAACTTCGTACAACGCGGCCAGATCGAAATCGAGCATCACCTTCTGGCCGCGAATGACATGGATGAGGCTTTCCACCGGACGGGCCGGGGCAAGTGCTTCCTCACCGGGGTGTTTGGCTGTATCGCTCATGCCACCGGGTTTAATCGGTTCGTGCCGGACGGTCAACGGGTCCGAAACATCACCAATAAAATTGGTCGGTTGTCAGAGGGCAAGAAGCTGCGCCCTGACGGTGCTGGCATACCACTGGTCGGGCGGCCCGCGTCTACATAGGCGCGGAATGAGGGACCGTCACAACATGCCGCATCGTGAAGACGCCCCGTAAGGTTGGCGTATCTCGTAAGCGGGCGAGACCGGGATGGGTGCTTTCGCATGGCTCCAGCCGTGTCAGTTCGGCCCAGAAGGGCGGGTGGGAATCCAGGTAGTACCGTTCGAGTTTCCCGACGCGGGATTTCAGGGAGGTTGCGTCGGCGGCGAACACTTCGAAGGTCATTTGTGACCCTTCCCGGAACTCCGGTTCGGATGTCAGGAAGATTGGGTTCGCACAAACAATCGCGATACCGTCCTCGGTGAACGTGGACAGGGAACTCATTTTGGGCTGGGTTTCCTCTCTCGCAGTCTAAAACATTTTTGTCCTTCCTTGTTGAACCGGCTATTGTGTGTGATAACGTAATTTATCACACGCTGTGAACACGGCGGATGGCAAAGAGATTTTCCCACCACCTTGCGCCGTAACGGCTGCGGTGATTGAAGTGAGCCCGGCATATAGCCTATTCCTTGAAGGGCACGTCTACTTCGATGTAGCTGCCGGGTTCCGCTGCATTAACGGCGGCAACGATGCTTTCGACAACGAGTTTCACCATGGGCCACTGTGAATGCTCAAGCACCACAAGCGCGATTTTGCGAGTTTTGAGGTTCTGCTGATAACGGATGTTCTTGTCGGTCGTCACCATTAGCTGAAAACCGGCTTGCTCGGCGGCGTCGATCAGTTCACCGTTTTCCAGTTCTTCCCAGCCTCGCGTTCGTGCCTCCTCCACGGTGTGGGCACTCAGAAAGCGGGCAAGTCCTCGCGGGGTACCGTTATCAAAGAGAATGAGCATCAGGGCGACCAGCTCCATAGCTTGGGGGCTTGTCGAGTGAACGCGCCACAAAAGCCATAAGAGTGTCGATCTGCTCGCGGGTGACGGGGAACTGTTCAATTACTTCCTCGATGCTCATACCGGCTTCGAGATTTTCAAACAGCACCTTCACGGGCGTCCGAGTGCCACGCAACACCCATGCGCCGCTAACCTTCCCGGGGATGCTCTCCACGGCGGGACATTGTGACCAATCAAGAGTTGTCATGCTCGTACCCTCCTTTCATCGTAGCCTTATTACCACGCTTCGCTGAAAACGTCCAAGGTGAAGAAGAAAGAGACTGCCATCATACGGCTGCAAGCTGCGCCCTTACCGTGCTGGCGTACCACTGGTTTCCCCGCGGCGTGCGGATATTCAGCCGGTTCAGCTCGCGGGTGATGTCGCGCAACCCCGGCCCTGATCGCGGTGATGACCTACACCTTCGCCCGCGTCGGCGCTGTGGTCGCGCTGAATGTCGAGGATTATTACCCGCAGAAAAAACGCTGGTGGCTTCGGCTGCGCGAGAAAAACGGCAAGATCAATGAAATGCCCTGCCATCACAAGCTGGAGACCTGTCTCGATGCTTATATCAGCGCGGCGGGCATTGCTGACGATCGCAAGGGGCCGCTGTTCCGCGCTGCGATCGGCAGAACAAAGAAACTCGGCGGGGGGGCGATGTCACGCGTTGATGTCTGGTACGTGGTGCGCCGCCGCGCCAAGGACGCCAGGCTGGAAACCGCCATCGGCTGCCATACCTTCCGCGCTACGGGGATCACAGATTATCTGACCAACGGCGGCAAGCTCGAAATCGCCCAGCGTATGGCCGGTCACTCCAACGCCAAGACCACGGGCCTGTACGACGCCGCAACGACGACACCAGCGTGAGCGAGGTGGAGCGGGTGGGGATTTAAGAGGCGCGCCTGCCCTTTTGAGACTGAGATTCGCAACAACAGAAGGCCCGATTGTATATTGGCGTCCGCACGAGTATCAAATCTTACCCTTTGAGGAATTAACCAACTTCATCGAAGGGGTTTTTAGGTTCAGCCACAGCCCAGACCCGACTGGCGAGCGAGAAGCCGTGATATCATCTGGCCCACAGAATGGAAGCCAGCCAGCTTCGCACCTATAAGGAATCGAGAAAGGGTTACGATGCAGCGATTTAAAGGAATTTTTTTGCTAGCAGGTGTGGTTGCCGGTACGCTTGGTTTGAAAGGTTGCCCGCCCGTCAAGTCGAGTTCCCAAGAGAAGTTTTGGACCGCCTATATACAGGCCTGTAGTCCCAGCCGCTCAACTAAATAGCCACGCCGTTTTCTTAGGGTCTACAAACAATATAGGCCCCGGCTCGGTGTGGGGAACTGCCGGAGGAACAGCTAATTTGGATGCTCCGCAACAAGCGTTCCTTGGACCACCAAACGCGAATGGACAGTACACCGGGGTAAACTACGCGACCAGTACGGCGAGCTGTAGTGGTGCAGGCACCCGCAAATTGGCAGAATCGTCAGCGATTCACGTACCGAAGGACACCAGATCGAGGACGAAACGCTAAGTCATGTCACCCCGCTTCTTCGCAAGCACATCAACCCGTTCGGACGATACTACTTCGACTTGAATCGCATGCGGCAAACCGCTGTTGGCGAAGTCGGCTCTCCTTAACGGAGGTTTTCGGTTGGATGTGGTTACTACCCCTAATATGCTGCAAGTCCGCTGCGGCGGCTGGCGTCCAGCGAATACGCATGTCTAGGAGCGCAACATCTGCTCCAGGAGGGCGTCCATTTCTTCTTCTTCAATGAACTCGCCACGGTCGGCCTGTGCAATACCTTCACGAACGGCGGCGCGAAAACTGGCATCCTCTCGAAGCAAACGCAATGCGGCGTCTTTTATCAAACCCTCGGGGTTGGTTCCCGCCACAGTAGCGATTTGCGCAAGCTGCGTTTCTTGCTCGGGGGTGAAATGGACTTCCATTGCCTTCAGCTTACGATATGCCGGGGCGAAGGCGAGCCGCCGACTCAGGCGTCACTTGCTCCTTCTCCTCGGACTGGGCTGCGCTGTTGAAGCTATAGCCAAATCCGCGTACCGAGCGAATGCGTAGCGGACTGGCTGGATCGGCTTCGATCTTTTGACGAAGCCGAAGGATGTAAACATCGACAGTGCGGTCGGTGACGGCGCGATCGTGGCCCCAGACGGCGTCGAGCAGCTGCTCGCGGCTAAAGACGATCCCCGGCCGGCTCATCAGAAATTCCAAAAGCCGAAATTCCGTCGCAGTGAGCGTTAACAAAGCCCCGTCGAGCCGCGCCTCGCAACTGCTGCGATCCAATTCGAGAGTGGCCGCTTTCAGCACGCGAGTGCCGGTGGCTTGGCCTCGAAATTGAATTTTTATCCGGGCGATGAGCTCGCGGACAAAAAACGGCTTCACAATGTAGTCGTTTGCGCCAAGCTCCAACCCTACAATGCGATCGGTCTCGGAAGCTCTTGCGGTTAGAAAGATCACCGGGATGTGCGCAAGCTCGGCATGCCGCCGAATGCTCCTGCACAGGTCCAAACCGTCGGAATCCGGCAGCATGATATCGAGAAGAATCAGATCCGGCTTCTCGCGCCGGCATAACTCGACGACTCCCCTTCCGGTTTGCGCGCCGACGACCGCGTAACCTTCCTTCTCGAGGTTGTACTTCACCAAGGCGAACAGGTCGGCATCGTCTTCAACCAGGGCTATCTTTCTCATAGAAGTAGTGCGATCTTATGATCTCAAAGCCAGCGTAATCGCGCGACCGTTTCAACGCGGTTACGATCCCGTGAATTCCATCTGAATTTTGTTGCAATTTTTTTTCGCGCTCAGAACGAAGGTGAAGTATCCTAGTAAATTACATTCTGAAGAGAACCCTTACTGCGAAAGCAGAAGGTTTCGAAAAGAGAGCATGTATAATCGCGTGTTGGTTTCGATTGAAACGTCTTTCGTGAATTGATAGCTCGCCTATGCCTCAATTTTTCCGGCCCAGCTCGAACACGATCGCTCAGGTCTCTCTTGCGGGGGTAGTTATTCTGGCGGGCGTGACGCTCGCGGTGGCCTACACCATGGATCGTGGTCACTGGATGACTTTTGTCCGCGTGGCTCCCGAGCAACCCATCCCTTTCAGCCACAAGCACCACGTGAAGGACGACGGCATCGATTGCCGCTACTGTCACACCAGCGTCGAGACCTCGCACTTCGCCGGTCTGCCTCCCACGGAGACGTGCATGACATGCCACTCGCAAATCTGGTCGAACGCATCGCTAACGCAGCCGATACGCGACAGTTGGGCGAGCGGCCGGTCAATCGAATGGAGGCGGGTGCATGATTTGCCCGACTTCGTTTATTTCAATCACAGCATTCATATCACCAAGGGCATCGGATGCTCCACCTGCCACGGCCGCGTAGACGAGATGCCGTTGATGTATCGGGTAAACACTCTTTATATGAACTGGTGCGTGAACTGCCACAGAGATCCGGCAAAGTTTATCCGGCCTAAGTCCGAGGTGTTCAACATCGACTACGTATATCCGTCGAATCAGCTTGAGATTGGCCGGAAGCTGGTGACGGAATATCACGTTCGAGATCCGCGATCGCTGACCGATTGTTTTACTTGCCACCGATGAAAGACAATTCGCTCGTTTCCATTGAATCGTTGCTGGAGCCGCCGAAGAAGCCGGCGCTGGACGTGCAAGCTCTTCGGGAGAAGCTCGCTGCCGGCCGGGGGCCCACTTTCTGGCGAACGCTCGAAGAAGCGGCTGAAAGCGAGGATCTGCGCGAATACATAGAACAGGAGTTTCCGGGGCTTTCCGGACAAATACCGCAAGGCGTGAACCGGCGCAGCCTGCTCAAAGTAATGGCGGCGTCGCTTGCGATGGCGGGCGCCGCCGCATGTACGCGGCAACCCCCCGAGTACATAGTTCCCTACGTGCGGCAGCCGGAAAACGTGATCCCAGGAATTCCGCTGTTCTACGCGACGGCCATGCCGACTGGGGGATATGCCCGCGGGCTGCTGGTGGAAAGCCATCTCAACCGGCCGACCAAGATTGAAGGGAACCCGGACCATCCGGCGAGCTTGGGCGCGACGGGTATTTTCGAGCAGGGATCGATTCTCAATCTGTACGACCCCGATCGCTCAGAGGCGGTAATGCATGAGGGCCGGATCAGCTCGTGGGGCGAGTTTACAGTAGCCTTCATTGGTGAAGCGGAGAACATCGATCGCCGTAAAGGTGAAGGACTCGCTATTCTGACCGGCAAGGTTACTTCGCCGACGCTGATCGACCAGGCTTCCTCGATATTGAAAAACTGGCCGGCGGCGAAATGGTATATCCACGAACCGAGCGTGAACCCCGCGATTGCGAGCGCGGCGAAGAAAATCGCCGGACGCAATGCGATGGTGGTTTACGATCTTTCGCAAGCCGATGTGATTGTCAGCCTGGAGAGCGATTTCCTGAATGCGGGTCCGGCCATGCTCGCATACGCGCGCCAGTTCGCCGGGCGCCGATCGGTTGACAATGGCGCCACGCCGTGCCGGCTGTATGCGATTGAATCGTCGCCTTCGGTCAGCTGCTCGTTGGCGGATCATCGTTTCCCCACAAAGAGCAGCGATATTCCCGCCGTTGCCTATCAGCTTGCAAAAGCCTGCGGAGTGGCCGCTCCGGACGTTCCGGGGACGGTACCGGACTGGCTAGCGGCGGTTGCCAGCGATCTCGCCAACTCCAAAGGCCGATCGGTTGTCCTGCCGGGCGAGTTTCAACCTGAGAGCGTTCAACTCGCGGCTTATGCGATCAATACCGCATTGGGCAACATCGGCAAGACAGTGCGGGTGCTCGAAGGAGTGGAATCGGATCAGACGCATTCATTCGAAGATCTGACCAACGATTTGAATGGCGGGCACGTCGAGACGCTGGTGATTCTGGGGGGGAACCCGGTGTATACGTCCCCAGCGCCGCTCGGCTTCCCCGAAGCTATGCGGAAGGCCCGGCTCGTGGTTCGATTAGGACAGTTTTTCGACGAGACCTCGCTTTGGAGCCATTGGCACATTCCGGAAGCCCATTATCTGGAGACATGGTCGGACTCGCGCGCCTTCGATGGGACCAGCACCATCCAACAGCCTTTAATTCTGCCGTTGTATCAAGGTAAATCGGCGCACGAGATTCTCACCATTCTGCAGATGAAGCCGGACCTTAGCTCGCACGAGATTGTGAAGAGCTATTGGGAAGGTCAGTCCAGCGGCGCCGATTTTGCCACGCTCTGGCCCAAATCGCTGCACGATGGCTGGGTTGCCGGAACGGCTGTGGGAGCAATCAATGCGAGCGGGCAAGTGACGCTTCCCGCGCTGCCGTCAACACCCGTCAGCGGAGGAGAAGTCGTGTTCCGGCCCGATCCGACGATCGGCGACGGGACCTACTCAAATAATGGCTGGCTCCAGGAACTGCCCAAGCCGCAGAGCAAGATGACTTGGGACAATGTGGTGCTGATCAGCGCCCAAGCCGCGGCCGACATGAAAGTCTCCAAAGGCGATGTGCTGAAGGTGACAGTGGCCGGCAGAAGCATAGAGGGTCCGGTGTGGATTTTACCCGGACACGCGGCGGATTCTGTTACGGTCTCGTTCGGATACGGCCGCGAAGGGTCGGGCCGCGTGGGAAACAAGATCGGCTACAACGCTTATTCGATTCAAGACCCGGCGTCGCCATATGTCGCTTCAGGCTCTGTGGTGAAGACCGGAAGAAGCTACCGTCTAGCCAATGTTCAAGAGACGCAGACCATGGCCGGACGCGAGCCGGTTCGGGAGACGGATTTGGCGGAGTTCCGGCTGCACCCCGACTTTCCGACCCTCGACCCGGAGTTCCATCCGCTTCCGCCGAGCGAATCGTTGTATCTTCCGCAAGAGTTCCCCTACAACGGCTACAAGTGGGGCATGGCGATCGACCTGAACATCTGCACGGGCTGCCACTCCTGCATCATTGCCTGCCAGGCGGAAAACAACATCGCGGTGGTCGGCAAAGATCAGGTGGCGCGGGGACGGCACATGCATTGGATCCGGGTGGACCGTTATTACTCGGGCGACCTCGATAATCCGGATATTTACAATCAGCCGATCCCCTGCATGCACTGCGAGGACGCGCCGTGCGAATTGGTATGTCCGGTGGCGGCGACGGTTCACAGCGACGAAGGGCTGAACCAAATGGTGTACAACCGTTGCGTCGGCACGCGCTATTGCTCGAACAACTGTCCCTATAAAGTGCGGCGATTCAATTTCTACCTTTATTCCGATTGGCAGACGCCGAGTCTTTACGGCGTGCGCAATCCGGACGTTACGGTTCGCAGCCGTGGCGTCATGGAGAAGTGCTCGTACTGCGTGCAGCGAATTCAGGAAGCGAAAATCAAGAGCGAAGAGGAAACGCGACGCGTACACGACGGCGAAATCCTCACTGCCTGTCAGCAGGCGTGCCCGACTCAAGCCATTACGTTCGGCGATTTGAACGATCACAGCAGCAAAGTGGCCAAGTTGCAGGCTCTGCCGCGTAATTATGGGCTGCTGGACGAGCTGGGCACGCGGCCGCGCACAAAATATCTCGGCTACGTCCGAAACCCGAATTCGAGTCTTCGTCCCAGCCGCGGCGTGAACAACGAGGCGCAGAAAGGCTAACGTGGCAACAGACAACCCCACAGAAAAGCTGCTCGAATCGGACGTTCAGGTGGCCGATCCCGGGCCCAATTCGGTTCTTGGGCCGGGCCATACCTACGCGACCGTAACGGACCGGATCTCCGGGGTAGTTTATTTGCCCTTTAAGAAGGCGCCTAAGAAATGGATGGTGGGCGCCTTCATCTCATTTTTGATCGTAAATATGCTGTTTTTTGCGATCACCGTCTTGTTTCTCAGAGGCGTAGGCATCTGGGGCATCAATATTCCGATCGGCTGGGGCTTTGCCATTATCAACTTCGTGTGGTGGATCGGTATCGGACACGCCGGCACGCTGATTTCGGCGATTCTCTTCCTGCTGAAGCAGGACTGGCGCACGTCGATCAACCGTTTTACGGAAGCTATGACGTTATTCGCGGTCGCCTGCGCCGCGATGTTCCCGATTCTGCACTTAGGGCGCCCCTGGCTGTGCTATTGGCTGTTTCCCTATCCGAGTTCTATGTGGCTCTGGCCGCAGCCGCGCAGCGCCCTGGAGTGGGACGTATTCGCGGTTTCCACATATGGAACCGTATCTCTGGTTTTTTGGTATATCGGCTTGATTCCCGATCTGGCGACGATGCGCGACCACGCGCCGAAACCATGGGTTCAGAAGATATATGCGGTTCTGGCGCTCGGCTGGCGCGGCTCGATCAAGCATTGGCATCGCTATAACAAGGCATATCTGCTGCTTGCGGGCTTGGCGACGCCGCTGGTGCTTTCGGTTCACTCGATCGTGAGCATGGATTTCGCGATCAGCATCCTGCCCGGATGGCACACCACGATCTTCCCGCCGTACTTTGTGGCAGGCGCGATTTATTCCGGATTCGCCATGGTGCTTACGCTGCTCATTCCCATGCGCAAGTGGTACAAGCTCGAAGACATCATCACGATGCGTCACATCGATGCCTGCGCCAAGCTGATGCTAGGCACCGGACTGATTGTCGCGTACGGCTATTCGCAGGAGGCTTTCTTCTCCTGGTACGGCGGCGACAAATTCGAGAGTTTCATGTATTGGAACCGCATAACGGGTCCGTATGGCTTCACATACGTGCTGCTGATTCTTTGCAATATCGCGCTTCCGCAGATGCTGTGGTCGAAGAAGGTACGCATGTGCGTGCCTCTCGTATTTATCCTTTCGCTGGTAATCAACTGCGGCATGTGGCTGGAGCGCTTCGTGATTGTGGTGGTAAGCCTGACGCGCGACTTCCTGCCCTCGTCCTGGGGCACCTACATACCGACCGGCTGGGATTGGGCAACATTCGTGGGAACGCTCGGCTTCTTCCTGCTGCTGATGTTCCTCTTCATCCGGCTGCTGCCGTCCATCTCCATCTTTGAGGAGCGCGAGGTGGTGCATCACGACAACTACATGGAGGAGGCCTATGAGCAGCAATGAATTGCGGCTCAATGAACTCGCCGGCATTCATGGCGCCATGGCGGAGTTTCTGACTCCGGAAGAGTTGCTCGCAGCCGCCGAGCGCGCCTATGCGGAAGGCTACCGGCAGATGGACGCATACACGCCGATGCCGGTGGAAGGGCTTGCCGAGGCCATCGGATTCAAGAAGAACCATGTCGCGCTGGCGGTGCTGATAGGCGGGATTTGCGGCTGCTCGGGCGGCTTCGGCCTGTTGTACTGGATTACCGTGATCGCCTATCCCCACAACGTCGGCGGACGCCCTCTCGACAGTTGGCCCGCTTATATCCCGATTACCTTCGAGTGCATGATTTTGATCGCGTCCCTGACCTCCCTTTTCGCCATGCTTTTCATGAATGGATTGCCGAGACCCTATCATCCGGTTTTTAATGTTCCGGAATTCGCCCGCGCATCGAAGGACCGGTTTTTCCTTTGCATTGAATCGTCGGACCCTAAGTTTCGGACAGAGGACGTGCTGGAATTTCTGCGCGGTTTGGGGGGAAACGAGGTGACGGTTGTTCCGGCGTAAAGCGGCACTTTTAGCAGTCGTCGGCGCGGCGCTTTGCGCGACGGCCTGCCGGCAGGATATGCAGGACCAACCGCGCTATAAGCCCTTTGCGGCAACGGATTTTTTTGGAGATGGCCGCTCGGCGAGACCCACGATTGACGATACGGTGGCGCGCGGCCAACTTCATCTCGATGAAGCTCGTTATACCGGCAAAGAAAACGGGCAGGACATCGATTACTTTCCCATTCAAATCACGCGAGCCGACGTGGCGCGCGGGCAGGAGCGTTTCGACATTTTCTGCTCGCCGTGTCATGGACGCCTGGGCGACGGCCGCGGGATGATCGTGATGCGCGGACTCCGGCAGCCCCCGAATTATCACGATCCGCGCCTCGTAAACGCCCCGGTGGGACACTTTTTCGATGTTATGACAAATGGCTATGGCGCGATGTACAGCTACGCGTCGCGAGTTCCGGTCGACGACCGCTGGCGCATTGCGGCATACATTCGCGCGCTGCAACTGAGCGAAAATGCGCCGCCCGACCTTGCACAGGCCCCTGCGGGAGCAACCAAATGAGCGGACATCGTTACCCCAATCCTCTTCCGGTGCCGATTGAGCGGCTAGGACCGCAAGCTATTCGCGTCGAGCAGATTTCGGGCTTGATCGGCGGCTTAGGGTGTTTGCTCTGCGTGGCGGCGTTCTTCGCCAACCGGGCGGAATTTTTCCAATCCTACCTGTTTGCATATACCTATTGGGGCGGCTTTGCTATTGGAGGCTTGGGCGTTCTCCTCATGCACCATACGGTGGGCGGGAAGTGGGGCGTCACCACCAGAAGATTGCTCGAAGCGCAGATGCGCACGCTGCCACTGATTGCGCTGCTGATCGTGCCGATCCTGATTTGGCCGGGGTACCTGTATCCCTGGGCGCACCACGATATCGTGGCGGCAACGCCCATCCTGCAACATAAGGCGCCCTATCTCAACATGCCGTTCTTCATCGGACGCGTGGTGCTCTACTTCGCCATCTGGATGTTCTGGGGTTTCCGGGAGAACCGGCTGGCGGACTTGCAGGATGAAACCGGCGATCCCACGCTAAAAGAGCGCATGCGGGCATTCGGGGCGCCCGGCATCCTGATTTTCACATTGACCGGAACCTTCGCCTACATCGATTGGAACTTGTCCTGCGACACCCAATTCTTTTCGACCGTTTATGGCGCGATGATTCTAACCGGCGACATTCTGCAGGGGATCGCGATTTCCATCGTCGTGCTGGTGCTCGCCTCGCGGGACGACCGGTTCGGCGGACGAGTGAACTCGAAAGTGCTCCACGATCTGGGAAACATGATGTTCGCGTTTGTCATCTTCTGGGCTTACCTGGCCGCTTCGCAGCTCATCATCATTTGGCCGGCGAACCTGCCGCAGGAGTTGATGTGGTACCTGGACCGGATACGTGGTTTCTGGAAATACATCGCGGCGGCGAGCGCGCTGGGGATGTTTGCAATTCCGTTCTGCCTGCTTCTATCGCAAGAGCGCAAACGAAATCCGGTACGGCTTCTGAGGGTGGCGGTGTTTATACTCTGCGCGCGAGTTATCGATATTTTCTGGATTGTCGAGCCGACGTTCCGCAACAAGGGATTCGCCATATACTGGACCGATTTTGCGGTATTTCTTGCCATCGGAGGCATCTGGATTTACGCGTTTATGTACCAGTTGCGCAGGCGTCCTCTGCTGCCGCTGCGCGATCCACGAATCGCTGAGCCCATTCCGGAGGCGGTTGCATGAGCGAAGAACGTCAACCGGATATACCCGCCTCGAGCCACGCGCCGCACCGGAGCACGGAACCGCACGTTGGCCATGGCGGCACAAAGTATGAAGGTGTCGACGCCAGTTTAAAGCTGGTGGGAGTGTCGCTGGCGATCATTTGGGCGACCCTGATAATCGTGTTTGCGCTCACCATCTGGATACAGAAATATTTGACTCGCACAACCCCGTTAGGCGATCTGCCGAGTCCGCTTGCTCCCGCTCGAATTATTCCCCCGAATCCTCAGCTACAGGTACATCCCTGGGAAGAACTGCCCGACGTGCGGGCAAACGAAGAACGAATTTTGAACAGCTACGGCAAAGACGCCCAAGGGCATTTGCGCATTCCCATCGATCGAGCAATGGACGTGATTGTGTCCCGCCTGACGATCCGCCCCGATTCGCCCCCGGGGATCACGACACCAGGCGGAGAAGGGCGCGCTTTTGCCGGCAGCGTGAACGCCATTCCCCCCGCGTATCGCGGGCCGCAGATTAAGGGAGAAATTCATAAACATGCGCAGTAGTACAAGGGTTACGCCAAACGGGCACAAAGCTTCGCGGGCGCTGCTGACCGCGGGCATGCTGCTCGCGAGCGTTTCCTTTCTGGCAGGGCAGAGCACGCCGGACAATCGCCCCATCCTTGCGAGGGGCGTCACCATAAAACAGAAACTGAATTCTCCGATTCCACTGGATGTTGTGTTTCGCGATGAAACCGGGCGGGCTGTCCCGCTTCGAACCTATTTCGGCGAGAAACCGGTGGTGTTGGCGCTCGTTTATTACAAGTGTCCGAACCTTTGCAGCTTGACATTAACGGAGATGGTGCACGCTCTGCATCGCTTGTCCTTTGAACCGGGCCGTGACTACAATGTCGTAGTCGTCAGCTTCGATCCATCGGAAACGCCCCAACTAGCCGCCGAGAAGAAGGCCAATTACGCGAAAGTGTTCGGCCGCCCCTCCTTTAATTCCGGATGGCACTTCCTGACGGGGACTCAGGATTCCATATCGCGGCTGACTTCCGCGGCGGGGTTTCAATATCGCTGGGACGCGCCGACACACCAGTTTGTGCATGCCGGCGGCATTATGGTTACGACTCCGGACGGCAGGCTATCCCGGTACTTCTATGGGGTCCGGTACGCTCCCGCCGACCTGCGGTTCGCACTGGTGGAAGCGTCCCAGGGAAAGATCGGCTCGCCTGTGGACGATTTTTTACTCTACTGCTTCCACTACGATGCAGCTCAAGGCCGATACAGTCTGGTGGTTGTCAATGTGCTCAAGATTGCAGCGGCCCTGACCATGCTGGGCCTGGGCGCGCTTCTCTTCTTCTTAATGCGGTGGGACAAGAAACAGAAAGTGCGGCGGCCCGCCTGGAAGGAGGCGCACCGTGCCGGCTAATCAGCACCTTTTCGCAACTCTGCAGCTATTTCCGCCTACCGCGTCATCCATAGCCCATCAGGTCGATCAACTCTACTTTTTCCTGATCGCTGTATCGGGCGTGACGACGATCCTGATCTTTGCAGCCATTATCCTGTTCGCATTCAAATATCACCGCAGCAGGAATCCTCGCGCTACTCAGATCGAAGGCTCGACCAAGCTCGAGTTGACTTGGTCGTTCGTTCCTTTGCTTATCATGCTGGTCATGTTCTGGTGGGGTACGAGGCTGTTTTTTACTAACGCGGAGCCGCCCAGAAACGCCATGGAGATTTTCGTTACCGGCAAGCAATGGATGTGGAAAATCCAATATCCCGACGGCGGGCGGGAGATCGATGAGCTGCATGTCGCGGTTGGCCAACCGGTGAAGCTGACCATGGCGTCGGAAGATGTTATCCATAGCTTCTCGATTCCCGCTTTCCGCATAAAACACGATGTCGTGCCTGGACATTACGATACGGTTTGGTTTACGCCTACGAAGGCAGGCCATTATCATTTGTTCTGCACCGAATATTGCGGCAACCAGCACGCGTCGATGGGCGGCTGGGTGGATGTGCTCGACAGGCAAGACTACGTGAAGTGGCAAAGCGGCGGCGGCGGCACGACACAAGGGACGCTCGCCGAGCAAGGGCAAACGCAATTCGAGCAGCTTGGCTGCTCGCAGTGCCACTTATTGGATCAACAAGGCCGCTGTCCAAATTTGCGCGGACTCTACAATAAGCCAGTGCTGCTGGCGGACGGACGCACCGTGATCGCGGACGACGCTTACATTCGCGAATCGATCCTCGATCCCAACGCGAAAATCGTGGACAATTTTCAACCGAATATAATGCCCGTGTTTAAAGGGCAAGTGACCGAGGAGGGGATCGTTGAATTGATCGCCTTTATCAAATCGCTCTCGCCCGACGTCCCCGCGTCACAGCAAGGCAGCCAGCAAAATCCGATCGTCATCGCACCCCGCGCGGAGGGTGCTCCCTCCACCAGCAACTCTAATAGTTTGAACGCGCCCGGCAAAGCGCGGCGGCAGTGATCCGCCAGTAATAAAGGATTCAGGAATAAGAGACTCAGCTTTATGGCAACACTCGCACACGGAACACCGGAAGTAATCGCGGAGGAGGTCAATTACCTCAATGTCGAGCACGGCTGGAAGAGTTGGCTGTTCACCACCGACCACAAGCGAATAGCCATCCTCTATCTCATTTCGATCACTTTGATGTTCATAGTCGGGGGAACCTTCGCGGTGATGATGCGGATCAACCTTCTCTCGCCCGAAGGCAACTACTTCTCCGCCACTACCTACAATCGCTTGTTCTCAATGCACGGGATCATCATGGTTTTTTTCTTTCTGGTCCCGTCGATACCCGCTACGCTCGCCAACTTTCTAATACCGATAATGATCGGGGCTAAAGACCTAGCCTTTCCAAGGGTGAACCTGCTTAGCTGGTACCTCTACGTCATCGGCGCCTTTGTAACCATGTACTGCGTCTTTGTCGGCGGCGTGGACACCGGCTGGACCTTCTATGCGCCTTATAGCAGCACCTATTCCAATTCCTACGTGCTTCCCGCCGTAGCCGGAGTTTTTGTCGCGGGATTTTCGTCCATTCTGACCGGCTTGAATTTCATCGTCACGGTGCATAAGATGCGCGCTCCCGGCATGACTTGGGGCAGGCTGCCGCTATTCGTCTGGTCGAATTACGCCACAGCTCTTCTTCAAGTGCTTGGCACTCCAGTGCTGGCTATTTCGCTGACCTTGATTGCCTTTGAGCGCATCGCTCACGTCGGAATATTCGACCCCAATATCGGCGGCGATCCGATCTTATTCCAGCACCTGTTCTGGTTCTATTCACATCCTGCCGTATACATCATGATTCTGCCCGGCATGGGAGTGATTAGCGAGATCGTTGCCTGCTTTTCGCGAAAGCGCGTCTTCGGGTATAACTTCGTCGCTTTCTCCAGCATGGCGATTGCCGTACTTAGTTTCCTGGTGTGGGGACATCATATGTTCGTCACGGGCGAGAGCGTGTATGTGAGCGTTGCCTTCTCCCTCTTGAGCTTCGTCGTTGCCGTTCCCTCGGCAATCAAGGTGTTCAATTGGACCGCGACGATGTATAAAGGCTCGGTGTCGTTTGACACTCCCATGCTTTATGCTTTCGGCTTCATTGGGCTGTTTACGATCGGCGGCTTGACCGGCCTTTTTCTGGCCACTTTGGCGATAGACGTACCCACGCATGGCACGTATTTTGTTGTCGCCCACTTCCATTACGTCATGGTGGGCGGCATGGTGATGGCGTTCATGGGCGGCCTTCATTTCTGGTGGCCGAAAATGACCGGGCGCTTGTATTCGCAAATATGGTCGCAATTGTCGGCGGTCATTATTTTCATCGGGTTCAATCTGACTTTTTTCCCGCAGTTCATTCTCGGCTATATGGGCATGCCGCGACGCTATCATGCCTATCCGCCCGAATTCCAGATGCTGAACGTCATGTCCTCGGCGGGAGCGTCCATTCTAGCGATCGGCTATATCATTCCGCTGATTTACTTTCTTTGGTCTCTCAAATACGGGCCGAAAGCCGGCAACAATCCGTGGCGAGCGACGGGATTAGAGTGGCAGATCGCCTCGCCTCCTACTACTTACAATTTCGATGAGACGCCTATCGTGACCGAGGAAGCCTATAACTACGGTCCGCTGGAGGAAGCCATTGGCTGAAACCGTTGTTCACGTAGATCACCAAGACGCTTCAGTCGAAGCGACACATCTGCGCCATCACTTTGCGAGCGCCCAGCAGCAGATGGATGCTTCCACCTTGGGCATGTGGACCTTCCTGGTGACGGAAGTCCTGTTCTTCGGCGGCATGTTCGCCGGCTATGCCGTATATCGCGCGATGTACCCGGCTGCATTCGCCAGCACCAGCCGCTTCATGAACATCGTCTTGGGTGGAACCAATACGGCAGTGTTGATCTGCAGCAGCTTGACCATGGCGCTGGCGGTGCGCGCCGCCCAGTTAAGCAAGAGAAAAGCGTTAATTGTCTTGCTGATCGTGACCATGATCTTCGGATTGGTCTTCCTGTACATCAAATGGGTGGAATGGCACGCGCATTGGGAGGAGCACATGGTGCCCGGCTTCGATTTCCAGTATCCTGTGCCCCAGTTCGCGCACACTGCTCAAATCTTGTTCTTCCTCTATTTCATGATGACCGGCATGCACGCCCTGCATATGATCGTCGGCGTGGGGCTGTTGACATACCTTCTCGTGCAGGCCACCCGGCGCGTATTTAACGAGAACTACTTCGCCCCTGTTGAAATGATCGGGCTTTACTGGCACTTCGTCGATATCGTCTGGATATTTCTGTTCCCGCTTCTCTATCTGATCGGACAACAGCATTCATGACTGCACACTCACCCATTCCCAAAGTGAAAACGTTCGTCGCGGTTTGGGCGACTCTGATCGTGCTGACCGGGGCGACATCGGCTATCTCATATGTTGAGCTGGGCGACTGGAATGTCGTAGTCGCTCTCGCGATTGCGGTGATCAAGGCTTCGTTGGTGGTCTGGGTGTTTATGGGCGTCCGTTACACCACGACGCTTACCAGGCTTTTCGTGGTGGCGGGTCTGGTTTGGTTGAGCATCATGATGCTGATCACATTCAGCGATTACCGTACCCGCAATTGGACCTATCAGGCGCAGCCGTGGTCACATACGAAAGGCGTGGGAGGCACCAGCTCGCCGTCAAGATAGCTATTTTCGGAAAACGCCGGGTTAGGCCGCCTCACTTTTCTGAAGATTCGAGCCGCTTTGGCTGTGAAAATCCTCATTTTGCCGAGCGAACTGTCTTTCCGGCGGCGTGTTTTGCGAAACAAAGCCGATTACTTGACTCTTCGGTTCGCTGAGAGCCGCAGCCTCATCCGCTTGAGTCTTCGGCTTGCTGGAAACCGAGGCCTCATCCGCTTGAGTCTTCGGCTTGCTGGAAACCGAGGCCTCATCCGCTTGAGTCTTCGGCTTGCTGAAAACCGCGGCCTCATCCGCGTGCCGCCGCCCGCGTTCTTTCTTGAGCTTCATGAGCATGTTCAGGGCTTTATGAAAGGCTCTGCCGTGCGTGGTTTGATAGCGCAGGAAGAGCGAAAGACGCTTTTCATCGATGCCGGTTTCGGTAAAGCAATCGTTCTGGCAGCGGATGGCGCGCTGGGCGAGCCAGTGGGACTGCGCCATTTCGTGGACTAGCAAATCTTCGGTGGTATTCCCCGGCTGGTGTTCTTCGATAAGGTCGTGCAGGAGGGCTTCAAAGGCGGCGGGATCTTCACCGGGAATGAGGATTTGCCCCGACGCCAACCCATGCTTCAGCGAATTGCGAGACGAAGCCAATTTGCCTTCCGGGCTTTTCGGGCCGGTGGAATGCCGCGCGTTGAGGCGGTTGCTTTCGGCGCGTTGATGGATGCGATCGCGGACGAGATTGGCTTGGATCTGAAGCTCGCGCGGGAACTCGCCTTCGAGCTCAGGGTTGAATCGAGCGGCGGACACCGGCGGCGGCGCAGAATCTCCGGCGACCGGCAGCTGGTTCGCGGATTTCCCGGCTTTGCGGGCGAGTTTGGCTTCTTTTCGCTCCTCGGCGCGGCGGCGGTTGCGGGCTTCGCGTGCGGTCATAGCGGGTTTCCCTCCCTGGAAAGCAAAAGCATGGCACGCCAGGACCAAGGAAGCGAGAGTCGCCAGACGAGAAAAAGCGTCTCATCCCCGTAAATACGGGCTAAGAATTTCTTGAAAAGGTTGTGACCGGCGATCGCGCAGTTTATTGATTCTTTACTGTATCGCCGACCGCCGGCTGTCCTGAACCGGTGAAGGCGCCTACCGCGGAGCCTTCATCCACGGAGGTAATCTGCAGTTGGCCGAGCGGCTCTTCCACGGAGCGGAGGGGCTTGCCTGTGGTCGGGTCTTTGATGACTCGGCTAACGTGCATGATGGTAAGCTTGTCGCCGACATGCAGACCGGCGCGGCTGCCCACATTAATCACGATGGAGTTGCCGGTTGCATCGGCAACAAGGGCGTTGATCTGGACGGTTGTGACCGGAAGCTTGGCTGAATTCTGACTGAGCTGAGTAGCCAATTGCGTAGTGGCCGCGGTAACGGCTTCTCCGATCATGGTTTGCTGGAAATTCGAGCTGCCCATATCGAGGGCGCCTCCGCCGCCTCCACCCCAATTGCTGCCGCCGCCCAGCATGTTGGTTCCTGAGCGCTGTGATTCGCCGCGGCCGCTGACGGAAGCTAGAATCTCACCGGTATTCACATCGATCATGCGAGCCGTAATCGCGACGACCGCTTTTGACTTGTGCACGCCCAAGCCACCGAGGCCGTACCCCGCATGGCCAAAGGCGGAGCCCGCCCCGCCATAGTTTTTGTCGTCGTGGCCAAATTGCGTAATGTCGCCAATGATGATCGTGTCAACGCCGAGCACGCGTCCGATCTTAGCGGCGCTATTTGCGTCGGCGCGGTCGCTGTTCGAGAAATTTTGTTCCTTCAGAATTTTATCCAGCTCCCGGCGCTCGATCACCCGGTAGGTACCGTCATTGACGAGACGGTCAATGACTACGTCCGCTATGCCGCGGCCGATGTCCTGTTGCGTTCCAAAAATTGCTTGCGAGGCGCTCATCACGGTGGCGTAGCTAAAATCCATAACCGCGACGCGTCTTTTCGGGGGCTGTTGCGCGACAGCGGTCGAGACTGCCAATGCGGCACTCAAAAGCGCGATGTGTATCCTCATTTGAATATTGCTCCTATCTTCCAAAGAATTTTTCCAGTGTACTCAACTCTTGTTCAGCACGATCCATATTCTTGCGCGCGGATTCCAGGTTTTGATTCTGGAACGCATGGTCCGCCGATTGCAGGTACGATTCCATACGGCTTGCGGAAGCCGCCATATCCTGGCGGACTCCAAAGCCATCGGCGGCCTGCTGCTGGCGTAATCTGTTAAGGCTGTCATTCACCGAATCGGCTCGACTGCGGAGTTTTGTGAGATCGTCGCTCACCTTCTCGACCTCCTTTTGAGAGGGCCCCGCGGGCGGAGCGACGTCTTGCGGCGGCGCAGCTTGAGCAACCGGGGGAGCGGTTGAAACAGCTTCAGAACTGGAGGCTACACTGACGGGACGGGGGCTAGGCTTGGCCGGGGACGCATGTGTTGGGCCGGTTCGCGGGGCAGAGACCGTTGGAGGGGCCTGTATCGAACTGGTGTCTACTTGGGCCGCCGGTGCAGTAGAGGGCGTTTCGGGTGCAGTAGAGGACGCAGCCGGTGACGACGGAGGCACGATGGAAGAGGGCGGAGTGCTTGCGGCGACCTGCTGAACCGGAGCGGTTGCCTTTGAAGCGGCAGAGCTTTTCCAGAAATGCGGCAGCATAATGGCTCCCCCGACGAGAACGCAGACGCAGACAATCGCGCCCACAGCCATCCACAATCCGCGATGGCTCCGCTGCCCCGCAGCCTGGGGAGCGGTGACCGTTTGCGCCTGACTCGCCGAATTCGGGCGCGCCGCCGCAGGCGAGATTCCCGCGCGTCCGCGAACGCTTTCCAAGGCGTTGCGGAACGCTTCAGCGCTCTGGAATCGACGCATCGGCTCCTTCGCGAGAGCGGTCATGATAATTTCGTTCAGAGCCGGTGGAAGCGAGGGGTTCAACTCCAACGGCGATTTGGGCACCGTGTTGAGTTGTGCCTCGAGGATGGCAAACGTATTTTCCGCCTCGAAAGGACGGCGGCCTGCTGACAACTCGTAGAGCACAACGCCTGCCGAATACAGGTCGGAGCGCGCGTCAATGGTGGCGCCGCGAACCTGCTCAGGCGACATGTAAAGCATGGAGCCCATGGTCGTGCCAGGCCGGGTCAGCAGGGTCTCAGCATTGGATTTGGCGATTCCGAAATCCATCAACTTCACGATTCCGTGAGAGGTGACCATGATGTTCGAAGGCTTAATGTCGCGATGAATCACTCCATTTGTGTGGGCGTAGCTCAGCGCCGCCAGGACCTGAGTGATGTAACTAAGTACTTCGTCCAGCGGAATGGGGCCTCTCCCCGCTCTGTCGGAAAGGGTGAACCCCTCAACGAACTCCATTACCATGACGAGTTGATTTTCGACTTTGAATGCCGTGTGGAATTTGGCGATGTTCGGATGATCGAGGCGGGCAAGAGTGCGGATTTCGCTAATAAAACGGTCGCCAAGTTCGGCTTCCGCCGCCACGTCCGCCAACAGCACTTTCATGGCCTCGACGCGGTTGGAGATGATGTTGCGCACCTGGTAGACGCGGCCCATTCCACCTTTGCCAAGTACTGAAAGGATTTCGTAATCGCCAGCAGACTGCCCAACTTCAAATGGCATGCAGAGTCTCCAATCGGAAGTTCTGTATTGTTCCCTACTCTGGCGCTGGGCCAAGACCAGCCAAAACCCAAGGCTAAAGGGAGTTTCAACGGCGTACCGTTACAAAAAACTATACGGTTTTGCACATGATACGCCAAATACGCTACCGAGGGCTAGTGTTTCGTGCCGGTGTGTCGTTAACATACGATCTGTCCGGTCCAATGCACACATGATCTGTCCGCTTTAGAAAACCGGGGCGGGAACGCGACGCTAGGATTTGGAACCCAGCCGAAGCTATTCCGG
>Ga0208220_1000162_pt1 | contig 26629 bp, 28 predicted proteins | sample NGESurdeep092012_9_FD_184484 | JGI IMG/M metagenome (GOLD analysis project Ga0208220, IMG submission 184484) | Arctic peat soil microbial communities from Barrow, Alaska - NGEE Surface sample F53-1 deep-092012 (SPAdes) | ecosystem: Environmental > Terrestrial > Soil > Wetlands > Peat ...
AGCATTGCTCGCTTCCGCTTCGCTTACCGCGACCATCTTGGATCATAACTTCTCGTTCGTCTAGGGAAAATCAGCGAACGGCAACCGTCTCAAAACTCGTGTCTCAGCTTTGGGGTTCACTCCAGAACGGGGTCGAATGTCCCTAAAGGGTATTTCGGGACAAAACACCTCGCGTGTCAAAAATTCTTATCTTGCTTGGGGGTAATCGTGTCCAGTGATCGCGCTGTTTGAGGCCTCTTGACAGTCTCTATAAAATAGAGTAGTCTTATTACAGGAGCACTCTGGAATGTATTTTCCATTCTACGCCGAGGAATTCAACAATGAAAATGCCGATTTCCGCCTTCACTCTTTCGCCCTTTCTTTCCGCAACGCTGCTGGCAGCAGGAGTTGCGGTTTCGTTCAGTCTCCCGCTGAGCGCCCAGCATCCCGTTTCGAACAGCGTCGACATGCAGCGTCAGGCCATGCGCAAGCTTTCCTTTCTCGCCGGTCACTGGTCGGGGCCCGTCACCATTGTTCGCGGACCAGGTGAGCCGCTTCATCTCGCGCAGATAGAAGATGTCGAGTACAAGCTGGACGGCCTGGTCTTGCTCATCGAAGGCAAAAGCACCAGTGCCGACGGCCAAGTACCGTTCAGCGCCCTCGCCACGATTGCGTACGACGATGCCTCCCATAGCTATCGCTTCCGGGCCTACAATGACGGCCACTACCTCGACACGGAGCTTTCGGTACGCGCCAACGGCTTTTCGTGGGACTTTACGGCCGGCCCGGCGCACGTTGTGAACACCATGCACTTGACCGATAAAGGCGAGTGGGACGAAGTCACAGAGGTGACCGTTGGCGGCAATCCTCCACATCGCGGCGTGGACATGCTGCTGCAACGCCAGCCGTAAGGCGAGGAGAACTGCAATGCAAGACCACACCACCGAGCAGGAACTGAAGGACAGGCTGAGCCTGATCGAAAGCATGATCGCCGAAGGGCGCCGGAACACAGAGAGCTGGGGCTGGACGTTCGTTCTGTGGGGCGTTGCTTACTATCTCGCCATGGCTTGGTCCGCCTGGGGTCACAGCGCGTCGGCTTGGCCGGTCACTATCCTGATCGCGGTCGTGGTTACCGTTATCGGTGCTTGCCTGAAGGCCGGCAATCATCCGGCGACCACCCTGGGGCGGGCAACCGGCGCGGTCTGGATTGCTTTGGGAATTTCGATGTTTCTGCTCTTTCTAGCACTCGGCCTGAGTGGGAGACTGACCGATCAGCATCTATTTGCGGCTGTGATATCGGCCATACTCGGCATGGCCAACGGAGCCTCCGCGCTGATTCTTCGCTGGAAGGTTCAGTTTGCGTGCGCAGTGGTGTGGTGGGCGGCGGCTGTAGCTTCGTGCTTTGGCACCGATGCACAGAGCACGATCGTGTTTCTGGTCGCCATCTTTCTCTGCCAGATCGCGTTCGGTATCTACGGCGCGATCGCCGAAGCGCAGGAGCGCAAACGGCGTGTTCCCATCCATGCCTGAATTGCCTGAGCTCAATCCCGTGGTTCACGGCAGGCTGCGCCTGGCGCTACTTTCGCTGCTCAGCGGCGTGGAAGAGGCTGAGTTTACATGGCTGCGCGCCAAGACCGAGGCCACAGACGGCAACTTGGGCGCGCAACTGCTGAAGCTCGAAGAGGCCGGGTATGTGGGTGTCGAAAAGAAGTTCGTGCTGCGTAAGCCGCAAACCGTCTATCGGATCACCGAAGCGGGCCGCCGGGCGCTTATCGAGTACGTCCAAGCATTGAACCAACTGCTTGGCCCAGCGATGGACGCCGAGAGCGCGCTTCATAAAGAGCGTTCGTGAACCGCGGCGCGATGACAGAATGTGACGATGATCCTTTTTCGCGCTCGGAGCAGTGAACATACGATCAGGGCAGCGCTGGAACGGGAGGGCATTTAATCGTCCGGCAACGCACTGCGCGGTGGCTTGGCAAGGATGAAGGAGATTGCTTAGGAGCGTTGACCAAGCACCGCTTGGCTGCCAGGCTAGTGAGCCACAGTTATTTGGGTACCAGCGTCGCTGGCGCGAGAGGTATGCGAACTCCTATACTGGATGGGCATGGACTATCGCAAGATCATCACGATAGAGCCGGACAAGATGGGTGGCAAGCCGTGCATTAGAGGTCTGCGCATCACCGTCTATGATGTCCTCGACTATTTGGCCTCGGGCATGACGGAAGCCGAGCTTCTTGCCGACTTCCCCGATCTAACAGCGGATGATCTTCGCGCCTGCCTCGCATTTGCGGCCGACCGGGAGCGCAGGTTGCTTTCGATCCCGGCGTGAAACTGCTGCTCGACGAGAATCTCTCACCCGCACTGATCGCGATTCTGTCCGAGGCGTACCCGGAGATTACTCATGTTCGAGACCTTGGGCTAAAATCTGCGCCTGATCCGGCAGTATGGGCGCAAGCTGCGAGGGGAGGCTATACGATTGTGTCGAAGGATGCAGATTTTCATCACCGGAGCTTTCTGTATGGTTACCCACCTCGCGTTATCTGGATTCGACTCGGCAATTGCTCCACGAAGAATGTTGCGACATTGCTCCTCGATCGGCGTGAGGAAATAGAGGCATTTCATCTTTCGACGGAAAGATCGTTTCTGGTGGTCGGTTGAACCGAGCGTCCTCGTGCCGACGCCCGCGTTCCTGCTCCACGCGCAGAGTCACAGAGCCGCGCTGGCTGAACTCGACCGCGTTCGACAGCAGGTTTAACCGAATTTGGCGAAGTCGGGCAGGAAGTTAGGCTTCTGGAGGCAACGGCTCTGCGAAGCTAAGCTCGTGCCCGTCCGGATCAGTGACCTGAAAGAAACGCTCGCCCCAAGGTGCATCTCTCGGCGACATAGGTTGTAGTCCTCGTTCCGACAATAGACGGTGGTGCGCATCCACGCCGTTGACCCGAAAAATGGCTCGGCCCCACCACCGATGTTCGTATTCCGAATTCGCTACCAAGTTGACGAAAGCTTCGCCGGCTTTCAAGGTGCTGAAGCCGGCACGCTCGCCGCCGTACAGCAACTCGAAGCCAAGCTTCTTGTAGAAGTCGACGGAACGAGCCATGTCACGGACGGCGAAGGTTACCGCACTGATGTGCTGGATGACGCCAGTTGTTTTCACAGCCGTAAGTATGGCCGAGTACTGAGCATGCGCAGAAAACTATCCGGCTTGCCGTAACCGGTTTGGCCGGGCCGGTACTAGGGAATTCCCGGGTTCGGCTGTGATATCACTAGGTCCGTGATTGAGCGGTCCTCTTGCGCATGGCCATTCCGAACAGCGGCCGGCAAAATCAAATGTGTTCTGCCGCTGGTTATCGCTGCAATGCTCATACTCGGGACGGTCTACTCCGTTCCAGCGCTTGCCCAGACCACAAGCGAACGTTGTTGGCTCGCCGGATGTTATGACGGAAATCGCATCGTAGTTTACTTCGATGCGGTGAAATTCGGAGACACGTTTCCGTCGAATGCTGTCGAAATTGCTCCTCCGGTAGCGGCTGGGTTCTGGCCGTTCAGTCTTCCCGACGGGTACATCGCAAGGTTTCAGAAAGGGCCCGGCGCGGAGCATTTTGCCGTCGGAGATCGCAAAGATTTACTACTGGGCGGCGACGAAGTTGTGACCATTACACTCACCACCCTAATCGCTTCTCCGGGCGATGAGCAGGTGGGCAACGATTCGTACATTGGCGCATTAGGCACTCTGGACCGCGGGTTCGGATTGCCCTTTCAAAAGGATTACTATGGCGTCAGACGCCATCGGGAAGCCGGCAACAACTCAAAGGCCACGTCGGATCAACCGAGCAGAAATGCCCGTCTGGTGGACGAACCGGTTCGATTCGATATTCAGAGGGAAGTTGCGTCGCAGCTCAATCAATGGATGAAGACAGCCGCTGAAGGTTCCGTGCGACTCACAGCGGCGACGATAGTTCCAGCGTTCGCGATACAGCCCTTCACTCTGGCCGACGGCAGTCTCCGATATTATGTCCGAGCCGAATGGAAATCGGGAGAAGAACCAAACGGCAATGCCACGTATGTTCTCGCGGCATGGATGGCGACGGAACCGAGCGTGCGCGTCCTTGCGGTGGAGCATCAAACATCGCCGTATGGTTTCGAGCATGAACTGCCGCTTCTGCTGAACGTTGTGGATCTGGGTAAGGGCAAGACCGGCTTGATTATCTCGATTAACGGGGAGGACAGCGCGTGGCTGAAACTGCTCGAATATCGCGACGGCGTCGACCTGAATCACATGCCTAAGCTGCAATCCATCGGCTCGGCGGAATGAATTGCAGACCGGTGGACGCAAGGAAAACCAGACAATAGCCAAACCGGTGTCTGCTTTCCGATGCTGGACAGCTTTGTTGCATTTCTGAACAAGCGAGCGCGGGCAAGTCCGCCTCCGTACACTTAGATTCAGCAGGTTAGGCTGCCGGTTCTTTTGGACTTTGGCCTGCTTCAGGGGGAAGAGGTCTATGCCGGCATTTCTTAACGACCTTCAGTACGGATCGCGCAAGCTCCGCAAGGCTCCCGGATTCACGCTCGTTTGCGTGTTGACGCTCGCGCTTGGGATTGGCGCGAACACGGCAGTCTTCAGCGTGATGAACGCGGTGCTGCTCAGATCATTGCCGGTGGCCGATCCGCAGAGGGTGGTGTATCTGCGCACTTCCAACGCACCCCAGCGCACGGGAACCGTCGATTGGACCGAAACCTTCTCCTACGCGGTTTACGATGCGCTGCGCCAACAGCATCGCGGACTGGCGCAAGTGATCGCGTACGTGCCGCTTTCGACCGGCAAGGTAGCAGTGCGCTATGGAGTAGAGCCGGAAGAAGCGGAAGGCGACATGGTAAGCGGCGATTTCTTTTCCGGGCTTGGCGTGCCGCTGGCGCGTGGGCGAGGATTCACCGCGCGCGACGAAGAGAGCCATGCGCCCATTGCCGCGATCAGCTACGACTATTGGACGTCGAGGTTCTTGCGCAATCCGGAGATCCTTGGAAAGACGCTGTTCGTAAAGGGTGTTCCTTTCATCATTGTGGGAGTTGCCAGCGAAGGATTTGAAGGCGTTGAGGTAGGCGCTTCGACCGACTTCTGGATTCCCTTGCAGAACCGCGCGGAGCTGAACGCGTGGGGCAACCCGCCGGAGAATGGCAGGACGTACTTGGACGATCCCACGTGGTGGTGCCTGCGCATGCTCGGCCGTCTGTCTCCGGATGTGACGAAGGCTCGGGCCGCTTCAGAACTGCAGTCCGCATTTCAAACCGCCGCGTATATCGGCCTGGGAAATCCCGCGCCAGGCGAGAGACGACCTGTCTTGAGTTTTCAGGATGCGAAAAGCTTTCCCGGTTACGAGGAACAATATGGGAAACCGCTTAGGATGCTGATGGCAATGGTGGGACTGGTTCTGCTGATCGCGCTGAGCAATGTGGCGATGCTCCTGATAGCGCGCAACACAACGCGGCAGCGCGAATTTTCATTACGGTTGGCATTGGGCGCGGGCCGCTGGAAATTATTTCGTCAGCTACTCATGGAGGGGCTGTTGTTGGTGACGGCAGGCGGAGGGTTGGCGTGGCTGTTTGCTGTGTCCGCAACACGAGCTTTGGGTTCGTGGACGCAGATTGAGTCGAGTCTCGCGCCCGACAAAAACGTCCTTCTTTTCACGTTGATCGCTATGGCTTTGGCGGCGCTCTTGTTCGGATTGGCACCGCTGCGCGTTGCGCTCAGTGCCGGCGACGGATTGGATTTGAGGACATCCGCGGCAACCTCGCATGCGGACGCCGGCAAGACACGCGCGCGCAAGGCCACGGTCGCGCTGCAGATGGCGCTGTGCCTGGTGCTGCTGGTCTCCGCGGGCCTGCTGATACGCAGCTTAGGGAACCTGCAGCATATTCCGCTGGGCTTTCAACCCGATGGGCTGGTGGTATTTGATGTGAACCCCCTCCGGACGTCTTCGGCTGCCGGGAGCCGGATCTTTTATCAGGATCTGATAAACAAGCTGCGCGTACTGCCGGGAGTGGAATCGGCGACTATCATGGAAAACCGTCTTGGCTCGGGATGGTCGAATAACCGCTACACGACAGTGGATGGCAGACGGCCCGACGCGGCCGGCGGCGCGTCAACCGTGGTGCGGAGCAATTCGGTGGGGCCGGATTTCTTCCACACACTGGAAGTCCGCATGCAGGCAGGGCGGGAATTTACCGATGCCGACAACGCAAAGTCAGCACACGTTGCCATCGTTAATGAGCTGTTTGCGAAACGCTTTCTGGCAAATCGGAATCCGCTAGGTCACCGCATTGGAGGCAACAACGGTCCAAACGACGAGGCGGTGATTGTGGGGGTGGTTAGGGATCATAAGTATCGCAGCATCGAAGAGACTCCGATTCCGATGGCGTAGTATCCATACACCCAAAATCAAGAGATCGGCGCAATGACTATCGAGATGCGGGTACACGGCCATCCGTTGGCGATTCTGCCTGCGGTGCATAAGGTTGTTCAAAAGATCGACCCGAATTTGCCGCTTATCCAGCCGATGACACAACGAGCGCAGTTTGAAGAGACAATCTCACGGCAGCTTCTGTTTGCGCGATTGGCGGAATTTTTCGGGTTACTTGCGATTGTGCTGGTCGGCACGGGACTTTACGGCGCCTTGACGTATCGCGTGAGCATGCGGACCGTTGAAATTGGCGTGCGCATGGCTGTGGGCGCGCGGCGTGAGCAGGTCGTCTGGATGATCCTCAAAGATAGTTTTCTTCTGACCGCGATGGGCGTCCTGATCGGTACGCCACTGGCGATATGGACTGCACAGATGCTCGCCTCCGTTCTTTATGGCGTGACACCGTCGGATGCGTTGAGCTATGTACTGGCTATTCTCGGAGTGGCCTTGGTAGCGCTGACGGCGAGCGCTCTTCCGGCGCGGCGCGCGGCAAGTATAGATCCGTTGACGGCTCTGCGGACGGAATGATCACGAACCGTCCAGTCAAGGTTGGGGGACGGGTTTCAGACGGTTGGCGCCCTGGAACGGCAGCATCCAGCCTGGGTACTCGGGAGGCAGAGCGCTCACCTCGTCTAATTGCTTGATTTCGTCCGCGGCGAGATGAAGGTCCGCGGCCGTGAGATTGTCCCGGAGCTGGTCGAGGCGCTTCGCACCAATGATGACGGAGGTGACGAACGGCTTTGTGAGCAGCCAGGCGAGCGCGATGCGGGCTGAGCTGCAACTGTGGGCACTGGCGATGGGAGCCATGGCGTCGAGGATTTTCCAGGCGCGCTCTTTATCGACAATCGGAAAATCGAATTCGGACCGACGGGAGCCTTCGGGCTTCTGATTCTGACGGCTGAATTTTCCGGACAGGAGTCCTCCAGCGAGCGGACTCCAGACCAGCAAGCCGGTTTTTTCGGCTTCGAGCAGAGGGACGATTTCGCGTTCGAGGTCGCGGCCCGCGATCGAATAATAGGCTTGCAGCGTGTCAAAACGCGCGAGATTTCCGCGCTCCGAGATGCCGAGGGCTTTGGCGATCTTCCAGGCTTGCCAGTTCGAACAGCCGATGTAGCGAACCTTCCCTTGGGTAACAAGGGCGTCGAGAGCGCGGAGAGTTTCTTCGACGGGCGTGACCGAGTCGTTGGCGTGGATCTGATAGAGGTCGATGTAATCCGTCTGAAGGCGGCGCAGGCTGGCTTCGATGCCATCCAAGATGTGCCCGCGCGATGCGCCTACGTCGTTGCGGCCAGGGCCGACGCGGCCGAAGACTTTAGTGGCGAGGACCACGTCTTTTCGGGCGATGCCGAGGTTCCTGAGAGATTGCCCGAGGGTCTGTTCGCTTTTACCTTCGGAGTAGACGTCCGCTGTATCGAAGAAATTAATGCCCGCGTCAATGGAGGCCTTGATCAACTCGTCGGCTCCGGCCTGATCGACTGCGCCGATGGCTTTCCAGATGCCGCCGTTACCGCCGAAGGTCATAGTGCCGAGGCAGAGAGTCGAAACGAGAAGGCCAGTGTCGCCCAGGGTTTTATATTCCATGATTATTCCCATTATCCCGGCACGCTGATGCGATAACCGTACAATGGTGTTTCCAAACGGACTGCATGCCTCTTTCTCCGCACTCCCCATTGGTTGTTCAGACGCCCGAACCTCGGCTGATTTCCAGGAATCGAATGCTCTGCTGCGCGGTGGCCGGAATTCTCATATTCATAGCCCATACCGCCGAGGCACAGGTCGCCGCGGTCGTGTCGGGTACGGTGGAGGATTCGTCCGGAAGCGCGGTTGCGGGGGCCGGGATTACGGTAACCAGTCTCGAAACGGGAGGCCGGCGGCATACAACTACCGATGCTTCCGGCGACTACAGCGTCCTCGCGCTGCCGCTTGGGCCGACGGAAGTCCGAGCGGAGAAAACCGGATTCAAACCGGTTGAACGGACGGGCATAACGCTGGAACTCAATCAAAATGCGACGGTAAATTTTCAGCTCGAGGTGGGCGAGTTCGTATCCCAGGTAAATGTTTCCGAACAAGCGCCCATCGTGAACACCACGACCGAATCCGTGGCTGGACTGGTGGGCGAGGAACAGGTTAAAGACCTGCCGCTCAACGGCCGCAGTTTCGATAATCTGATCACTCTCAATCCAGGCGCGATCGACTTCACGTTGAAAAGCGCGGGAACCAGCACGAGCAACGGCAATACATTTTCAGTGGATGGCCGGCGGCCGATGGACAACATCGTATTGCTGAACGGGATTGAATACACCGGATCGAGCCAACTCGCCGACACGCCGGGCGGGGCAACCGGCGACCTGCTGGGGATTGACGCCGTCCGCGAATTCAACATTCTCACCGACACCTATTCCGCGGAATACGGAAAGCGGGCCGGAGCGCAGATCATCGTCGCGACGCAATCCGGAACAAACGTTATGCATGGAACGCTTTTTGAATTTCTGCGCAACAGCGATCTCGACGCCAGGAATTTCTTCGATCGCGGTTTCGTGCCGCCGTTTCGCCGGAATCAGTTCGGCGGAGCGCTCGGCGGACCAATAAAGAAGAATCGCTTGTTTCTGTTCGGCAACTATGAAGGTTTCCGTCAAGCTCTCGCCGAGAGCAGCGTGAGCGAAGTTCCGGACCAGAGCGCGCGTCAAGGACTCCTACCGAATTCTTCCGGCATCTACACGCGGGTTGCGAGACTCAATCCGGCAATGCTGAAGTACTTCGCTCTATGGCCCGCGGCCAACGGCTCGGAGTTATTGTCGAACGGCGTGCCCACGGGAATCGCTCTCGCCTACTACAATCCGCGGCAAAGCATCCGTGAAGACTTCGGTACCGCGCGAAGCGACTACGCGATCACCGATCGTGACACACTCACGGCGGCGTACACGATCGACAACGGGACTAATCTCACGCCTTCGAGCGATCCGTTATTCGCATCCGATCTGATCCTGGTTAGTCAGGTGGCCAGTCTGCAAGACACACACGTGTTTTCGCCAGAGGCGTTAAATACGGCACGAATCGGTTTCTCGCGGGCGGCCTATAACTTCAATTCGCCGATTCTCACGCCTTTTCCCTCGAGCCTCGATTTCGTTACGGGCAACGGAGGTCCGGGCGGAATCGTGATCGGAGGAGGCGTGACCACCACCGGCGCCTCCGCCATTACTTCGGCGGGCCCCAACAACGCAGCCAATGTCCGGAATCGAAGAAGTCTCTACACATATCAGGACGATTTTCAATGGATCAAAGGCATGCACCAGATCAATCTAGGGGTCTGGCTCCAGCCGATACAGGACAACGAAGATACCGCGTCGCGCCAACTCGGTCAAGCCAGCTTTACCAGCCTGACTACGTTCCTGCAGGGAACCGTCAGCAGCTTCCAGGTAGTGCCGAACCCGAGCGAGCTGGGCTGGCGAAGTCTCTTCGGCGCATGGTACGCGGAGGATGTGATGAAGCTTCGCCGCAATCTCACGGTGCGCGTAGGGCTGCGCTACGAATTCACGAACGGCTGGAACGAAGCGGATGGCCGGGCAGCCAATTACATCACCAATTCGCAGGGCGTGCTGGAGACAAGCCCGGTGGTCGGCAAATCGGTTTTCACCTCGAATAACGCCACGCACCTGCTGGGTCCGCGCGCCGCTCTGGCCTGGGATCCTTTTGGAAATGGAAAAACGGCGATCCGCGCCGGATACGGCGTTTATTATTCGCTGATCGACGATCTCAGCTTTCTACTGAACTCGGTGCCGCCCTACAACGGCACCGCCTCTTTCGCGAATGTCCCGCTGCCTTCTTTCCTGCCGATCGCCTCAGGAGCGCAGCCGCCTCCCTCTTGCGGTCCCGGCGTTCCGTCGCCCTGCACGACCTACGCGCCGCAAGGCGTTCAGCCAAACGCCAAGACGCCGGCGGTGAACGAATGGAATTTTACCGTAGAGCGGCAGTTGAACAATGAGACCTCCTTGAGCGTCGCTTATGTCGGCTCTTTCGGATATCACGGATTAATCAGCATCGATCCCAACAGCATCCCCGCGCAGGTGTGCCAGGATGCCAATGGCTGTCTGGCAGGCGGAACCGGGACTGCCCGGAGCAGGGTTGCGGATGGCGCGAGTTATATACCGGTGGGGACGCGTCCCAATCCTTATTTATCCGGTGGATTCTTCTGGTACACCGAAGGCAATAGCAGCTACAACGCGTTGCAGACGAACGTGACGCGGCGGCTCGGTCATGGTCTCGAGTTCCGCGCCAACTATACGTGGTCAAAAAATTTAGACATCAATTCCGCTCTTACGGGCGCGCAAGCGAGTAACGAAGCGCAGATGGTTCTGAACCGCAACAGCCTGGCGACCGATTGGGGACCGTCGGCGCTCAATTCGGAACATCAGGCCAGCTTTTCGGCCCACTATGAACTGCCTGGGCGCGGCAGACTCCTCGGAGGGTGGCAATTGAACGGTATCGCCACTTTGCTGAGCGGCTTTCCGGTTACTCCCCAGATCGGTTCGAATCGTTCCGGAGACGGCGATACGAGAAATCCGGATCGGCCCTCTTTAAACCCGGCATTCAGCGGTCCGATTATTGAAGGCAAGCCGAATCAATGGTTCAATCCCAATGCATTCATCCTGACGAGCGCCGGCACTTACGGGAACGTGGGCCGAGGAGTGCTCAGCGGGCCAGGGCTCGCCGAGCTCGATCTGTCGCTGCTCAAGAATATCGCGATATCGGAGCGGATTAGATTGCAGATACGATCCGAATTCTTCAACGCTTTGAATCACGCCAATTTCGGAACTCCGAACGCAATCGTATTTTCAGGCAGTCAGATTAGCTCGACCGCGGGTCTAATTACCAGCACAGCGACCACTTCACGTCAGATCCAGTTCGGCATGAAGCTGACGTTCTGATTCTTGTTCGTCGGGGTTCAGTTCCGGGGAGTACGGCAGTAGAAAGAACAACTGCAACTTTCCTTCCAGGCTGCTTTGGGCACTCGCAATTCTGCTGACCTTTCCTCCGTTCGCAGATTTGTTGCAAGGGAAATAGGCCCGCGATGGTGTCCGGAATTCGTAAGTCCCTGCCGTGCTGGATTGAACCGGCATCCGCAGCAGCAGATAGTCCCGTGATATCAGAGATAACCCTCAAATTCGATCAAGGAGCACGAATGAGCGCCGCCCGCAGTTGCCCAAAGATAATTCTCTTCCTGCTGTGTATGCCGACAGCTCAGAAGTTATGGGCAGGACCTCCTTTTCAGACCGACGATCCGGAGCCGGTGGACTTTCAGCATTACGAGTTCTATGTATTTGGCGGCACGGATGGCACGCCGGTGGAAACCGATCCGCTCGGTCCGGCGGTTGAAGCCAACTGGGGCGCCCTTCCGAATCTTCAACTTCATATCATTCTGCCCTTCGGGGCTATTCTCCCTTCCAACAATCCCATTTATCTGCCTGGCGGAGTCGGCCCCAGCGCCTACGGCCTCACGGACATGGAACTGGGCGCGAAATATAGATTCGTGAAAGAAACGAAGCATCGGCCGGAGATTGGGACGTTCCCGATGATTGAGGCGCCGACGGGCAGCTATTCCAAAGGATTGGGCGTGGGAAAATTCTGGTATAAAGTGCCCATCTGGATACAAAAAAGTTGGGGGCACTGGACAACGTATGGCGGGGGCGGATATGAAATTGTAAGACAGTTTCAGTACCGCAGTTTTCCATACGGAGGCTGGCTGGCACAACGGGACTTCGGAAAGAAATGGACGCTCGGGGCTGAGGTCTTTTCCCACGGATCCGAAGGATACGCGACGCCGCAGACTAGAGCCGCCACCATGGTAGACGTGGGCGACTACTATTATTTCCGAAACCCAGGCTTCCAGTTGCTGTTTGCTTACGGTCATACAGCCTTTGGCCAAACGGAAAACTACGCCTATCTCGGGCTTTACTGGACTTGGAGATCAAAATCAGGACATGGTCTCAATGGGTTCCTGGCTCACCAATTGTCACTGCCTTAAAAAGTGTGACCGTTGGATTCCTAAACCAATGGCGCAGGGAACCAATAGGGCATCTTCGAAGTTCTGCCGATCGGAGCCGCTAAAGTTTTCTGAGCGACATGCCACTATAGATTCCGTTTGAGGAAGGAACAGATTTTGTAGCCGGTGATGTATTTGAATGGGAACTCGCCCATGGTGTAGTGGCCGCAGGCGAGCACGGAGGCGTCGTGGTCCCAGTGATGCCGGCGGGCGCCCTCAATTACTTCTTCGGAGAGATGCACCGGGAAAGTTGTGTCGTAGAGGGTGTAGATAAATTTGGACCGCTTTCGCTTGGCGGTGAATTTATCCCAATAACTGGGCGGGCTGATACACAACCATAATTTTCGAAGCGTTTCCCGATCGAGGATGGATTCGAGGCTGGCCCGGATGTGCTTGGAAGAGAGGCCTTCCCAGACGGGATCGGCAAAATAGGTCGAGCAGTGATTGAAGACGTTGACGCGAATGCGGGGATCGTGAGCGCTGGCGAGAAAGGCATAACAGGAGCCGAGGCTGGTGCCGACGATACCCAGATCGTCGAAGCCTTGCCGCTCAAGCCAGTCGAAGCAGGTCCGGGTGTCAATGACGGCTTGGCGGGTGGCGTCGATGGTGCGGCATATGTTCGCAGAGACGGCATAATCCGCACGAGTCAAACCGGCGGGCATGCGCGAATCGTGGTAAGGCAGACTTAAGCGCAGAGCCGATATGCCCAGGCGCGCGAGGCCGGCGCACAGAGCGTTATGCTGGGGCAGCTTTGCATTCCAGTGCGGCAGGACCACAACGGCTTTCCGGCGGCCCCTCCGAGCGGGAAACCACAACGCGTGAACACGATTGTTTTCGGCGTAGGGAGTCTCGACGGGCGAAGTAAATTCCAGCCATTTGCCGTTTAACTGAAAATCCAGCGGAGTATCAAAGGCAAAGAAGCGCTCGCTCGAGGCGATGGCCTTCTGGTTCAACTGAATCAAATATTGGATAGGATCGGAACCATTGAACGGGAAATCTTTCGCGCAGGGCCAAGCGCCGCTCCACTCGAGTCCGAAGTCGAAAGGACGGATTACACGGTCAGTGGCGCGGGAACAAAGCTCGTTTTCCCATCGGTCCATCCAGGCGTGATAGCGATTTCGGATGGGGCTCGACCAGAAGCTCATGTTCCGGGTGCTAACCGGAATACATGCGGCCGCGGCTGAGCGGTTGAGCGCCGGCGCGCCACCAGATCGGCTTCGACAGCATCGAGAGCTTTCAGGGATTCATCGAGATGCGGAATATTCATGCTTTCGAGCGGCACCTGCAAGTTGCGCCAGCGGAACTCATGAACGTCGATATGCCGAACGGTGAGCGCCTGCACTTCCGCGGCTTGCTTGGACATGGGGGTATCGAGTACGGCGAGGTTCACGCCACGGCTGAGCTCAGCATCGCTCCACGAGCCGACGGCTTCGCCATCGATGGTGAGCCGATAATTGCCGGGCTTCAGACCGGTGATTCGCAAAGGCTGCTCATTGAGCGCTTCGGTGATATCGGAGCTGTCGAGCGCCAAGGCAATCGAGTGGTCGCGATCGGCGGCAAGCATCTCCGCGAAAGGGAGGGGAAGCGCTTCATCGAGCTCGGTCCATTCCAAAGGAGCGCCGGCATGGAGGTTCGAGACGTGGGCGAAGCGGGCTTCCTCGACTTTGCCTTGCGCGGCGTCGATGGTGACGGCGGCGACGAGAGGCCGGGCGTTCCAGGCTTTGAGTAACTGCTCGGCCATAATCAGGTGGCCGGAGAGGCCCGGATGTACGCGATCCGGAATAATCTTTTGAGCAAGCGCGGGGTCGGCGGCATTGGCTTTCTTCAGCATTTCGACGACTGGCGTGTTCAGATCGGCAATGGTCAATTTCCGCTCCGACGCATAGCGACGAATCCAGTTGCTGTAATTCACGAGCACCGCGTTATAGCCGTCGGGCTGGAGGGTGATGGGGCGGGTTACGTCATCGAACGGAGAAGGCTCAATGGCGGTGATGCGGATATCCGGAAAGTGCTGACGCACATCCGTGACGATGTGCTGAAAGCCCGCGAAAAAAACCTCGTCGTCCGCGGGTTGATGACGCGTATAGTTTCCGTCGTTCATGCCCAGCATGATGGTCATGACCGTGGGTTTGTATGCGAACACGTCGCGCTGAAGGCGCACGTCGATGGGGCCGCCACCTCCGCCGGTCACACGGTCTCCGCCCCAGCCCGAGTGGACGAATGTGGCATTCAAGCCGGGATAACGCGTGACGGCGTAGAGTTCGGTGACCATTGTGTACAGGCGCTGCTCGGTAATGCTGTCGCCGTAGAAGACGACGGTATCGCCGGGATGCAGATAGAAGGGCTGCGGATCAGCCGCGACGGCGAGGGCGCAAGCGCCGGCCGCTATGAGACAAAACGCGAGGATCTTTCTTAATCGAGTCATGCGGTTTGGATCTTTCAGTTTATACGCGGCGCGCGAACAAGGGGAGCTGGTGGCTTCCGGCTGGGAGACTATGGATATCCTGGATCTCAAGTGGAGTCGAGTTACAAATTGCCCAAGAGCTTACACCAGACGTGTCAATCCGCTGGCTTACGATCCATCCTGGGCAGCCGGCCGTATTACATTTTGCCCTGTGATAGAAGCTTATGATCTGCATCATCATACCGAACCGCCGCTTGGCTTCCGGATGCCCGCGGAGTGGGAGCCTCATGAAGCGACCTGGCTTGCGTGGCCCCACGAAATAACCGACTGGCCGGGCAAGTTCTCGCCGATCCCGTGGGTCTATGGCGAGATCGTTCGACACCTTTCGCGAGTCGAAAGAGTTCGAATTCTGGTTGAGAACGCCTACGCGGAGGAGAAAGCGCGCCGCGTGCTCAGAAAATGCCGCGCACAGATGGAAGCGGTGCAATTCTTTCACGTTCCCACCGATCGAAGCTGGACTCGCGATTACTGTCCCATGTTCGTGCGAAACGCCGAGGGCGAGCGGGGCATCTTGAACTGGCGTTTCAATGGGTGGGCCAAGTACGCGAATTCAGAACGCGATGACGCAGTCACGGAAGCCGTTGCGGCTGAACTTGGATTTCCGGCGCGGACTCCGGTTTGGAACGGGAGGCGCATCGTTTTGGAGGGTGGGAGCATTGACGTGAACGGCGCTGGCCGCGTATTGACGACAGAGGAATGCCTGTTGAGTGATGTCCAAGCCCGAAATCCCGGATTGACGCGGCGAGATGTGGAGCGGATCTTTCGCGATTATCTTGGCGCGCCTCAAACCCTGTGGCTGCGGAACGGCATAGCCGGAGACGATACACACGGACATATCGACGATCTCGCCCGGTTTACGGATGCCGAAACCGTGGTGATTGCCTCCGAAGAGGATCCCTCCGAAGCGAATTACGAGCCGTTGAAAGAAAATTTAGCCTTATTGAGCCGGATGCCGTTGCGCGTTGAGACTTTGCCGATGCCGGAGCCGATATTCTTCGATGGACAACGGCTGCCGGCGAGCTACGCAAACTTCTACATTGCGAATTCGCTCGTGCTTGTTCCCACGTTCAACGATGCGAACGATCGAGTGGCGCTGAACAAAGTCGCCGAGCTGTTTCCAGATCGGGAAATAGTAGGTATCGCTTCGAGCGATCTTGTTTTGGGTCTGGGCACATTGCACTGCATGACCCAACAGCAGCCCGCCTGAACGCGCACCGTGTCTCTCACCGTCATAGCCGCGGTACCGTTGCTGATCTGGATTTATCTTCTCGCGGGCAGGAAAGGATTCTGGCGCATCTCGCGGTATCTCACGCTACCCAAAGCGAAGCCATTCACAGCGGCGCGCGTGATCGCCGTGATCCCAGCCAGAAACGAGGCATCTGTCATTAGACAGTCGCTGAGATCTCTATCGCGGCAAAATATCCACGTGATTGTGGTCGACGATGGCAGCACCGATGGCACAGCCGAAATCGCCCATGCCGCCGGGGGAAATGTCACCGTCCTCGCGGGCCGCCCGCTCGCGCCAGGCTGGACCGGAAAGCTATGGGCGCTCTCGCAAGGCGTCGAGTATGCGCAGATGTTCCAGCCCGACTATCTGTTGTTTACCGATGCCGATATTCAGCACAGCCCGGAAAGCGTAACGGAGCTACTCGCCCGGGCCGAAGAGGAAGACTGCGATCTCGTTTCACACATGGTGAAGTTGTCGTGCATCACGCTTGCCGAGAAGCTCTTGATTCCGGCTTTCGTCTTTTTATTCCTGATGCTTTATCCGCCCGAATGGATTGCATCGGAGGGCTCGAAGGTCGCGGGAGCCGCTGGAGGATGTATTCTGATTCGATCCGAGGCTTTGCGCCGCATCGGAGGATTGGCCGCCATTCAATCGGAGGTAATCGACGATTGCGCTCTGGCGCGCGAGGTGAAGCGAAAGGGTGGACGGATTCGAATGGGTCTCACCGCCTCGACCGAGAGCATCCGATCCTATGGAAGCTTCGCGGAAATCGGCCGCATGATCTCACGTACCGCGTTCAACCAGCTTCGGCACTCCACTCTCCTGCTGATTGCCGCCCTGATCGGTCTCTTTTTCACATTCCTGCTTCCGCCGCTTCTACTGTGTACCGGGAGCAAGGTTCCCGCGGTGCTTGGCGCGGCCGCGTGGCTGTTAATGAGCGTCTGTTATGTCCCGATGGCGCACTTCTATAAGCGGCCGGCGATCTGGAGTTTGTCGTTGCCGGCGGTAGCTTTGTTTTATGCTGGCGCGACCATCCACTCCGCGCTTCGCTATTGGTGCGGCAGAGGCGGCGAATGGAAGGGGCGCGCTCAGGATGCGCGGTTTCCGCGATCGTTTAGCAATTGAGCCGATGAACGGTGGCGCGGGTTACCAGCGATTCTTGCTGCCGCCGAAATCCCGTTGGCGGCCACCGCCGCCGCCCTCACCACCACCTTGGGAGCGTTCGCGCCGCTCCGGCGGGCGAGCCTCGTTTACTACCAGAGCGCGTCCCATGAGCGCCCTCCCATTACACGCTTGCACCGCCTGCGTTGCCGAGGCGTCATCATTGATTTCGACGAACCCAAACCCTCTGGCCTCACCGCTGAAACGATCGCGAAGAATATTCACGCTGTCCACGTGAACCCCGGCTTCTTCAAAAAACGCCTGCAAATCGGCCTCCGTGGCCTTGTAGGGCAAATTCCCTACGAAAAGCTTCATCACTATCTCTCTCCTAACTGTTGTTCGGAAATACAGGGTATCTGGGTTGGCACTCGACGAGAAGTCATTCCAAGGGGAAAACCGAGAACTCCAAACTGACTCTTCTATCGTTGCACAAACCCGGCATCAATAGAAGATGGGAATCGCCGTCGCTGGCTCGCACGAAATCCGCCGGTTATTCCACGCTCAACGAGGCGTAATGAGACCGCCCAGCTTATCCTGCTCGCTTGCGGTATGGCGCGGAAAACGGGTTGCGTAAGCCTCCAGATATTTCAGGCCGGAACCGGTATTGTAAATGACGATTTGCTCGTGAGCGTCGAGAAAACCGCTTTCAAGCAGACGCTTTGCAGCAGCCACGCAAGCTCCGCCTTCGGGAGCGGCGAAGATTCCCTGGCGCTCAGCCAGCAAGAGCCCGGCATCCAGGATCTCCTCATCCGGAATGGAGATCGCTGTGCCGCCACTCTCCCGAATCGCTCTCAGAACCAGGAAATCCCCCAGTGCTTTGGGCACGCGAAGCCCGCTCGCCACCGTATGCGCCCCCTCCCAAAACTTGCTGGATTCGGTATTTTCATCGAACGCGCGGGTAATCGGCTGGCAGCCCTCCGCCTGCACGGCGATCATTTTGGGGCGCTTGGGACTAATCCAGCCCAGTTGCTCCAACTCCGCGAATGCCTTCCACATTCCGATCAGACCGACGCCGCCGCCGCAAGGATAGAGAATAGCGTCGGGAAGCTGCCATCCCAACTGCTCCGCGACTTCATACCCCATGGTCTTTTTTCCTTCGAGGCGATAAGGCTCTTTCAACGTGCTGACGTCGAACCAGCCTTCGCGCTCCTTCCGTTCGACGACCATCTTTCCGCAATCGCCGATCAGCCCGTCGACCAGAACCACGTTCGCGCCAAACGATTTGCATTCAATGAAATTGGCCTGCGGAACATCGTCCGGCATAAAAATATGGGCTTCCAGACCCGCTGCGGCCGCATACGCCGCCAGCGCACTTGCCGCATTGCCCGCCGATGGAATCGCAAGTTTATGGAGCCCGAGCTTCTTCGCCATGCTGACCGCGCAACAAAGGCCTCGCGCTTTGAAGGATCCTGTTGGATTTCTCCCTTCGTCTTTGATCCAGAGATTTTGCGAGCCAATTTCGCTCTCGAGAGCCCTGGCGCGGATCAAAGGCGTCCATCCTTCCTGTAGGGTCACCGCCTCCTCGATGCCGAGCGGCAGGACGGGAGCATAGCGCCACATGCTGGCGGGGGCTCGTTCGAGATCTTCCTTACGCCAGCTCGCGCGAATCGCCCCGAGATCGTAAACTGCCGACAACGGGCCGCCGCATTCGCAGAGATTCACCGGTTGGTCCGCTACAAATGATTTTCCGCATCGGCTGCACGTCAAACTCAAGACTTTTCCCATGCTTTGTCATCGTACGCTACCCTTCCGGCCTCGCTGCCCGCGTCCAGGGAGGGGCGGCGAGCCCAAAATTGACGTATGAATTTTTTTTATAGTAAATGGACCCAGTCTGTGTAAAAATACGGTTTAAAGACCATTAAGCCGTTGGAGGAGCGCTGGTGCAGTATCCGCTAAGCCGGGACGAGCATCTCGCCATGGCGAGATACCTGTCGAGTATACGGAAACAATTGCAGGACGTTTCCGATCTGTTTACCGCCCGTTACGGAAAGAACAGCAATATCGCTGAAATTGCTGTAAAGACACTCGTTTCGTCGACTCTTCTCGAGCACGAGCTCAGTCTTTTGGAGAACGAGGCGGAATCGGGAGTTGAACCGAATTTTCAAGGGTTTACCGCCGTTGTGCGCTAAGGCCGTGCTTTGACGATTTCTCCTCGATACGCCGCTCTTGCCGTCTGGCTTGTCGCTCTTTCGCCGTGCTTCGGCAAGGAAGCCGTCTACCTTCAGACCGGATTCCGGCTGGAAGTGGACTCCCATAAACAGGAAAACCAACGGCTCATTCTGCGCATGGGCGACGGAACTTTAGAGCTTCCCGTCGCAGCCGTCAGCCGCATTGAAATCCTGCCGGATGCTCCGGTTATGCCTCCGGCCGAACCTGCGCTTTCCATTGCGGAAAAGCCGGAGGAATTGGTGACGAAGGCGGCGGACGAGGAACAGCTTCCTCCCGAGTTTGTGCGGAGCGTCGCCAAGGTGGAGTCGGGATTTCGTCAAGATGCGGTCTCCGCTAAGGGCGCTCTCGGACTGATGCAGCTTATGCCATCAACGGCGGCAATACTGGGGATGGATGCGAAGCTCGCCCCGGAAAACGCGCAGGCGGGCGCGCTATATCTGCGCGATTTGCTGATCCGCTACCGGGGAGATTCCGCTCTTGCGTTAGCGGCCTACAACGCGGGACCCGGGGCTGTTTCCAAATTTGGCGGCGTCCCGCCCTATGCTGAAACCAGACGCTATGTCCAGCGGGTGTTGCGAGAGTATGAACGGCAGAAGGCGCTGGCGAAAGCCGGACTTGCCGCTCCCATGGCCGCTAGTAAGCCCACCTCCACAAATTGACCCCGGCGGTATAGCCGGCGCCCACTGCGGCAAAGAGCACCAAATCGCCTTTCTTTAGCCTCCCTTGCTGGATCGCATCGCGCGTCGCCAGTGGAATGGTCGCCGCCGTGGTGTTTCCGTATTTGTCCAGATTGATAATCACGTTTTCATCCGGCAAGCCTAATCGCTCGGCCGTCGCCGTGATGATCCGCTTATTCGCCTGGTGAGGAATCAGAAGACGCACGTCGGACGGCCTTAGCCCCTCTCTTTTGAGAAGCGTCTCGCAGAGTTCATACATCTTCCGTACCGCGAATTTGAAAACCTGTCCACCCTCCTGCTTTACATAATGAAGTCTTCGGGCAACCGTTTCTTCGCTCGCCGGAAGGCGGCTGCCTCCGGCCGGCATATTGAGAAACGAGGCTCCCGAGCCGTCAATTTCATTCAAATGGCCGATAAAACCTTCGCCGGGCTCGGAGGTGGGTTCAATTAGGAACGCTCCGGCTCCATCGCCGAACAAGATACAGGTAGCGCGGTCTGTATAGTCGATAATCCGAGACATGGTATCTGCGCCGATGACCAGCACTTTTTGATGGGTACCGGCCGAGACCAGGTGGGCGCCTACGGTCATGCCGTAGACGAAGCCCGAGCAGGCCGCAACCAGGTCGAATCCCCATGCGTGGGTTGCGCCGAGCCGATGTTGCACAAGGCAGGCGGTTGAAGGAAACAGTGTGTCCGGCGTTACCGTGCAAACGATAATGGCGTCCAGCTCCTCTGCCGAGATGCCTCTTTGGGCGAGGAGTTCCCCGGCGGCGGCCACTGCCATATCCGATGTCGCCACGTCTTTGCCCGCTATATGGCGCTCGCGGATTCCCGTTCGTTCAAAAATCCATTTATCGTTGGTCTCGACCATCCGGGACAGGTCGTCGTTGGTCAATATGCCGGGCGGCACGAAGCAACCTAGGGCGCTAATTTTTGCTCTTGGCAAGAATACCTCTTCGGGTTTTATACTTTCCGGAACTGCGGAGCGTTCGGCGAAACCAGCTCGAATCACCATGGTACATTTGGGGAAAATGCAAGTCGAGACCGCTCTGTTTTTTGAAACGGTGGAGCAGATCTACGAGCGCGTTTTCCGGGTGATGCGACCGCGCACTCCCGTTCCGCAAATCACCGTTCTTTATCGAAAGTATGCGAATGCCAATAGCCGGATCAGGCTGGAAAGCGGCCGCCTGCGAGTAGATATTAGCGATCTGCTGGAGGGTGCTCCCGCTCCCATTCAGGAGTCATTGGCCTTTATTCTTATATCGAAGCTGTTCGGAAAGGCCCCGGATCGAAGCATTTCAGCCCGTTACCGGCGATACCTGAACCGCGCGGACGTGCGCCGCACTCTTCACCTGGTAAAGCAGGAGCGCGGGCGAAAGGCATTTCGTCATTCCAAGGGGAGCGTTTACGATCTGTGCGAAATCTTCGATGAACTTAATCTGAAGTATTTCTATGGTTTGATGGCCCAACCACAACTGGGCTGGAGCCTCAGGCAATCGCGCACAACGCTCGGTCATTATGACCCCTCCCACAATGCGATCGTGTTGACGAGCGTGATGGATTCCGAGAATACACCGGAATTACTGGTCAAGTTCGTCATGTTTCACGAGATGTTGCACCTGAAATATCCCACTCAGCACCGGGGCACCCGCAGATGCGTGCACACTAGGGAATTCAAGCAAGCTGAGAAGGAGTTCGATGGCTTTGAAGCCGCCAGGCAAAAGCTCAAGCAATTTGCGGAACACGCCGCACTGCATTAGGAAGAAGGAAAAACTGGAGGGCGCCTTCGATCAGGCGATCTGAGCGGAGGAGATTGCGGTTAGATGAGCGTTCATTTCTTCGAGTCGCAGAATTAGACCGCGAACCGCCAATGTGCGGGAACCCATACAACATAAGAGGTAACTCGCTTCGGTTTGAAGCACCGCAACCGTAAAACGCAGCTTCACGCGCACTAACCGGGTAAGCAGATCCGACCGATCCTGGTCCGAATGGGCCATGAGAACACAAGCGGCGGTGTGAAGGCGGTTGAAATCGAGAATCAACCTACTGAGATACTGCCGGAAAATGTAAAGCCGTTCGCGGCGGAACTTTCGATAAAGTGAAAGGTCGAAGCCCGGCTGGCGGGAAAGAAAGGCGAAATCTTCGCTCGAGAGAAGCCCGCGCATGGGGTAATACGAGGTTGTCGAAAAATTCTCCAGCCACTCCGGGGTAATTTCTTCCACTCCGCATCTTTTATAAAGCTTGAACAAGGAAGGCGCGAAGAACCATAGCGCTATGCCAAGCACGAAAACCGGCGTCAATATGAGAGCGGAGTTCAAGGGATGCCGTTGACTATATAACTTTACAAGAATGCCAGATGCATTACAAGAGCTAAAATTGCCTTTTCGCCGGAAGAACCTTGTTTTTTCATTATGACCTTACAAAAGCGAACAGCCAAACCCGAAAAGCCTACCCGGAAGCTCATCGCCGAGCCCTCAATAAAGCGGTATTCATCGCCTCCAATTGGCCGATCAGCCTTTCTTGCTCGTCAGTGCGCCAGCTATGGCCGACTCTGACCGGGCGGGACTCTCCCCCGGCGGTAATAAAGATAGACCAGTAGGCGCAGCACGCGCAAACAACGAACATGAGCACGTCACTGATTCCCCGCGAAATATGATGAGAGCCAAAAGTTAGGATCAGGAAGAGAGCTGTGTTTGCGGCGAAATAGACCACGAATCCCACGCTGAAAATCGCCAGGTTCCTGGGCATTTGAACCGGAAACCACAGCATGAAAGCGAGAATCGAAACCAGCACCAGGAGGGCGACCATGGAAATCACGCGCTCCAGTACAAAAACGACGCCTAACGCCTGGTCAATTCGGTCCGGGAATCGCGCTAACCCCGCACTGTATTCGGGCCTGGCGGTGAGGAGCGCCACCAGGATAGAGCAAACGAAAACTGTGTTCAAAAGCTTCCGCGAGAACCGCAGAATGCCGGGGAGGTGAGCCAGGATGGCCTTGAGTATGCCGTAGACCATCCAAAGGGACAGTACCCATCCGATCGGCCGTAAACTCATCCAAGTGATCCGATAATCCAGCCGTGGATCATGGAGCACCGTTTCCAGAAAGGCAGTAAAAGACGCCGCAAGCTGGAACAGAAGGAATGCGCAAAAAACACGATAAACGCTGTGAAGCCGGAGGGTTAGCAACCGTGCAATCAATAAAATAGTAAGAGCGTCACTGCTGCCTTGTGCAATGTGGCTCCAATTCATCTAATTGCTCTTTCGGCTGTTTTGCATAGTAGTGCAAAATAGCGGAGAGAGCAACTAAATACGGCAGCTACTACTGAATTAGCGGCTACGGATTAACTAAATAGTTGTCGGTGGGTAGGGCGAGCCCGGAACCGGCAACGGAGGAGCGAGGTTCAAAGCGACCGGCGGATAGGGTGAGCCCGGAACCGGCAACGGAGGAGCGAAGTTCAAGGTGACCGGCGGATAGGGCGAGCCCGGAACCGGGAGTGGCGGAGCGGAGGTTTTGCCGAACGTCGTGCCTGCCAAGCCGACAACGAGAAAAGAGAATAATAGTAGTGTTTTCATGGTCTTTATTGAGAATTCCTTTGTCTTCTTCGGATACTGACGACCGTACAATAGCTTACTGCGAAGGTACTAACGAGGAGGATTAGGGACGTTTTCCGGTATCAGAACGTTGTTAGTTCTAGGGGTACTATCAGAACTTGTACATCTTATCTAGCTGTGTATGATTGAATTACCTGTTAAATGCTAAGATCCAACCTAAGCAGCGGCCATCAGGAGGCATCGGATGACACCTGGATAAGGGAATTGTCGAATATCCGGACTGCCTATGGCCGGCTTGTCTACCTTGCGGGATTACGTAATCCCGACACAGGCAGATACGAGCATTACGGGTTGACCGGCCTATCTTACGCGGCCGGAAACCGGGCCTTGAAGAAAGTTCACGAGGATATCTTCAAGGAGTGGGTCAGTTACCCCCTCGAACAGAAGAAGGAAGACGTAGAAGGGTATATTGACGGAATGGATTTGGTAGATCGCCCCGAACTGATAGACGCTTGGCTTAGGCTGACGCCTTACAAAAATCTCGTTCCGGGGTCTATTCAGGGTCCTGAGCGCCAGAAACATATTTCGGATTTTGAAGCTATCTTGGGGCTGCTGAAGAACGTGTATGGCGTCGCTTCCCCAGATCCAGGCGCATAGCCACGGCCACTACCTGGCCGATTATGTCGGCATCTCCTGGGTATTTGAAAATCTCCGGGTCCACATAAGACGCCGGATGCGGCCGCACAATTAAAAAACCTGCCTTGTCACTGCACCACCCGCAGCAAAAGCCCTTTCGGTGCTCCAGGAAGTAAATTGGCCTTTCGTATTCGTTAGCCCATCCTTCGCTTGCGATTTTACGTCTGGATTCGTCGATCTGAACGAATGAACCCGGAGCGATAATCGGGTACATCGACCAGTCGTCCGCTCCGATGAACCCATAACGCTGCCGTTTGAAATCAAGAGAATTGAGCAGCGAGAGAGGCAACTTTCCCCACCGCTCTATTTGCCGGGTCAGATAAGCAGTGCGCCGGAAATCGAAGCCGCTTCCCATGCCGGCCGGAAACTTCACTTCGGCATGGGGAGGGCACTCAAAATCGATTGGGTGGGTTTGGGAGAGGGCGAGCGTTGCCGCTTCCGCGGGCAATTCCTGCAAATCGATTCCGTACCATCCCAATACCGTATTGAAATCCAGGCCGTAGATCGCACATAGCGAATAGAGGCGGTAAACCGAAGGCAAAGTGCCTTTGTTCTCAATGTCGGCAAGACGACTCAGGCCTATGATGAACTCGTGATTTCCCCGTTGATTGCCAATCCGTTGACTCCACTCCTCCACATCGCGGTATCGTAGACGCAAGCGTTCCCGGACCTGCCTTAATTTTTGTCCGGGGTCGTACGGGCTGGCTCCCGCTACACTGGAATGCCTCTGCGACTTTTGGATTGCCATGGAAACCGTCAAAATCCCCCTCCATAAATTATCACAGCTCGGCGTGATTGTTCTGTTTCCGGAACAGTTTTCCCCGATTCATATTGCGGAACCACAATCGGAGCGCCATCTCCCATTGATCAGCGATCACCTTGCAAGTCCGTTCCCGGTTTATTTTGATTCTTTTGTAAAGATTCAATGGAAATCCCGCATACCAGCAGTAGTACCGGTAGTACCTGCGCGGTTGTGTCGCAATTAACTTAATTATTTTTAAATGCCTGCAAAATACAAATATTCGGCCGCTTTTCAGGGGGAAAAAGGCGCATTTAGCCACGCGGCCGCTCTCAAGTTGCTCGGTCCGCGCACCCTTCTGGTGCCGTGCGGGTCTTTCAGGGACGTCTTTAACTCATTACGGTCCGATGCGGCGACTCACGCTGTAATTCCGATCGAAAATACGTTGCATGGCAGTATTCATGAGAATTATGACTTTCTGCTGGAATACGATTTCCCTATTTTAGGCGAGACCAGCGTTCGCATCTCTCATCACCTGATCGCCATGCCGGGCGTTCCGTTTAGCCGAGTTCGCCGCGCTTACTCGCATCCCGTAGCGATTAATCAGTGCCGCAAGTTCTTTGAGAATCATAGAGATATCGATGCTGTTCCCTTCTATGACACGGCCGGAAGCGTGAAGATGCTCCGAGAAAAAAATCCGCCCGAAGCGGCGGCCATCGCTTCCCAAGTTGCCGCTGAAATTTATGGCGGGAAAATTATTCGACGAAATATTGAGGATTACCGGCAGAATTTTACGCGCTTTTTTCTATTATCAAAACAAATTCGCCCGGTTAAAACAGCCGCGGGAAACTGGAAGACTTCGCTCGTCTTTTCAACCGCCAACGTTCCAGGAGCGCTGTTCAGAGCCATGGCCTGCTTCGCGCTGCGGGATCTCAATCTGACCAAGATCGAATCCCGGCCATTGCGCGGACGGCCTTGGGAGTATTTGTTTTACGTGGATCTGCTCGGCAACCGCGAAGACCAGGCAGTTCAGAGAGCCCTGGCTCATCTCGGCGAAATCGCTCCCCTTGTCAAAATTCTCGGAAGCTATCGTCCTACCCTGTAGAATGCCGGAAAATCCAAATTTCGGAGCCGGTCAGATGCAATTGCCGCTCGCGGCAGAGCGCCTGATCTTTCAAGTGAGTGATTTGAACGCTAGGCTGCATGAGTTATTTGACGCGGAATTCCGGAATATTTGGGTGGCTGGCGAGATCTCGGGATGCCGTCTTGCCGCGAGCGGCCATTATTACTTCTGTCTAAAAGACGATCGGAGCCAGATAAAATGCGCCCTCTTTAAGAGTGCCGCGCGTTTCGCCAGGTTCAAACCTCAGGACGGGCTGGCTGTCATAGCTCGGGGAGACCTTGAGATATATGAAGCTCGAGGCGAATACCAGCTCATTGTGGAGCTTCTCGAGCCGCGGGGAATG
>Ga0208220_1000163_pt1 | contig 26520 bp, 21 predicted proteins | sample NGESurdeep092012_9_FD_184484 | JGI IMG/M metagenome (GOLD analysis project Ga0208220, IMG submission 184484) | Arctic peat soil microbial communities from Barrow, Alaska - NGEE Surface sample F53-1 deep-092012 (SPAdes) | ecosystem: Environmental > Terrestrial > Soil > Wetlands > Peat ...
GGGGGTGGCCTCGTCCTACCCGAGATATCCAGAGATATCCCTGAATATTTAGTGATACCTAGTGGTGGAGTCTCTGTATGACTGAGATTGCGTACGAGAGGACATAGGCGGCCGCGTGCTGGCCGGTGCTGGCCGGGCGTTCTCGTCGGGTCTGGACGTGGCCGAGGCTGATCGGCTGATCAGCGTGGTGCCGACCGGCCGGCCGGCGGTGGACTCGCGCTCGCCCTGGCGGCGGACCTCCGGATCGCGACACCAGCGGCACGACTCAGTGCGGCGTTCATTCGCGCCGGTTTCACCGGTGCGGACATGGGGTTGTCATGGTTCTTGCCACGGGTCGCGGGTCTCGGGCATGCGTCGGATCTGATGACAGGTCGTCCCCGAGCACGAGTTGCTCGACACGGCGTACGCGCTCGCCGATGCCCTCATCGCGAACAATGCCGACCTGGAGAACCGGAACCAGACTCTGATCACTGCCACCGGCGCAGCGCGGGAAGCGGTGACGTCCTTCCAGCAAAAGCGATCGCGGTAGGCGGGGGTCCCCCGGGAACTCGGGCTTGACCATGCCCTTGGGGGAAGGGGAATGATCGGCGACGTGACCCCGGACGCCGCCCGACGGCTGCTCACCATCGGCGAATTCGCTCAGCAGACGCGGCTGACAGCGAAAGCGCTACGGATCTATGACGAGATCGGTCTGCTCCGGCCTGCTGACGTCGATCCATCCCACGGACATCGCCGTTACGGGATCGGCCAGATCCGCCCTGCCCGGCTCATCGGGATGCTGCGCGGCACGGACATGAGCCTGGCCGAGATCGGACTGCTGCTCGCCGATCTCGACACGGACCGCGATCTAGCCGCCGCGCGCCTCGACCGGCACCTGATCGAACTGGAAGCTCGTCACACGAGCCGCAGGTTCCTGATCCGCCACATCCACGCGATCCTCAGAGAGGAAGACCCTCCGATGTTCCCGATCCACACCCGTCACGTAGCGGCCCAGCGAGTGATGTCAATGCAGCGCCGGTTGCGGGCGCCGGAGACCGCCACCTTCGTCGCGGAGGCCAAGGCAGCGTTCGCCGGCCACCTGGACGGTGCGCTGCCGCCCGGGCCGTTCACCCTGATCTTCCACGGCATCATCGACTACGAGAGCGATGGACCCCTGGAAGCAATTCTCGCTTGCCCCGATAATGTGCAGGCCACCGATCTCATCGGCATTCGCACCGAGCCAGCGCTCGACGAAGCCTTCACCACGATCACCAAGGCCCAGTGGGACTATCCGGCGATCCTCGCCGCCTACGACGCGGTCGCCTGCTCGCCCGAGGCAGTTGCTCGTCCCGGAAGTCGGCTGTCGTGCCGGGAGGTGTACGTCGCTGAACCGGAGGCGATCAAAGACGACGAACTGATCTGCGACATTGCGTTCCCACTCGGGTAGAGCCGCAGGCCGGAGCATCGTTCTGCTAGCGAGCGGCGTCGTAGGCCTCGGTCAGCGGCCCGGTCCTGGCCGCGTGCTTGATCAGGCCGCCGAGTGACAGTCCGGCTGCCTGCCGGGGCAGCCCGAGCCTGCTCGTCTGTCAGCCCAAGAACAGAAGCGCGGAGCGCACCGACTACCCACGTTTCGGCGCGGAATGCCGGCTATTCGCGCAGAGTCCTGGGCAGCCCGAAGTGGGGAAAAAGGCCGTTGTCGGCGAAGCGGGTGATGGCGGAGATCTTGTCGCCTTCGAGCGTGAGCACGATCAGCCCGTGGGCGTGCCTGATCGGCGCCCGGGCGTCCTCGAGGTAGTAACCGAAGGCGGGCTGGTTGTTCGCACGGGTGGGCACGAGCCGGGCCGCATCCACTCCCCACCAGCTGCGGTCCAGGAAGAACCGGGCGATCGCGGCGTGGCCCTGGTACTCCAGTGGCTCGGGCGGCATAGTCAGCCACGCGTCATCGGTCAGCAGAGCGATAACGCGCTCGATGTCGGCGCTCTCGAACGCGTCCGCGAAGCGCCCGACGAGGTCGCGCTCATGCGGCGAGCGTGGCAGCGGCGCAAGCTCGCGGTCGGGAGCGGGAAGCCGGGCGTCGAGCGACGCGCGCGCCCGCAGCAGGGCGCTGTTCACGGAGACCGCGGTGCTGTCGAGCATGTCGGCCACCTCCGCTGCGCGGAAGCCGAGCACGTCGCGCAGCACGAGCACCGCGCGCTGGCGCGGCGGCAGGTGCTGGAGCCCGGCCGCGAACGCGAGGGCCAGCGCCTCCCTGGTCTCGTAGCGCGTTTCCGGCCCGGGCGAGGGGTCAGGCAGATCTTCGAGCAGTGCGTACGGGTAGGGCTCAAGCCAGGTTGGCTCGGCCCGGCGGGTGGGCTCGGACGCCTTGAACGCGACGGGTGAGTGCGCCAGCTGAAGCGGGCGGCGCCCGCTATCGCGCAAGGCGTTCAGGCAGCGATTGGTCGCGATGCGATACAGCCAGGCGCGCACGGATGCTCGCTCCTCGAACCGGTCGAGCCCGCGCCAGGCCGCGAGCAGGGTCTCCTGGAGCATGTCTTCCGCATCCTGCACCGAGCCGAGGATCCGGTAGCAGTGCAGTTGTAGCTCGCGCCGGTAGGGGTCGGTGAGCTCGCCGAATGCCTGTCCGTCTCCCGCACGGGCGCGGGCGAGGGTTGTCCTGGTCACCACGTCATCCTCGCGTCCCCGCTTCCTGTCGCATTGCAGGTAAAGACACCATCCGGGCCGGAAAGTCATCGGTCAGTTCCTGCCGATGGTCGTGTCTCAACTAGCAATCACCCGAGCACGGAGAACGGAGCAGACGTGAGTAGCAGGAGCAGGCAGATCGCTCGGGGCTCGGCGCAGGGATGGGCCCTGGCGCTGGCCTCGGTGGCGTCATTCATGGTCGTGCTCGACCTGCTGGTCGTCGCGACCGCGCTGAGCACGATCCGGCGTGACCTCGGCGCGTCAGTCGAGCAGCTGGAGTGGACAGTAAACGCTTACACCCTGAGCTTCGCGGTGCTGCTGATGACCGCCGCTGCCCTAGGTGACCGCTTCGGCCGACGGCGGCTGTTTGCCGCAGGCCTGGGACTGTTCGCCGCGGCATCAGCGGCGTGCGCGCTGGCTCCCGGAGTCGGCTGGCTGATCGCAGCGCGTGCCGTGCAGGGCGCTGGTGCCGCACTGGTGATGCCGCTCGCGCTGGCACTGCTGAACGCGGCCTTCCCGCCGCAGCGGCGGGGCTGGGCGATGGGCATCTTCGGCGGCGTGGCCGGGCTGGCGGCCCTGGTCGGCCCGGTGCTAGGCGGCGCCATCACCCAGGGAATCGCCTGGCCATGGATCTTCTGGCTCAACGTCCCGGTCGGCCTGCTCGCCATCCCGCTGGTTCTCACTCGTATCCAGGAGAGTTACGGTCCGCGCGGGACCCTGGACGTCCTCGGACTTGCCCTCGGCAGCGGAGCCGCGCTGGGGCTCGTCTGGGGACTGGTGCGCGGCAACTCAGCCGGCTGGGGGAGTCCCGAGGTCGTCGCGTCGCTGGGGGCAGGAGCATTGCTGGCCGCGGCGTTCGTTGCGTGGGAGCTGCGCGTCCGTGCGCCGATGCTGCCGATGCGACTGTTCCGCTCGCGAGCTTTTTCGGCCGGGAGTGCCGCGGTCTTCTTCCTCAACGCGTCGCTGACCGGGGCGGTGTTCTTCATGGCGCAGTTTCAGCAGATCACGCTCGGCCAGGGTCCGCTGGACGCCGGGCTGCGGCTGCTCCCCTGGGGTATCACGCCGTTCCTGATCGCCCCCAGGGCTGGGGCGCTCGCCGACCGGCTCGGCGAGCGGCCGTTGATCGTCGGCGGCCTGCTCCTGCAGACGGCAGGGATGGCCTGGATCGCGGTTATCGCCGGGCCTGGCCTCGCCTACCCGACCATGATCGCGCCAATGGTCGTCTCCGGCTCCGGCTTCGCGATGGCCATCCCCGCGGTCACCAAGTCCGTCGTCAGCTCGGTCGCACCTAGCGATATCGGCAAGGCATCGGGCGCCTTCAGCACGATGCGCCAGCTCGGCGCCGCATTCGGGATCGCGGTCCTCGTCGCGGTTTTCGCCGCAGCCGGCAGCTATGCCTCCGCCCGGGCGTTCAGCGCCGGGTTCGCGCCAGCGATCGGCGTCGCCGCCGGCCTGTCCCTGGCCGGGGCAATCGCAGGATTGGCCCTGCCCAGGCGACGCGCAGCCAGCCCGCACGACAGAAACGAGGGGGCTGCTGGAGCCGATCGAGGCTCGGGTCTATCTAGACCAGCAAGGGCAGGTCGATGAGCATGAGACAGCAGCCGGAGAACATCTCGGCAGGGAGCGGGTCACGGACCTGTTCGCGGCCGATGACGGGGACATGCCAAGCTCCTCTCGCCGTTGCCACCTGGCGCGTGCCACGCCTGCTCTCTCGATGACGTAAATCACCGTCGATCCTGGCGTAGACACAAGTCGAGCGAAGTCAGTATTGTTCCGGCATTCCTACTGGAGGCGGAGATATGACGCGAAACACGTTAAGCGGTGGTGCAGGGTTCCGGGACCCGGCTGAAGCTGGGGACGGCGGCCCGGACGAGGGCAAGCCAGCCGTCGGGCGGCGCGCGTTGCTGACCAGGGGTGGCGTGGTCATTGCCGGGGCAGTGGGCGCCGGGGTTGCGGTAACGGCCGCGGCAGGCCCCGCTAGCGCGGCAGCCGGTGACCCGGTCCTGCAAGACACGGTGAATAACGCGGGTGCGTCGGCGACGCCCACCGAGCTCGACGCCAGCAATAACACCTCGCCCGCGTTCATCCTGGCCAACGCTGGCGTTGACACCTCGACGACCCCCAACGGCGCCGGCCCCGCGCTGCGGCTGACGCCCTCGGGGCAGAGCGTCCCGACCGCCTCGACGGTGGGCGGCGATCTGACCGCGACCTCAGATGGCAGCCTGTACTTCACGCACCAGTTCCCGACCACGCCGACGCCGACCATTGTCTCGGCCCCGGTGCATACCGAGGCCACGGCGAACGTCTACGCGCCGCTGGCAGCGCCGGTCCGGGTCGTGGACACCCGCTCGTCGTCGGGCCGCGTGAACATCGTCAACGCGTCGGGCAACCTCGACAGCACGGGCCGGCTGAAGGCCGGAAAGACCATTTACGTCAACCTCGACAGCCAGGTCTACTTCGCAGAGGCGGTCTTCGCGAACCTCACGGTGACGGGGGCGGCCGGCAGCGGCTACCTGACCCTGTGGTCGGGCGCAGTCGCCCGGCCGACGGCATCGTCGATCGACTTCGCCGCGACCGGGTCGCTAGCCAACTTCGTGTCCTCGGGGGTCGCCGAGTATTCAGCGACCATATTGAACGTGATCGCGATATACGCGTCCCAGACCACGCAAGTGATCCTGGACGTGGCCGCCTTCTCGCTGCCCGGCTTTGAGTACGCCAAGTTCACGGTCGCGGGCTCCAGCGCCCGAGCCTCCCGTATGCTCCGCGCCCAGGAGCGAATGCGCGGCGCCAAGCGCGCCTGAGCGGCTCAAGGGGCCAGCGGTTACCAGCCGACGCCGGGCGGTAACCGCTGGTTCCGAGCGGCGCGTCCGGGTCGGCGGTGTCGAACAGTTCGCGGCCGCGGCCTGCCGCTCTGTGAGGCGTGGGACGGCAACTCCACGGTGACCACCGTAGGGCCGCCGGGCGGGCCGGCGATCTCCATCTGGCCGTCCACGGTCCTGACCCGCTCGGCGAGCCCGGCCAGGCCGTCGCGCCGGCCGTGCCGCCGAGCTTCTCCCTGGCCAGGCCCAGCTTCATGGCGACGGTGCCGCGATCAGCGCCGCGATAAGCATTGGCCCGCCGGGCGGTCGATGGGATAGGTGTAACAGCATGACTGAGCGCTATCCGCTACGGCCCATCACCCCCGATGAGTTCGAGGCCTTCGGCGAGGTACCCCTCCAGGCGTTCAATGACAGCTCGTGGTCGGCTGAGGCGCTCGAGCAGGAGCGCCTGATCTTCGAGTTCGACCGCAGCCTCGCCGCGTTTGACGGCGATGCGATAGTCGGGACGGCGTGCGCATATTCCTTCCGGCTCACTGTTCCGGGCGGGGTCGCGGACGCGGGCGGAGTCAGCTTCGTCAGCGTGCTGCCCAGCCACCGGCGGCGCGGCATCCTCTCGGCGATGATGCGCCACCAGCTCGCCGGCATAGCCGGCCGGGGCGAGGCCATCGCGGCGTTGTTTTCGTCCGAATCGGGCATCTACGGACGGTACGGCTACGGCTGCGCGTCCGGGCAGCTGCGCCTGACGATCCGCCGCGGCGAGGGCGCGCTGAGCCCGGCCGCGGCCGGGCGAGCGGACCCGAACCACCGCTCACTGCGGCTGCGCACCGCGCGGCCCGCCGAACTGCGCACCGAGCTGGCCAAGGTCTACGACTCGGCGGTCTCGCACCGGCCCGGCATGATGGCCAGGGACGAACGCTGGTGGCAGAGCATGCTCGCCGATCCGGAATCCACCCGGCGGGGCACGGGCCCGCTGAAGTGCCTGCTGGCCGACGGTGACTCAGGCCCTCGCGGCTATGCCCTGTACCGGACGACGCCCGACTGGGGCGAAGACGGCCTGCCCTCGGGCAGCCTGGCGGTCAGCGAGCTCATGGCCGCGGACGCGGCGGCCGCGGCGGCGCTGTGGACGGACTTGCTCACCAGGGATCTGATCGGCGAGGTGGTGGCCAGGCAGCGCCCGGTCGACGATCCGCTGCTGGACATGCTCGCCGACCGGCGCCGGGCGCGGGCCTACCTGACCGACGGGCTCTGGATCCGGCTCACCGACGTCCCCGCCGCGCTCGGCCAGCGACGCTATTCCGCCGCGGCTGACGTCGTGATCGAGGTGACCGACGAGCTTCTGCCCGCCAACACGGGGCGCTGGCGGCTGCAGTGCCCCGGACCCGCCGACGGCGGCCCGGCCAGCTGCGAGCGCACCGCGGCGGCGGCCGACCTCGAGCTGCCCGTCGCGGCTCTCGGGGCTGGCTATCTGGGTGGCACCAGGCTGGGCGCCCTCGCGGCCGCCGGGCTGATCACCGAGCGGAAGCGCGGCGCGCTGGCCGCGCTCTCGGCCGCCATGTACTCCGACCCGGCACCCTGGTGTCCGGTGACCTTCTGAGGCCAGCTGTTTCCTGGCCGACGGGCCACGGGCCACGGCTACTCGAAACGTATCTGGCCGGGGCCAGTGATACGTCCCAGCAGAGGCAGCGTCACGAGAATCACTACCAGGGAGACGGCCAGTCCCGTTCCCACGGTGGCGTAGTAGACGTTGCCGAGAACGGGTATCGGCGTGCCTTTCGGAGCCATCTTGCTGACCGTCAGCACCGATATGCCGTACGCCGTCGCCGCGGCCACCAGCGTGGCGGTAATCAGGGGAAGGACCGCCTCCAGCAGGACTACCTTGTACAGCGTGCGCGTCGGCGTCCCGCTCAGCCGCAGCAGCGTGAATGGCCGCTTGCGCTCCACCAGCCCGCCGCCGACGGCCACCGCCAGGCTGCAGCCGGCGACCAGCAGCGTCAGGGCGACCACGAAGTACGCCAGCCGCTGAACGGTGTTGCCCACGCCCGTTCTGGCCTCCACGGCTTCGCCGAATGTTCTCGGCGCGGATCCTGAGGCGGACAGTCCCGTATGGCTCACCAGGAACGTGCGGACTCTTTCCAGAGTCGCTGAGCTATTTACCTGGACCAGCACCGCCTGCAGGTACAGTTTCGTAAAGTTATCCGAGGCGGCAGGGTTGGATCGGCTGACAATAGGCTGCGTGGTAAAAGTCGGATTATCGCCGTACAGGCTGAAGCTATTCGCCTTTACCGCCTGGGCTCCGGGAGCGCACTGGCCGAGCACGGCCAGCTGTCTCATGCTCTGACAGCTGACGATCCCGTTGTAGTTACTGAAGTTGTTGGGATGGGCATCCTGTGGCGTGGAGTAAATCGGAAACACGGTAGCGCCTCGGAATGCCTGCAGCTGGCTGACGAGCTTGGCGCCGACCAGCGGGGGGAGTCCCTCCAGCCCTATCCTTTGTTCCTGGCTCACCTGCCCGCCGCCAGGGCCGCCAGGGCCGCCAGGACCGCCAGGACCGCCATCGCCCCCGCCGCCAGTGCAGTTGACATTGTTACCGCAGACCGGGGCGGCAGTAAACTGGTCCAGCAGGACGTTACTCAGCGATTTGGCGCTCGGGGTCGCCGTCGTCGAATTTATGGCGGGCAGGAGCCCGGCAATAATCGTGCCCAGGAAAACGGCCAGCACAAGCCCGGTGACGGACCGGAAGGCGGATTTCGGGTTATCTGCCAGCCGCCGCGTGGCCAGGAGCGTTGACGCGCCGGTCATAACTTTCGAGAAAAGGCGTGCCGCCTGCGCGGTGAGCCAGGGACCGCCGATCACCAGGCCAACCAGGATGACGATCAGGCCGGGGAAGGCAGGCAGGCCGATAGACTTCGGCGTAGTGAGCTGCAGGCCCACAATAAACAGGACTATGCCAGCCAGGAGCGGTATCACCCGCCACGCCCTGGGCGCAGGAGGAGTTACCCGGCGACTGACGCCTAGCGGCGAGATTCGCACCCGTCGCAGTGACAGAAGCGAGACGATCGCTGAGGCGGCAGGCACGGCGATGAGCACGCCCAGATAGCCCCGGGCGGTGGGGGTAATCTCGTTAGCAAAATACCGGGTGCTGGTAATTGCGGTGTCGGCCAGCGCGGGCCGCAGGAGAACGAATATCGCAATCCCCAGGACTGAGCCGAGCAGCGCGCCGACCAAGGCGTCCACCGAGGAAATGACGCTGATCTGACGTGACGTAGCCCCGACTAGCCTGAGGGCAGCATAGCGTTCCTCGCGCCGGGCGGCGGCCAGGCGCGTGGCCGTGCCGATGAGAATGAGGATCGGGAACAAGAAGGCTAGGGCGCCGACGAGGTAAGCGTCTCGGAAATAGCCCTTCCAGACTTGCGTCGCTGCGGAGGTGGCGATTTTAGTCACCTGAACAGTGCTGCGCAAGGCGGTCAGTTTCGCGGGCGTGGAGCCTACGAATATGGCCAGTTCGTCCGGGCTGGCTAGCGCCTTCTGGCCGATGGTGCCGACCTGATGACCCGGAAAGCGGTCACCGAGTTGATCGCGTGGCGTGCTGCGGATGATGGCGGCGAGCGCCGGCGAGGCATAATACTGCCCGCTGGCGGGCAGCCTGGAAATGCCCGGCGGGACCGGCGCCTGCGGTCCGAGGGCCGCTACGTCCAGCCGCTCTATCGTCTGTCCATTGAAGATGTCGTTGCTATAGTTCCAGAGTTCCGCATGGGCGGCGGATCCGGATGTCTGGCTAACCGGGGCACCCCGCGCACCCTGCGTGGACTCCCACGACGGCCTGTTGTTCGTGACCTGAAAGGCGTGAAAGTCCGCCAGCACGGCCAGCAGGATAGCGACGCCGACGGCCACGGCCGACGTGGTGATAATGAGCCGGATGAGCGCTTCTCTGCCGCCCCGCAATGACAGGCGAAAGCCTAGTCGGTACATTATCTGACGACCTCTGCTTCTGAAAGGACGGTGACCTTGCCGTCGCGTACGATGACCTCGCGATCGGCATAGGCCGCCACCCGGGCATCATGGGTCACCAGAACCACGGTCGTGCCTTCCTCGCGAGCGATGCTCACCAGCAGGTCCATGACCTTCTCGCCCGTCAGCGAGTCCAGCGAGCCAGTCGGCTCATCGGCGAACAGGACCTTGGGCTGGGCCACGAGCGCCCGGGCGAGGGCCACTCTCTGCGCCTGCCCGCCGGACAGTTCGCCGGTGCGCCTGGCTCCCAGCTCAGCCAGCCCGAGTTGCTGGAGCCACCCCGTCGCCCGCTGATAGGCGGCCTTGCGGCTCACCTTGTTCAGCAGCAGCGGGAGGGCGATGTTGTCCGCCGCGCTCAGTTCGGGCACCAGCTGGCCGAACTGGAAGACGAAGCCGAAAGCAGTGCGTCGTAGCTCCGTGCGCTTCGTCTCGCTGAGCGCGTCCAGGCGCCGGCCGTCGAACCACACCTCGCCACGATCGGGCGTGAAGATTCCGGCCAGGCAGTGCAGCAGGGTCGACTTGCCCGAGCCGCTCGGTCCCATGATGGCCAGGATCTCGCCGCTGGCCACCCCTAGGCTGGCGCCCACCAGCGCTGGCGTCTGGCCGAACGAGCGGTAGACGTCCCTGGCCTCGATCAGGAAGCTTCCGTGGCGCGGTGCCGCGGGCAGGTTCGCGGTCCTCATGAGGCACGCACCATTTCTGCCAGGGCGCTCAGCCTGGCCGTGGTCACGTCGATCCACCGAAGATCGGCTTCAAGATGAAACAGGCCATGATCGGCAAGAAGCAGGTCCACCATGCTGCCTTTCCGCTTGATCTCGGTCAGTTCCCGCATTCGCTGCAGGTGCGCCGCTCGCTGAACATCGAGGTACCGCTCGGCGGGGCGCCCTAGCATCAGCGCCAGCACGACCTTGGAGAACAGCACTGTCTGCAGGTGGGGCTCGGCCTCGGCCGGCTCGGCCAGCCACGACTCGACCTCTGCCATCCCCGCGCTGGTGATGGCGTAGCGCTTGCGGTCAGGCCCCGCGCCCGGCTCGGCCTCGCCGGGTACCACCTTGCCGTCGCGGGCCAGCCGGCCCAGCGTGGCGTAGACCTGGCCGAACGGGAGCGGCTTGCCCCGGCCGAAGTAGGCGTCGTAGTCGCGCTTGAGGTCATATCCGTGGCTGGGCTCCCGTTCGAGCAGGCCAAGGAGGGTAAGGGGAACGCTCACAGGGCGACAGTACTTCGGATGTATACGCTGAGTCAATAGTGGTTAGCGCTCGCGGGAATGTCCTCGAGGACACGGACGTGCGCCCCGCGGGCGGTTGCGTTCGGCGCGACTTGCGGCATACTTTGGGACCGCCGTTTCGGCACCGCCCAGCCACTCGCGGTTGTCCGTCACGTCGATGCTCGTCACCGCGCCCCCGGCCGTGCGCCGGAGCGGCTCCTCCTGACGGCAGTCGGCTGAACGCCCCAGTTCGCCCCTGCTCACCAGGAGAACTCATGCCGCCGACGGAGCATTAACGATGCCCGAGTCAGACTCGGTTCGTCTCCCCGCCGCTGACGCCCCGGGCGCCCTCGATCGCGGAGCTGACGGGGGCGGCCGTGCCGAGGAGCCGGTGGCCGCCGCGCTTGACCACCTGCGCGAGGCGGCCTCCAGCCACGACCGGCCCAACCCGCTGGCTCAGCTCCTGCCCGACGGGCAGGTCAGTGACCGCGACGCGGGCGCGACCTGACCCTGAGTGTCCGATCCGGTCGAATTGGGCCTTTCGCTCCGGGCCGGAAAGGGTCACCATATCGCTTGTGAGTATCGCGGCCGGCTCAGCTAGTGCGGATAGCCGCCTCGATCTGTTAGCCCCGTCCCAGGGAATAGGAGCAGGTCCATGCTCGCTGTCTACCGGCAGGTCTATGACCCGCTCGGCAACTCGCTCGGACTGTCCTCGATCGTGGGTGCACTGCCGTTAGTCGTGCTGTTCGTGCTGCTCGGCGTGGTGCGCATGCGCGCCTGGCTCGCGTCGATCATCGGGCTGGTGGTGGCCCTGATAGTCGCGATAACGGCCTACTCGATGTCCGTCGGCGACGCCGTGAACAGCGGGCTGCTGGGTGCCGCCTTCGGGTTTTTCCCCATCATGTGGATCGTCATCAACGCCATCTGGATCTACAACCTGACCGTCGAGACCGGCCATTTCGACGTGCTCCGCAGGTCATTCGCATCCATCAGCGACGATCAGCGGATCCAGGCGATCATCATCGCCTTCTGCTTCGGTGCCCTGATGGAGGCCCTCGCAGGTTTCGGGACGCCGGTGGCCATCAGCTCCGTCATGCTGATCGCCCTCGGCTTCCGGCCGCTCAAGGCCGCGACGGTCGCGCTGGTCGCCAACACCGCGCCAGTCGCGTTCGGGGCGCTCGCGGTGCCGATCACCACGCTCGCGGCTGTCACGAAGCTGCCCGTCAGCGACCTGGGGGCCATGGTCGGTCGGCAGACGCCGGTCCTGGCGGTCTTTGTCCCGCTGGTCCTGGTGTTCCTCGTGGACGGGCGCAGGGGCCTGCGCCAGGTATGGCCTCCGGCACTGGTGTGCGGCGTGACCTTCGCCGTCTTCCAGTACCTCGCGTCCAATTTCTGGTCCATCCCGCTCACCGACATCATCGCGTCGATCCTGTCGGCCCTGGCCGTCCTGGCCTTCACCCGGGTCTGGCACTCGAAGGAGGGCTACACCGAGGAGGCGCAGCCCGCGGGGGAGGCCCGGCCCATCGAGGTCACTCAGGCCAGCGCGCCCGCAGGCGCCACGATCCGCGATACGCCGGGCGACATCTTCAGGGCTTACGCGCCGTATCTGATCATCACCGTGGTCTTCGTGCTCGCCACCCGCATACCTGCCGTCACCGGCGTGGCGCCGACCAAACCCGGGGCCGCCGGAACCGGCCTGGAGTCGGTGACCCGCATCTACGACTGGCCGGGCCTGCACATCGTCAGCGCCACGGGTAAGGCAGTAGCCACCACCTTCAAGCTGAATATCCTTTCAGCGGCCGGCACCCTGCTGCTGTTTTCCGGTCTGATCACGATGATGGTGCTGAAAGTAGGGCCCGGCCGAGGGCTGCGCACCTACGGACGGACGCTCGCGCAACTGAAGTTCGCGATCCTCACCGTCATGACCGTCCTGGCCCTGGCCTTCGTCATGAACGAGTCCGGGCAGACCCAGACGCTAGGGCTGTGGATGGCGGGCGCGGGAGCCCTGTTCGCGCTGCTGTCCCCCATCCTGGGCTGGCTCGGCGTGGCGGTCACCGGCTCGGACACCTCGTCGAACTCGCTGTTCGGAGCCCTGCAGGTGACGGCCGCTACGCAGGCGCACCTGTCGCCGACGCTGCTCGCCGCGGCCAACTCCGCTGGCGGCGTGGTAGGGAAGATGATCTCGCCGCAGAACCTGGCGATCGCGGCCGGTGCCGTCGGGCTCGAGGGGCGCGAGGGCGACATCTTCCGCCGTGTTATCGGCTGGAGCGTCGCGTTCGTGATTTTCATCTGCCTGCTCGTCTACCTGCAGTCGACGTCTGTGCTGTCGTGGATGGTGGTGTGAGTCGCCGGGTCCCGGTCGGTGATAACCAGGGATGATGGCTGTCGTGCCGCAGAACCAAGCCCCGAACAAGCCGCCGGTCGGCGACTCGCCGGACCCGGACGACAAGCCGGTCCTGCCTCAGCGGAGCCCGGACGACTCCGACATCGGCTGGGGTGACCGGCCCGATTCGGATGACGACGAGCGACTCCGCCAAGAACGCCCGCCGCACTGGGACGACAGTTAGGAGGAGTCATGCCGCAGCCCGGATCGGGTGATCCGGCTGCACCCGGTTCTCACTGCGGAGAGCTCGCGACGATGATCCGGTCGAAGTCCGGGGTGAACGCCGCCGGGTCGGCGAACTCGATCGTGTTGGTCCCGGCGGCGAGCTGCAGCGGAATCGTCGTCGTGCCGACGGTGCTGAAGCTGCCCGTGGGGGAGAAAGACAGATCCTGCGGGGCTGCGCCGTTCACGCTGACGGTGGCCGGGCGGCCGGTGGCGGAGCCGTCGCAGTAGGCGATGGTGACGTCGTAGGTGCCGGCGCTGCCGACTGTGACGCCGGGGAAGGTCAGCGTGCCGCCCTCGCCGACGAAGCCGACCTTGGCCCCGCCCGAGCAGGTCGTGCAGCTTTGCACGACCGCGCCGCCGGCGAGCGTATTCGCCGCCGCCTCCGCCTCCTGCGAGGTCGCCGGGGGCGGCGCGGCATCGCTGGCGGTGGCGGTCAGGCCGCTGAACACCGCCTGGCCGGGAGAACCGGCGGCGTGCGACGTCACGAAGATGCCGGCGTCCTGCGTGGCCGCCTGGCCGGGCACCGTCACGGTGCCCACGGTCAGCCAGTCCGCGCCGTCATAGGAGTAATAGCCCGTATAACCCGAGCCGCTGCGCACCAGCTCGAGCCAGACCGGCAGGCTTTCGGGGACCGTCCCGTTGGCCGGGGTTACCGAGGTGATGTTGTCGCCGCCGTTGGCATCCCACTCCAGTTGGATACCGCCCGACGGGGACTCGAACAAGATCACTCCCTCGGGGGACGATCCGGATCCGGTCAGGTCGTTTCGGACGATGATCCCCGCCTTGGCGAAACCGGTCAGGTTCTGCTGGGAGACGACCTTGGTCTCGATCGTGGACGCGTTGCCCGCGGCGCCCTTGAGGTAGATGGTGCTGTAGGAATCGGCGTCGCTGAACAAGTCTGCGCCGGCTCCGGAGATGCCAAATTCCTGCCCGGACTGGGCGAATGCGGCGGGGGCGTCGGTGGCGGAGGAGTACGTCTGGTACGGCGCCTGGACCGGCGGGCTGACGGTGACCGGCAGGCTCTGCGACACCTGCCGGGGGAGCAGCCCGTACCAGCGATAACCGGCGGTGCCGGTCAGGGTGCCGGGTTCGAACAGCGTGGGCGGCGATGGCGCGGTCACCGCGAACGTGGCCCGGGCGGTCTGGCCGGCTGCCACCGATGCGAACGACGTGGGCGACGACGCGGTGACTGTCCATCCGGACGGCGCGGCCAGGGTCAGGCGGACGTGCTGCACGGACTGGACCCCGTTATCAGCGAAAATCTCAGTCACGGTGGCCGGCTGGCCGCCGATCAGCGCCACTGGACCCGTCAGCGAGATCGTCGTGGACGGCGGCAGGAGGCCGGGATGCCGGGCGGGGTTGATCCGCAGCAGGGCCACCCCGTGCGGGGCGACGTCCGCCGCGATCGTGGCCCCGGTCTCGGTGACGTGGTGCGTCCAGAGGTTGTTGAGCTGGTAGGCATCGCTGGCCGGCAGCCCGACCGCGGCGGCCGTGGTCGACACCACGGCAGGCTCGCTGCCGGTGTTGAAGAGCCCGACGACCACGTCGCCGCCCTTCTCGGTCTTGGCGAACACCTGATCGGTGGACGTGCTCGCGATCCGCGAGGCGTCGACTGCGTCCTGATCGACGGACAGGACCGCCCGGTTCGTCAGGTCCTTCAGGTCCGTCGCGTCGAGGCTGGTCAGGTCCGTGCCCAGGATCAGCGGCGACGAGGCCAGCGACCACAGGCTCATCTGGGTCTGCCGTTCGTCGGGGGTGAGCCCGTCGTTGCTGCCATTGCCGATCTCTAGCGAGTCGTAGTCGTTGAACGCGCCAGGGCCGCCGTCCGGCTGCCACTGCGCGACCTGGTCGAACCGGGATTCCACGTTCGCCCAGTCGGTCAGCGGATAGCTGCTCCCGCCGGTCTCGCAGCCGTAGCACTCGATGTCGCCGCCGGTGCGCCAGCCGTTGGAGTACTGGGCCCAGGTCGAGGCGTCGGCGATGGCCAGGCTATTGGAAAGCTCGAGGTGGATCGGCCGGCCGGTCTGCTGCAGGGCCGTGGACCACGCCCGCACGTCGGGGATGTCGCCCGTGCCGACCCCGTCAAGCTTGACGTAGTCCACGCCCCAGGAGGCAAACTGGTCGGCCCAGGAGTTGATGAAGGCCTGGGCGCCGGGCTTGCTGTAGTCGATGCCGGTCATGCCGCCGCAGTTGTAGTTGTGCTCGGTGGCGGTGGTGGCGATCTCGCCGGCGGTGTCCGAGGTGCCCTCGATCGAGGTGTTCTGGGCGACCGCCTGATCGGAGATGCCGGGCGTGACGTACAGGCCGAACTTCAGGCCGAGACTGTGCACGTAGTCGGCGACCACCTGGATGCCGTTCACCGACCCGTCCGGCGGGAACTTCGTGGCGTCGGTCACCCACCGGCCGTACTGGTCCACGCTGGGGCCTTGGCCGCCCGGGCACTGATACCAGAAGTCGTCCACGTTGACATAGTCGAATCCCGCCCGAGCTAAGCCGCTGCGCTTCATCGAGAGCGCCTGCGCCTCGATATCGGCCGCAGTCGGGTCGTGCCGGATAAAGCTCCAGCTGCTCCAGCCCAGGGCGGGCGTCTGCCCGACGCCGTTGGCTTCCGCGATCGCGGTTGGCGCGCTCGACACGATGGCGATCACGGCCAGCGGCATCGCCAGCGCGGCGGCCGCGAGCCCGCAGATCATCTTCCCCATGGTCTCCTCCTCGGCGGCGCGTCTGGGTAGCTCAACATGGTCACCCAAACTGGAACATAAGTCGACAGAATCGCCCTTATTAACTCTCGATGAGGTGCGGCCGTCAAGGGACTTCGGAGCCTGCGGCGCCGGCGTGGAACTGCTCAGGCGCGCGAATGGCGATCGTGTTGAGCAAAGTTCCAGTCCGGCAGGTCGCGAGGGGCGCCGAGCCGGGCGCTGATCTGCTCGGCGGTGCGGCGCACCGCGTCGGCCGTCACCGGAATGCTCGCCTCGTCGACCCGTGAGTCAGGCCCGGAGACGCTGATGCTCGCCACGACCGTCCCGGTCCGATCGAAGACCGGGCCGGCCACGCAGCACAGGTGGGGCTCGAGCTCCTCGCGGTCCACTGCGTAGCCGCGGCTTCGCACTTCGGCCAGGTGGCGCTGGAGCTCGCCGAGATCGGTGATCGTCTTGTCCGTCCTGGCCTCGAGCCGGGCGTCGGGATACATCGCGTCGACCGCATCGGCCCGGAGGCCGGCCAGCAGTGCCTTGCCCATGGAACTGCAGTGCGCTGGCGAGCGCTTGCCGACCCAGGAGTGCATCCGGACGGTCTGCCAGCCGTCGACGATCGCGATGGTGACCGCCTCGTTGCCCTCCAGCACGGCGAGGTGACCCGTCTCGCCGAGGCTTTGGACGAGGCTCTGCAGGTAGGGCAGCGCGGTCCGGCGCACCTGGCCGCCGGAAGCTACCAGCTCGCCCAGGGCGGCCAGCTTGCCCGACAGACGGTACCGCCCCGGTTCCCCGGCCAGTTCCAGGTATCCGGCCGCGGACAGCGTGGCCGCGAGCCGGGAGGTCGTGGACCTATGCAGGCCGAGGTGCTGTGCCATCTCCCCGATGCCGATCACGGGCCGGTCGCGCTCGTACATGTCCAAGATTTCCAGGCCATGCAGGAGAGAGCCGATCAACCCCTTCGCCCCGTTTGCCGCCATGCACGTCAGCGTACGATCCGCCCTGCATGGCGCCCGGCCCGGTAGCCCATCGTCATGCCCGCGGCGAGAGTGGCACCGGGGCCCGGATACCCGTCGGCCGTCCAGAACGCCGCGGCGTTGCCGACGGCGTACAGGCCCTCGATGGGGGTTCCGTCACGGCCGAGCACCATGGCGTCGGTGTCGGTGACCGGCCCGCCCTTGGTCCCGATCGTCCCGGCCAGGACCTCGATCGCGTAATACGGCGGCTGGTCGACGGGCCCGAGGCTCGGGTTGGGCTGCACGGCCGGATCACCGCAAAAGCGCTCGTAGGCGCTCTCCCCGCGGCCGAAGTCCCGGTCGGCGCCTTCGGCGCACGCGTCGTTCCACCGGCGGACGGTCCGCGCCAGGGCGTCGGGGTCGGTGCCGATCCGGGCCGCCAGGTCGGCCAGCGAGGGGCCGCGGGCGACCCAGTCCGGCACCGGGCCGTCGGCGGGAACGCCCGGCATCGGGTAGGTCTCCCGGTACCTCTCGTCGAAGATGAGGTGGACGGGCCCGTCCTGCTGGTGCAGCGCCTTGCCGATCTCGTTGTAGGGGAGTGCCTCGTCGACAAAACGGTGGCCTGCGGCGTTCACCATGATCTGCCGCGGCAGGCCGCGTTCCCGGATGAGCGACCGGTAGAACTGCTCGCCGAGCAGCGTCTCGCCGGGGATGGCCATCATCGGCATCCACCAGCCTTCGGCCAGGTTGTCCGTCCTGGCCGCGGCCAGCTCCGCGATGCGCAGCCCGTCGCCGGTGTTGGTCGGTGGCGCCCCGCTGGCCCGCTGTGCACGCGGCTGGAACCGGCCGCGCAGCTCCCGGTCCCAGTCGAAGCCGCCGGTCGCGAGGATCACCGACTGCGCGCCGATCGTCGTCACGCCGCCCGGGCCCGCCAGGTCGGCCGATCCGGGCGCGACGCCGGCCAGCCGTACGCCGGTCAGCACCCGGACGCCCGCCTTCGCCACGCCATCGAGCAGCCCGGCGACGAGCGCCAGGCCGCCCGCCGCGACGCCGGTCCGCGCACGTTCGCGCAGCAGATCCCAGTCGAACCGGCCGGGGTAACGCCAGCTCTCCCATTCGGCGAACGACATCGGCAGGTAGCCGGGCGGCACGAGCATGCGGGCCGCCAGCGGAGAGAGCTTGGTGACGTCGATGGGCTCGGAGTCCAGGGCGCGGCCGCCGAGCGTCGCGCCGGGCCGGGCCGGGTCGTAGTCCGGGTACCGGGGACACGCCACGAACCGGTGTGCACTGTGCTGCTCGACGAAACGCGCCATGTCGGGCGCCGTGGCGATGAACGCCGCAGTCATGTGGCGGTAGCGATGATCGAACAATCCGTCCAGGTAGGCGGCCGCGTCTTCCGCCGTGTCGCCCTCCTGGAGATGGTTGCCCGGCACCCACACCCGGCCGCCGGACAGGGCGCTGGTTCCGCCGAGCCGCTCGCCGCGTTCGACCAGCAGGACCTCGGCGCCCGCGACCGCCGCCGCCAGCGCTGCCGTGAGCCCGGCCGCGCCGCTTCCGGCCACCACCACATCCACGCTGGACGGCAGCGCCGGCGGCGGCGTCGCGGGCTCCGAGGCCCGCGCGGGCTCCGGTACCGTCCACGGCTCCGGCGCCGTCATGGGGCCCACCCCGCGGCCGCGAGCGCCGCGAGGTCAGCCGGCAGCCGGGGCTCCGGGTCCGCGCCGTCGACCAGCTCGTACACCGTGGGGCCGTCGAAGCCGATCTCGGTCAGGGCCCGCGCGAACCCGGCGAAGTCGACCTCGCCCCGGCCGGCCGAGGTATGCGCCCACGTGCTGCGCCAGGTATCGCTGACGTGGGCAAGGGCCAGGTACTCGCCGACCTGCCGCACCCCCTGCGCCGGGTCCTCGATCGCCAGTGCGTTGGCCACGTCATAGGTGATGCGCAGCCGGGGGGAGTTCCAGTGCGCCGCGATCTCGACGAGGTCAGACGACCGGCCGAGGAACCCGTAGGGGCTGTTCTCCAGGGTGATCGTGATACCGAGTTCCTCGGCGCGGCGCAGCAGCCGCCCCAGGCCGCGGTCGAGCACCGCCCGCGCCGCCCGGTCGGGGGCAGGCGCCAGGGCATGCCGACGGCCCGGGATCACCACGACGAAGGGGGCGCCGAGATCGGCGGCGAGCTCGATGTTGGCGATGAGCTGGCGTTCGCTGACCTCGCGGATCTCCGGGTTGGTGCTGATCAGGTTGATGTCCACGAAGCTCGGGTTGACCGAGACGACCCGCATGCCGAGCGTGCTCAGCGTCCGCGCGAGCTCCTGGCGCTCGTAGGGCCCGAAGGCCGGAGCGAACAGGTGCGGCGGGGCGGTGGTCAGCTCCACTGACTGGAATCCGTGCCGGGCGAGCGCCCGCAGCGCGTCCGGCAGCGGGGCCAGGTGCAGCCAGCCGAAATTGCACCCCGACAGCGGCAGCGTCATGTGCCGCCCGCCCGCAAGTTGCCGCTCAGCAGCCCTGCCACCAGCCGGCTCCCCTCCCGAAACGAGCTCTTGACGCGTCCCTCATGCTGTCATAACGTCGCGAATCATGCAATGGATTGCTTAATGCGCAAAGCGGTCCAGAATCACCTTCGGCTGGCCGGAACGCGGGTAGCCCGGCACGGCCCCGGAATCGAGAAGGAGTCGACGATGACCCAGTTACCCAGCGCGCAGGACCCTCCGCCGCCAGCCCTGCTCGAGCCGCCCCGCACCGACCGCAGCTGGTGGAACTGGCTGCTGTTAATCCCGATCGTGCTGCCGCTGCTCACGTTCGTCTACAACCGCGAGACGCCCAGGCTGGCGGGGTTCCCGTTCTTCTTCTGGTTCCAGCTGCTCTTCGCGCTGCTCGCGGCGGGGATCACCGCCCTCGTCTACCTGCTGACGAAGCCGGGGAGCTGACATGCACGTGCGCGGCACCGAGCTCGTCATCGTCGTCGTTCTCTTCGTTCTCGTCAGCGGTCTGGGCTTCCTGGCCAGCCGGTGGCGACGGGCATCTCATGACTCACTGGAGGAATGGGCGCTCGCCGGCCGGGGCTTCCGCAGCTGGCTCAGCTGGTTCGTGATCGGCGGCGACCTGTACACGGCCTACACCTATGTCGCGGTGCCGGCCCTGCTGTTCGGATCGGGGGCCATCGGCCTCTACGCGCTGCCCTACGTGGCCATCGAGTACCCCATCGTCTTCCTGATCATGATCCGCTTCTGGTCCGTGTCCAAGACGCATGGCTACATCACCTCGGCGGACTTCGTCCGGGCCCGGTTCGGCTCGCCGACGCTCGCGCTGGCTGTCGCGGTCACCGGCATCGTGGCCACGATGCCCTACATCGCGCTCAACCTGCTCGGCATCCAGGCGGTGCTCACCACCGTCGGCATCAACGGGCACTGGCCGCTGATCATCGCGTTCGTCGTGCTCGCGGCCTTCACCTACCGGTCGGGCGTGCGGGCTCCCGCGCTGATCTCGATCGTCAAGGATTCCCTGGTCTACATCGTGGTCGCGGTCGCTATCTTCTACATCCCGTACAAGCTGGGCGGCTGGACCCACATTTTCAACGCCTACAACGCGCACTTCAAGGCCACGCCGACGCACACGGGGGCGCTGCTCACCTCCGCCAACCAGCTGCAGTACGTGACGCTGGCGCTCGGCTCGGCCTTCGCGATCTTCCTGTACCCGCATTCGGTCACCGGCGTGCTCACCACCAAGAACCGGGCCGTGGTCAAGCGGACCATGGCCGCGCTGCCGATCTACAGCTTCGTCCTCGGGCTCATCGCCCTGTTCGGCGTGATGGCCATCGCCGGCAAGATCACGCCACTGACGGGCGCCAACGGCAAGCCGGATACCAACACCGTGGTGCCCAGCCTGTTCGAGCACATCTTCCCGCACTGGCTCACCGGCCTGGCCTTCGCCATGATCGTCATCGGCGCGCTGGTGCCGGCAGCCTTCATGTCCATCGCCGCCGCCAACCTCTTCACCCGCAACATCTACAAGGAGTACCTGCGGCGCAGTGCCTCCCCCCGCGAGGAGGCGCAGGTCAGCAAGATCGTCTCGCTGGTCGTGAAGGGGGGCGCGCTGCTGTTCATCCTGCTCATCCAGCCGCAGTTCTCCATCGACCTGCAGCTGCTCGGCGGCGCGATCATCCTGCAGACGCTGCCCTCGGTCATGGTCGGCCTGTATACCCGCTGGCTGCACCGCGGCGCACTCATCGCGGGCTGGGCGGCCGGCCTGGTCGCCAGCATCTGGACCTTCTACCTGACCCCGAACGTCGCGCTCAAGCAGCCCCACTGGGGCGGGACCGCCTTCTCCCTCAGCCACCTCGGGCTGCACACCGAAGTCGGGATCTACATCGGCTTCGTCGGCGTGGTGATCAACCTCGTCGTCACCTTCGTCGGCACGGCCGTGCTTCGGGCGCTCAACTTCTCCGCAGGCGCCGACCAGACCGCGGCGTCCGACTACTTCACCGACGACCCCGACCCGGCGGTGGCGGAGCCGGCGCTCGAGGCCGGGAACTGAGCCAGATCCGGCCGCTTCGCGATGAGCATCCTGGTCTGACTCATGATCGAAACAATTGACCGTCAAACTTAGCCCCTGGGTTGTATCCGCTCGACTAAGGGGTGTACGGCAAGTGACCGAATCCAGTGGCGCGGCGGCCACCGCGATGATCGAGGCCGACGTTCGCGAAGGTACCTACGGGGACAGAGTTGCGGCGGTCGAGCCCGGCGGAGCCGAGTTCATCCCGCTCAGCGAACGTCACGGCAAGCCGCTGCAGCAGTTCTGGACGTGGGTGTCGCCGAACATGGAGTTCGCGACCATCTTCGTCGGCGTCATCGGCGTCTGGTTCTTCGGCCAGTCGTTCTGGATGGCCACCCTCGCGATCGTGCTCGGTACCGCGCTCGGGTCGCTGTCGATGGGCGCGCTCGCCGCCCGGGGACCGCTGTTCGGCGTGCCGCAGATGGTGCTGTCCCGGATCGGCTTCGGCTACCTCGGCAACATCCTGCCCGCCGGGGTGAACGCGGTCGTCGCCGGCATCGGCTGGTTCGCGGTCAACAGCGTCAGCGGGGCGTTCGCGCTGAACGCGCTGCTCGGCTGGAACTCGAAGATCTGCCTCGTCATCATCGTGCTGGTGCAGCTCGCGGTCGCGTTCTTCGGCCACAACCTGGTGCACACGTTCGAGCGCTGGGCCTTCCCGTTCCTGGTCGTCGTCTTCGCCATCGCCTCGGTCGTGATCGTGTCCAAGGCGCAGCCGGCCGCGCACATCGCCGGCGTTCCGGGCGGATTCCTGATCACCTTCGGGGCGGCCTTCGGTTACGCGGCCGGCTGGAACCCGTACGCCAGCGACTACACGCGTTACCTGCCCAAGGACACCAACCGGAGGGCCACTGGCCTGTGGGCCGGCCTCGGCGTGTTCCTCTCGTGCGTCCTGCTGGAAGTCGTCGGCGCGGCCGCGGCCACGATCACGAGCGTCGACAAGTTCGGCGGCAACCCGACTGCGGGCTTCACCAGCCACCTGCCGACCTGGATCGCCGACATCACGCTGCTCGCGATCGCGCTCGGCGCGATCTGCGCCAACGCGCTCAACGTCTACTCCGGCTCGATGTCGTTCCTCGCGCTCGGCATCAGGCTTCCGCTGTCCCTGCGCCGGGCGATCGTGGCGATCGTGTTCGGCATCGCCGGCTTCTTCGTGGCGCTGTCCGGCCTGTCCGACGCCGGCACGAAGTACAACAACTTCCTGCTGGTCATCGCGTACTGGATCGGACCGTGGCTCGGCGTCTTCTTCGCCGACCAGTTCCTGCGCCGCGGCAAGCGGGTCGATGGGTTCCTCTTCGACCGCAAGCACAACCCGTGGGCCGGCTTCGCCGCCATGGCCATCGCGATCGCGGTATCGATCTACTTCTTCGCGAACCAGAGTGACTACGTCGGCCTCGTGCCCAAGCACAACTCGCACTTCGGGGACATCGCGTTCGAGGTCGGCTTCGTGCTGGCCGCGCTGCTCTACGCGATCTTCTTCAAGCTGCAGGGCGAGGGCAGCCGCGAGGAGGTACTCGTGATCCCGGGCGAGGCACCGGCCGTCCAGGCCGGTAACGCGGTGTGATCGCGGCGTGGTCGCGGGGCGCCAGCCAGCCGCGGGCGGGCGCCCCGGGTCAGTTCCGCAGGAACGTGACCTGCTCCTCGACGCCGTCCCAGACGACCGTGTGCTGCGCCGGCGTGGACCGCGCGAGCACCTTCCCGCCGCGCAGGACGAGGGTGCGCGGCGCCACCAGCCGCAGCGCGTCCGCCTCCGACGGCGCGTCGAAGACGACGAGGTCCGCCGGCCCGCCGGGCCGCAGCCCGTAGTCGGGCAGGCCGAGGGCCGCGGCCGCGTTCGTCGTGATCATCTCGATGAGCCGTCGCAGCTCGCCGTCGCCGGACATCTGGCCGAGGTGCACCAGCACGAACGCCGCCTGCAGCGGATCGCCGTATCCGAGCGGATACCACGGGTCCATCACGGAGTCGTGCCCGATGCAGACGTTGACGCCCGCCTCCTGGAGCTGCTTCACCCGGGTGTGGCCGCGCCGGATGGGCCCGGTATCGAAGCGTCCCTGCAGGACGGCGTTGTCCAGCGGGTTGGTCACCATGTGCAGGCCGGCCCGGGCAATGTTGCTGATCAGCCGGTAGGCGTAGGCGTTGTTGTAGGAATGCATCGCGGTCGTGTGACTGGCGGTGACCCGGCCGGCCATGCCCCGCCGGATCGTCTCGGCCGCCATCACCTCGACGAAACGGGAGTGCTCGTCGTCGGTCTCGTCGCAGTGGATGTCGACGCGCAGGCCGTGCTCGTCGGCCAGGGCCATCGCGAACTTCACCGACTCCACGCCGTCCTCGCGGGTCAGCTCGTAGTGCGGAATCCCGCCGACGACATCCGCGCCCAGCTCCACGGCCTGGCGCATCAGCTCCCGGCCGCCCTCGAAGCCGAGGATGCCCTGCTGCGGGAACGCGACGAGCTGCAGGTCGATCAGGCCGCGTACCTCCTCGCGCAGGTCGACGAGGGCCCGCAGTGCCCGCAGCTGCGGATCGCAGACATCGACGTGGCTGCGGACATGCTGGACACCGCAGGCGAGCTGCCAGCGCAGGATCTGCCGGACCCGCGACTGCACGTCCTCGTAGCTCAGCTCGGCCACCCGCTCGGCCCAGACCGCGATGCCCTCGAACAGCGAGCCGGACACGTTCGGCCGCGGCTGACCGACGGTCAGGACGGCGTCGAGGTGGATGTGCGGCTCGACCAGGGGCGGGGTGACCAGCCGCCCGGCCAGGTCGATGGTCTGCGCCGCGGTCGTGTCGTCGCCGACGGCGACGATCTGGCCGCGCTCGACCCCGATATCGGTGAGCGGGTCCTGGCCCGCCAGGCGGGCATGACGAAGGATCAGATCGATCATCTGGCCATCATGGCCGCAGTCTCACACGGCACCTCACACGAGGGCGCGGGATCGTCGGTCTCGCAGGACACTACTGGTGAAGGGAGACGGTCATGCCGATGGTCAACGTACGGGTGATCGAGGGCGTGTTCACCGCGGAGCAGAAGCGGGAGATGATCCGCAAGATCACCGACACGATGGTCGAGATCGAGGGCGAGAACCTCCGTCCGGTCACGTGGGTGCTCATCGAGGAGGTGCGTAGTGGCGACTGGGGCATCGCGGGCAACGGCCTCACCACGGCGGACGTGCACGCGCTGCAGGGCCAGGCGCCCGCGCCCGTGCCGGGCTGACCCCGGCGGGCAGTGGTGACGCGCGTACGGCTGCTCGGTCCTCCCCGGATCGAGCGGGAGGGGCAGCCGTGCCCGCGGCCACGCGGGCAGAAGTCCTGGGCGGTGCTGGCCCGGGTCGCCCTGGCGGACCGGCCGCTCGGCCGCACCGAACTGGCCGCCGAGCTGTTCGCCGAGGCCGACGACCCGCTGGGCGCCGTGCGCTGGTGCCTCGCGGACCTGCGCCGCTGCCTCGACGATCCGCAGCTCCTGCGGGGCGACCCGGTCAGCCTGCCGGCCAGCTCGATGTGGCTGGACGTGTGGGCGCTGCGGGACGGGGCACTCGCGGCCGACGACATCGGGGGCGCCCTGATCGAGGGCGTTGACCCGCGGAACTGCCCCGGTTTCCAGACGTGGCTGCTGCTGGCGCGCGGCCAGTGCGCGGCCCGGTCGATGGAGGAACTGCGCCAGGCCACGCTGCGGCTGGTGGCCGCGGGGGACGCCACGGCGGCGACGGGACCGGCCGGCCGGGCGGCCACGCTGGATCCGCTCGACGAAGGCGCGCAGGAGCTGCTCCTGCGGACGCTGGTCGCGGCCGGCCACCCGGCGCGGGCGTCGGTGCAGCTGGCGTTGTGCGAGGCCACGTTCGCGCGGGAGGGCCTGGTGCCCTCGCCGGCCCTGCGGGCCGCTGCCTGTGCATCCGCGCCCCGGCCCCGGGCCGGGCTCCGGGCTGGCGTGGTGGCCGGGGCGCTGCTGCGGGCGGGCACGGCGGCCCTGGACGCCGGGTCCGTCGACGCGGGCATCGAGACGCTGCGCCGCGCCGCCGAGGAGGCCGAGCAGTCCGGTGACGCCGAGCTGCACGCGGACGTGCTGCGCAGACTCGGCGGCGCGCTCGTGCACGCCGTGCGCGGCTTCGACGGCGAGGGAGCGCTCGTCTTGCACCGAGCCCTCGCCCTGGCGCCCGCCGGAAGCCGGGCCATGATCGCCGACATTCTGCGGGAGCTGGCCTTCGTCGATCTCCAGGCGGGTCGGCACGCCCTGGCGCAGCGCGCCCTGACCGAGGCGACCGCGCACGCGGACGCCGTGGGCGATCCCGAGCTGACCTGCGGCGTTCTCGCTATCAGGGGCATGAACGAGGCCGACCGGGGCCGGCACACCACCGCGGTGGCCCTGCTGGCCGAGTCGGCGGCCGGCGCAGCCCGGGCCGGCCGGCGCCGGCAGGAAGCCTGGTCGGCCGGCGTGCTGGCCCGCTCCCTGCTCCTGGCCGGCGACGTCGACCAGGCCAGGGCGGCGGCCGAGCACAGCATCGGCATCTGCGACCGTGACCGATGGAACGCGTTCCTGCCCTGGCCGCAGGCGCTGCGCGCGCACTGCCTGGTGCAGGCCGGCGACTGGGGCGAGGCCCGCGACGTGGCCGAGCAGGCCTTCGCGCTCGCCTGCCAGCTCGGCGACCCGTGCTGGGAAGGCATGGCCGGGCGGGCGATGGCCCTGGTCGCCGAGCATGCCGGGGATCAGGCCGGGGCACAGGACTGGGTCGCGGACGCGCGCCGGCGCAGCGACCGCGTGCCCGATCGGTATGTCTGGGTGTCGGCGTACGTGGCCCAGGCCCAGCTGGAGATCGCCGGCCGCCAGAGCCCGGAGCTGGTGGCACCGCTCGCCGAGCAGCTGTACCACGACGCGCTCCGCGCCGACCTGCCCGAGTTCATCGCCTGGGCGCTGGTGTACCGGGCCGAGGCCGGTGATCAGGCGAGCGCGACGCTGGCGGCGGCGCTCGCCGCCGATATCGCGAACCCGGCCCTCCAGGCGCGGGCGGCGGCTCTCACGGGCCGCTAGCGGCAAGACC
>Ga0208220_1000164_pt1 | contig 26496 bp, 26 predicted proteins | sample NGESurdeep092012_9_FD_184484 | JGI IMG/M metagenome (GOLD analysis project Ga0208220, IMG submission 184484) | Arctic peat soil microbial communities from Barrow, Alaska - NGEE Surface sample F53-1 deep-092012 (SPAdes) | ecosystem: Environmental > Terrestrial > Soil > Wetlands > Peat ...
GGCAAGGCGTTCGCCTATGCGGTCTGTTACGCCGGCGCGGCACTTGCCGTCGGAACGGCGCTGTTTGAGGAACGCGAGTTAAGTTGAAAAAACCTTCTCATCATCGTCATCTTCATCAATCAAGATTGAAGATGAGAATGAGGAAGAGGACGAGAATGAATTGAAATGGAACGCAACACGCAAAAAAACGGCCTGGTGAATCTGATGGCGGCGGTGATGATTTTCATCGCGGCATTTGTCGTGGCCGTTTTCGCCAAGTCTCTCGGCGGACAGGCGGCTTCGATCTTTCTCGGACTCGGTGTGCTCGTCGCCTTTGCAAGCTGGTTCCAGATGCGGCTCGAGGAAAATGAGCGGCTCGAAAAGCTGGAGTTGGACGAACTCGCCCGCTCGAAGGGCGAATCCGCCTTGTTCGATGCGAAAGAATCGGAAGTTTTTCCGGCACGACGTTCGCGCGAACAGTTTGAGAAATTTTTTGTTCCTGGTTTTGCCGTTTTGCTTTTCCTGCTTCAGGCCGGCGGCGCATATTTGCTCTGGCGCTGGAGCGGAAAAACGACGGGCACCATTGCGCCGGAAAAAGCGATGCCGTCGCTCGCCGTATTTGCGATTTTCGCGCTGCTGCTGTTTTTGATCGGGCGTTTTTCCGTGACGATTGCGCGGCTCGGCGATTTCCGGTTGCTGCGGCCCGGTTCCAGTTTCCTGCTCGCGGGCGCATACGTCTGTGCGTTCACGGCGCTTGGGATTGCGGGAATCAAAACCGGATTTCCAAAGTCGGATTTTTGGGCGGCGCGCGCGCTGTGCGTCCTGCTCGGCCTGATGGCGGCGGAAATGCTTTTGACGCTGCTGCTGGAAATTTATCGTCCGCGCGTCAAAGGAAAAATCTCGCGGCCACTTTACGAAAGCCGCGTCGTCGGGCTTCTCGCGCAGCCAGAAAGCCTGTTCACCACGGCGGCGCAGACGCTGGACTATCAATTCGGCTTCAAGGTTTCCGAGACGTGGTTCTTCCAGTTGCTCGAAAAGAACATCGCCATTTTCATCCTGGTGCAACTGGCGGTTTTGTTTTTGTCCACCAGCGTCGTTTTCGTTGATCCGGGCGAACAGGTGGTTTTGGAGCATTTAGGCAGGCCGGTGGCGGTTTTGGATTCAGGCGCGCATTGGAAGTGGCCGTGGCCGATTGACATGGCCTACCGCTACCGCACGGACGAAATCCAGACATTCGAGGTCGGCTTCACGTCCGACGCCCAAAGCCGCAGTGAAACGACGATTTTATGGAGCGTCGCCCATGCCCAGGAGGTCAATTTTCTGGTCGGCAACCGCCAGTTGGCGACGGTTCAAAATGGAAACGCCGCGACGAATGAATTCTCAAAAACGCCGCCGTTAAGTTTGATTTCCATCAGCATCCCGGTGCAGTTCCAGATCACGAACGTCATGGACTGGGCTTACAAAAATGCCGGCCAGTCGAATCTGCTTGAGGATTTGGCGGGGCGCGACGTGGTGCATTTTCTGGCAGGCGCGGATTTTCTTGACGTGATGTCGCACACGCGGCTGGAGGCGGCGCAGGAGTTGCAGCGGCAGATTCAGGCCGACGCCAACGCGCGCGGGCTGGGCGTGAAAATTCTTTTTGTCGGTCTGCAGGATATTCATCCGCCGGTCGCCGTTGCCAGTGACTTTGAAAATGTGGTCGGCGCGCAGCAGCAGATGATCGCCGAGACGAACAACGCTGTGGCCGATGCCATCCGCACGAACACGATGGCGGGCGCGACGGCCTTTTCGGCCACGAACGTCGCCGAGGCCGACCGCATCAAATTGCAGACATCGGCGTGGGCACGGGCCGCGCTGTTCACGAACCAGATACCGGCATTTGAGGCCGCTCCGTCGGTTTATGAGCAACGGGCCTATTTCCAGATGTTCGCGGATGCCACCAAAAACGCGCGCAAATACATCCTGCTCACCACGAACAATTACGACGTCTTTCAATTTGACCTCGAAGACAAAATTGGCCCAGACCTTTTGAACGTGAACGTGCCCAATGAATAAATCACCATGAAAAGAAACATTTTAACCCTCATCGTCGGCGCAGTGCTCGTCGTGATTTTTGCGCTGCTGCTGTTTGTGTTCCAAGTCCGCCAGTCCGAGACCGCCGTGGTCACGACCTTCGGCAAACCAGTGCGCGACATCACCGAGCCGGGCGCGTATTTCAAATGGCCCTGGCCGATCCAGAAAGTTTATAAATACGACGGTCGCGTCCAGAATTTTCAGGACAAGTTCGCGGAAACGCTCACGGCGGATTATAACAATTTGATCACGACCGTTTATGTCGGCTGGAAAATATCCGACGCGGGGGAATTTTTGCGGAAATTTCCAGGCGATCCGGATGTATCCATTCCCAACGCACAGGAGAAGCTAGAAAACATACTGCGCAGCGCCAACATCGCCGCAGTCGGCAGCAATGCCCTCTCCGCCTTCGTGAACGCGGATCCGAAACAATTGAAGTTTGATAAGATTGAAAATGAAATTGAACAGACGGTGACGAACCAGTTGAGCACGAACGACTGGGGCGTCAGCATTGAATTTCTCGGCTTCAAAAAAATCGAGATGCCGCAAAGCGTCACGCAAACCGTCTTTGACCGGATGAAGTCCGAGCGTGAGGAAATAATCAAGGGCTACCAGTCCCAGGGCGACGCCGAGGCGCAAAATATCCGCTCCACCGCCGAACGTCAGGCCGCCGAGACCATCGCCAATGCGAGGGCTGAAGCCACGCAAATCACCGCCGCAGGCGAGGCCGAGGCCGCCAAGACGCTGCCCATTTTCCAGCAAAATCCCGAACTGGCGAAATATCTTTTGCGCATCGCCGCGCTGCAACAATCGCTCGACCAGAAGACGACCTTGATTTTGGACGAGCGCACGCCGCCGTTTGATTTGTTCAGCCATCTGCCGACCAACGCACCCGGCACCAATCCATGAGCGACGACCACGAACATCACCACCACGCGCACGAAACACCCGCGCCGGAAACGCAGGACGCCGGCTCGCAGGCGCTGGGCGAGGCGTTGCGCAGCAGTTTTGCGATTGTCAAAATCGTCATGGCATTGATGGTCGCCGCGTTTTTCTGCTCCGGCTTCTTTCAGGTCGGCCCGTCTGAAAAGGCGATCATTTTGCGTTTTGGCAAGCCCGTCGGCGCGGGTCAGAAGGCATTGTTGAATTCCGGCCTGCACTGGTCGTTTCCCTATCCGATTGACGAAGTGGTGCGAATTCCCTTTACGGAAATCCAGAAAGTCACGTCCGACAACGGCTGGTATTTCACAACGCCAGAACAGGAATTGAGCGGCGAGGAACTGCCCGCCGGCCCGTCGCTCAATCCGGCGATTGACGGTTACGTCATCACCGCCGACCGCAACATCATCCACACTCGCGCGACGCTTTCCTACCACATTGAGGATCCGATCCGTTATGTCTTCGGCTTCACCAACGCGGCGGGAACCGTCCGAAACATTCTGGACGAGTCCGTGCTCTATACAGCCGCGCATTTCAAGGTGGACGACGCGCTTAGCGACCAAGACGAGTTTCAAGAAGCCGTGCAGCAGCGCGCCGCCGATCTGGCCGACCAGGCGCAGCTCGGCATCGCGATTGATAATTGCAACATACAGAACATCCCGCCGAGGCAGTTGGCGGACGTTTTTACACAGGTCACCACCTCGCGTGAAAACAGCCACAATACCGTCATCCTTGCGCAAACCCACGCCAACAACACTCTGCTACAGGCCGGCGCGCAGTCCAACGCCATTGTCAACGAAGCCGAATCCGCCCGCACGAACTACGTCTCGTCCGTAATCGCCGACGCCAAGCGCTTCAGCGACCTGCTGCCGGAATACGAAAGCAACCGGGATTTGTTTGTGGAGACGACACTCCTGCCGGTCATGGGCGAGGCGCTGACGAACGTGCAGTCCACATGGCTTGAGCCGACAACAGGTGGTGGAACAAAAATTGAAAACAGGCTAATGTTGAATCGTGTGCTGCCAGAACCGAAACCGGCGGCGAATCCGTAAAGAAGCTTTTTTATGAACTCAGATCAGAAAGAGCTCCTCCTTGATTACTTCAAACAGTTTCAGGCTGATTCCACGATTGATAACGAAGGCTCCAAAGAATCTTGCGAAGAGTTCCATCAAAAAAGAATTTCTGCGATAGAAAATATAAAAAAACTCGTAGCTGATTTTCTTACCGGCAAAATTGACCTTCAAGACTTCAAAGAAAAACATGAAATGAAGTGTCGGGAATTTCCATACTGGGGATTCAAAGGTTTTAGTGGGCAAATGCAATTAAACCAATTCGTTAACAACATCATTGGCGATGACAAAGAGGCGATATTAAAAAAAGCGTTGCGAGTTCCTGAAACAGAAAAAGAGGCAAAAGAAAAAATTGATTTGCTTGCAACTTACATCGCGGAAAAGCGTGCGACTGCCACAAATACTGCGTCCTTGCCAAGAATTGCTTCGGTTGCATATGTGCTTTCATATTTTTGGGAAATACAAAACAGGTCTCTTTGGCCAATTTATTATAACTCTTCTAAAAAAGTTCTGGATGAAATCGGCTTGATGGCTGGCGGTCAAGATTCTCTTGGTCAAAATTACATTTGGTTCGTTGGAATCACGAAAGAGATTGCTGACCTTTACAAAAAGAACGCCAACGCTCCAATTCAAAATCCGTTTTGGATTGTTGAACATGCTTTGTGGAGACAATTTCTAAAGTCCGTTTCAAGCAATACCGGCAAAGCACCTGGAGTTCAGGAATCGGCAAAAATTGGTGTGAAAGTCCAGAAGCCAAAGCTGTATAACCAAATCGTAAACGAATGGCTGCCTCCAATCATCACTGACCTTTGTGACCTTGCGCTCAACAAGGAAACGGATTGGTCAAAGCGAAATGATTTGAAGCCAGAAAAAGCGTTTGAGTCAAAACTTCGCATTGCTTTCACACTTCTTGGTTATGAGGCGACCGAATTGGGACAAGGGAAAGGCCGCGAGCCAGATGGTTTTGCAATTTCGCTAAACGCTTCTGATGGTGATTACGCAATTATTTACGATGCGAAAGCCAGAGAGAAAAAATTCAGCGTTGGCACGAGCGATAGAGAAATTTACGAATACATCAAAAGAAAAAGTGACGAACTGAAAAGGCGGCGCGTGAACCGAGCTTCTTTTTTAATTGTATCTTCTCAATTTGATGACAGTCCAAATAACATAAATCTCATTTTGGACGTTTATAGAAGGACGCGGATTCCAATTATAATGATTTCTGCCGCCGACCTTTTGTTTGTAATTGAGGAAAAGCTTAAAGACGTTGGATTAGATCACAGTCGTTTAGAACCATTATTTCTTGAAACAGGAATTCTTTCTAAAGAGAAAATAATTGATATATTAGGTATCCGATAAATTTAATTTTTTAATTTTATGCAAGTCACATCCCTTTTAAGCGAACACGAACACGACGACTCGTGCGGCTGCGGCCACGACCACGAACATTCCACCGTCCATCTCTGGCAGGCCGTCCTCGGCGTCGTCTTCGTCCTCAACGCCTTCCTCGTCAACTGGCTGTTTCAATCCGGCGCGACGCTCGCCAGCGCCAGCGCGTTCATCGGCGCGGTCATTTTGATCTATCCCATCGTCGTCACCGCCATCAAGGATTTGCGGCGCGGCAAGTTGAGCATCAACGAACTCGTCGCCATCGCCGTGCTGTTCGCGTTCGCGTCCGGCAACTACACCACGGCGGGCGTCGTCGCATTCTTCATGCTTACCGGCGAAATCATCGAAACGCGGACGGCCGAAGGCGCGCGCGATTCGATTGAATCGCTGATCAAACTGACTCCGACAAAAGCGCGGCGTATTTTGAAAAACGGCAGCGAAGAGGAAATCGCCGCAAGCGAACTGGCCGTCGGCGACGTGATTCGCATCCGCCCCGGTGACAACGTCGCTGCGGACGGAATCATTTTGAACGGACAAGGTTCGTTCAATCAGGCCACCATCACCGGCGAATCTTTGCCCGCCGAAAAAAATGTCGGCGACGAAGTTTTCGCCGGAACGCAAAATTTGACGGGCGTTCTGGAAATCAAAGTCAGCCGCGCCGGAACGGACACGACGCTTGGCCGCGTGCGCGAACTCATCATCGCGGCGGAAAAAACGAAATTGCCGATCCAGAAAATCGTGGATCAATACATGGGATTTTACACGCCGCTCGTGCTGGTCATCGGCGCGCTCGTCTGGGCGTTCACTTACGATTACAACCGCGTCATCGCCGTGTTCGTCGTCTCTTGCCCTTGCGCATTTATTTTGGCGACGCCGACCGCAATGGTCGCCGCGCTTTCCGCCGCCGCGCGTTTGGGAATTTTGATCAAGAACGTCGCGGACATCGAACTTGCCGCGAAAATAAATGCCTTCGTCTTCGACAAGACCGGCACGCTCACGACCGGCCAGCTCGCCGTCAGCCGCCTCGCGCCGATTGGCGACACGAAGCCCGCCGAACTTCTGTTGCTCGCCGCGTCCGCCGAAAAATACAGCAACCATCCGACCGCCAAAGCGCTCGCGACGCTCGCAGGCGAAGCCGGAGTTCCATTGGCCGAGCCAAAAGATTTTGCCGAAACCGCCGGTCGCGGCGTGAAAGCGGAAATTAACGGCGCAAAAATTCTCGTTGGCCGCGCGCAATGGCTCAAGGACAACGGCATTGACGCGAGTTTCGAGAAATCCGTGGACTTGAACGAGACCGAAGGCTGGAGTTTGATTTTCGTCGCGCAGAACGGCAAGTGCGTCGGCTGGGTCGGGATGCAGGACCAGACGCGCGCCGAGGCGAAGGAAGCGTTGGCCGAATTGAAAGAAGCCGGCGTCCGCCGCATCGCGATGATTTCCGGCGACCGCCAAGTCGTCGCCACGCGCGTCGCGAATGAAATCGGTTGTGAAGAAGCGAAGGGCGATTGTCTGCCGCAGAACAAGGTTGAATTTGTCCGCGCGATGAAATTGAAAGGCTACAAAGTCGCGGTCATCGGCGACGGCGTGAACGACGCGCCCGCGCTCGCGGCCGGCGACATCGGCATCGCGATGGGCGCGGCGGGCAGCGAAGTCGCGATCCACAGCGCGACGATTGCGCTGATGAACAACGACCTGCGCCGGCTGCCGTTCCTCGTGAAACTTTCGCGCAGCACGCGCGCCGTCATCAACCAGAATTTTTTGTTCGGAGTGCTGTTCATCATCGTCGGGCTGTCGGCGGCTTCGTTTGGTTACTTGAAACCAATTCCGGCGGCGATGCTGCATGTGGCGGGCACGCTCATCGTGATTTTCAACAGCGCGCGCCTCGTGCGCAAAGGCGAGGAACTGGAACATTTCCATCCAGAAGTAATCGCCGACAAACACGACCACGGCTTGCATTCAAAGCCGACAGGAGAACTGACGCCGAAACTGGCGTAAAAGTTTTCAATGAAATGTTTTTATCATCCGCAAATTGATGCGGTTGCAATCTGTAAAAATTGCAGCAAAGGACTTTGCACGGAATGTGTCTCGGACGTGGGACACGGAGCTGCGTGCAAGGGAAAATGCGAGTCCGAAGTTCAAGGGTATAATGAAATGATTCAACGTGTCGTAAGAAGCAAGCCTATTCTTGGCGGTTACTATAAAATGTGGGGACTCTTTTTTTGTCTTGGAGGTTTGGCTGCACTCACGGTCAGTTTTCTCTCATGGGGAAATTTTGTCTCTTCGGAAAATATCGAAAGAGTGGTTTTGATTTCAGTGGGCTTAATTTTTTTGTGCATTGCGTTTTATTATCTTTTGATGTTGAAAAATCATTCGGGTAAAAAATGAAAGCCGAACAAGTCGTCAAATTGATTCAGTCGCTTGAACCGACTGAAATTGAAAAGCTGTTTGTTTTGATCAAAGAATACGAAGCTGAAGTTCGCCGGCGGCAAGCGTCCACGCGTTACATCGATTTTGACGAAAAATTTGAGGCGACTTTGGAGAAGGTGTTTTCAGAAAACAAAGAACTTTTCCAAAAGCTCGCCGAACTTGAGACAAAAGAACGCGAAGCTTCGACAAAGTAAATTATCGCCATTAAATTTCTATGCCCGTCGCCGAATTAAATCGGAAATCGTAAATCATAAATCCGAAGAAGTCGTCGTGTCCGTGCGCGGGCTTGCGGCGCGCGGAATCGCTTGCCCGTCCAACTGTGTCTCCCAATTCCAGCCTTTTTCAACCACCATGACACCAAGGCACAAAGCTTTTAGTTTTTGAATTCTTGGTGTCTTGGTGGTTAAAATCTTTTGCAAAACGGAACGGGAGTGCGGATATTGTGATTCATGCGCAGGCTGGCATTCATTTCATTTTTCTTCACGGCGATCTGGCTGCTCGCCGCCGCCGGGGAGACGAATTATTATTGCGTCGTCTGCGGCAAAGGGCCGTTGACCGGTCAAATCTGGATGTCCAAATGGGGGCCGGTCTGCGACGACTGCTATCATCTTCCAGATCATTGCTCGATTTGCGGCCTGCCCATCAAGGACGGCGACGGCCACATCAAAACGCCGGACGGACGGCTCATCTGCCGGTTCGACAAGACGAACGTCGTGCTGACCCTGGACCAGGCGAAGGCGCTGTTTGACCAGGCGCGCGAAGCGGTGGTGGACATTTACGGCCCGCGCTTCGCGTTGAAATACACGGACGTGACGGTGAATCTGTTCGACGTGGATTACTGGTCGGAAAAACAGGGCGCGAACGGCCTGCATAAGTTCGGCTTCGCCAGCACGCGCAAGACGGCGGACGGCGTCTGCACGCACGAGGTCGTGATGTTGAGCGGACGGACGCGCGAGGAAATGATGGGCGTGGCGGCGCACGAATACACGCATCTGTGGATCAACGAAAACCGCCCGGACAGCCGCGTGATTGACCAGGACACGATCGAGGCGATCTGCGAATTGACGGCTTACAAATTGATGGAGTCGAAAAAGCTGCCGGAGATGCAGAAACGCATCCTCGAAAATCCCTACACGAACGGGAAAATCAAGACGCTCGTCGCCGTCGAGCGCGAAGGCGGGACGGATTACATTTTGGACTGGGTGAAAAACGGAAAAGGCGAGGCTTTTGACGCGGACGCGAACCTCGCGCCGATTGCTCCGACGACGACGCCAGAGGTTTCTTATGCGCCGCCGCCGTTGCCGGACAAATTGAAATTCAACGGGCTGATGACAATTGGCAAGGAGACCGAGGCGGTCATCAACGGCGTGTCATTCGAGGCGGGCGATCAGAAGCGCATCAAGCTGAAAGGCGGAAATGTGACGGTGCGCTGCCTGAAAATTCAGAGCGACGGTGTTGTGCTGCAAATCAACAACTCGACCGAAAAAGTGACGTTGAAACCGGGAGATGAATTGGCAACGCCATGAACCTCGTCATCGCCAACGGAAAACCAGTGGAGGCGAAACTCCCCTGCTCTATTGAGGAATTTCTGGTCGCGCAAAGATTATTGCCGCGCAGCGTCGTCGTGGAACACAACGGCGAGGCGGTCGCGCCGTCGGAATTTTCGCGGAAGCAATTGAACGCGGGCGACAGGCTGGAAATCGTGAAAATCGTCGCGGGCGGCTGATTTTATTTTCACCGCAGAGACGCGGAGGCGCAGAGAAAGGACAGAATTAACAAAATTTACAGAATTTCCGGGAATTGAATTCTGCATAATTCCGTAAATTCCGTCTCCAAAACCAGCCGGCTTTGAATTAAACTGCGGAAAATCTATGGACTGGCTGACAAATCTAATCTGGCACGATGGAAAACTTTTCGGCATCGCGTGGAGCGTCTGGAAAGTCGTTGGCTGGCTCGGCAACGCGGTTTTCTTCTCGCGTTTTCTTATTCAGTGGTATGCGACGGAAAAAAAGAAGCGCGTCGTCGTGCCGACGGCGTTTTGGTGGTTAAGTCTGACCGGCTCGTTGCTTCTGCTGATTTATTCGGTCTGGAAACGGGATTCCGTTTTCATCTTTGCCTACGCGTTCAGTTGGATTCCTTACGTCCGAAATCTGGTGATTCATCATCGGCACAGGAACGCGCACACGGATTGCGCGGGCTGCGGGCAAAAAATTCCGCCGCAGTCGAACTTTTGCCCGAACTGCGGCGTGAAGGTGGAACAGGCTATTTCTTCGCCGGAAAGTTTGTGATCGAAATTCCGTATTTCTTCAAAACCTGCTGCTGGAAATCCGGGTTTTTCTGGCCGTAGTCGGCGAGTTCCCGGACAAAGTTCTGGATGCCCGCGCGGTTTTTGTCGAGAGCCTGGAGAACCTGAGTCGTCTGCGCGATGTCTTGGCGCGCGTATCTGGCCTGCAAATATAAATAGCCCGTCAGCGTGGCGCTGATGACGATGAGCGCGAGCAGCAGCGTGAAGGTCTGGCGGCGCAGCGCGGCGACCTGATCCGAAAGGTCGGCCTGTGAATTCAATGGGGTTTGGAAATCGTTCATGGCGGTCATTTGGCGGCGGGTTTGGCCGGCGGTTCCAGCAGCTTTGTGAGTTCCGGGCTGGGATTTTTTTTGTTGTAGGCGGTCACGTCGTTGAAGAGCGCCTGCGCGGGCACCTGCATTTGCGCGAGGGCGTTGTTGTTGGCGGCGGCCCTGGCTCCCAACTGGCGCAATTCACGCGTGAGGAAAATGGTTTGCAGCGCAAAAAGCACGCCGAGCAGCACCAGCGCGCCCAGCACGAATGTCAGGATACTGTTTGTCGTTTCACATTTCATAACGATTCGTAAAATCTAGCGGAACGGCGGCGGATGTCCAACCTGTTTTTGCAGTCAGAAATCCGCGTCCATCCCCCTTCGCTTCTTGCTTCGACACGGCAGGCTGTGGCTTAATTGTCGCTATGAAAATCCACTTCTTCGGCGCGGCGCGCACCACCACCGGTTCCATGTATCTCATCGAGGTCAACGGCAAGAAGCTGTTGCTCGAATGTGGTCTGTTTCAAGGCCATCGTCAGGAGTCCGAGGAATTGAATAAAATTCTGCCGTTCGACACACGTCAGGTGGACGCCGTCGTCTTGAGCCATTCGCATCTGGATCACGCGGGCAAACTGCCGAGCCTTTGCAAGAATTACGACGGCACGATCCATTGCACGTCCGCGACAAAAGATTTGTGCGGCATCATGCTGCTGGATTCGGCGCACATCCAGGAACAGGACGCGATGTTCGTTTCCAAAATCCGCGCACGAAAACATCAGCCGCAGGTTGAGCCGCTTTACACAACCGCCGACGCGCAAAAATGCGTCCAGCAACTCGTCGCGCACGATTATGAAAATCCGTTTCAACCCGTGCCCGGCGTGACCGTCACGTTCCGCGATGCCGGACACATTCTTGGCTCGGCGCAGGTGATTTTGGACGTTCAAGAGGACGGCAAAAAATTTCGCTGGCTGTTCACCGGCGACATCGGGCGCGGCGGCGATGAATTGTTGCGCGACCCGATTCCCGTCGAGAACGTGGATTATCTCCAGATCGAATCCACCTACGCCGCGCGCGTCCACCAAAACCGCCCGGACGCGGACGATTTGGTCAACAAATATGTCGGCGAAACGCTCAAGCAACGCGGCAAGATCATCATCCCCGCTTTTTCAGTCGGGCGCACGCAGCAGATTGTCTATGTGCTGCACGAGCTGACTTGCGCCGGGAAACTGCCGCGCGTCCCGATTTTCGTGGACAGCCCGTTGAGCGTGAACGCCACGGACATTTACAAAAAGCATCCCGAAAGTTTGCGTCCCACGATCAATGACACGATGTGCAACAACGAAAATCCGTTCGGCATGGGCAACCTCACCTACATCAGCAACGTCGAGGATTCCAAGAATTTGAATGACCGGCATGAGCCGATGATCATCATCAGCGCGTCGGGAATGTGCGAAGGCGGGCGCATCCGGCACCACTTGAAAAACAACATCGGCGATGCGAAAAATCTGGTCCTGTTCATCGGCTACTGCGCCGAAGGCACGCTGGGCAACATGATTGTCGCGGGCAAAAATCCCGTGAACATTTTCGGCGAGCCTTGCAACGTCCGCGCGAAAATCATTTCACTCGACACCTATTCCGGCCACGCGGACAAGAATGAATTGAAAGGCTACGTCGAAAAACTTTCCGGCGACATCAAAAAAATCGTCTGCATCCACGGCGAGGAATCCCAATGTCTCGCCCACGCGGAAACCTTGCGCGCGATGAAACCGAAAGCGCAAGTCATCGTGCCGGAATACAGGCAGGTCGTGGAGATTTGAGACGGCAAACCGCGCGTCATCCGGCAAAATTTTGCGCGATAACGGATGCGCGATTTCATCAAAGCCAAGCCGGAACTTTGGAATGAAGATATTGGAGTGTGAGTTGCAATTGAAACAATTCCAACCCAACTGAATGAAATTGCCAAACGCAGAACTGGCCGTTGTGCCGCAGCGTAAGATCACGCATTATTTGCTCAATCCGGCGCATCCCGCCGGTGGCAGCAAAGCGTGGTTTTTTCTTCGTTTCGGTTTCACCCTTGTTGAATGGCAAAACCTGGCGGACGCACTGCTTAGTCTGGCGCGCGAAAATGAAGTCGTTGAGACGGAACAAACGCCGCACGGCAGGCGTTACGTCGTGGAAGGGAAATTGATTGCGCCTGACGGCACAGGCTTGAATGTTCGCAGCGCATGGTATATTGATGTTGATGGCGGTGCGCCACGTTTTGTGACCGCGCATCCGTTGCCGAAATTATGAACACGATCAATGAGCTCGACGCCGTGGCCCTGACTTGCAACCTGCCCGAACATGGGCTGGTGCGTGGCGACGTTGGCACAGCCGTTTTGGTGCATCGCAACGGCGTGGCCTTCGAGGTGGAATTCGTCGGCTACGACGGACACACGGTCGCGTTGCTGACGTTGGAACGCTCCCAAGTGCGCCCGCTTCATACTCACGACATTCCCCACGCGCGCGAACTGGAACATGCGTGAAGCAGGAGACGACGTAAGGAGTCTAAAATCAAATTGGAAAAATAGAAATGAGTCTCGTCACCTCGACTCCTACGAAATAAGAAAGTGCTGCAAGACCCGGCGTGCATCCGGCTCATGCGCGATTTCATCGAAGCCAGGCCGGAACTTTGGAATGAAGATATTGGCGTGTGAGTTTTGAAAATCCCGATATTATTAAATTCAAATGCGCCACGATGATCCACTGGCAAAAAATTTGTTAGCACGATTGTTTTCTTATACTCCTCGCGAAGGCCGTGAACCATTGGAAGATTTCTGCACAGAAACTTTAGCTTGGTGCCTTCGAGCTAATTCGGAATTTTGTAAAAGTTTTCTTCAATTGTTTGGATTGGAATACGAGCCAGATTTGAAAATCGAAACACAATTGGTAGTTGAAGGAAAACGCCTTGATTTAACTATTTCGTCATACAAAGGAGGCTTTTTTGTTGTTTTAGAAAATAAAGTATGGAGCAACTTTGGTGATGAGCAGTTGCAGAATTATCGAAAAATTATTGACCAAAACTCACAATTTGAAAAATTTACAAAGCGATATGTAATGACAATTACGCCCTTCCACGACAAACCAAGAGGAGCGGATAATCATTGTGCTTGGTCAAAAATACAACAAAGCCTAATTGTTTTTGAAAATCACAGTAACCGAGAATTTGAGTTCGTATGTTCTTGGTTCGCTGAATTTTTAGCCAATCGCGGTCTAAAACCTATGAAAATTAAAACTCAAAAAATTCAAGACTACATTGAAGTTTTCCAATTAAGGCAAGACATGGAAAATTTTCTTAAAGGATTAAAGCTTGCGACTGGCCAAATCAAATTCATAAGTGATAAAGCAGGTTTGTGGCTTGGGGCTTATCTTAATGACAATCGTTTTTGGCTTGGATTCCAATTGCATAAATCTTCTAACACGATTTATGTCTATGCAGAATGTTTTTTAACGGGAGAAAAACAAAGAATATTTGAAAAATTAAAAACGAACGCCATTTGGGGAAACCAATTATATCCAGCCGAAGAGCTTGATGGCGGCTGTTTTGATTCGGAAGAACAAAGGACGTGGATTCGCTTTCGTAAACCTTTGAATGAAGATTTTTGCACCGATGATAAAATACGCGATTGGTTTACGGCAGTGGTGTATTTATGGGCAATTTGGATATTGCACAATAATTCACGCCGCCTCCGCGTCCTGCTTCCGGCGCACAATCGGCTGGCTCTCACCGCGCACGACTTGCCGCGTGATCTTGACGTGGGCGATGCTGGCGTTATCCGGCGCGTCGAACATCACGTCGAGCATCAGCTTCTCGATCAGCCCGCGCAATGCCCGCGCGCCCGTGCCTTTTTTCAGCGCCTGCGCCGCGAGTTCGCGCCGCGCGTCGGGCGTGAATTCCAGCTCCACGCCTTCCATCGCCATGAGCTTGGCGAATTGTTTCGTCAGCGCGTTCTTCGGTTCGGTCAAAATGGAAACCATCTGGTCCTCGGTCAATTCCGCGAGCGTCGTGACGATCGGCAACCGCCCGACGAATTCGGGAATGAATCCGGCGTTCAGTAAATCTTCCGGCTCGACGTGCGACAACATTTCGTCGCGCGCGGCGTGCGAAGACGTTTTGTGCGTTTCGCCAATCGCGGTAAATCCCATCGTGTGGCGACCCAAACGCCGTTGAACAATTTTTTCCAGACTCGTGAACGCGCCGCCGCAGATAAACAAAATGTCCGTCGTGTCAACGCGGATGTATTCCTGCTGCGGATGTTTGCGTCCGCCCTGCGGCGGGACGTTGCAGACCGTGCCTTCGAGGATTTTCAGCAACGCCTGCTGCACGCCTTCGCCGCTCACGTCACGCGTGATGGACGCGCTTTCCGACCGGCGCGCGATCTTGTCAATCTCGTCAATGTAAACGATGCCGCGTTGCGCGCGTTTCACGTCGTAATCGGAATTTTGCAGCAGGCGCAAAATGATATTTTCCACGTCCTCGCCGACGTAACCGGCCTCGGTCAACGTCGTCGCGTCGGCAATCGCAAATGGCACGTCGAGAATTTTCGCGAGCGTGCGCGCGAGCAACGTTTTTCCCGAACCCGTCGGCCCGATCATCAAAATGTTGCTCTTCTCGATCTCAACTCCGGCGTGCGGATCAACGCGCGCGGATTTCGCTTCGTCATTTTCCGGCGCAGTTTCCGGCTGGATGCGTTTGTAATGATTGTGAACGGCGACGGCCAAAGTCTTCTTCGCTGATTCCTGTCCGATGCAATAAAGGTCAAGCTGGCGTTTGATTTCCGCCGGTTTGGGCACGGTGAACTTCGGCTGTTTTTTCTCGGCCTGAACCTGCAGCTCGCGGTCGAGGACATTTTTGCAAAGGATGATGCAGTTGTCGCAGATGTAAACGCCCGGCCCGGAGATGAGCTTGCGGACTTCCGCGTGCGACTTGCCGCAGAAACTGCACATCGTGATGTTCGTAGGTCTTGCCACGTTAAATAAAAAATTTCAACTGCCGGAATGTAAATCATCATTTGCTGATTTACACGAAAAAATAAAACAGCCGGAACAATTTCTTGCTCCTGCAACTCACAGCAAGCCCAACTGTTTTTCGTGAGGAATCGGAAAAACTCCGATGATGAGAAAGGGGTTATTCGCCCAACTGTGGAATTCCTTGGTCGTGCCGAGAAAGAAATGTAAGTCTGTTTTCAGAAATTGGTCTATGTATTTCTCGCGGACTTTTGCCAATGCCACTCGCTCATCGCCATCGGCAGCGCGACGGCAGTTCCAAAATAATTGTCCGGTTTCCCAATCCAGAACCTGCATTTCACTTTCTTTTCCCGCAGCATCTTCAAAGCGGTAAGAGAACTTGAACGGCAGCTTGGGCATTAGTTTAAACGTCTGTCGCCAAGTGTCCCCGGCGAATAGTTCGGTTTGATCCGCATTGCTGCGCATCGTATCCACTTTGGATTGATCCCATTCGCGCTCATCCTGCTCCCAGACAAAATCTAAAATCTTTGTCGGCTTGAAAACTGCCAGCGAGAGTTTATTTGCGTGCGCGGCTTCAATCAGAGGTTCGAGCCGGTCATAAACTTTCGCCTTCTTGAGCATCAACTCGCGACGTTCACGCCAATTGTCCACGGTCTCCATCCGTCCGACTTGTTGAATGTCGGCGGTGTCGGCGAGATGAAAAGTTTCAGGACGCGGGTCTTTTGTGTTCCGAACCAATTTCGTTTCAATCCAGTCAAACTTTTGATAGCGATCCTTGTAGTCGAGCAGCCGAAATGGAATTGGATAAAGCCGAACCCACGAACCATCTTCACGAACGCCAGCAGTGCAAACCAACTCACCGTGCTTGCGCGAAAGAGTCGGGTAGGTCTTAACGGTGATGAGAACCCTTTCGCGCGTCATAGTCCCGGCTCAAATGTGGTGAGCCGCCAATTTCGGCCCGAAGGTTTTTTGCAAAGCATCGGAAACGCAATGCCGGTGGCATTGATGCGGCAGTAACTCAAAACAGGTGAGTGCAACGCGCTGCCCATCTTTCTTAATCCAACTTGCGATTTTGATCAGTGTCTTGGTTTGTCTGGGAAGCGTCTGGCGTTTGTAAGCGGCGAACAATTTGTCGTAATCAGTCTGCGTTTCGAGGTCTTGGCGTTTCTCCGACGGGATTCCCAATTCCGGCAAATGCTCGTAACGGATGCCGACACCTTCACAAGCATGACTCAAGGTGCTTTTGGAAAAGCCATACTTCCGGCTCAACGGATTGCGCCGGACATCGCAAAGCAACGTCACTCCGTCTTTCAGCAGTTGATTCAGGTAAGCCTCCAAAGTTTTGCTTTCGTAACCGAGCGTGACCACACCCGGAGTTTGCTTGGCTGGACGGGCAACCTCGACTCGAACGCGATCTTCTTTCTTCGGTAAAATTTTTTCCACGATTTCGCTGCGCGTCGCAAAATACGGGTAACGCTGATAAACATCAGCGACGAGCGCGTTTCCCCGCAGGCTTTTGTATTGTTTGGCGAATCGCGCCATCAGCAACGGCGATCTTTCTCCGCCACGCGCCATCCGCTGTCCTTTTTCTGTCAGCTTCCATGCTTGCTCGTCTTCATCAAGCAAACCTTGCTCAATCAGCCGTCGTTTGTCGGCGTAGGACGTGAACGAAAAACATCCAAAACGATACGGGACAAATTCGTAGCTGGGAGTCGGTTCGCCTTCGCGAGTGTAAAGGAATAGGAGCTTTTGAAAATCTGTCGAGCCAACCGGCTCATTCAGTGCATCCAAAAGTTCAAGCAACACACGCTGGCGGTCGAAAAGCATCATTCAAACTATTCCAATCATTCGTAAACGGCAACCTCCAAGCCAAAAGCCGCAGAAATAAATTTTCCGTAATTTCATTTCACACAATCGCCGCCGCCTTTTCCATTCCGCCGGGGATTTCCTTCCGCGATTGCACGACGTGATCCACGATGCCGTAAGCCTTCGCCTCGTCGGCGGACATGAAATTGTCGCGGTCGCAATCGCGTTCCACCTGTTCCACCGGCTTGCCCGTGTGCTTCGACAAAATCGTGTTCAGCCGCTGTTTCAATTTCAGCATATACTTCACGCGGATCTCCACGTCGCTCGCCTGGCCTTCCGCGCCGCCGAGCACCTGATGGATCATGATGTTCGCGTTCGGCAGCGCGTAACGCTTGCCCTTCGTGCCCGCCGCGAGCAGCACCGCGCCCATGCTCGCCGCCTGCCCGACGCAGTAGGTGTTCACGTCGCAAGTGAGATATTGCATCGTGTCGTAAATCGCCAGACCCGCCGTGACGCTGCCGCCGGGCGAATTGATGTAGAGATGGATGTCCTTCTTCGGATCGGACATCTGGAGGAACAAAAGCTGCGCGATGAGGATGTTCGCCACGTTGTCGTCCACCGCCGTGCCGACAAAAATAATCCTGTCAACCAGCAGCCGCGAATAAATATCCCAACTCCGCTCGCCGCGCCCGGTCTGCTCCACAATGATCGGAACGTAATAATTTTGCATGGCTGAATGAATACTCCATTTGCGGTGAAACGTAAAGCGCGGTTCGTTGAATCGTGAATTGTTGAATCGTTGCATCGGAAAACCGGCGCGCGCGACGACAAGCATTGGCGAAAAGGGATTGAAGATTGATTAAGAAATTTTTGACGCGAATTGCACGAATTAACGCGAATTGTTTTAACGCAAAGACTTCAAGCCGCAAAGTCGCGGAGCGACGGGTGAGAATAGCCCGCAGTTTCAACTGCGGGTTTGAGGCGATAAAAATCCGCAAGCCCAGGAGGGGCGGCAGAATTTTCCGCAACGGTTTTGTCGGTCGCCCCGGCGGGGCTTGGTTTTTTGGTGGCGTTGACCCGCAGTTGAAATTGCGGGCTAGGTGCAAAGTTCTTCGGAGGTAATTCACCCGATAATTAAATTGTGCGCAATCAGCGCTGCGCTAGTTTTTCCCCGCCTAAATTTCTTTTTCCCGCGCGCGTTTCGTGGTTAAATTTTTCCCGCGATGATTCAATACCTCGATTTGCTCCGGCACGTCCTCGAACACGGCAAGTTTAAGGCTGACCGCACCGGCACCGGCACGTTTTCCGTTTTCGGCGCGCAGACGAGATTTGATTTACGCCAGAATTTCCCCGTTCTCACGACGAAGAAATTGCATCTGCGTTCCATCATTTATGAACTGCTCTGGTTTTTGCGCGGCGACACGAACGTCCGCTGGTTGCAGGAAAACAAGGTGACGATTTGGGACGAGTGGGCGGACGAAAATGGAAATCTCGGTCCGGTTTATGGCAAGCAATGGATGGATTGGAAAACCGCCGACGGCCGTTCAATCAACCAAATTGAATCCGTCATCGCGCAGATCAAAAAAAATCCCGATTCGCGCCGGCACATTGTCACCGCGTGGAATCCGGGCGAGATCGAGCAGATGGCGCTCGCGCCGTGCCATGCGCTGTTCCAGTTTTATGTGAGCGAGGGTGAGTTGAGCTGCCAGCTTTACCAGCGCAGCGCGGATATTTTTCTCGGTGTGCCGTTCAACATCGCCAGCTACGCGCTGCTCACGTTGATGGTCGCGCAAGTCTGCGGGTTGAAGCCGGGTGAATTCGTCCACACGTTCGGCGATTTGCACCTTTACGCCAACCACATCGAGCAGGCGAAACTGCAACTCTCGCGCGAGCCGCGTCCGCTGCCGCAGGTGAAATTGAACCCGGCGGTGAAAAACATCGGCGACTTCAAGTTCGAGGATTTTGAACTGGTGAACTACGATCCGCATCCGGGCATAAAAGCGCCGATTGCAGTTTGAATGAACACAAAAATTCACCGCGAGTGTCTGCTTTGTGAAAAAGATGATACTTCCTTATTTTTGCAAAAAAAAGAACTGGCGCTTGTGCGCTGCAAAAATTGCGGGATGATATTTGCCAATCCCGTTCCGGCTGAAATGGGCGGCGAGTTTTACAATAATTTGGGGACGCCATTTTACCTTTCACCCGAAAAACTCGAAAGCGATTACGCCAGCGTCCGCTTTGAACGCGAGTTGCGGCTGTTCCAAAAATTTTGTTCGCAAGGAATGGTTCTCGATGTCGGTTGCTCAACCGGCGCATTCTTGTTTCAATTAAAATCACGCGGAAATTATCGGGTCACCGGCACGGACATTTCAAAACCGGCGCTGGATTATGCGCGCAGTCGCGACCTCGAAATCATTGGCCATTCATTTCTCGACCACAACTTTGGCGAAATGCGTTTTGACGCAATCACATTTTGGGCTGTCATCGAACATCTTTTGGAGCCGGAAAAATTTTTGAGAAAGGCGGCGATGCTTCTGAAACAGGGCAATCATTGTTTCATCCTGGTTCCAAACATGAAATCGCTCGCCGTGAGGCTGCTCGGTGCAAAATACCGCTATATTTTCCCGCAACATTTGAATTATTTCACCACCAAAACATTGAAGGAATTTGCTTTGACGGAAGATTTCGAAATTGTCGCGAACGGTTCGATGCACTTTAATCCAATTGTCATCTGGCAGGACTTTCGCAACAAAGGTGATTTTGTCCCTGACGAACAACGCGCCGCATTGCTCAAACGCACGACGGCTTACAAACAAAATTCAGTTTTGAAGCCGGTGAAGATCATTTATCGTTTCGCTGAAAAGGTTTTAGGCAGTTTGAATCTTGCGGATAATTTGTTCGTCGTGTTGCGAAAGAAATGAAATATTTCAAAGCCATCGCCGCGATGTCGCTGAACCGCGTGATTGGCGCGGGTGGCAAAATCCCGTGGCATCTGCCGGAGGATTTCAAGTGGTTCAAGAAAATGACGATGGGCAATGTCGTGGTGATGGGACGCAAGACGTTTGAGAGCATCGGCCAGCCGTTGCCGAACCGGAAAAATCTCGTGCTGACGAAGCATCCGCAAAGCCTCATCAAAAAGCACCCGGAAATTTTCGGGCAATATCACGAGTGGCGCGGCGGAAAATTTCTCAAGCGAGCTTATCAATTCCATTTCACGAAACTGGGCGGAAAAAATGAAACGGAAATATTGATCTTCAATTCGCTGGACAAATTGAATCCTGAAGAATTTCCGAACGACATTTTCATCTGCGGCGGCGCGGAGATTTACGCGCAAAGTCTGCCGCAGTGTTCCGACCTTTATCTGACGCTCGTCAAACGCGAGGTGGAAAATGGCGACGCCTTTTTCCCGCCGTTTGAGGACAAGTTCGAGGTGGCTGAAGAACTGCGCGACACGCCGGAGTTCAAGATTCTGCACTACCGGCATCGCAGCTTGACGGCTGCGGAGGATCCGGCGGTTGAGCAAAGCGCATCTCATGGCTGAAATCAAAATGACCTGCCCGCATTGCGGCCAGTTGCTCCGGTGCGATGAAGGGCATCGCGGCGGAAAAATCAAATGCCCGCACTGCAAGCACTTGATTCTCGTTCCGAAAATCCCCGCTGCCCGCGCAAAGCCCGCGCACAGGTGGAGCGCAAGGCGCAGGCTCATGGCGGCCGCATTGATCCTGCCGGCCGTCGCTGTCGTGACAAGGGTGTGTATCGTTCCGCCCCAGAGCATTCACTGGCCGGACCGGCGTCCAATCGGCGTCTTGATTCTTGCGTCGAATTTCCATTCCTCTCCGACAAATCCGCGAGGCTGGTTCAACGATCCAAGTTTGGATGTCACCGGAACGAACGGCATGGAAAACTTCCGGAAGGCGCTGCTCGATTACACCGACCGCAGCATCGCCATCCTGAAACGGACAGGCGCGCAGGGCGTGATTGTCTGGGATTTGGAGGGAGAAGAGTTTCCCCACAAGACCTCGTTCATTGGCGACCCTCGTTTGTTGAACCGTCTGGCACCGGAAATGGCAGCGGCGGCGGATGAATTTTTCCAACGACTGCGAAACGCGGGGTTGAAGGTCGGGCTGACGATCCGTCCGCAGCAATTTGTTTTCGACGACAAAGGGCAGCCCCGGCAAACTCAAGTTTTTGACATCGGGCGGACTCTGCTTGAGAAAATTGACTATGCCCGGACACGCTGGGACGCCACGATTTTCTATGTGGACTCAAACGGCGGGATTCTTCGGCCTGACGAGGTGTGGCAGTTGCGCCGTCTGGCGGAACAGCGTCCGGACATTCTTCTGATTCCAGAACATCACTATCTCCCCTATTCGGCGTTCAGCGCTCCCTATGTTTCCTTGCGCAAGGGAATCCCGAGGGAAACTGCGCAATGGGCGCGGAAGCTGTTCCCGGGGTCATTCCGGGTGCTCGATATTGGCGACGCTTCCAGCGACCAGGTTGCTCTCGCATGGCAACAGGGCGACGTGCTGTTGTTTCGCGCGTGGTTCTGGAACACAGATTGCCAGTTGCTGGAAAGTTTCACGCACGGGCGGCAGTAACATTGCCTCAAATTTCGAACCGAAACAAAAAAGACGGACTGTTGCCAGTCCGTCTTTTCGCGCAATTGATTATGTTCGGAACGCGGGTTCCTACTTGACCGCTTCGTCGGCGGCGTCGAAGGCGTGTTGCAACGCCACGAGATCTTCGCCGGGCTTGAGCTGGTCGAGGATTTTTTGCTCTTCCTTCAGTTGCTCGTCGCTGTAGCTGGCGGCCTTGATGGACAGGCCGATGCGGCGCTCGCCCTTGTCAATCTTGACCACGCGCGCGGAAACGTCCTGCCCGACCTTGAGCACGTTCTTGATTTTTTCCACGCGCTCTTCGCTGATTTGCGAAATGTGGACGAGGCCGTCAATCTCGTGCTGCAGGCCGACAAACGCGCCGAAACTCGCGAGTTTGGTGACCTTGCCGGTGACGAGATCGCCCACTTTGTAGAGCGTTTCGATGTTCGACCACGGGTCGGTGCCGAGTTGTTTCATGCCGAGCGCAATGCGCTGGTTCGGGCGGTCCACTTCGAGCACGGTCGCCTCGATTTCGTCGCCCTTCTTCATTACTTCGCTCGGATGATTGATCTTGCGCGTCCAGGACATATCGGAAACGTGAACCATGCCGTCAATGCCTTCTTCCAATTCCACAAACGCGCCATAGCTGGTAAGGTTGCGAACATTGCCCTTGACGCGCGAACCGACGGTGTATTTCGCCGCCGCGCCGTCCCACGGATTGGATTCCAACTGGCGGATGCCGAGGGAAATTTTCTGCTCCTCGCGGTTGATGCCGAGCACGACCGCCTCGATTTCTTGATCCTGTTTCAAAACGTCGCTCGGTTTGGCGATGCGCTTGGTCCAGGAAAGTTCCGTGACGTGGATGAGTCCCTCGACGCCGGGTTCGAGCTGCACAAACGCGCCGTAAGGCACGAGGCTGACAACCTTGCCCTTGACCTTCGCGCCGACGGGAAATTTAGTTTCGATGCTGTCCCATGGATTCGCGAGCTTCTGCTTGAGGCCGAGGCTGACGCGCTCCTTTTCCTTGTTCACGTCGAGCACGACCACGTCAATTTCCTGGCCGACTTTCAAAAGTTCCGACGGATGGCCAATGCGGCCCCAGCTCATGTCCGTGATGTGAAGCAGGCCGTCAATGCCGTTCAAGTCAATGAACGCGCCGAAATCCGTGATGTTCTTGACCGTGCCCTTGCGGATGTCGCCGGGCGTCATGTCGGCGAGCAGTTTGCCGCGCTTCTCGTTGCGCTCGGACTCGATCAATTCGCGGCGCGACAGCACGATGTTCTGTCGTTCCTGATTGATTTTGACGACCTTGAACTCGTAAGTGTTGCCGACGAAACCGGTCAAATTCTTCGGCGTGGTGACGTCAATCTGCGACGCCGGCAAAAACGCCTCGACGCCCACGTTGACGACCAGCCCGCCCTTGACGATGGACGTGACCTTGCCCTTGATGATGCCGCCCTCGTTGCAGATCGCGAGGATGTTGTCCCAGTTCTTTTTGAACTCCGCCTTTTGATGCGAGAGGACGACGGTGCCTTCCTTGTTTTCGAGCTTCTCAATCAGGACATCCACCTCGCCGCCGACCTTGACGGATTCGGGTTCCAGAAATTCGTTGAGCGGGATGATGCCTTCGCTTTTGTAGCCGATGTCCACCAAAACTTCCTTGGGACGGAGTTCGATGACTTTGCCTTTGACGATTTCGCCCTGTGCAAAACGCGTCGCGCTTTGCTTCATGGCTTCTTCCATTGTGAGCATACTTTTACTGTGTTGAACTGCGGGAGGCTTTTCGTTCCAATTGGAACTTGAAGACTCCATTGCCTAACTACCGACGCTGCGACTGGCAACGGAGGTTAAGGGTTAGGTTGTTAGTTGACCGTTTTTTCTCAGCCTCAATGAACAACTTGTCTCGCCGAAGTTATCTCCGACAATCCAAGCCGCCTCCAAAACTATTTCGAAGGCGGATCCGCACACGCGGCGTTCAGGCAGGATGGAGAATACGGGAAACGCGGAGAATGGCAAGTGGGAAATTGCCAATTAAACTTACCAAGGCGGAACCCAAGGAACATTCCGCGAATTGTTTTCTGCCAATTCCTGCTTTTGTTTTTCGACCAACCCTTTCAATTTCAATTTTCCATGAGCTTCGGCTCCACGCAAACGGAGTTCATCCTGCGATTCATCAACTCCTTCTGGTAGCTTTTCAAATTCACCGGCGACAAACCAAACCGTAACGCAATTCTTGCACGCATCCAAAGTCATAGCTGGTTCTGGAGATTGAAATTGTTTCATCGGCGAGTCACAAAAAGGGCAACAAATATGCGAAGCTTTAGTGGCTTTGTTAATTTTAACCATCATCTTCGTGGCAAATCTGTCGCCAGTAAATCGGCGGATTTGCGGAATGGTAACGGCTCGCCCGCCGCATTTATCGCAATTTAGAAAAATCCCTCCTCTTTGCCGAACAGTCCGCAAAGAAGTTTTACAAGTTGGACAATTTGCCATAACTGAATCTGAAAATTAATTAGCCGTTGCTTGACACCTGATTTTTTCCACAAGCCAAACGCTATTTCGCGCCAGCCGCTTTTGTCGAGAACATATTTTTAGCGCCGGAGGCGCGACATCGTTGTAGCTCTCACGCCAGCGCCAGTTTCGATTCCGCCCGCGTTTTCTGGTCGTGGAGGCCGAGGATGAGTTGAACTTCCGGGTGGATTTCACGGTCTGGCCGTCGTTGCATCTTGAAAAATCCACGGCCATCGCGGAAGATTTGAAAATGTTTCGCATCGGCATGGACCTCGGCGGCACGAAGATTGAAGGCATCGTCCTGGACGCGCACGGGAAGGAACTTTTCCGAAAACGCATCGAGACGCAGCAGGAAAATGGCTGCGCCCACATCCTGAACCGCATCAAGGGGCTTTACGCTGAACTGGCGGCGCAGATCAAACGGCAGCCGCACACGTTCGGCATCGGCACGCCGGGCGCGGTCTCGCCGCGTTCCGGCCTGTTGAAAAATTCCAACACGGTCTGCATGAACGGCCAGCCGGTGAAGGCGGACTTGGAAAAACTGCTTGGGCGCAAAATCGAGATTCAGAACGACGCGAATTGTTTCGCAATGGCCGAGGCGCTGCACGGCGCGGGTCGTGGAAAGAAACTCGTTTTTGGCGTCATCATGGGCACGGGCTGCGGCGGCGGCATCGTCCACAAAGGCGAGGTCATCACCGGCCCGCAGGCCGTCGCCGGAGAATGGGGACACATGAGCATCAATCCCGGCGGGCCGCTGTGCTACTGCGGCCAGCGCGGTTGCGTGGAGACTTGCATCAGCGGCGGCGGAGCGGAAGCGCGTTACGCGGAAAAATTCGGCGCAAAAAAATCCTTCCGCGACATTGAAAAAGATTTTTACGCTGGCGAACCGAAAGCTGTGGAATTCATGAAAACATTCTTCCGCAACTTTGGCCGCTCGGTTGCAAACCTGATTGACGTGCTTGACCCGGACATCGTTGTCCTCGGCGGCGGCGTTTCAAATTTTGGCGCACTCTACACGGAAGGCGTCGCCGAAGTTGCCAGATTTGTTTTCAACGATTCGCTCGAAACGCCCATCGTCAAAAATCAGCTTGGCGATTCCGCCGGCGTCATCGGCGCGGCCTTGATCGGGATTTAAGAATTATTTTTCTCGGGGCGCGGCAAAAATTGGGGTTACAGCACCGCCAGATAAACGGCGACGGCCAGTCCTATCAGCGCAAGCAATCCCGCCAGCCACAACCCGAATGTTGACCCGAATTTCTCGCGGAATTGTCCCCGGTCAATCGCCCGGACGCAGCGGCGATGACGGATGGCCGCGACGATATTGACAATGATGCCGAGGGCGATGAGCAGGATGCCGACGGGCAGCGAGAAACTGGCTTGCGGCAATTTGATGGTCGTCTGGCTTGCGGCAATCTCGCGCAAAAACAATCCAAAGCGTGCCACGACGAATCCGAAACCCATGAGCGCGATGCCCGTCCGCAGCCACGCCAGAAATGTGCGCTCTGCCGCCAGGTAAATGCGCGGGTCGCTGTGGGAATCAGGCAATTCAGTCACAGACAAAATAGGCGCTAAAAAACAGGCTTTGTCAATGCGGTTGTCCGGTCATTTCGCCGTCGTGAGTTTGTAAAGCATCACGCCGTGGACGGGAATGGTCATTGTCAAAATTCCGCCCGCCGCGTCCACATCTGGCAAATCAATTTGCCGCCACAAATCGCGGACGTGCTGTTTGCCGGCGAAGCCAATTGCCGCAAGCTGGTTGAAATCCAGATTCACCGGCGCGCTGCCGAGATTGAAAATGCCGAGCGCGCGTCCGCCGTCTTCCAACTCCTTTTCATAGATGCGCACGTCACCGTTTGTCAGGACGCAGGTCGCGGATTTGCCGAGCGCGTCCTGATCTATCGCCAGCACTTCGTCGTTTTCCAAAAGGTTTAGCGTGAAATCGTCGAACTTTGTCATGTCGCAGCCGATGAGCAGCGGCGACGCGAGCAGGCACCACAAACTGATATGCGTGTATTGTTCGTCCGATGTCAGGTGGGACGGATGCAAATTTCCCCAGCCGACCTGTCCGACGACGAGCATATCCGGGTCGTTCCAGTGTCCCGGAGAGGCATACTTCGACAGGCCTGCCTGGGAGAAGCCAATGTC
>Ga0208220_1000165_pt1 | contig 26448 bp, 26 predicted proteins | sample NGESurdeep092012_9_FD_184484 | JGI IMG/M metagenome (GOLD analysis project Ga0208220, IMG submission 184484) | Arctic peat soil microbial communities from Barrow, Alaska - NGEE Surface sample F53-1 deep-092012 (SPAdes) | ecosystem: Environmental > Terrestrial > Soil > Wetlands > Peat ...
GCTCGATCGCGCCGCGCGATGGCACGGTCGGACGACGGGTGCGCGGGGGAGGTGCCAATGCGCCGCGTAGTAAAGACACCAGACGAGCCGCTGCGGCTTCACGGTTTCGCAGTTGCGAGCGATGTTCGGAGGCCGCCACGACAAGGACGCCGTCGGTGAGCCGACCGCCGAGTCGCGAGATCGCGCGCTCGCGCAGAAAGGGCGGGACCGAGGGACTGGTCGCGACGTCGAACGACAACTCGACGCGGCTGTCCGTGGTGTTGACGCCCTGACCGCCTGGCCCGCTCGATCTGGAGAACCGCCAACGCAGCTCACCCGCGGGTATGGTCACCCGCGGCGAGACGACGAGATCGGACACGACATCGGGCACGGCTCGATTATCCGGTTACTTCCCCGCTTGGCTGACATAGCGGGAATCGGACGTTGTTGGCAGCGTCCGAAATCCGCCAGCGGATTGTCGTACCGAGGGTGCATGCTCATAAGCATGATGACTGAGGACGCCTGCTACCTGGCGCTATCGAGCCGCGATCCGAGGTTTGACGGGTGGTTCTTCGCCGCTGTGTTGACCACCGGTATCTACTGCCGGCCCAGCTGCCCAGCGATGACGCCGAAGCGAACCAACGTGCGGTTCCTGCCCACCGCGGCGGCTGCCCAAGAGGCCGGGTTCCGGGCTTGCAAGAGATGCCGGCCCGACGCCGTCCCGGGATCGCCTGAATGGAACGTGCGGGCCGATCTTGTCGGGCGCGCAATGCGGCACATCGCTGATGGTGTGGTCGATCGCGAAGGCGTCGCCGGTCTCGCGCGCCGACTCGGTTACAGCGAGCGGCATGTGAATCGACAGTTGGTCGCGGAGGTCGGCGCCGGCCCGATCGCGTTGGCGCGCGCACAACGATCGCAAACTGCGCGGCTGCTGCTTGAAACAACCCAGGTGCCGATCGCGAATGTGGCGTTCGCGGCCGGCTTCGCCAGCGTCCGCCAATTCAACGACACAGTGCGCGAGGTCTTCGCACTCACGCCAACACAACTGCGGGCAAGTAGGAAACCAGCAAACCGGACGCCGACACCTGGCGCGCTGCACCTGCGACTGCCGTTCCGACGGCCGTTCGCGCCAACACCCATCTTCGAGTTCCTCGCCACTCGAGCTGTTCCAGGAGTCGAGCAGGGCGGCGACTCGTGGTACCGGCGCACCCTTGGTCTCACGCACGGCAGCGCGATCATCGAGGTTGGCGACCGCGTCGGCTCCGCTGATGTGTGGGTCAAGCAGGGTTGGATTCCTTGCCGGCTCGAGCTCTCCGACCTGCGCGACCTCGCGTCCGCAGTTGCGCGTTGTCGGCGACTCCTCGACCTTGACGCCGACGCGCAGGCTGTGGCCGAGGCGTTGGGTGGCGACCCGATCCTCGGAGCGGCGATCTGCGCCGAGCCGGGCCGACGCAGCCCCGGACACGTCGACGGGTTCGAGCTCGCGGTGCGCGCCGTTCTTGGCCAGCAGGTCAGCGTCGCGGGAGCACGTACGCTCGCATCGCGCCTCGTTGCCGCGCACGGTGAGCCTTTAACAACAGCGAATGGTGAGCTCACGCATCTGTTCCCAACAGCCGAACAAGTCGCGGCCGCGGATCCGTCCACATTGTCACTTACACAGGCCAGAGCTGCGTCGTTGATCGGTCTCGCGCGTGCAGTCGCGGACGGCGACATCGATCTCGATCCAGGAGCCGATCGCGATCGCACGGGCGCCCAGTTGCTCGCGCTCCCCGGCATCGGTCCATGGACCGTCAGTTACATCAGAATGCGTGCACTCGCCGACCCCGACGTGTTCATGGCAAGCGATCTCGGGGTGCGACGCGGATTGCAAGAGCTCGGATTTACCGGCGGGCTCAGCGATACCGAAAGACTTGCGCAGGGCTGGCGGCCATGGCGGTCGTACGCGCTTGCGCACATATGGGCTGCGGCTGGGACAGCTGCTACCACCACCCGCCGTCCGGCCACTACGACAGCCACCACCCGCCGTCCGGCGCAACAACTACGCGAGGAGACACTACGACTATGCAAGGAAACCGCATGAGCGTCCAGACCTATTTCACTGTGTTGCCGAGCCCGATCGGTGAGCTGCTCGTGGTCGGCGCCGATGATGCGTCGGCGCAGTTTGCGATCTCCGGGTTGTTCATGACGGGCCAGCGGTATGAGCCGATGCTGCGTCCCGAGTGGGTTCGCGACGCGAACCGCTTCGCGGACGCCGAGAAGCAACTCGACGCGTACTTCGGCGGTGACTTGACGGACTTCGACCTGCCGTTGGCGGCGCGCGGTAGTGAGTTCCAACGGTCGGTATGGACGGCGCTGTGCGACATCCCGTTGGGCGCGACGCGGGCGTATGGGCAAATCGCGCAGCAGGTAGCCGACAAGTCGAAGACGCGCGCAGTCGCTGCGGCGATCGGCCGCAATCCGATTGGGATCGTCGTGCCGTGCCATCGCGTCATCGGCGCCGACGGCTCGCTTACCGGTTACGCGGGCGGTCTCGACCGCAAGCGCTGGTTACTCGACCACGAGGCCAGGGTCTCCGGCACGGCGCTGCTGTAGGGACGGCAACCCGGCTGCGGTTGAATGGTGTGGTGACGAACCGGCTGGCGGGTGAGACCAGTCCGTACCTGTTGCAGCATAAAGACAATCCCGTCGACTGGTGGCCGTGGTCGCCGGCAGCGTTCGACGAGGCGCGCACTCGCGGCGTCCCGGTACTGCTCTCTGTGGGCTATGCGGCCTGTCACTGGTGTCACGTGATGGCCCACGAGTCGTTCGAGGACGCCGTCACCGCTGCGCAGATGAACGAGCACTTCGTGTGCATCAAAGTCGACCGTGAAGAACGTCCCGACGTCGATGCGATCTACATGGATGCGACGCAGGCCCTGACTGGCCACGGCGGCTGGCCGATGACGTGTTTCCTCACGCCCGTTGGTCAGCCGTTCTACTGCGGCACGTACTACCCGAACCGTCCGCTGCAGGGGATGCCGTCGTTTCGCCAAGTACTCGAAGCGGTCTCACAGGCGTGGGTCGACCGCCGCGACGAGTTGACCAACGCCGGCGCCGACGTCGTGCGGTTGCTCGGCGAACGCGCCGCTGTGCCGACGGAGCAAACGCCTCCCGATGCCGACATCCTCGAAGCGGCGGTGGCGTCTCTGCGTTCTGACTTCGACCCGACACATGGCGGATTTGGCGGCGCACCGAAGTTCCCGCCGTCCGCCGTGCTCGAGTTCTTGATCCGCCACGGGTCGCTCGGTGCGCTGGAGATGGTCGCTGACACATGTACCGCGATGGCGCGCGGCGGCATGTACGACCAGCTGGCCGGCGGGTTTGCGCGCTACAGCGTCGACAACGCGTGGGTCGTGCCTCACTTCGAGAAGATGCTCTACGACAACGCGCAACTCGTGCGGATCTACGCCCATTGGTGGCGGGCGACAGGTTCGCCGTTGGCTCGGCGCATCGCCATCGAGACCGCGCAGTTCATGATTGACGACCTGCGCACTCCCGAGGGTGGTTTCGCTTCCGCATTGGACGCCGACACCAATGGCGTCGAAGGTTCGACGTACGTATGGACGCGCGGCCAGCTACTCGATCTGCTTGGTGTCGATGATGCGCAGTGGGCTGCGGACCTGCTGGTCGTCACCGCGAACGGCACGTTCGAACATGGCTCGTCGGTGCTGCAACTGCCGGTCGATGCAACTGTGCTTGCTGAGACACCGTTGTCGGACGACGAGGGGCGGTGGTCGCGGATTCGCGCGGCGTTGCTTGATGCGCGTCGCAAGCGCCCGCAGCCGGGTCGCGACGACAAGGTCGTCGCTGCGTGGAACGGCCTTGCGATTGCGGCGCTTGCCGAAGCGGGGCTGCTGTTCGATCGCGATGACTTCATCGATGCCGCAGTAGACGCGGCGCGGCTGCTGATCGACGTCCATCTTGTTGACGGTCGCTTGCGCAGGGTGTCGCGCGATGGAGTGGTGGGACAACCGGCCGGCGTTCTCGAGGACTACGCGGACGTCGCCGAGGGATTGCTCGTGCTCGCGCAGGTGATCGGCTGGCGCGAATATCTCGACCAGGCCGGCGTGCTGCTCGATGCGTGCCTGTCGCACTTTGCCGACGAGTCCGGTGGCTTCTTCGATACCGCGGACGATGCGGAAACTCTGGTGCGACGGCCGCAGAATCTGACCGACGATGCGACGCCGGCTGGTCAGTCGGCGCTTGCGCAAGCGTTGCTCACGTACGCCGCGTTGACCGGGTCGACGTCGCATCGTGCTGCGGCCGAAGCTGCGCTTGGCGCAACTCGGGTGCTGGGTGGCAGATATCCGCGCGCTGCCGGTTGGGGACTAGCAGCGGCGGCTGCGCTCCTCGCCGGCCCTGCCGAGATCGCGATCGTCGGCGTTCCGGACCGACTCGGCGCTCCGATCCTTAGCGAGATGACCGACCTCGAGCGCGCGGCCTGGATGTCCACGTCGCCGGGCGCGGTCATCGCGATCGGTCGGGACGGCGGTCGGAGCGGCGAGCCCGCGTGGGCGCCGCTACTTGAGGGTCGCGGCGCGATCGACGGCCTGCCGACGGCGTACGTCTGCCGGCAGTTCGTCTGCCTGCGACCGGTCACCACGTTGCAAGAGTTCGCGGCCGCCCTCGCCGGCTGAGCCCGCCGGCCGAAGCCCGACGGCCCGACCCATCAGACGGTGCGATCGCCGCCCTCCCGGGGCGGTAAACGCACACGCTGTCGGGGCTCGAGCCGGTCATGTCACGCCGAGAGCGAACAGGCCACCTTCGACGTTGTACTTGCTATGTAAGCATGTAATCATCCGAGTATGACAACTCAGAACACTGACGAGGTCGCCCGCGGCTGGTTCGCGGGACGGCTGCCGTCCGATTGGTTCGTCGGCGCGCCGGAAGTCACGGTCGACCGCGAAGAGATCATCGTTATCGGCGAGCTTGCCCAACCCGAACTTGCCGCAGACGCGAGCGACCAGGAGCGGGCCGCGGCCTGGGCCGGGCGTATCAAAGCGTTCCGCGAGCAGACCCGCGGGCAGCGCATCGAGATCGCGTCCGAGGCTGAGCATCGGCTGGACCGGCGCATTGCCTGGGGCGCGAAGTGCGGTGAGCGTCGCGAGATCTTCACCAGCCTCTCGGTTCCGGTGATGACCCGCCTGCGCCAGCGCGATCGGCTCGTCCTCGACACTCTCGTTGACGCCGGTGTGGCCCGCAGCCGCAGCGATGCACTCGCGTGGTGCGTGCGCCTGGTCGGCAAGAACACCGACGAATGGCTCGGCCAGCTACGCGAGGCCCTTCGCACGGTTGAGCAAGTGCGGGACGCCGGCCCCTCGTCGTCCTAGTACCACCCCTCGCAGCGCGCCCACCTTCGCGAGAACTCTTCCCCATGCGGGGTAAGGTTCGGCCAAGAAGTAATGGGCGCGTTGTCGCGCCCAGGCCCGGAGCAAGTCAACGCGGCACCCTGTTGGCTAGGGCGCGGTTGAGACGGGCGTGCGCGATGGGAGGTCGTCCGCACAATGGACGTACGCGGCTTCCTCTACGGAGCTTACGAACGCCGTCTCGCCGCCGAGTTGACGCCTGACCGCGTCCCGCGACACGTAGGCGTAATCCTCGACGGCAACCGTCGCTGGGCGAAGGCGCTGGGTGTTGGCGTCGCGTCGGGCCATCGCAAGGGCGCCGCGAAGATCGACGAGTTCCTCGGCTGGTGCTCCGAGCTGCACATCGAGGTCGTCACCCTGTGGCTGCTGTCCACAGACAACCTGAACCGGCCCGAGGACGAGCTCGCGCCCCTGTTCCAGATCATCGAAGACGCCGTGAGCGAGTTGGCGGTCGGCCGCCGATGGCTGATCAACCCGGTCGGGGCCCTTGATCTGCTGCCCGACGCCACCGCGAGGTCGCTGAAAGAGGCCCAGGACGCGACCGCCGACCTGACCGGGCTGATCGTGAACGTGGCCGTGGGGTACGGCGGGCGCCGGGAGATCGCCGACGCGGTCCGGGCGCTCCTGCACGAGCACGCCGGCCGGGGCACCAGCATCGAGGATTTGGCCAATTTGCTCGATATTGACCATATTGCCGAGCACCTGTACACCAAGGGCCAGCCCGACCCCGACCTGGTGATCAGAACGTCGGGGGAGCAGCGATTGTCAGGGTTCCTGCTATGGCAGTCCGCCCACTCCGAACTGTTCTTCTGTGAGGCGTACTGGCCGGACTTCCGGCGGGTCGACTTCTTGCGGGCGGTTCGCGCCTACGCGGAACGCGAGCGCCGGTTCGGCTCGTAGCCGCCGAGTTCTTGTAGGACAGCCGCCGAACAACGCGCGGCAGCGTGCAGGTCGAATTCCTGACGCGTTGCGCCAAAAGCTGTCCGACGAGATGGACGGCGGCCGGTGGTCGCTTCGTGAAATCTGCAGGTCGATTCGCATGACGAATTGGCGACCTCGATTTGCGACCACTCGTGTGATGCGGCGCGACGTCGACAAGAGCATTCAAGTGACGGAACACCGAGGGACATCAAATCGAAATGTCTCTCGACAATGAGACATGTGTCTCGATATCAAGATAGTGAATCGAATGTGCACCGAGCTTGCAACGTCGAGCGAGGCTGTGCACAACGCGACACGGAACGACGCGATGTGTTGTAGCGTGCACTGCGCACGCAGGTGTTAACGGCTCGTCGACGTTGAGCGAAGCGTTGCAGCTACAGACGGTGAAACCGCGTGCGTCTGCAACGGCGAGCTGAATGCCGAGAACACCTTAGTCTGAAGCAATATCTCCATCTGTCGACAAAGTGTCAGTTAATCTTCCTCACGAAGAGTCACCAACCGAACGCTCTCGGTACGGCCGTGAAAGCGTCGTGTACGTAGAATTTTTGCAATGCCAGTGATAAATCTTCGGCTCAGTAGTCACAACAATCACTCGCACCGCCTGTTGTGACATGCCTCACCGCGCTGGGCTTTGCGTACGCGCATTCATTCATGCATGCTGGCAATACACCCCGTGCATTTCGGCCGGTTCTTGCGGTCCGTTGCACGACGTATCGCTCTCAGACGCGCATTAGCGCTGCGGTACATGGTTGACCATCTTCTTTGGTTTGACCTGGGTCCTTCAGAAGCACGGCTCCTCAGCGGCACTGCATCTTTCAACAGGCACTGCGGCGTTGCTCGCATGCTTGCTCCCGAAAGGAACTCATTCCAATGAGCCGGATACCGGCCCCCGGTGCGATCGTCGGTACGACGACGGTCTCCGCCGTTCTTGCGTTGTGTTTGCTTGGTGGTGTCGGTGCAACAGCACCGGCAGCTGCCGACGAAGCAACGACAGTTCCAAGCACGATCGGTGCGAGTCTTATCGCTGCCGAGAACACTGCAAGCGAAGTTGGTCTCAAAACAACGAACACTGCAAGCGAAGGTCTCACAACGACGTCGGTTCTTTCCGGTGTGATGACGAATGCAGTCATAACAGCGAACGCTGCAACTGCTGCTGACACTGCAGCGAACGAGACTGCAGGCACTGCAGCATCGATCGAAATGATGCAGACACTGGGTCTTGCGGGTGGCGTCGCATCAGAACAAGTCCCCGCCGCCGCAATGCTCTCGCGTAATGCTGCGGCAGCTTCCGGCACTGCTCTCGCGGTACCTGCAGCCCTCGCGAAGAAGGTGGCTGCACCGAAGCCCGTCGCAGCGGCAATCACCGGTACACCCCTCCAGATCGCCCAGACCATCGCGACGCAGGCGGGGTTGAATCAGCAGCAGTGGGTCTGCCTCGACTCGCTGTGGTACCAGGAGAGCAAGTTCGAGACGAACGCGCACAACCGCCGGTCTGGTGCCTTCGGGATCCCCCAGGCGCTGCCGGCCTCGCGGATGGCCAGCGCTGGCGCCGACTGGCGGACCAACCCGGCCACCCAGATCCGGTGGGGCCTGAGCTACATCAAAGCCCGGTATGGCACGGCGTGTAACGCGTGGGCGCACTGGAAGCGCGCTCGCTGGTACTGAGCTGATCCGGTGAAGTTCGGTTCCGGAACCGTCTCCTGGTTTGGTACTGAGGAGCCGTTGGTAGGCATTCGTTAGCCGCAGTTCGGCGCGAGGCTCGTCGCAGCTGCAACGTGTCGGCGCACGTTGCAGCCTGCGACGCCACACTCGATGGAACCGTGCAGCGCGCTAGCGCATCCTAGAGGCATGAACCGGCAGCAGACCCTTGCGGTGGCCGGACTGTTCATGGCGAGCCTCGCGATCATCGGTGGATGCGCGAATCCCCGCGGGACGGCAAGTGCGCGATCAGCGGTCATCGTGGTGAGTAGTCCCGGGGTGACCAGCCCGACAGTGTCGAGTTCCGCGGCAAGCAGCCCTGTGCAGTCGAGCCCAGCCGCGTCGAGCAGCTCAGCGGCGTCAACGCGGATCGATGATTCGACGCAGATCAACGGCGCGTACACCGCGGATTCCGAGCGGGAGCTCGTCATCAACTACGTCGCTGGTGACTGCACAGTCTCGGCGCGCGGTGTGGCGACTGAGACCGCGACCTCGATCACGGTGCACGTCATGGTGACGAATCGCAACGCCGTCTGCGAAGCGGTGGGATACATCCGTAATGCCGTCGCCCAACTGTCCGCGCCATGGGGCCATCGTGTGGTCCTGGACTCGTCCGGTGCAGTCGTGCCGGTCGTCGACGGCGTGCTTCTCCTGAGTCCCTCCTGGCTGCCCGCCGGATACCAAGGCGGGCAGATCGTTGCAGGCGGCACCGACGGGAAGGTGGGTGAGGCTCAAGAATGGGGGCCGGCCGCCGCGGCGTCGAACTCCTCGGCGGCGACAACGTGCCAACCGGCCCCGGCCGTCGTCTCGCTCGCACAGGGCGACGGCGACCTGCCGGCTTTTTCGGCGCCCCCCGGTAGTCAGACGCTCGCGAACGGCACCCTGGCGATGGTCGAACGCGACGACCAGGGTGACCTGAGCTTGGACTGGACACCACCCGGTCGTCCGGGCAGCTGGATGATCAGCCTTCAATCCGAGCCGGGATGTCCCGGCTACCAGCCGCTTTCACTCGACACGCTGCTGAAGATTGCGAACAGCCTGCATTAGATGCCGGGTTCGAACCTCACGGGTGCAGTAGTGGGGCGCCGGGTCATCGCGAGCACGTCGAGGGCTTCATCGAGTTGCTCGCGTGTCAGCTTGCCGTCCTCGATGTAACCGCCTTCGATGACCACTTGGCGGATCGTCTTGTTCTCCGCAAGTGACTGCTTCGCGACCTTCGCAGCAGCCTCGTAGCCGATGTACTTGTTCAGTGGCGTCACGATCGACGGCGATGATTCCGCGAAGATGCGGCACCGCTCGACGTCCGCTTCGATGCCGTCAATGCAGCGATCGGCGAGCAACCGGCTGATGTTCGACAGCAGGCGAATCGACTCGAGCAAGTTGCGCGCCATGATCGGCAGCATCACGTTGAGTTCGAGGTTGCCCGCCGCACCGCCGAACGCGATTGCCGCGTCGTTGCCGATGACCTGCGCGACAACCTGGCAGACCGCTTCGGGCAGCACCGGATTCACCTTGCCCGGCATGATGGAGGATCCCGGCTGCAGGTCGGGCAGGTGGATCTCGGCGAGGCCGGTGCGCGGGCCCGACGACATCCAGCGCAGGTCGTTCGCCATCTTGTAGAGGCTGATCGCGACGACGCGCAGCGCGCCACTGGCCTCGACCAACGCGTCGCGCGAACCCTGCGCCTCGAAGTGGTCGCGGGCCTCCGACAGCGGCAACTGCAGCGACGCCGCCAACCGCGCGATCACCCGTTCCGCAAAGCCCGGCGGCGTGTTGATGCCGGTACCCACCGCCGTCCCGCCTAATGGCAGTTCGCCGATGCGCGGCAGCGCGGTGAGTAGCCGTTCGATCCCAAGATGAACCGACGCCGCGTAGCCGCCGAACTCCTGGCCCAGCGTCACTGGGGTGGCGTCCATCAGATGCGTGCGACCGCTCTTGACGACGGTCTCGAACTCCACTGCCTTGCGCGACAACGACGCCGCGAGGTGGTTCAGCGCGGGTATGAGGTTGACCAGAATCGATCGGGTCGCAGCGATGTGAATGGCCGACGGGAACGTGTCGTTCGACGACTGCGACGCGTTGACGTGGTCGTTGGGATGAACGGGCGCGCCGAGCTTCTCGGATGCGAGGGTGGCGATGACCTCGTTGGCATTCATGTTGCTCGATGTTCCGGAGCCGGTCTGGAAGACGTCGATGGGGAACTGCGAATCCCACTGACCGCGCGCGACTTCCGCCGCCGCCTCGTTGATCGCCGTCGCAATCGCGGGGTCAATGACGCCGAGCTCGGCGTTGACCGTCGCGGCCTCTCCCTTGATGGAGGCGAGCGCGGAGATGAGGTCGCGGTCGATCACCAGCCCTGAGACCGGAAAGTTCTCGACCGCGCGCTGAGTCTGCGCGCGCCACTTGGCATCGAGCGGGACGCGGACGTCGCCCATGCTGTCGTGCTCGAGGCGGTAACGGGGTTCTGAGGTCATGTCTTAGTCCACGCGAGTGCGGTCGGGGGAGGCGAGCGGGTGATCGGCGTGCCGGTGGTCGTAGTCGACGATCGCGTAGCTGCGCAGCTTCGACAGCTGGTGTTCGCTTTCGATCGTGCGGATCGTGCCACTCTTCGACCGCATGACGAGCGAGCTGGTGACCGCTCCGCCGCCGCGGTACCTGACACCGCGGACTAGCTCGCCGTCGGTGATGCCGGTCGCGACGAAGAACACGTTGTCGGAGCGCACCAGGTCGCCGGTGGTGAGGACCGCGTTGAGGTCGTGGCCTGCGTCGAGCGCCTTGATTCGTTCGGCCTCGTCGCGCGGCCAGAGCTTACCCTGGATGACGCCGCCGAGACACTTCACCGCGCACGCCGCGATGATGCCCTCCGGGGTGCCGCCGATGCCCAGCAGCAAGTCGATGCCGGTACCTTCGCGAGCAGCCATGATGGCGCCCGCCACATCGCCGTCCAAGATGAACTTGATGCGTGCACCCGCTTCACGGATCTCGTTCACCAAGCCTTCGTGCCGCGGTCGATCGAGGACGACGACTGTGACGTCCTCGTTTGCGCAGCCGTTGGCTTTCGCGATCGCGCGGATGTTTGCAGCGACCGGCGCGTTGATGTCGACGAACGGCGCGGCAGCTGCACCGGTCACCAGCTTCTCCATGTAGAACACCGCGGACGGGTCGTACATCGAGCCGCGCTCCGCGACGGCCATCACCGAAATCGCGTTGTTCATGCCCATGGCGGTCAGTCGGGTGCCATCGATCGGGTCGACGGCCACGTCTGCTTCGGCGCCGGTGCCGTCGCCCACTCGCTCGCCGTTGAAGAGCATCGGGGCGTGGTCCTTTTCGCCCTCGCCGATCACGACGACGCCGCGCATCGCGACGGTTCCGATGAGGCGCCGCATCGCGTCGACAGCGGCCGCGTCGGCGTCGTTCTTCTCCCCGAGTCCGACCCAGCGGCCAGCGGCCATGGCCGCCGCCTCAGTGACCCGCACGAGCTCAAGCGCGAGGTTGCGATCGGGGGTTTCGGCGGCGCTCATCACTCCACCTCATTCTCTTTTTCGTCGTCTGTGGTGGCGCCGGGACGCTTGGCCGCCAGCCGTTGCTTCGCGCCGTCCAGCCACGATTGGCACTGCGCAGCGAGCTGCTCGCCGCGTTCCCACAGCGTGAGTGACGTCTCGAGCGGGAGCCCACCGGCCTCGAGTTGCCGCACCACGTCCAGCAGTTCGTCGCGGGCCGCCTCGTAGGAGATGGCTTCGCCGGCCGCGGTCATCGGGGTGCGGTGGTCATCGGGGTGCCCTCATGGGGGTCAGCGTAGGCCCGACGACGCGTCAGCCGGGGGGTCGACGAGTGTGACCTTCGCAGCAATACGACCAACGGCAAGGCGGACGCCGATTGCATCGCCCGGTGCAACCTGCACGGCCGATCGCAACACCTGCCCATCGGCGTCCTGCACGATCGCGTAGCCACGTTCGAGCGTCGCGGCTGGCGACAGGGTGCGGACCCGGGCCAGCAGGTGCGTGACGTCGTCGGTGGCCCGATCGAGGGTGGCGGTCAAGCTGCGGCGGGCACGTGCGAGCGCGTCGGCGAGCTCAAGGGCCCGCCGGTCGATGTCGCGCTCCGGCGTCGCGAGGACAGGTCGCATCCGTAGCGCACGCAGTTCGTCTTGCGCACGCTCGATGCGAACGGTGATGGTGCGCAGTGCGCGGTCGCGCAGCAATGAGATTCGCCGCTGCTCTTCGGCCACGTCAGGCACGATCATCTTGCCTGCGTCGGTTGGCGTCGATGCTCTGGCATCGGCGACGAGATCGAGCAGTGGCGAGTCGGGCTCGTGGCCGATCGCGCTGACGACCGGCGTGCGGCAGTCCGACACCGCGCGCAGCAGGGTTTCGTCGGAGAACGGCAGCAGGTCCTCGACACTGCCGCCGCCGCGCGCGATGACGATGACGTCAATCTTCTTGTCGGCGTCGAGCGCCTGCACGGCGGCCACGATTTCGGCGACGGCGTACGGGCCTTGGACAGCGACCGCCTCGACGCGGAACTGCACGGCCGGCCAGCGCCGCTTTGCGTTCTCGAGCACGTCGCGTTCGGCAGCCGATCCGCGGCCGCACACGAGCCCGATCGTGCCGGGCAGGAACGGCAGCGCGCGTTTGCGGTCGGCCGCGAAGAGCCCTTCTGCGGCGAGCATTCGCTTGAGCCGTTCGATGCGCGCGAGCAGCTCGCCGACTCCGACCGGGCGGATCTCGAGCGCGTGCAGTTGCAGTGTGCCCCGTTGGAGGTAGAACTCGGGCTTGGCCCAGACGACGACTCGGGTGCCCTCGGTGAGCTGATCGGCCACGGCCTCGACGAGTTGCTTCGCGGCCGTGACGCGCAGCGAGATATCGGTTGCGGGGTCGCGCAGCACGAAAAAGACCGTGTTCGTGCCCGGACGGCGGGTGATTTCGGTCAGTTGACCGTCGACCCAGATACGGCCGAGCCGCCCAATCCACTGCCCGATCGCGCCTGCGACCGTGCGCACCGGGAGCGGCGATTCCGCCGAGGACTCAAGAGCCACACCGCTGAGCGTAGGGGCAGCTACCCCGTCTGGGCGCGGCTGATCCAGCGGGCACTTACGATGGAGGCATGACTCCGCCTGCCATGCCCACGGTTCCCGGCAAGCGGGTGCTGCTCGCCCAGCCGCGCGGGTACTGCGCCGGCGTCGAGCGAGCGATCGACAGCGTCGAGAAGGCGCTCGCGGTCCACGGTGCCCCGGTCTACGTGCGCAAGCAGATCGTGCACAACAAGCACGTGGTGGCCGACCTGGAGGCGAAGGGCGCAATCTTCGTCGAAGAGACCGCTGAGGTCCCCGAGGGATCGATCGTGGTGCTGTCGGCGCACGGAGTCGCACCGTCGGTGTACGCGGAAGCGACGCAGCGCAAGTTGCGGACGATCGACGCGACCTGCCCACTGGTGACCAAGGTGCATCACGAGGCGCGCCGATTCTCCGACGAAGGTCTCGAGATCCTGCTGATCGGGCACGCTGGCCACGAAGAGGTCGTCGGTACCGCGGGTCAGGCTCCCGATCGCGTCAAGCTCGTTGATGGGCCGATCGACGCCGCGCAAGTTGAAGTGCGCGATCCTTCGCGGGTTGCGTGGTTGTCGCAGACCACGTTGTCGGTCGACGAGACACTCGAGACAGTGCACGCGCTTCGCGCACGCTTCCCGCAGCTGATGGATCCGCCGAGCGACGACATCTGTTACGCGACGCAGAACCGGCAAGCCGCGGTGAAGCAGATCGCGCCGGCGTCCGATCTGGTCATTGTCGTTGGGTCACGCAACTCGTCGAACTCTGTGCGACTGGTCGAAGTGGCGCTCGAAAGCGGTGCGCGGGCCTCGCACCTGGTCGACGATGCTGGCGAGATCGATGAAGGCTGGCTCGAGGGTGTGACGACGGTCGGACTCACGAGCGGCGCGTCGGTGCCCGACTCGCTCGTGCTCGGCGTGCTGGCGTGGTTGGCCGACCGCGGCTTCGACGCGGTCGAGGAGATCGAGGCGGTGCGCGAAACACTGACGTTCGCGCTACCCCCGGAACTGCGGCGCGACATCAAGGCGCACGCAGAACGCTAAAGCGTTTGTCGGACGTCGATGAGCTGGTGCTGCGTTGCTTAGATGTCGGCTAGCTGCGCGGCTTGCGACCTGCGCGGTGGCGGTACCAGACGATTGCTGCTGCGATGACCGTGCCGGTCCATAACGTGGGCGCGCCGGTCACGAACGCGTTGCCGATGTAGACCGCTTTGCGGGTGATGAATCCACCGCTCTGGTCGTGAGTGTCGACAACGCTCAGCGCCGTGATCAGGACGCAGTAGAGCAACGGTGTGGCGAAGATCGAGGTAGGGAGATCGCGCCGGCGGACGACGAGGGCTCCGACGGCGCTGGTGAAGATGAAAACGAAGGCGAAGGCCGCGCCGCGATGGCCGGCGAGGGCGACCTCGATCAGCCCGACGAGTCCGGTGAGTACGAGGATCAAGACGACGACGCCGCGACCTGTGACGCCCCTGCCTGAGACCACGCGGCCGGCCTGCGGGCGGGTCTGAGTCGAAGCACCCGCGGGTGCAGCGGGGTCAGCCGCGGCTGGCCCAGGAGCCGCAGGCCCCGGCGAGGCGGACCCAATGAGTTCCACGAGTGCCAACTCCGGCGCGATCGGCTCCGGTGCCGTCCGGCCGAGGAGAACCGCTCCGGACATCGAAGGCCCGGACATCGAAGGCCCGGACATCGAAGGTCCGGCCACCGAAGGTCCGGCCACCGAAGGCTCGGGCGTCGCCGAGCCGGGTCGGACCGGGACGGCCGCTAGGTCGGCCTGCGGAGGCGAAAGCGGCTCGAGCACTGGCTCGGCAAAGAGCGGCTCGGCGAACAGCGGCTCGGCAGGTTCGGACATAGCGGGTTCGGACACGGACCCACGCTAAGCCGCCGAGCCCCCGTTGCGCGGCGCGACTCGCACATATTGCGCAGCGCGACTCGCTCAGCCGGCTGCGTGTTCGCCCGGTTCGAACAGTGGATCGGGCATCGGCGGGCGCAGCGAAACGAGCGTGTCGTTGGCGGAGGCGACCAGCTCGGGCTTCTGCACCTTGCGGGCAACCAGCTCGATCGGCTTGGGCGCTTCGAGCTCTTCGGTGGTCACCTTCAGGTCGACCAGCCGCCTGGCAGTGGTGAACACGCGCGACTCAAGAGAGGCGACGGTGTCGTTGTAGCTCTGCACCGCGGAGTTGAGGCGGGTGCCGAGCGTCCCGACGTGGCGGCCCATGGTCGAGAGCCTCGCGTACAGCTCGCGACCCAGGGTGAGGACATCGTGGGCGTTGGCGGCGAGTGCCTCCTGCCGCCAGGTGTAACCGACGGTACGCAGCAGCGCGATGAGGGTCGCCGGTGTTGCGATGACCACATTCTTCTCGAACGCGTGCTGCAACAGTGCGGGGTCCTGCTCGAGTGCCGCGTTAAGGAACGTCTCTGCCGGGATGAACATCACGACGAACTCAGGGGTGTTCGGCAGCAGATCCCAGTACGCCTTCGCGCCGAGTTGATCGATGTGGTCGCGCAGGTGGCGCGCGTGACGCTTCAAGTGATGCGCGCGCGTTGCCGCGGTCGTCGCAGCGTCAGCAGCCGCATCGTCGACGGCCATCGCGTCGAGGAAGCCGATGAGTGAGACCTTCGCGTCGACGACGACATGCTTGCCGCCGGCCAGGTTGACGATGAGGTCGGGACGCAGCATGCCATCGGGCGTGTTCACCGACTGCTGCTCACCGAAGTCGCAGTGTTCGATCATGCCGGCGAAGTCGACGACCTGGCGAAGCTGGTGTTCACCCCAGGCGCCGCGGGTCTGCGGCGCGCGCAAGGCGGCGACGAGCTGCGACGTCTCTTGCTGCAACTTCTCCGACGTCTTGCCCATCTGTGCGACCTGTGTGCGAAGAGCGGCGTACGCGTCGGTGCGCTCCTTCTCGACGTCCTTCATCTGCTTTTCGACGTTTGTGAGGGTCTCTTTCAGCGGGCTGACCAGGAGTTCGATCGCCTGCTGCCGCTTCTCAAGATCGCCGGTCGACTCCGCGGTGACCCGCTTGATCAGCTCGTCAGCGCGCTCGATAAAGGCTGTGCTGTTCTTGTGCAGCGCGTCGGAGGACAGCGCGGCGAAGGTCTCGCGCATCTTCTCTTGCGTGAGATTCGCCAATTGGAGCTGCTCAGCCGCGTACGCACGCAGCGCTTCGAGCTGCTGCGTGGCGCTGGACCGGGTCTCATCGAGAGTGGCGGACAGGGAAGCGATGGTCGCGCTCGACCGTGACTTGGCGTGCAGGAAGCCGATCGCGGCGCCCAGCGCGAGGCCGAGTACGAGCAAAATGAGCGAAGTTGCGTTCATGTCTCGATCGTGGCAGGGGCGTCCGACAAAACTTCGCTATGGCGCGCCGGACGCCCTAGGGTTGAGGAATATGCCGATCGAGATGGTCCGTGGACCCGTGCTAATCCGCTCGTGGCATCAGTCGGACGCCGCGGGGCTGGCGCGGGTGATCTTCGAGAACCTCGATCACCTCCGGCCATGGATGCCCTGGGCACTTGAGCTGCCGAAGAACCGGACGAAAGTCCGCGCGGCTATGGGTGCGTTCCTGCTTGAGGCGGTCACGAAACCGGACGAGTTGGTCGGCCTGTTCTCCGGTGGCCAGATCGCGGGTGGGTCGGGACTGCACCCCCGTATCGGACCAGGCGGCTACGAGATCGGCTACTGGGTGCGCAAGGACCTCACCCGTCGTGGGATCGCGACAGCAGCGACAAGTGCCCTGACCGAGCACGCCTTCACCCGGCCCGACATCGACCGGGTCGAGATCCGCCACGATCGGGCCAACGTGGCGAGCGAGGGCATCCCGCGCCGGCTGGGTTACGCCCTGGTGGGCGAAGAGCCCAGCGTCGTCGCGACACCCGAGCAAAGCGGCGTCCATCTCATTTGGCGCGTTACCCGCGACGAGTGGACGGCGCGACAGAGACCGTAGACTCGCCGGTTGTGGCACTTTCTATCGGCATTGTCGGGCTGCCCAACGTTGGCAAGTCGACGCTGTTCAACGCGCTGACAAAAAACGACGTGCTCGCCGCGAACTATCCGTTCGCCACCATCGAGCCGAACGTCGGCGTAGTCGGCGTTCCCGATTCTCGGTTGAACGCGCTGGCTGCGTTGTACAGCTCGGTGAAGATCGTGCCGGCGACGGTGAGTTTCGTCGACATCGCGGGTCTGGTGAAGGGCGCATCCGAGGGTCAGGGTCTCGGCAACAAGTTCCTCGCGAACATCCGTGAATCCGACGCGATTTGCCAAGTGACGCGGGTATTCACCGACCCCGACGTCGCGCATGTCGACGGGCGAGTCAGCCCCAAGGACGACATCGAGACCATCAACACCGAACTGATTCTGGCCGACCTCCAGACGATCGAACGCGTGCTACCGCGTCTCGAGAAGGAGACCCGGCTCGGTGGCCCGGCCGCGAAGGCGCGGGCCGAGATGCTTGCAGCGGTGCGCCACGCGGGAGAGGTGTTGGACTCAGGGACGACCGTGTTCGCGGCCGGTCTCGATCCCGAGCCGCTGCGCGAATTGCAACTGCTCACGTCGAAGCCGTTTCTGTACGTCTTCAACATGGACGACGAGGAGCTGGGCAACGAGTCGCTGAAGGCCGAGTTGCGCAGCCTCGTCGCACCCGCCGAAGCCATCTTCGTCGACGCGAAAATCGAGTCAGAACTCATCGAACTGCCGGACGACGAGGCGTTGGAGTTGTTGCAATCGATCGGTCAAACCGAGTCGGGTCTCGCAACACTGGCACGTGTTGGATTCTCGACGCTCGGGCTGCAGACGTACCTGACGGCAGGACCCAAAGAGTCGCGCGCGTGGACGATTCGTAAGGGTGCGACCGCGCCCGAAGCTGCCGGTGTCATCCACACAGATTTCCAGCGGGGATTCATCAAAGCCGAGGTTGTCGCGTTCGACGACTTGATGGCAGCCGGCTCGATGCTCGAGGCCAAGGCGCGCGGCAAGGTTCGCATCGAAGGCAAGGACTACGTAATGGCAGACGGCGACGTCGTCGAGTTCCGCTTCAACGTATGACGCTCTCTTGGTGCCGAGTGAAGGAAGTCCGTCGCTTTTCTCGAGAACGCCACGTAATTCCTTTACTCGCCAAGAGAGCTTGACGCTGAGAGGATCGGGTTATGGACGCTGACTGGCCCGGACACCCACCCGATTTCTCGAAGCCACCACGCGGGGAGCTGACTGTGGCGCAAGTTGCGGCCATGATCGACCACTCGTTGCTGCGGCCGGAGTTGACGCTCGACGATGTGACGGCTGGCTGCGAGATCGCGGCTACTCATGAAGTCATGAGCGTGTGCTGCAAGCCGGCCGATGTCGTTCACGCCGGCCGTGTGCTCACTGGCACCGACGTGTTGGTCGGCACCGTCGTCGGCTTCCCGCACGGCAGCAGCACGACCGAGACGAAGGTCTTCGAAGCGCGTGGTGCGCTGGACGATGGCGCGCGCGAACTCGACATGGTCATCAACATCGGGCGGCTGCGCGGCGGCGACCACGCCTATGTCGCGGCCGACATTCGCGCGATCGTCGAAGTCGCTGCCACCGCGGATGCGCTCGTCAAAGTGATCTTCGAGAATGCCTACCTGACCGACGAGGAGAAGGTCGTCGCGTGCCATCTCACCGAAGATGCCGGCGCTGACTTCGTCAAGACGAGTACAGGTTTCGCGGCGAGCGGCGCCACGATGGAAGACCTCATCCTCATGCGCAGATCGGTCGGCCCGGCGATGCAAGTCAAGGCCGCAGGCGGCGTACGGACGCTCGACACGTTGCTCGCGATGGTGGCGATCGGCGTAAGCCGCTTCGGCGCCACCGTCACGGTGGCCATGCTCGCCGACGCCAAGGAACGGGCCGCAATCGGCGAACTACGGGTGCCCTCCGGGCAAGCAACAGCCGCGGAAGCAGTCACCGCAGACGCTCACCAGTACTGACGCGTCACGCTTGCGATAGCGAGCCGAACTCGGCGACGATATTGCGCAACGTAGCCGCCATCGTGGCCAACTCCGACGCGGCTGCGAGGGTGTCGTTGGCGCCACCCGCTGTGCCACGCGCCGTTTCGGCCGCGACCGAGATGTGACGGCTGATCTGGTCGGCGCCCTCGGAGACTTCGTTCACCGTCTGCGTGACCTGGATGGTTGTCGCGCTCTGCTCCTCGACGGCGGATGCGATGGAGTTCTGAATCTCATTGATCCGCGCGATCGTCTGGCTGATTCGGCCGATGGCCTCCACCGAGTGCGCCGTCTCGCCTTGAATCCCGCGGATCATCGAGCTGATCTCCTCGGTCGCCTTCGCGGTCTCAGCTGCGAGTTCTTTCACCTCGCCGGCCACTACTGCGAAGCCGCGACCGGCTTCACCGGCGCGTGCCGCTTCGATCGTCGCGTTGAGCGCAAGAAGGTTGGTCTGCTGAGCGATCGTGGTGATGACTTTGACCACATTCCCGATAGCTACCGACGACGCGGCCAACCTGCTGATCGTCGAGTTCGTCTGCTCGGTCTCACGCATCGCCTCTTCGCCAGCCATCGCCGCGTCTGCTGCGTTGCGGGCGATCTCTGCGATCGATGCCGTCATTTGCTCGGCGCCGGCCGCGACTGACTGGGTACTCGCCCCTATGAGCCGGCTCGCGTTGGCGACAACGTCCGCCTGTGATGACGCCTGGTCTGCTCCGCTGCTCAGCCTGGTGGCGGTCGACGTGAGCCGCTCAGAGGCCGCGGTCAGCATTTCCGCATTGCGAGCGACCTCGTTGAGTACCTTCAGCAGTACCGCTTGGCGGTCGGTCATCGCTTGCTGCCGCTCGTCGTTGACAGCCTGTGCCTTCCGGACGGTCAGAGTCAGTCGAATGCCGGCCACGACGAGTGTTGCTGTCGCAAGTCCGACGGCGTCCCTCCCGACGTTGCCGAAACTGGCGCAGCCCAAGATGGCGAGGCTCGCGACGGCGCCGAGGCCCGGCAGCACGAAGCCGCCAGCCCGAACCTTGCTCGTGCTCCTTGCGTTGTCGGGCTGCATCCAGGCCGCTGCCGAGAACATCAAGATCGAGACCGGCCACGCCAGCGAGTTCGCCAGGTTTCCGACCGTGCTGTCCGGCCGCACGAGCGCATAGAAGTCGCCGACAAAGTTGACGACCTGCGCGAGGCCAAGGACGACGAGAACGCTCTTGCGCGCTCTCGAGGCTGTGGTGAACCCGCCGGCCACGACGCCGAGGAGCAGCAGGTCGCCGACCGGATACGCAATGCCGGACGCGGATGCTAATGACCAGCCACCCACTGCTTTAAGGACTGGCTGCAGAGCGAACGCAGCGGCGACAGACGCGAAACCGAGTGCGGCGATGGCCCGGTCAAGCCAAGGAGTGATCTCGGCTCGTTTGGACTCGCCGCGCAGCAGCAACACGAAGGCCACGTAGCACAACGGGAAGAACATCAGGCCGAAGCCGTCGGCGGCTGACGGTGTTGGTGGGGTGGCTCCGCCGAGCGACTCGATCGTCAGCGCGGTATCGCCGAAGCCCCACATGATGCAGGCAGCGCCCAGAACCAACGGGAAGAACGCAACCACCGACCGCATATTCCGCCACGACCCGTGCCAGTAGCGAAACATGCACAGGACGCCGACGGAGATCTCGAAGAGGTCAACGCCCCAGCCGTCGATCGGCGCGTTGTAGGAGCCGACGTGACGGAGTGCCACGGAAACGAAATAGGCCGCTATGAGGAAGGCGGCAGCGTAGTGAGCCCACCGCACGCCGTCAGTGACAGGGGTCTCTTCTAGCTGGCCCTGTTCTCTCTCCATCGCTGCACGTGGCCAATCTGGGTACGGATCGACAGGTACGCGATCCGATTTCGACGATTCGTCACGTTCGTATCGGACGCCTTGAGGCGGCCTTTAGGCTCTGACGTCCATTGACTGCCCAGGTCAGGGCGTCAACGGGGTCATCCGGTGCGAAACCCCCCCAAGAACCGGCGGAACACGCCGCCCTCGGGTGCCAGCGCAGGAGCGACCACGGGTGGTTTCGCCGCGCGGTGGGCGATCGGCTGGTCGTAGTCGGTGTTGGCGATGGCCTCGATGATCTGGGCTTCGTCGAAGTCGGCCGACCCTTCGATCACCGGGACGAAGCCGACGAGCATGCCGTCGCGCATGACCTGAGCCTCCAATTCAGCGGTGTCGTCGGAGTCCCAGACGGCTTCGCGCGCATCGGATAGCGCGATCCGCACGCCGAATTGGTAAACGCCCTCTTTCGACGTGCGTGCGTCGATGCCACGTGCCCGTAGGGCGTCAACGACTCGCTGTGCCCGGTTCTCGTCCATGCCTTGAAACTCCCGCTGCTCGTCAGGCCTCAAAAGTACCGAACGCAGGACGGCGATGTCGGGAGCCCCGCGGGTCGGCGAGCACGCCCTCGGCGAACAGCGGCCAGGATGGCGTTCACGGTCGCAATCTAGGGTCGCAGGCTACGGGCGCCAGCTCTGCGCGCCCGCCGCGTCGGAGTTGAGGGTGGCGGTCAGGCCGCCGACGACTCCCGGGTCGGTCGTCTCGATCCCGAGTTCGCGGTTCGAGTTCAACGACGCGTTGGAGAAGTTTTCGGATCCGACAAACGCGCGCTGGTGAGGGGTTCCGGCGTCCGCTATGACGACCTTCGCGTGAATGTAGAGCGACGCATTAGAGGCATAGACGCGGACGACGGCGTGTGCGGCGACGAGCGTCGCGAACGCGGCGTGCCAATCGGTCTGGTCGGTCATGACGACCACAACGTGGACGCCGCGGTGAGCTGCACTGATCAGCGCGCCAGTCACCGGCTTGTCGGCCATCTCCTCGTTTTCGATCAGGAGGCTCGACGTTGCTGAGTTGATCAGCGCGAGTAGCGCGGGCTGCGACTGATTCGGACTCCACACCAGGTCGGCGGCCGCCGACGCGGTGATACGAGCGTGCGTGAAGTCGGCGTTGAACACCTGCTCGATGGAGGCCACGTCGTTTCGATTTCTATCGACGACGGCGAAGTCTCGGGTCGAGGAGTAGTAGCGGCTCGTCATGTTCAGGGTCATCACCGCAGCGACAGAGTCGTCGACGACGAGCGTCTTCTGGTGCGTCGCCGCGTAGCGCGGATCTGCCCAGGCGACGTGCACCCGCATGTCCGTGAGTTCGGTATACGCCGCTTCGTTTGCGGCCTTCTCCCGATTGACGTCGAGCAGGACCCTGACGTTGACGCCGCGACCGGCTGCCAGCTCGAGCGCGAGATTGGCGTCGGTGTCGACGAGTTCGTACATCGTGAGATCGATCGACTTGCGGGCTGACGCAATCAGCGCGTAGATCGGTGCCATGCCCTGATCGGGCTCGACAAGCAGGCTCAGTTGGCCGGGCGTCGTGCCGCCGGACACAGTGGGGCCGGACACAGTGGGGCCGGACGTCGACGGGCTGGCGTTGGTGGTACCGGATGGCGCGGTTGGGCCGGCTGTCCGACAGCTCACCAGCAACGCGGCAAGCAGCATCACTGACAGTGCACACCGTCGTCCCCGCAGTGCCATTGTCCCAACGTAGGTGACAGCGAAGACACCGAACGAACTCGACCGCTGCGATGTGAACGCGAGCGGCTGGCTGTGTATCGGCTCAGCTGCCGGAACTCTGATAGTGCCGCACCTGTAAGCGCCAGACCTGGTAGCCGGCGAAGAACCAGAGCAGCCCGATTACGGGCGCGCCGTACGCGACGACGTTCGCGATGTGCAAACCGTTGGTCCGCTCCAGCAAGACCGACGCCGGGATGTACGCGACGAACGCGACCGGGATGATCCAGGTCATGATCCACGCGGTCGTCGCACCGAACACCCTGATGGGGTAGGAGCCGAACATCAGGTAGATGTTGTCTACGAGGAATGCCGCGGCCCAGGTCTCGAGAAAGCGGAAGGCCAGTGACGACACCGCGAGGATGAACCCAGCCTCGGCCAGTGCACCACCGATGACGGCAAGCACGAGGTACACGACGTGCAATGGCGAGAAGTCGACGTGCGCAATGCTCGCTGCGTAGACGAAGAGAGCGGATGCAGTCAGGACATCGCCGACCGCGTTGATCTGGAACCGGTTGGTCATCAGCTGCAGCAGCGGGTTCATCGGCCGCACCAAGTATCGGTCGAACTTCCCCTCCCGAATCGTGACGTCGAGGAAGTCGATCTGGTTGAACGGGAGGTAGCAGCATGCATGCGCGAGCAAGCGCAGCGAGTAGAGGAAGGCGAGGTCGCTGAAATCCCAGCCGCCGATCGTGTGGAAGCTGTGCAGGACCACGTAGATGAAAGCGAAACCGCTGCCCTGATACGCGATGCCCATGAAGGTGCTCACGATGAAGTTGAGCCGGTATTCGAGCTGGCCTCGCAGCGCTGCCCGCTCCAGTGTCCACGCGACCCGAAGTGTGCTCATCGGCTTCTCATCCGCCTTGGACCACGACGCGATGAAGTGCGCGTCGCCACATCGCCCATGACGCGAAAATCAGCAGCACGACCCACACGGCCTGGACACCGAGTGCTCCGAGCGCATCCGCACCACGCACGCGCCCCACGTAGATAGCCACCGGCGTGTACGTCGTCGCCTGGAACGGCAGAACGTCGGCAATGATGCGAATCGCCCCTGGAAATAGCGACACCGGCACAAGGGCGCCCGCGAAGAACTGGTTGATCAGCCGGTACAGCATCGTGAGGCCGGAGATCTCCGTGGTCCAGAACGCGAACATTCCCAGCATGAGTGTGAGCAGCGTCGTGATGACATAGCCGAGCACGAAGCTGGCCAGATAGAGCAGCAACGCCGTGGGCGAGGCAGGGGCACCAAGCGTGCCTGCAAAGAAAATGAACGGCAACGCGACAAGACCGAAGATCACCGTTGCGAAGCTTGAGCCGACGAGGTGGGCGAACATCTGCGGCACGAACCCGACCGGGCGCACGAGGTCGAAGGCGACCTGACCCTCACGCACCCGGTTGTACATGTAGAAGCTGATGGTTGGGTCTTGCAGCACCCAGTTCTGCAGGTTCGCCAGTGTGATGTAGACGAGCAGCGCGTGCAGTGTGAGGCCGTCGACGGTCGTGTGACCCTGGTAAAGAGCGGTCCAGACCTTGCGCAGGATGAAGATCTGCAGAATCAGGATCGCGAGCAGGAAGAACACGTTCTGGCGATACGCCAGCGTTGTTCGCAAGCGGCTGTTGATGATTTGCCGGTACGCCGGGACGTCACGCCACGGCGACCGGCTCAATGGCTCGCGGCCAGTCGGCGCAGCGGTAGTTCCCAGGGTGGTCGTCATGCGACAGGCACGCGTTCGTCGTAGATCTGCCGGACCACACCCTCGAGATCGGGTTCGACGATCGACAGGTCGGCAATCGGGTAGCGCGCGTTGAGCGCCGCGATCAGGTCTTGGACCGGCGTGCGGGCAGATTCGAATTGAATGCGCGCCACGCCGTCGGCCTGCTCGACGATTTCGGCACCGGGCACGTCGGCGGCGTCGATGCGACGGCCGCTGCTCACGGCGTCCGGCTCAAGTTCGACCACCAGGATGCGGTGCGGCGCGTACTTGGTTTTCAGCTGTTCGACGCCGCCGTCGTAGAGCACATGGCCGTGGTCGATCAGGATCAACCGACGGCAGAGTCGCTCGACATCGGCGAGGTCGTGGGTGGTGAGCACGATCGTCGTCCCCGAATCGCGGTTCATCTCTTCGATGAAGATGCGCATGTTCTCTTTGGCGACGACGTCGAGGCCGATCGTTGGTTCGTCGAGGTAAAGAATTTGCGGTTCGTAGAGCATGGACGCCGCGAGGTCGCCGCGCATGCGCTGGCCGAGGCTCAGTTGACGCACAGGTCGCTCGAGGAACTCCTCCATGTCGAGCAGCGCGATGAAGCGCTCGAGGTTGCGCTGGTACTTCGCGTCGGGCACCCGATACAGCTTCGCGATGAGGTTGAACGACTCGATGAGTGGAAGGTCCCACCACAACTGGCTGCGCTGGCCGAACACGACGCCGATCTGCATGGCGTTGCGTTCGCGTTCGCGCCATGGCACCAGGCCGCCGACCTCGACAGTGCCGCTGGTCGGCACCAGGATGCCGGTCATCATCTTGATGGTGGTGCTCTTGCCTGCTCCGTTCGGCCCGATGTAGCCGACCAGTTCGCCGGGCTCGATCGCGAAGCTCACCTGATCGACGGCGCGAACCGAGTCGAACTGCCGGGTAACCAGCGTCCGAACGGTGCCGAAGCGACCTTCCTGCTTGCGCGGGCGCCGGAACTCCTTCACGAGGTTCTCGACGCGAATGACCGGTGGCACGACGTCTCCTGGTGTGTTCCGGGCATGCGGAAAGGACTAGACCTCAAGTGGTCGAGTACTGGTTTACCGCACTCCGGCGGTTGAAGGCGACTGAGTTACTGCGGTCAGCTGCCGGCCAGATCGTCGATCCGGCGCGCGAGTCCGACGTCCAGCTCGGTCACCCCACCCGCGGAGTGCGTCGAGCAGACGAACGTGATCGTCGTCCATCTGATGTCGATGTCGGGGTGATGGTCCATGGCGTCGGCGATTTCCGCGACGGCATCGACGAGCTGGATACCGGCGGCGAAGCTTGACGCCTTGATGCTGCGGCGCAGGCTGGTGGTGTCGCCTGTCCAGTCCTTCAGCTCGGCGAGTGCCCGGGCCACCTCAACCGCACTCAGTTGTTCCATGAATCCACCGTCGCCCGTCGACCCTCACCGAGTCAAGGCGGCGGCTGGGCGAGATCGTGGCAGACTGCGCGACTGTGGAGACGCGGCTGCAGGTGGTCGTCGGTGCCGCCATTGTGGACGGCGAGCGGGTGCTCGCTGCGCAGCGGTCCGAGCCGCCGTCGCTCGCCGGTTTCTGGGAGTTTCCTGGGGGGAAAGTTGACCCGGGCGAGACTGACGAGGCAGCACTGATTCGGGAGTGCCACGAGGAACTCGCCATCGACATCATGCTCGGCGCGCGGGTCGGTCGTGATTGGCCGATTGGCGAGCACGGCATCCTGCGGGTGTGGCTGGCGGCTGTTATTACCGGCGAGCCCACGGCGATCGAGCATTGCGCGTTGCGGTGGCTGACTGTCGATGAGTTGCACGATGTCGAGTGGGTTCCTGCGGATCTGCCGATCGTCGATCGGCTCGCCGCAATGATGCTCAACCGCTAGACAGCCGGGAGTGTTGGTCCCCAGCGGGCGCAAGAACGACCGCTGGCGACCAACCACCTCCCAGGGATCTCTGCAAACGCGCAGCTGGTCTTCTCAGGTGAGCGTGATGCTCCCGGCCTGGTCTGATCCCCGGGTCGATGGGTACTGAGAGCTACGTCGTCGAGGGCAACGGTGATCCGCTCTCGCTGAATTCCTCGCCGCATGGAGCGGGCCGCAACTTCGCTCGCTCAACGGCT
>Ga0208220_1000166_pt1 | contig 26443 bp, 17 predicted proteins | sample NGESurdeep092012_9_FD_184484 | JGI IMG/M metagenome (GOLD analysis project Ga0208220, IMG submission 184484) | Arctic peat soil microbial communities from Barrow, Alaska - NGEE Surface sample F53-1 deep-092012 (SPAdes) | ecosystem: Environmental > Terrestrial > Soil > Wetlands > Peat ...
CGTCGGCCTTGCCGCTGAACCCTGCTTCAACCTATCGCACTCGCGAGCGACTTTCATGCGATTCCGCGGCCCGTAGGGCCATGCTTACTCCTTGGCAGTCGCGGCTCTGTTTCGGTTTACCGAAGCCACTAAAGTTGTGGCTGCGACAAGCCACTAGCAGGGGATTAGCCGATATCCGAATTGACATTGCGGATTGACGGTGATATTACTATGCAAAAGGGGCATAGGCCCATACCAATCAGGGGTATATTGCATGTTGAAGAGATTATTATGTCTGAATTTCCTGGGAGCGATTTTAGTATTCCTTCTTGCCTCCCAGGCCAATTACGCGCAAAGCACTTTCGGATCGGTGGTTGGTAATGTCACCGACCCCTCCGGAGCGGCTGTAGCCGCTACCGATGTCACCCTTACGAATCTCGGCACCAATGACAAACGAACTGCGACTACCAGCGGCGAGGGCTTATATCAGTTCGTCAACATTCCGCCGGGTCAATACAGCGTCGAGGTGCGGAAGCCCGGATTTAAGAGCGTGCTGCGGTCGCCGGTAACGGTTGAAACGCAGACTACAACGAAAATCGATCTTGCTCTGCAGGTCGGAGAGGTCAGCCAAACCATAGAAGTAACGGCACAGACGCCGCTATTGCAGCCGGAATCTTCGTCGCTGGGCCAAGTGGTCGATCAGCGCAAGACGGATGAACTGCCCTTGAACGGCCGGAATCCGTTGAATTTGGTTGCGCTGGTGCCATCGGTGGTGCCGCAAGGCGGATCGATGTCCAACCCCAACGGACAGAATCCGTTTGCGTGGGGGAATTACCAGATTGGCGGCGGCATGGCGAACCAGAGCATGGTGTGGCTGGATGGCTCGCCGGTTAACGGAAGCTATATCAACATCACGGCCCTGATTCCGACTCAGGATTCACTACAGGAATTCAAGGTAGCGACCAACAATTTATCGCCGGAATACGGACGGTTTGCGGGCGGCGTGGTGAATTTCACGACCAAATCCGGTTCGAACGATCTGCACGGCACGCTCTGGGAATATCTCAGAAATAAAGATCTGGACGCGAACGACTTCTTTGACAACGAGAGTGGAACTCAGCGAGGAGCGTTTACCCAAAATCAGTTCGGTTTCAACGTTGGCGGTCCGGTTTTCATTCCGAAAATTTACAACGGAAAGGACAAAACGTTCTTCTTCGTCGATTACGAAGGGTTTCGGCTCCGCCAAGGCGCATCGTACACTGAAACCGTTCCCACGGCTCAAGAGCGCACAGGGAACTTGTCCGCTTTAGCGGCATCCCAGGGCGTCAACATTTACGACCCGCTTACGACCTGCGGGACCGGCGCTCCCGTCCGGCCTGCGCTCCCGGCGTGGCGCCCGGCACGCGCCAGCCTTTCGCGGGCAACGCAATTCCGACAAACCGGATCAATCCGACTTCGCTGACCATGTTGAAGCTGTATCCTATGCCGAATGCTGCCGGCAACGCGCAAGGCGTAGGCAACTGGGTGAGTAACTCCAGCCAGGGCGGCAACAATAACGAGACGGTGGTGCATATCGATCAGAACGTCTCCGATAAGCAGCACATCACAGCCCGCTACACGTATTGGGGCAATCTCAACCTGCCGACCGATCCGTTCGGGAACGGCGTGTGCCAGGATCGCTGCACGGAAACCTTCAATACCAACAACTTCGTATTAGGCGATACTTATTCGTTTTCGCCGACGACGATCATGGAAGTCCGGCTGAGCTATCAACGCTTTAGTTATGACCGCACTCCGTCAACGCTGGGCTATGACCTGACGCAACTGGGCTGGCCCGCATCGCTTAATACCGAAGCCGTATTCCGCGATCTGCCGGTTCCGGTCATCAACGGCTTCGATACCAATAATACCTTTGGCAGCCAGGGTGCGGGCAGCGTGATCATCGACCGCAACGACAACTACCGGGCGTCCGCAACGCTCACCAAGATCGCCGGAAACCACACGCTGAAGTACGGCGGAGAGTTCCTCCGCCTGACTCACAATTACGCTCAGACCAATGTTCCTACCGGAATCTTCGATTTCAATCCGGATCTGACTGCGCTGAACGCGAACAACACCGCGGGCAGCGGTTTGGGGCTCGCGACGTTCCTGCTCGGCTACCCCTCCGGCGGGAATGCGAGCAGTCCGGCGCTGGTTGCGGCGCAACAGCTCTATCCGGCTCTGTTTGCAAACGACGATTGGCATGCCACGCCCAAGCTCACCGTGAACCTCGGCGTTCGCTGGGAGCATGCGGGGCCCTGGACGGAGCGCTACAATCGCATCTCTTTCTTCAATCCAACCCAGACGAACACCGCTCTCGCGGCGGACGGGATCAACGTTCCCGGCAATGTCGATCTGGTGGATTCATCGAACGATCCATACCGGAGCGGCATCAGGCCCGATTGGAAACAGTTTGCACCCCGTGCCGGCGTGGCTTACCAGGTAACTAATAAGACGGTGCTGCATGCAGGCTATGGGATTTTCTGGCTTCCCAACGACGTTGCCTGGGATACCAGCCCCAACAACGACCCGATCAACAGCTACTCGACGCCGGTTTTAGAATCTGTGTACACCGGCGTGCCGGCCTGTTACCCGGCGAATTGCTCCAGCGGCAGCGCGGTGACGGGCAGCGGCGCATACACGCTAACCAATCCGTTTCCGGGCGGCATCATCGGAGTTCCGGGGCGAAGCGCCACTTACGCTCAAACGCTGCTGGGCACGGGAGTCAACGAGAATCAGCTAGCCAATCCGTACGGCTATGCACAACAATGGAATGCCGATCTGCAACAGCAGTTCGGTAACGGATTCCTGCTCGATGTGGCGTACGGCGGCGCGAAAGGCACTCATCTGCCTATCGACTCGCCGCAGGTCGATCAGCTTCCCGACCAATATCTTTCTATGGGCAACCAACTCTTGCAGAATGTTCCGAATCCTTACTACCCATACGTCACGGCCGTCGGATCGCCGCTGGCTCAGCCGACCGTGCCGCTGGAGCAGCTTCTGCGTCCCTACCCGCAATACAACGGCGTCAACTTCGCCGGTGAAGGCATCGGCAATTCCACTTATGAATCTCTTCAGGTGAAGGCGGAGAAGCGCTTCTCCGCGGGCGGCTCACTGTTGGTCGCTTACACGCACTCCAAGCTACTCAGCGATACCGATACCGTCACTAGCTGGCTCGAAGCCGGCGGCACCGGCGGCATACAAGATTGGAACAACCTCAAGGGCGAGAAATCGCTGGCTTCGTTCGATACGCCGGATCGCCTGGTCGTCAGCTATGTGCTCGACGTTCCGGTAGGCAAGGGACGCAAGTACCTCACGAATGCCAATTGGTTCGAGAATGCGACTATCGGGGGTTGGGGCGTAGAGGGCGTCACCACTATCCAGCGCGGCTTTCCACTTCACATCACGACCAATTCGAATAACGCCAACTCGGACGGCAGCGGCAGCCAACGGCCCAACGTAACTTCGGGCTGCGACACGTCTATCTCCGGCTCTATCACCTCCAATCTCGACGAATATTTCAACACTTCCTGCTTTACGCAACCGGCCGCATTCACGTTTGGAGACGAAAGCCGCAACGATCCGCATATGCGCTCTCCCGGCTTGGCGAACTGGGATTTTTCGGCATTCAAGAACTTCCCGCTGACACCCGAAAACAAGGCGACTCTTCAGTTTCGGGCCGAGTTTTTCAATATTTTCAACCGGGTGCAGTTCGGCTATCCCGGACAAGCCTTCGGCTCGTCGTCTTTCGGAGTGATTACCAGTCAACAAAACCTTCCGCGACTGGTGCAGTTCGCGTTGCGCTTGTCGTTCTGAGGCGAGTCACAGTAGGTACGACATGGGACCGGAGCAATCCGGTCCCGTTTCATTTTGTGGGCTGTGCCGGCGGGTGCTGGAGGCGTTCAAACTCACGCATCTCGCGTTCGGCGTCGGCGGGTCGCCCTTGTTTCCGGTACAAGCGGGCCAATCCGAAATGCGCCTGCGCGGCGAGTGGAGTGGCCTTCTCGAGCGCAATCACTTGTTTCCAAGCCTTCTCGGCGTCGGCGGCATCTCCATCGAGCGAATCCGCTTTCCCGATTGCGTAAAGCGTCTCCGGCATCCGGGGCCGCAGTACGTCCGCCCGTTCTAATTCGGCTCGCGCTTCCTTGATCTTGCCTTGCTGTAACAAGGCATCCCCGAGCCGGTAAGCTGCTTCCGCATCGCCCGGCTGCAGTTTCGCTTCGGCCCGAAATTGCTCTTCCGCCTTGGGCCACTCCGATGCGGTTGTATAAAGCTGGCCGAGCGCGAGGTGAATAGCGGGCGCGTCGGGGCGTAGGCGCAGAGCTTCCAGATATTCTTTCTCCGCTTCGGGAACGCGCCGCAAAACGGCGTAGTTCTCACCGAGAGCCTGATGCGCGCGAGCCGAATCGGGATAAGCCGATTGGAGAGTATCGAACGCATCCTTCGACAACAAGCCGCTGGCGCGTCCGAGATAGTAGAGCAGATCCGGATCGTTGGGCCGCTGGGTCAAAGCGGCCTGCAGATTCGCGATGGCTTCGGAGAATTTTCCCGTCTTGATCTGCGCGATGCCGAGGGCAGCCACGGCATGGGCCTTTTCCAGATGAGGAATGGCCTCGGCGGCGAAGCCCTGCGAGAGCAGCGCATAGCCGAGCATCTGGTGCGCTCCGATCAGATCGGGATTCAGATCGAGCGCTCGCTTCAAGGGAGCAATGGCAGCGCCGTAATCGTGGTTCTGCATGTAAGCCGCGCCGAGATTTACAAAGGCGGCGGGCAATTCAGGAGCGAGCTCGGTCACTTTCCTGAACTCGACGATGGCGGCGGCCAATCGCCCCTGCTTTTCGGCTTCCATGCCGGCGCGCGCGTGCTGAGCAGCCTCCGGCGAGACGGTCTGCCACGCTAAGCCGAGGAGTAGAACCAGGCCGAAAATCACGGTCGCTCCGGCTCGGTGATCTCGATAAATTGGTCGGCGCGAACATCATTCAGCGTCTGATGGATTCGCGATGGCCAGAAGATTTCTATCTTCGCTTTTTCGGCTGTTCCCAGGCCGAAGTGAACACGCTTGTCACTGGAGGAGAGATAACTGCCGGCGGACGTCGCATATTCGGTCTGCCCATTGACCAGTACGCGCGATCCAAATCCATCCCGATTACTGCGCGTGCCGTGAAGCGAGATGGTTAGCCAGTGCGCGCTTCCGCCGCGATTACGGAAGACAAGCGGATGGCCGCCGAGAACGCTCATCACCACGTCAATCCAGCCATCGTTATTCAGATCGCCAAAGGCCGCGCCGCGTCCGGCAACGGCCAGATCGGTTCCAGAGTTGGCGCGCTCAAACCGGCCGTCATGATTCAGAGCAACCATGGGCGGCTCCAGATAGTGCAGCGAAGGATCGATGCGCTCGACGTTGTCCATGACGTGGCTTTGCGCGACGAACAAGTCCTTCCAACCGTCGTTATTGAAATCCGCCAGCCGCACGCCCCAACCGGAACTTCCGGCCGAAAGCGTCCCCAGCCCGGTTTGGAGGCTTCGATAGGTAAACGAGCCGTGGCCATCGTTGTGATATACGGCGTAAACCTGACGCGCGAGATCGGTCACAACGATATCCGGGCGGCCGTCGTTGTCATAGTCTCTGAAGTCCACGCCCATGCCCGCATAGGGCTTGCCGTCGTCCGATAAGGCCACGCCGGCATCGAGAGCGCGCTCGGTGAACGTCCCATTGCCATTATTATGAAAAAGAAACTGCTCCATGCCGTCATTGGAGACGAAGATATCCGTGAAGCCGTCGCCATCGTAATCGTTGAATGCAACGCCCAGAGACCTGCCTTTTTTCGCGGCTATCCCGGAGCGCCGGCTGACATCTTCAAAGGCGCCGTCGCCGCGATTACGGTAGAGAATGTTGGTCGTGGCCGGAAATTCTCCAGGCAGGCAATAGATGTGCCACTCGCCACCGCAGACTTTACTGTGCTGCGTGTCCCATTGCATGTATCGCGTGACGAAGAGATCGAGGCGGCCGTCGTTATCGTAATCGAAAAAGCCGGCCGAGGCCGACCAGCCGCCGGCCGCAACGCCCGCCTTTGCGGTCACGTCAGTGAACGTTCCGTTGCCGTTATTGTGATAGAGAATATTCTTCCCATAGTTGGTGACGTAAAGATCGGGGTAGCCGTCGTTATCGTAATCTCCCACAGCTACGCCCATGCCATAGTTTCCCTCTCCGGCGTCAGCGAGACCGGCGGCTTGGGTCACATCGGTGAAGCTTCCATCGCGATTTTGCCGGTACAGGCGATTCCAGTAGCGGAGATCGTTCCGATCGAACGTTTCCGGCGTATGCATCGGGTTAGTCAGCCGTCCGCTATTTACCAGAAAGATATCCATCAGGCCGTCGTTGTTGTAGTCGAGCAGGGCCACTCCGCCGCCCATGGTTTCGATCAGATATTTCTGTGGCGTGGGCGAATTCCGATGAATGAAATTCAATCCCGGCGGCAGGTAGGCTTCAAAGATGGCCGTCGAGAGCGCCAAAAAACATACAACCGGCGCAAGAATATTCAGCCAATTCAAGTCCTGCAACTCCGCCAGGTTTCCGTTTGCGCCGATTTGAGAATCGCCTCCATCACGTATTCAGTTGCCAAGGCATCGCGAAAGCTCGGACCCGGTATCTTGCCGTCCGCCAAACCCCGCAGGAAATCGGCGGCTTGATGCACGAAGGTGTGCTCATATCCTATCTGTAAGCCCGGCACCCACCAATGCCGCATGTAGGGGTGCTCAGGGTCGGTGACATGAATGGACCGCCAGCCGCGCAGTTTTGGATCATCGCGATGGTCGAAGAACTGAAGGCGATGCAAATCCTGCAGATCCCAGGCGAGCGAAGCATTCTCGCCGTTGATTTCCAGAGTGTAGAGGGCCTTGTGACCACGCGCGTAACGAGTCGCTTCGAACGTGCCGAGCGATCCATTTTCAAACCGAGCCAGGAATGCGCTTGCGTCGTCGATGCGAACCGGCGCGGCCTCTCCCGTTATGCGATGGTGGCGCTCTTTAATAAACGTCTCGGTCATTGCCGAGACTGTGCGGATGGGGCCGTTCAGCCAGATCGCCGTGTCGATGCAGTGAGCGAGCAGATCGCCGGTGACCCCACTGCCGGCTACGTCCGCGTCGAGTCTCCATAACGATTGGCCGCCCTGCGGAACGTCCGGCGAGATGGTCCAATCCTGGAGGAACTTCGCGCGATAGTGAAAGACGCGGCCGAGCCTTCCTTCGTCGATCAACTGCTTCGCCAAAACAACAGCGGGAACGCGGCGATAGTTGTACCAGACCATGTTAGGGACATTAGCGCGCTCCACCGCTTCGACCATCGCGATGGCTTCCGGCATATTTCGCGCGAGCGGCTTTTCGCACAGCACCATCTTTCCGGCCGCGGCAGCCGCTATGGCGATTTCGGCGTGGATATTATTCGGAGTGGCAATATCGACCAGGTCCACGTCCGAACGATCGATCAGAGCTTTCCAATCCGTTTCCGTCGATTGATAACCCCATTGCGCGGCAAACTTTTCAACTTGACCCTTGTCGCGTCCGCACACCACCTGGAGCACAGGCCGATACTCGAGATCGAAAAAGTCGTTGACGCGCTTATAGGCATTCGAGTGGGCCCTCCCCATGAAGCCGTAGCCGGCCAACCCGACGCGGAGCGGCCTTTCTCTACCGTTCATCATCATCGGGAGGGAGTCCGGGCCAACCGTGGGCTTCGCGGACGGCGATCAACGTTGAAAGAATCTCATTCCAGACTTCGGGCTTCTGCATGGTGCTGTTGGGGAACATGCAGCCATCCCAACAGATATGCTGAAAGTTTTTCGTCAGCTCTCCGCGCTCGTTCCGCATCCAGCGGCCGGCATCTCGTACGATGTCGAGTTTTCCGTTCTGGTCATGTGGAAGACAATGACGACCGGTCCGGTCATGAAGGCCGGCGCCCTTGACCGTGGCATCGTTCTGAGCGACGTGAAAATCGATGGTCCAGGGCCGCAACGCCGAAGACACCGAATTCAGCGCGGATTGAAGCGCAGTTGAATCGCGCCAATCGAAATCTTCCGGCAATAGTCGATCTTCCGGTGCATTGTGTCCGAGCGCGTACAGGAGAGTGTGCGCCATATCGGCCAGAAATCCGAGGGTCCGCGGCCGATCGACCAGTTCTAATAGCTCGACCATTTTCTTCCAACTATGCATACCGCCCCAGCAGATCTCGCCCTCGGCGGCGAGACGCTCGCCGTGATGCTCGGCCACAACGCAAGCCTCCCGAAATGTTTCCGCGATTCGCCTGGTATTGTTCGCAGGATCCTTCGCCCATTCGGCGGGGCTGGCTGCGGAGTCGATACGGATGACGCCATACTTGCGGATTCCGATTTTACGCAGAATTGAGGCAATCCGGCATGCTTTCTTTACCTGAAGAAGAAAACGGCTTCTCTCGTCTTCATTTCCCATGGCAGATCCGCCGCCGGTGTTGGGCCAGACGGGCGCTACGAGAGAGCCGACCGCCAATCCCTTTGCTTGGATCCTTTCGGCCAGCCTCCAAATATCGTCGCCGCTCGAATCGATATCGACGTGCGGTTCATAAAGGAAGAGGTCCACGCCATCGAAGCGCGTTCCGTCAACAGCCGCAGCTCCCGTCAGATGGAGCATGCTCTCCAAGTCGATGCAAGGTTCCGAACCGGGGCCTTTTCCGACGAGGCCCGGCCACATGGCGTTATGCAGTTTTGGGAATTGATCGTGGGGCGCGGGCGAAAGCGTGCCGCGGCCGGCTTCTGAGCCAATCACACCGACATCGTACAGCTTTTCAGACATCGGTTGGTCAGGCGCGCATCCGCTCTTGACATTCAGTCTACGCAACGGCTAGAGTATCCATAAGAAGCTTATGCCTAAACTTGATATGCCTTCTGGGGCTCTCGCACTGCTGATCCTAAGGGTTCTTCGCTCAGGGACCCTGCATGGGTATGCGATTGCCCAACGGATTCATTCCCTTTCCTCCGAAGTACTGCAGGTGGAAGAAGGCGCGCTGTACCCGGCCTTGCAGAGAATTCTGCTCAAGGGCTGGGTGACCTCCGAGTGGGGCATTTCCGAAACCAATCGCAAAGTTCGCTTTTACCGGCTCACTCCGGCCGGCCGCAAGCAACTCGAAGCCGAACTGTCCGATTATGAGCGCGTGCATGCGGCAATTCGATCCGTTCTGCGCACCGCCTAGAGAGATTTGAGCATGAACGAATTGGTTCGCCGTATTCATTATTTGCTAAACCATCGCCGCTTTGACCGGGAGCTGGCGAACGACATGGAGTTTCATCGCGAGATGGCGGCGCGCGAGGGTGGAAAGTCTTTCGGCAATACCCTTCGCCTTCGAGAAGAGGCACGAGACGCTTGGGGCTGGACCTCAATCGACCGTTTATCGCAGGACCTTCGCTACGCGGCCCGAATCCTGCGAAAATCCCCCGGCTTTACACTCATGGCGGTCCTGATGCTCGCTATGGGCATCGGGGCCAACATTGCAGCTTTTGGCTTCTTCAATTTGATGGTCTTAAAGCCTCTGCCTGTTCGCGATCCGGGCACCCTTCTGCGATTCAAACGCCGTGCCCCACAAAATTACGCGTCCGCTTTACCCTATCCGGAAGTAGCGTTCTTCCGAGAATATTCGAAGACGCTCGCAGCCGTACTCGCTCTGAACTCCAGTAAACTGGCGATGTCGGGCGAAGAAAAGCCAGTCAACGCACAGTTTGTCACGGCCAATTTCTTCAGCGAGCTCGGCGCGGTAGGGCGGCTCGGGCGAATGTTCGATCCGGGGCGCGACGGCGCTCCCGGCGCGGAGCCGGTCGTGGTCCTGAGTCAGGGGTTTTGGGAGCGCCACTGCGGCGCAGATCCGCTAATCACTGGGAAAACGATTCGCCTGAATGGTAAGCCGGCGACAGTTATTGGCGTCGCCTCCAGCGGCTTTAGCGGTCTCAGTTTAGACCGGCCGGACCTGTGGACGCCGATCACCCAACAGCCTTATTTCGTGAAGGGTAGTCAACTGCTGACGAACTTCTCGGTAGATGGCAGCAGCGTACAGATGTGGGGCCGGCTGCGGCCGGGAGCGACCCCAAAGGTAGCTGAGGATGAGCTACGGTCCCTTGCCGCAGAACTACGCAAACAGCATCCCAACGATATCTGGGAAAAAGAGAGTCTACCCAGTGAGCCGGGCGGCTTTGCAAAGAGCCTGGGCGGTAACCGCTATGGAACAGGAACAGAACGCCGAAGCGAAATGTATCCAATTGCCGCTGCCGTGGGCACGCTGGTCCTGCTGATCCTGGCCGTGGCCTGCGGCAATCTGGGCAGTTTACTGCTCGCGCGAGGTTTCGCTCGGCAGAGGGAGATCGCCATACGGGTCTCTGTCGGGGCTGGCCGCGGCCGCCTGATTCGCCAATTGCTTACTGAAAGTCTCTTACTGGCGCTATTGGGATCGGCGGCAGGGTTGGTTCTAGGCTATGTTGTCTTGCGAAGTCTGATGGTATGGACGGGAACGCCGCAGTGGCTGAATCCAGCGCCGGATTGGCGCGTAATTCTGTTCGCCATCGGGATGGGATTCGCAGCCGTCATCTTGTTCGGGCTTGCACCCGCACTGCAGGTTGCCCGACAGCGCCATCGCGCCGGAAAAATGCGGCAGATTCTAGTTGGCATACAAGTGGCCGCCAGTTGCGTATTACTCATAGTGGCGGGCCTCCTGGTTCGAGCGTTGGATGGGGCTATGTCCATCTATCCGGGTTTTGACTACAGGCAAGTCGTTTCGATAGACCCGGCGCTATTGGACCACGGCTATTCATCGGCCAAGGCGCGAACCTATCTGGATGCATTCGCGAGCCGCCTGCGCGATCTTCCCAACGTCGAATCCGTGTCGCTCGCGTCCACTCCGCCTTTGGGTAATAAGAAGGTTACAGCGGGCGTCGATCTCGACGGACATGCCATTGACACACACATCAATGTCATCGACCCGCAGTTCTTTCAGACCATGAAGATCCCGCTGCTGCGCGGGCACAATTTGATGCGTGGCGATACACGCGGGATCGTCATCAGCCAATCCCTGGCGCGCCGATGGGCGACCGGCGATCCGCTGGAGAGACCGCTCCAAATTGGGGATATGAAATATACAGTGGTGGGAATCGCGGGAAGCGCGCGCCTTGTCGCGCTTCAGGATTCGGACGCGGTCGAGATGTATCAACTGGCCCAAGTGGATGACATGCCGTCCATGGTGATGCTAGTAAGAACGTCAGGCTCGCCCGAAGGCTTGCTTCCATTCGTGGCCCCGATAGCGAAAACACTTGACCCCAACATCTTTCCAGAGGTTCAATTGCTGAAGAGTTCCTTCCGGAATAAGGTGCAAAACGCGGAATACGCCGCGGTGACGGTCAGCATGCTCGGCTCGGTCGCGCTTCTTCTTGCGTGCCTCGGCATCGTGGGACTTGTGGCTTACGCGGTTTCGCAACGCACTAAGGAAATTGGCATCCGCATGGCTCTTGGCGCGAAGCGTTCGCATGTACTGTCGGCTGTTCTGCGCCAATTTTCGGGCCCTGTCGTCGCCGGCTTATTAGTCGGGACCGGCGCAGCGGCGGCGTTGTCGCAGATCTTGCGCCAGCAACTCTATGGCATCAGCAATCTCGATCCAATCGCTTATCTTTCCGCTATCGGCATATTCGTCGCCACGGCCGCTTTGGCCACGCTGATCCCGGCCAGGCGCGCGTTGGGTATCGATCCGATGCTTGCGTTGCGGCAGGACTAAGGAAATCAATGAACGAATTCTTTCGCCGCCTCGGTTATCTGCTGAACCATCGCCGCTTTGACCGGGAGCTGGCAAACGACATGGAGTTTCATCGCGAGATGGCGGCACGCGAGGATGGTAGATTTTTCGGCAACACGCTACGGCTTCGCGAAGAAGCGCGCGACTCTTGGGGCTGGACCTGGATCGACCGTTTATCGCAGGACATTCGCTATGCCGCGCGAATGTTGTGGAAATCGCCGGGTTTCACGCTCACGGCGGTTCTAATGCTGGCGCTCGGCATCGGCGTCAATGTTGCAGTCTTTGGATTTTTTGATTTGATGGTGCTCAGACCATTGCCGGTGCGCGATCCGGGCTCGCTTCTGCGCTTCAAGCGGCAAGCTCCGCGGAATTTTGCGGATAATTTTCCCTATCCGGAAGCGGCATTTATCGCCGAATATTCCAAAACGCTCTCAGCCGTGTTGGCCGTGAACTTCGCCAAGCTGACGATCGAGGGCGAAGAGAAGCAACTCAGCGCGCATTTCGTGACTGCTAATTATTTTAGCGAGCTTGGTGGTAAAGCGAGTATCGGAAGGCTGCTGGATTCGGCGCGGGATCGGGCTTCCGGCGCGGAGCCGGTGGTTGTACTGAGTTACGGCTTCTGGCAACGGCATTTCGGCGCGGATGCGGCGATCGTTGGAAAGACGATCCGTCTGAATAGCAAGCCCGCTACGGTAGTCGGCGTTGCTTCGAATGAATTTAGCGGTCTCGGCGCGGGGACGCCGGACGTATGGGCGCCGATTACTCAACGACCATATTTCATCGAGGGCAGCCAACTCACAGACTTCTCCGACAGCGGCCTTAGCGTGCAGATGTGGGGCCGGCTGCGGAGCGGGCTGACCCCTAAGGTAGCCGAGGCAGAACTAGCGTCACTGGTAACACGGCTACGGCAACAGCATCCCAAGGACATTTGGGAGAAGGAAGATCTTCCCAGTGAGCCGGGCGGCTATGCAATGACGGTGCGAGCCGATATGTACCCGCTTCTCGCTCTGATGAGCGCGCTGTGCCTCCTCATTCTCGCGGCCGCCTGCACCACTCTCGGCAGTCTGCTGCTGGCGCGGGGAGTAGCGAGGGAAAGGGAGATCGCGATCCGCTCCGCTGTTGGGGCGGGCCGCGGCCGGTTGATCCGGCAACTGTTTACCGAAAGTCTGGTGTTGGCTTTCCTGGGATCGGTGGCAGGGCTGGTCCTGGGTTACATTGTGCTGCGAGCCCTGTTGGTGCTGACGGGATCTCCGGCGTGGCTCGACCCAACGCCGGACCGGCGTGTCATTGCGGTCGCGATGAGCCTTGGATTCGCGGCGGCGATTCTATTCGGGCTGACGCCCGCGTGGCAGGCCGCCCGCCGGCGGTATCGCGCAACCAAGGCGCGGCAGGTTCTGGTCGCAGGGCAGGTCGCAGCGAGTTGCGTCCTTCTGATTGTCGCGGGACTTCTGGTTCGGGCGCTTGGGCACGCGATGTCCACTTCTCCCGGTTTCGGATACGAACACGTCCTTACGATAGACCCGGGCTTCAGCGGCTACGCGCCGGCACAGGCGCGATCCTATTTTGAGGCGCTCCAAAGCCGTCTCAGAGCTCTTCCCGGCATTGAATCCATATCGATGGCATCCAATCCGCCGCTGGGTAACAGATGGACCGTAGACAAGATCAGCGCCGCTGGGCACAAGCTCGACGTTCACTTCAACAACGTCGATCCGCAGTTCTTTCAGACGATGAACATTCCGTTGCTGCGAGGGCGCAATCTGATGCCGGGCGACACACGGGCAATCGTGGTCAGCGAATCGTTGGCCCGGCTTCAATGGCCGGCTGAGGATCCGATAGGGAAGCAATTCCGGGTGGGGGTGAACCCGGCGGGGGCGGCGGTGAACGATACAGTTGTCGGAGTCTCAGGTAACGCGCGGCTCGTTTCACCCGAAGATTCGGACGCCGTGGAGGTCTACCGGCTCGCGCAGGCGGATTTACTCCCATCGATGGTCGTATTGGTCAAGACTTCGGGCCCCCCGGAAACTCTGGCGCCCTTCGCGGCCTCGGTAGCGAAATCAATCGATCCCAAACTCTTTCCCGAAGTGGAACTGATGAAAGACTCGTTTCACCGAAAGGTTCAGGAGGCGGGATACGCGGCGCTGGCCGTCGGCTTGCTTGGTTCTATAGCTCTCCTTCTCGCGTGCTTGGGCATCGTAGGGCTGGTAGCCTACGCGGTCTCGCAACGCACTAAGGAAATTGGCATCCGCATGGCTCTTGGCGCGAAGCCCTCCCATGTCTTATGGACCATACTGCGTCAATTCTCATACCCTGTGGCCATTGGATTATTGGTTGGAACAGCCGGAGCGGCCGCGTTATCCCGGATATTGCGCGAGGAACTCTACGGCATCAGCAATCTGGATCCAATCGCTTATCTGGCTGCTATTGGAGTATTCGTCGCCATGGCGGCCCTGGCTGCGCTATTGCCGGCCAGACGTTCCTTGCGCGTCGATCCGATGCTTGCGCTTCGCTACGACTGATATTTGTTCGGCGTCTGTTGAGGAGGGCATCGACGAGTCACTACGCTAGGATCACCTAGGGATGGCTTCCGAAAAAACTTACGCCGGGCCCAGTTTGCGGCGAGCGCTCGGTTTGTGGAGCGCGATATCGATCGTCGTTGGCACGGTGATCGGCAGCGGAGTCTTTCTGGTTCCTTCGACAATGATCCGGTATGTGGGATCGGTCAGAAATCTGTTTATCGTATGGATCGTGGCCGGATTGTTGAGCCTCTTCGGAGCGCTGACCTATGCGGAGCTTGCGGCCGCGCTTCCGGAAGCCGGCGGTGAATACGTCTATCTCAGCGCCGCCTATGGGCCGTTCTGGGGCTACTTGTACGGCTGGACTCAATTCTGGGTCGCCAAGAGCGGGTCCATTGCCACTCTCGCGGCGGGCTTCTACACGTATCTCACCGCGTTTTTCCCGGCGCTTGGAATTTCAGTCTACGTGATGCCGCTGCATATCGGCCCGGGCGGCAGCCTGCTCGAGATTCATTACGGCCAACTGGTGGCGATCGGGCTGATTCTGATACTTGCGGCGGTGAATTACGTGGGCGTGCAATCGGGCGGCAACCTTCAGATTTTTGTTACGGCAGTGAAAATGCTGCTGATAGCGGGGCTGGTGCTGGTCGGCATTTTCGCAGGCAAGGGAGACTTTTCGCATTTCGGAGAGCGGATCGCGAGCAAGAGCGGAATTGCAGGATTTTTTGCGGCGATGGTGAGCGCGTTGTGGGCCTACGATGGATGGAACAACGTGAGCATGGTGTCTTCGGAAATTCGCAACCCTCAGCGGAACTTGCCGCGCTCGCTGATTCTCGGAACGTCGGCGGTGATTTTGACCTATTTGCTGATCAACGTCTCGTATTTCCATGTTCTGAGTCCGATGCAAGTGGCGGCGAGCCACCGGGTAGCGGCAGATGCGATGTCGAGCTTGTACGGAAGCGCGGCGGGGGGGGCGGTGACGGTGGCGGTCTTGATCTCAATATTCGCCGCATTGAACGGGTCTATTCTTTCTGGATCCCGGGTACCCTATGCCATGGCGCGAGATGGGCTATTTTTCCGAACGGCAGCGGTGGTTCATCCAAAATACAGGACGCCGGGGCATGCAATGATCCTGCTTTGTCTTTGGTCGTGCGTAGTGATTTTGAGCGGATGGTACGACGATCTCTATAATTTCGTGATATTCGGAAGCTGGATTTTGTACTTAATGACCGCGCTTTCGGTGATCGTGCTGCGTAAAAAGCGGCCCAATCTAGTAAGGCCGTACCGGGTTCTCGGTTATCCTGTCGTTCCAGTACTATTTGTCTGTGTCGCGGCAGTACTACTCATCAGCACGCTTCAAACCAGGCCGCGCGAATCGCTAATGGGTATAGGACTCATGTGTTTAGGAGTTCCGTTCTATTTCTATTGGAAACATAAGAACGCTTAGAACTGAATGGAGAAAAGAAATTAGTTTGGGAATTACGGCATTAAATCAGATGGTACTACTAGGACTAACGCGCCGTTAAGCAATCCTACTTATCTTGAATCTTTCGACAAATACCCATAAACTTCGTCTAAATCACGCCGCACTAACAGATGCGTGACCGAAACCGGAGGAGACCAATTTGGACGTCGATAAAATGCTCGCGGAGTTACGGATGGAACGCGAGCAAATTGAAGAAGCGATTCTGACCCTAGAGCGTCTGGCCCGGGGCCGCGGGCGCCGGCGTGGACGACCGCCAGCCTGGCTGAAAGACGCCGCCGCCGCCGTGTCCATGGTCGAAAATGGTCAAGGGGAGATGCCGACTGGTCCGACCGAGCCGAGACGCCGCGGACGACCGCCGGGAAGTAAGACGAAGCACGCGCCGCAACCGGTCGAAGTCTGATCGCAGGCGAATTTAATACAGCAGATTTAATACAGCAGATAAGGCTTTCGTCTCTCCACGAACTGCGCCGCTTCGCGCTGCGCTTGCGACCAGATTGTGCTGGCATCCCGGCCCGATTCGAGTTCGCTGAGAGTTTCGCGATTTCCGATTAAGTAACGGCATTTTTCGAAATCCAGTTTTCCCGGATATAATTTTTGCAGCGCCGCCGCGAGCTCGATTCCAAATCGAGTGCTGTCAAACGCCTCCCGGTCGGTGATTACGAAACGAACTCCCTGAATCTCAGTACCTGCAAAATTGGACGAAGCGGGCCGAAACGTGGTCGGATAGACGCGGACACCGGGTATGAAACGCGAGTTCAAGTATGCGGCCAGATCCTCTCCTTGAATCCAATCGGCGCCCACTTGTTCAAACGGAGCGTCAGTGCCGCGACCGACTGAATAATTCGTATCGAATTCGAGCATAGCCACGCCCGGATAGAGGAGCGCGGCATTGAGGCTTCGCATATTGGGGGATGGATTCACCCAAACCAGGGTGGTTGCATCGAACCAATCGCCACGCTCCCAATTTTTCATTTTGACGACGTGAAGGTCGGCGCCCCAATGCTGCTCCGCGTTGGCCATGGCGGCCAATTCACCGAAAGTCATGCCGTGCCGCAGCGGAATGTCATAGCATCCTACGAAAGATTCGAGATCCTTGTCCATGACGGGACCCTCCACGTGCGTGCCGGTGATGGGGTTCGGGCGATCGAGAACAAAGAAAGGCTTCTTCGCCTTCGCGGCTTCTTCGAGAGCGTAGAGCATAGTGCAGGAGTAGGTGTAGAAGCGGGCGCCGACATCCTGGATATCGTAGACAATGGCATCGAGATCGCGCATCTGACCGGCGGCGAGGCGGCGCTGATTGGGCTTGTAGAGACTGACGATCGGCAGACCGGTACGGACGTCTTTGCCGTTTGCAACGTTTGAATCTCCAACGCCGTTCACGCCGTGCTCGGGAGAGAATAGCGTCACGATCTGTACGCCCGCGGCTAGCATGGCATCGACGTTGCGGCGACCTTGGCGATCCAAGCCGGTTTGATTGGTAATCAATCCGACGCGCTTGCCTTGCAATTCGCGGAAGGCATCCTGCTCGAGCACATCGAGGCCGGTCAGAGTTTGGACATCTCGGTCGATTACGCGGTGAACGCCGGCGCCGGTTATGGTTTCGCGATAACTGGTGAGCGATACGCTATCGGGAACGTCGATGCCGAAGGAGGCCGCGACAGCGGTGGCGAGCTTCGAGCGCAGGGAGGTTAGAGATTTGCCGCGTCTGGGATGGACGGCATTGGTCAGCAAAACGATAAAGGAATTCGTGGTGGGATCCATCCACATGGAAGTTCCGGTGAAGCCGGTGTGGCCGTAGGAGCCGATCGGATAGAGCTCACCGCGGTTGCTGGAGAAGGGCGAATCAATGTCCCAGCCGAGAGCGCGCAAGATAGGCTGGTCGGCGGGGCTGGCCGGCTCGGTGAATTTCCGGACGGTCATGGGGTTGAAGATGCGCACGCCCGCGCGCTGGCCCATGGCGAGCATCATTTCGGCGTATTTGGCCAAATCGTCGGCAGTGGTAAAGACGCCCGCGTTGCCCGCTATGCCGCCCATGTAGCGGGAGGTGGGATCGTGAACGACCCCGCGAAAGGGCTGGCCGGTATCAGGATCGATCTCAGTCGGGGCAATTCGCGGAAGCAGGGAAGGCGAGGGCAGGAAGCCGGTATCCCGCATGCCCAAAGGCTCAAAGATCCGGTCGTGGGCGAACTGGGCCAGAGTCTCGCCGCTGAGCCGCCGCACGATTTCACCCATCAGCACGAAATTGATATCGCTGTAGATGAAGCGCGCGCCGGGCGGAGCAATGGGTTGAATCGAGAGAGCTTTTTCAATTCCGGTTTGATAACCGCTCCAGCGGGGAACGAGAACCAGGTCGGGAGGCAGGCCGGAGAAGTGGGTCATCAGAAGACGGATGGTGATGTCACTCTTGCCGCCCTGAAATTCAGGTAAATATTTCGTGACGGGATCGTCGAGGCGGATCCTGCCCTGCTCAAACAGCTTCATCACGGAAGGTGTCGTGGCAATCACTTTGGTGAGCGAAGCGGCATCGAAGATGGTGTCGAGGGTCATCGGCTCGCGTCTGGGAATCAACGCTCGAGAGCCATAGGCTTGGCGATAGACCACCTGACCGTTATGCCCGACGACCAGCACCGCGCCGGGGATGAGGCCGGTTTGGACCGCATCGTTGAGGAGCGCATCGAGCGCCGGATATTGCGATTGGGGCGGACTCTGCGGCCGGCAGACGAGCGAAGCCGCCAGAAACAACGCGGGTAAGAGCCGTGTCATGACGAGAAATTAGATCAGCTTCTCGGCAATGCCATCGAGCACTTGGGCGAGCTCCACGTCCCGCTGGGTAATGCCGCCGGAATCGTGCGTGATGAGATCGACCGCAACGCGGTTATAAACGTTCGACCACTCCGGATGATGATTCATCTTCTCAATGAGCACGGCAGCGGTGGCCATGAAGCCGAAGGCATGGGCGAAATCGGGAAATTTATAGTCTCGATGCAGTTTTTCGTTCTGGATTTCCCATCCGGAGAGCTGCTGGAGAGCCGCATGGATCTGCCGCTCGTCCAGCCTTTGCCTGGTCATGGGGCCATTGTGTCAGAAAGGGCGGCTGGGCGTGGTTTGGAAGAGCTTGCCTGGGAAGTGCACACGTGTGCATAATAGGACAGGAAACTCCGCCGATATGGAAAGCGCTTTGCTGAAGACTGCCGCACCGGACACCGCTCCGATGAAAGATCTCGACGATTGGGACGATTTCATAGCGACTCGCTATCGTGAGGGGAAATCGGAGGAAGAATTTCGCAATTACAAGCAAGATGCGAATCCGACCGTAACGGAATTTTACCGCCAGAACCACGCTTTTCAGACGCTCGATTTCATCCTGGGAAAGAAAGCCGAGTACTGTCCGCTCGCGCGAGGCAAGAAGAGTATCTGGGAAATGGCGGATTACTTGAATACGCTGGTGGACGACAGCGATCCGGATACGGACCTGACGCAGATTGAACACCTGCTTCAGACTTCAGAGGCAATTCGGAGCGACGGCCATCCGCGCTGGTTTGTGCTGGCGGGTTTCGTTCACGATCTCGGAAAGGTGCTGTGCCTCTACGGAGAGCCGCAGTGGGCGGTAGTCGGCGACACGTTTCCGGCCGGCTGCGCGTACTCGGACGAGATCGTATTTCCCGAGTTCTTTGCGGCTAATCCGGACAGCAGAGTGCCCGAATATCAGACAAAATATGGGATTTACGAGCCGAACTGCGGTTTAGATAAGGTGCATCTTTCGTGGGGGCACGATGAATACATCTACACCGCGACGCGTAATTATCTTCCCGAGCCGGCGCAGTATATGCTGCGGTATCACTCCTTCTATCCGGCGCACAAGCATCGCGCGTACCGGCACCTCATGAACGCGCGCGATGAAGAGATGTTCGAATGGGTGCGCAAATTTAACCAATACGATCTTTATTCAAAGGGACGCGCGCGTCCCGATTGGAAAGAGGTCAAGCCATACTACGAAGGTTTGGTTGCTGAATTCTTTCCGGATCGAATCGACTGGTGATCGGCGGTTCTAGTCCGGAGGCTTGCCGGTTGAGCCTCGGACGATCAGTTTGCCCCGGATGATTGCGGTCTTTTCCGCCGCTTCCCCTTTCAATAATGCGAGCAGGAGCTGCATAGAGCGCTGCCCCATTTCCCGCCTAGGCTGGTGAACGGTGGTGAGCGGAGGGGTAAGCAGAGAGGCGAAAAACAGGTCGTCAAACCCGGCGACGGACAGATCGCGCGGGATGCGCAAATGGCGTTTTCCCGCTTCACAAAGCAGGCCGAGCGCGGACATGTCGTTGTAGCAGAAAACCGCGGTGGGCGGTTTAGGCAGCGAGAGCAGTTGGCGCGCGGCGTCCTTGCCTCCTCCGGGCTTGCCATCACCGCGCGCGACGAATTCGGCTCTTCGCCGCAGACCCGATTCCAGAAGGGCCTTGCGGTAGCCGGCAAAGCGCTCCGCGTCGGAATGAAGGCCGAACCGATCTCCCAGATAAGCGACGCGCTTGTGTCCCAGCTCGATCAAATGGCGGGTGGCCTGATAAGCACCGTCGATGTTGTCGATGGAGACCGAGTGCACGAACTCGCTGGGATGCTGATTGTTGAGGAGGACAATCGGGATCTTGAGCTCGGAGAGCAGCGGCATGTACAAAGCTCCAACCCGCGAAGAGGCTACCAGAATACCGTCGACGCGGCGCTCCTCAAAGGAGCGTACGCCGGCCACTTCGCGCGCCGGATCGGCTTGGGAGCCGGCGAGGATCACGGAATAGCCATGTTGGTTGGCAATCTCTTCGACGCCGCCGACGACTTCACCGTTAAACGGATCGGCAATGGAAGTAACCACGACTCCTATAGCGTGAGTCTTCCGGGTGACGAGGCTTCGCGCAACGGCGCTAACGGAGTAACCGGCGTTTTTTGCGATTTTCTGGATGCGCTGAGCGGTGGGGGCGGGAATGAGGGGGTTGTTGCTCAGCGCGCGCGAAACGGTGGAGTGCGAAACGCCCGCGAGACGGGCAATGTCCTTGATGGAAACCGCCATGCGCTTTCCGGAGGCCTTTCACTTGCTCAATTTCTTGAAATACTCCGCGACCGCGTCGCGATACTGCTCCGGCGAAGATTCCGGAGCGCCGGTCCGCGCGCCGGTGGCCTGTTGGCCGGCGCGCTTACTCAATTCGACTTCGAGCCGTTCGAGACTCGCTACAGCGTCTTGACCGATGGTGGCGTCGAGGACGCCTGGCGCAGCGCCGGTGAGATGCTGCAAATTCCAGAGAGCGCCGTCAATTGAGCCATGCAGCGCGCGATCGTGGGGATCGATTTGCGAGCGCAAGCCCGACAGCTCGCGGATGGTGTCGTTAACGCCGCGGCCTACGATAGCGGGGTTGCTGTCGCCGGGACTGGAAGCGCCGTTGGGCTGCGAGGCGCGCTGCCCGGTACTCTGTTCCGCGCGCTGCTCCAACTCTTCGCGAAGCGCGCGAACGTCCGAAAGCGCCCGGGCCGTCTTATCGCCGGAACCGGCCCGGTCCGGCTGGTCCCCTGATTTAAGCGCTTGCTGCACGTCGCTCAGTTGGCGGCTAAGCTGTTCGAGGGCGGCTGTAACGCTATCCTCGGTTTCCAGATTCCGGCCGCCATAGCCCTCGCGAAGCCATTCCGCATTCTTTTGCATCCGCAAAGCCAATTCTTTTTGCTCGGCGTCGGAGAGCGCTTTCCGCAACTTCGATGAGGCGTCCGGCTGGGCTCCAGCCATGCTTTGCTCCTGCTGCTGCATTTTCTTTTCGAGTTCTTCGACCTGGCGCGCGAGCTTCTCCTTTTCATTCGCCAGAGCCTTTTCCTGCGCAGTCGCCGGACGCGTGGGCTCGATCGGCTCCGGCCACAGCCGACGGCGATAGTAACCGAAACGAGGAGCGGTGGGATCGTCCATCTCCGGCATCTCGGTATCGCCGCCGAGCGTCGCGGAAGATTCACTGCCGGTGCGGCCGCGCAAGGCGCGATCGCCGTAGATCTGTTTCATGCGATTCGCTATCTCTCTTTGAGTTTGCGCCATTTCCTGCGCGCGCTGCGCCAAATCGGAGACGGAATTACCGGCTTGGCGATGCAGCGCATCCTCTAATAATTTCTGTGCTTCCGCAAGCTGGGAAGCGGCGCGTTCCCGGGCTGCCGGATCACGGTCGCCCACGGCCTTGCGCATTTCGTCCTCGGCGCGCTGCAAGGCGTTTGCGGTCTGGCGCATGGCCTCCATCATTTCCCGATTCTGGCGATCGGATGACGACGGGCGGCCGCCGTTTGCCGTTTGCCCGCGCCGGCTGGGCGATTGAGAAGACGACGAAGAAGAATCGTTTTGCTGAGACCCGGGTTGGCCGGCGGGCGAACTCTGCGCCAGCTGTTGCATCTGCTGGCGTAATTCTTCCGCTTGACGCCGTAACTGCTCCTCCTGCCAGCGCTGCTCGAATGGCTGCTGCTGCGCGTTTTGAGCGGCAAGCTCCTGCTGCCTTCCGGCAAGCATTTTGAGGCGCTCGAAAGCGTCGTCTATGGCCTTTTGTTGAGTGTTCGCCGAGGACTCCGCCGATTGGCCGGTTTCGTATTGGTTCTTGGTGGTATCGAGCTCGAGATCGAACATGCGCGAGAGATCGCGCTGCGCGCCGCCGCCCATTCCACCACCGTTGCTTCCGCCGAAAGCAACCTGAATATCGCGAAACTTCGCTTCAACCCGAAGAAGGGCCTGAAGCGCTTTCTGCTCGGGAGGAAGAGCGTTCTTCCAGTGAGCGGAGGTTAACTCACCCACCGCGTTAGCCATTTCCGACGAGGCCTGCCGCATCGTTTTCGAGAGTTCCTCGAAATCGGAGCTTGCGGAATCGAGCTCGCGGCTGGCCATGCGATCCGCCAACGTTTTTGCCTGATCGCCCAGCTTGGCTTCCAGGTCGGAAAGGAATCGCGCATCTTCCTGAATCGCAGCACGATCTTTGTGGTTGTCTCTGAGGTCATTCCAGGTGGCGGCAATAATCTGCTTCTGGCGGACCGAAATCTCTTCATCGCTATTGCCGGCCCCCATACCGCCAGACTGCTGAGACTGGGTAAATTTGAAATCGAATGGCTCGGCTTGGGCGAAAACGATATCGGTGTGCGAGGTGGCGCTTGCATCGCGCGCGGTGGCGTAAAAGCTGACCAGATCGCCGGGAACCACTTTGAAGTTTTCAAAGTAGAGCGTAGTGGCGGCCTGGGCTTGCTTGACGCCCCCTGCGTCCACTGTCTTCTTGAGGAGCGCCACGACCTGTTCCGGACCGCCGTTCACCGAATAGTGCAGCTCGAGAACTTTCACGCCGAAGTCGTCCGAGGCATCGACGGTGACGGGGAGTTCTTCAATGGGGCTGACATGGGGATCCCCCCCGGGGCGCAGAATTTTGACCGAGGGAAGCTCATCCTTCCGGGCTTCGATGAAGTAATCGCCGCTGATACGGATCGGGTCTCCATTATCAAGCGCGGCAACATGATAGGAGCCATCGTGTTGGATGGGAAGGCGAGCGGTCAGCCAATTTCCGCCGCCGTGGGCGAGTTGGAGTTTCGAGCCGTTTTCGAGGACCAGCAAACCATGAGCGAGGGGTTTATCCGTCAGGATCGAAATGTCCGCCTGGCTTCCTTCAACGGCCCGCACGTCGCCGCCGGGATCCTGAATCACGTCCTTCAATCCGAGACTGGGTGGGAAATGCAGGGCCACGCGAACGCGCTTGACGGCGGGAAGATCTTTTACGGCGAGCAGGTAATGGCGCGATCGCGCGCTATCGGCTTCGACGTAGTATTCGACCGGATCGGAAAGACCGGCAAACAGAAACCGATACGCATTCCCGTCGGGCTTGGGGGACATGGGGATGGCTTCCCATTTGAGAGCGCTGCCGTATTTCGCGTGGAGCGTCACTTTGCGGGCTGAAAATCCGATCAGCTGAGCGGTAATCGCCTGGTCTGAGGCGCGGCGGATAGTCTTGTTGCCGGGCTGAACGGCGATGTCGTATAGAGGCCGGCTCGCGGCGCTCGCGCTGCCGGTCCAGAGCAGGGAAGCGCCGTAGCCCCAATATCCAGGCCCAGCGGAGATGAGCCACAGCAGGATTGCGCCCGCGACAGCGGCGGAGCCAAAAAAACCGAACAGGAAGCGAGTTGGGGTGAACTGTTCGGGCTGATGCTCACGCGCTACGCGCAAGGCATCCTCGGCGACTAGTTCTGAGAATGGATTTGCCGGGTCGGGACGCTCGGCGATAGTGAGCAGACGCTCGCCGAAGTCCGGAATACGGTGCTCCGCGAGGCGGACAATGCGTCGCCGATTCAACTTCAACAGTGGGATAGCGAGCAAAAAAGACACGGCTGCCGCAAGCGAGAGAAATAGGAGGATGCGAAGGGGAAGAACGACGCGGCCGGCGAATTGCCAGCGATTGCCGATCCAGACCAACAGGGTGGTGAGCGCGAGAGCCAGGGAGGCGACAAGCGCGACTCCCCGGGATGCGGCGAATAATCGAAGACGCAGTTCCAGGCGTCGCAAATAAGCGTTGAGTTGTTCGAGCGCCGTCATGCCGTCTGCCTCTCCTCTTTCAAATATCGACTGGCAAAAACGGATTCCATTACCGCCGAGATCAGGACCAGAAGCATGGCATAGCGCCAGAGACTCGAAGGGCGAGTCTCGCGGTCCACGCTCCCGGGGCTCGGCTCGACGGCCGTATTCCCAGTATTGCGCCATAATGCCAGCGTTTCGGCATCCGCGGTGGTCAGATCGGATTCGCGCCGATCCGCGTGCACGGCCATGAGGAGCCGACGGCCATTGGCGCGCTGCACTTCATAAAAGCCGTTCCGGTCCAAATCGAAGGTAAGCGCCTGGGACGCATCGCGGAGCGATAGCTCATGCTTTCCGTCAGGGCCGATTACGTCCGCGGCGGCGCTTTGAGCGCGCGCGCGCCGCAAGACGACTGGAGTTCCGGCGGTGACACTCGACGGAGTTTCCTCGCCGCCGGCCAGGTAACGGCCGGTTTGCGCGACGAAGGGCAGGAAGGATGAATGCAAGGGGAAATCGCTGGTTTCGTTGTCGAGTGTCGAGGCAAAGATCAAGATGCGGCCCTCGCCCATGGATTCTTCCACAAGCAGCGGCGAGCCGTCGGCAAACTTGGCAATCACGCGAGCGCCCGGTTTCGGCGAAAGCCGGAGGGTCCCCGAGAATTGAACGTTATCGAATCGCCCCACGCCGAGCAGCGCCGGGTCTTGATTGTCTACAGATCCGACGCCTTGGGTTTCATATCCCGGTGCGATCCGGTCGGCCGAGAGCGGAACGCGGCCGACCGCGAGAGTGTCCGGTCCGAGCGTAATCAGCGCAGCGCCACCTCCGCTCACGTAAGCGCACAGTCCGCGAGCGGTGGGGGTATCGAGATCGCCAACGTCGTTTAATACAACAAAAGCGAATTTTGAGAAATCGAAGCTTGCAGCCTGCTCGACCGGCGCGATTTGAACGACAAGGCCGGTATCGGATGCCGAGTCTATAGCCGTCTTGTAATAGAACGCTTCGCGCGCGCGGCCGCCCGCATAGAGAAACAAAACCTTCCGCGGGTCGGAACGTTCTACCGAAAACGGGAAGGCATCGTCGTCCGGCAGATTATCGCGAGGGGCGATGCGGATTTCGCCTTTGTGCGCTCCATAAGGAACATCGAAGGATAGAAATTCCACTTGCGCTCGGCCGCTGGCGGGGACGCTCACATTTTTTGAAGCGATCACGCGATTATCGAGCACGAGCGAAACCTCGCGGGACGCGGCCGGGGTCTGCCAGCCGGCGATTGTGGCGGTGAGCCGGGTTTGCGATGGATTGTAGATGCGAGCGGGGACGGTGACCGTTTCAACTGCCCAGTTTGGCGCATTGCGATTGCCTATCACATGAAGCGTGAGCGCGGTACGAGGACCCAGTTGAAGATCCCGGAAATCCGGTGGCATGGAGGTCTTCTGCATGTCGCCGATGAGATGCGCTTCGAGGCGCGTGTTCGTGGTTTGATCCATCACGCGCAAAGCTCTCACGAATTCGCCGAAGGAGCTGGCGCGATCGTTGGGCTGAATGGAATCGATGGCGGCACTCAGTATGTTGCGGTCGTTTTCCGGCTGCGTGAGATTCTCGATGCGTGAATCGAGAGCGATGACCTGCGCCAACTGCCGGCCGGGCAGTGCATTGAGCACGCGGTGAGCTTGTGCTTTGGCGTCGCGCATGCGGTCGCCATAACGCATGCTGAACGAACGATCCACCGCGACGATGGTCAGCTTTCGGCGGGTTGCGGCAGCAGCGGCGCGATTGACGAAGGGATTGGCGAACGCCAGCGCCAGAAGAACGAGAAGCGCCATTCGCATCGAGAGCAGCAGCAAATAGCGCAATCGGCGGTGTTTGACAGAGCTTTGCACTCTGCGCTCAAAGAACATCAGGGAGCTGAATGGCCGCGGCGCGCGCTTATATTGGCGGAGAAGATGCAGCCAGAGAGGCAAGCCGATGGCGGCGATGCCGGCGAGAAACCATGGGGAGAAGAAACCCATTTGAATCGACCTGGGTAACAGCTAGGCGGGAAACATTAGGTAACGCCTGACGCCGGCTCGCTCGCCTCTTCCTCAAGT
>Ga0208220_1000167_pt1 | contig 26442 bp, 23 predicted proteins | sample NGESurdeep092012_9_FD_184484 | JGI IMG/M metagenome (GOLD analysis project Ga0208220, IMG submission 184484) | Arctic peat soil microbial communities from Barrow, Alaska - NGEE Surface sample F53-1 deep-092012 (SPAdes) | ecosystem: Environmental > Terrestrial > Soil > Wetlands > Peat ...
GCGCGGACGGCGCGTGGGCCGACCAGCGGGGGGTCAACCGGCTCGACACCGGCGCACCGTTCTACGACGTGTACGAAACCGCCGACGGGCGGCACATGGCCGTCGGCGCGCTCGAGGCGCAGTTCTACGCGGAGTTCATCCGGCTGCTGTTCGCGCCCGAGGGGGTGCCGGCCGATTTCCCCTCCCAGCACGACCGCCCGCGGTGGGAGGAGATGCGGTCGCGGTTCGCCGCGCGGTTCCTCGAGCGCTCCCAGGGCGAATGGTCCAAGGCATTCACGGGAACGGACGCGTGCGTTGCCCCGATCCTGAGCATGACCGAGGCCCCGTCCGACCCGCACCTGGCCGCGCGGGGCACATTCGTGACCACCGGCGGGGTGCTCCAGCCGGCCCCGGCGCCCCGGTTCGACTCCGCCGCAGGCGGCGCCCCGGTCAGCGCGCTCCCGGCCGGGGCGATCGCGCCGGTCGGCGCGCACACCCGGGCCGTGCTGACCGATCTCGGCTTCGCCGACGTCGAGGAGCTGCTGTCCGGCGGGGCGGTGTGGCAGGCGTAAGGGCTTCTTGCTGTTATCCGGTTGGAGTGGCTGTCAGCTACGCCACCGACAGGTCTGCTCACCGGTCAGCTACGCCATCGACATCGCCTATTGGGGTCGGTGGCGTAGGCGACAGGGTTTTATGGGGGCGCGGCCGCGGGATTCGCCGGGTGCGGGCGGCCACTGTGAACGGGACTGTTTTTGGGATGGGCGAAGCACGCGGCCGTTCGACAAAACGGAATTTGAATTTGATTCCGGTGTTTTTGCTCTTCGCTTTGTTATAGGAGTTCGAGGATGGTGGCGTTGGCCTGGCCGCCGCCCTCGCACATCGTCTGCAGGCCGTAGCGGAGTCCGTTGTCGACCATGTGGTGCAGCATCGTGGTCATGATGCGGGCGCCGCTGCCGCCCAGCGGGTGACCGAGGGCGATCGCGCCGCCGTTGGGGTTGAGCCTGGCCGGGTCGGCGCCGATCTCGGTCAGCCACGCGATCGGAACCGGCGAGAACGCCTCGTTGACCTCGAAGACGCCGATGTCGTCGACCGTGAGGCCGCTCTTCTTGAGCGCCTTCTGGGTCGCCGGGATCGGGGCGGTGAGCATGATCACCGGGTCGCTGGCGGCCAGCACGGCGGTGTGCACCCGGGCCAGCGGGGTCAGCCCGAGCTCCCTGGCCTTCTCGCTCGTCATCATCATCAGGGCGGCCGACCCGTCGCTGATCTGCGAGCTGTTGCCCGCGTGAATGGTGCCGTCGGGCTTCTTGAACGCGGGCTTGAGCGTGGCCATCGACTCGAGCGTGCCGCCGCGGCGCACCCCCTCGTCGGTGTCGATGACCGTGCCGTCCTCGAGCTTGACCGGGGTGATCTGGGCGGTGAAGCGGCCCTGGTCGATCGCGGCGGCCGCCTTGGCGTGCGAGGCGAGCGAGTACTCGTCGAGCTGGGTCCGGGTGAGCCCCCAGCGCTCGACCATCATCTCGGCGCCAACGCCCTGGTTCGGGAACACGTCATGAAAGACGGTGTGCAGGCCGGACCCGGATGGGTTAACGCCGGCCTGGGCACCGATCGAGGAGCCCATCGGAACCCGGCTCATCGACTCGACGCCGCCCGCCACCACCACGTCGTACTGCCCGCTGACGAGGCCGGCGGCCGCGAAGTGGACCGACTGCTGGCTGGACCCGCACTGCCGGTCGACGGTCACCCCGGGCACCGACTGCGGCCACCCCGCCGCGAGCACGGCGCTGCGGGCGATGTCGAAGGTCTGCTCGCCGACCTGGCTGACGCAGCCCCAGATGACGTCGTCCACGATCTCCGGGTTCACCCCGGCGCGATCGGCGAGGGCGTTGAGCACGTGCGCCGACAGGTCCACCGGATGGACGCCCGACAGCCCGCCGTTGCGCTTCCCGACCGGCGTCCGAACCGCCGCCACAATTACCGCGTCACTCATCTCGCAGCCCTCCCGATGATTTCGCTTACTCTCTTGAGTATCACGCCGGACGGCATTTGCCCATTTAGGCGGGGTCGTCCTGGCGCTGAGAGCAAGATGGACAGCGATGCGCGTGCAATCGCACGGGAGACAATGTTATCGTTGCGACGTCCCTCAAACGCGTAAGGTAGTCATGGCCCAATCCCTCCTAGCAGGCCAGTTCACCGGCCAGCGAAGGCCTGGCCTGCTGCCAATCGAGCCCAACAGCTTCATCGGCCGGGCTCAGGAAGCGCAGCGCCTGACGGCGCTGCTGCGTTCTGCCCGGCTGGTCACCGTGGTCGGTCCCGGCGGGGTCGGGAAGAGCCGGCTCGGCCTGCACGTCGCCTCGGCGGCGGTCTCGGCCGGGCGGTTCACCGACGGCATCTGGCTGGTCGAGCTGTCCGGCCTGCGCGACCCGGCGCTGCTCGTCAGCGCCATCGCGGTCGGCCTCGGCCTGCCAGAAAGGGACGCCGACCGGCAGCGCGCGGCCGTGCTCGAGCACGTGCGGGACCGGCGGATGCTGCTGATCCTCGACACCTGCGAGCACCTGGTCGACGCCTGCGCCGCCTTCACCGAGGCGGTGCTGCGGGCCGCCCCCGAGGTGACCGTGCTGGCGACCAGCAGGCAGCCGTTCGACGCGCCGGGAGAGCACGCCTTCCCGGTGGCCCCGCTACCGATCGAGGCCGACGCGGTCGAGCTGTTCGCCCAGCGCGCCGCCGCGGCGACGCCCGGATTCACCGTCACCGCCGACAACCGGGCGGACGTCGTGCGGCTGTGCCGGCGGCTCAACGGCATACCGCTCGCCATCGAGCTGGCCGCGGTCCGGTTGCGGGCGCTGCCGCTGGCCGAGCTGGCCGACCTGCTTGACTCCGGATTCGGCGTGCTCACCGTCACCCGCCGCGGAGGCGCCACCAGGCACCAGACGCTGCGGAGCGCGATCGAGTGGAGCCATGCGCTGTGCACGCCGCCCGAGCAGGCGCTGTGGCGGCGGCTGTCGGTCTTCGCCGGGCCGTTCGACCTGGCGGCGGCCGAGGAAGTCTGCGCGGACGCGGCGCTGCCCCGCGATGAGGTCGTGCACGCGCTCATCGGCCTGGTCGACAAGTCGGTAGTAATGCGCGACGACGAGACCGGCGGCGGGTCGGGCGCGGCGGGCGGCGCGAACCGGTACCGGCTGCTCGACACGCTGCGCGAGTTCGGCGGCGAGCAGTTGGCGGAGGCGGGCGAGCAGGCGCGGTTCCTGGACCGGCTGACCGACCGGTACCTGGCCATGGCGACCGAGTTTGACCAGCAGCTCCTGGCCGACGACCAGACGGGCAGGCTCCAGCGGCTGCGCTCGGAGCACGTGAGCATCAGGGCGGCGCTCGCGCACGCGCTCGACGACCGCGACGGCGATGGCGGCCGGGTCGCGGCTGACCAGGTCGAGCGGTGGCGGCGAGGGTGCTGGCTGGCCGTCCGGCTGCACGCCTACTGGCAGCTGTCCGGGCAGCTCGCCGAGGGCAAGCGCTGGCTCGACAAGGCGCTTCGGGTCTTCCCCGGGTGGTCGCCGGAACGAGCCTGGGCGCTCGGGGTCCGCGGCAGGCTGGCCACCTTCCAGGGCGACCCTGACAACGCGATCGCGGACATCAGCGAGTCGATCAGGCTGGCGGGCGAGCTCGGCGACGAGCAGGCCGCCGCCCTCGGCTACCTGTACCTGAACCTGGCGCTGACCTGCGCCGGGCAGCACCCGCAGGCCCTCGCCGCGGGCCACGTGGCGGCCGAGCGGCTGGCCGCCTGCGAGCATCGGGCCGGCCTCGTCTGCCTGCAGCCGCAGCTCGCGTACCTGCACCAGCTGGCCGGGGACGTCGACGCGGCCCTGGAGTGCTGCGAGCGCGGCCAGGCGATGCTGGGCGGCTTCGGGCGACCCGGCCAGGAGCGGTGGATCACCGCCTCGCTCAGCCTGATCTCCGGGTTCGCTCTGTTCCAGCGCCCCAATCGCGGGGCCGACTGCGCCGCCGCGATCGGCCGGGCGCTGCCGGCCCTGCGCGACCTCGGCGATGGATCCGGGATCGCGCACTGCCTTGAGGTACTCGGCTGGCTGGCCGCGCGGGAGTCGCGCTCCGAACGGGCCGCCTGGCTGCTCGGCGCGGCCGACGCGCTGTGGCTGCGCACCGGCGGCCGGCTCGGCAACGTCGCGATCATGGAGCAGTGCCACCAGCACGCGGCCAAGCGGGCCCGCGAGGGACTCGGCGGGCTGCATTACGAGAAGGCGCACGACCGGGGCGCCGCGCTCGACCTGGCCATGGTCCTCGCGTGGGCGGTCGACGAGGGCGACGCGGCGCCGTGGCCGGACGGCGCGGGCGCGCGCCGCGAGCACGCCTTCTCCGGCGGCGACCCGGTCGCGGGCGCGGGCGGGAACGCGGGCGCACTTGCCGACACCGGCGACGGTGGCGGGCCCGCCGCGGCGACTCCGGTCACGGCCCTGACCAGGCGCGAGCGGGAGATCGCGCTGCTGGTGGCGAGCGGGCTCTCTAACCGCGACATCGCCACCCGGCTGTTCATCTCCAAGCGGACCGTCGACGCGCACGTGGAGCACATCTTCGCCAAGCTGGAGATCTCCTCGCGGGTGAAGCTCACCATGTGGCTCCAGTCCCAGGCCCGGATCGGCGCTTAGCGGGCGCTGCGCGGGGACGCGCGGCACCTCACGGTGGCGCCCGGGGACGTGCGGTGGTTCCTATCGTTTTTGGTGCGTTTTGGTCGAATTTCTTGCTGTTATCCGGCCACGAGTGCGGGCGGGCAGTGATCTTGGAGCGAAAGACCGTTATACGCGTGCTTTTCTTCCGTCAGGAAAAAAGTCTCCAAGATCATTGAGGCGCGCTGGGGTCGAGGGTGGCGACGAGGTAGGTGACGCCGAAGGGGGCGTCGGAGTAGAGGATTCTGGCGCGCGGGCGGGCGGGGGTGAGGGCGGCGGCTAGGGCCTGCCAGGCGGGGCGGCCGGCGGCGAGCAGGTCGCGGGCTAGGTCCGGGTCGAGGGCGGCGAGGGCGGGCAGGTCACCGTCGCGGAGCGCCTGCTCGACCACCGTGTCGAACGGCTCGGCGCGCTCGTCCAGGTAGCCGGGGGCGGCGGCGGAGCGACGGGCGCTGCCGTCGCCGATGACCAGCAGCGCGGTCAGCGGGGCGTCGGCGGCCAGGTCACGGCCGAGGTCGCGGCAGGCGTCGGGGGAGGCCGACTCGGCGACCGACTGCAGGACGCGGGGGCCGCGGTAGCCGGCCGCGTCGAGGAGCTGCGCGCCGATCGCGAGGGAGAGCGGGAGCGGAGGCGCGGGCCGCAGCTGAGGCGCAGGCACGGGAGGCGCGTCGGCCCGGTGGGCGAGGGGGTCGGGCCTGGGGGCGTGCCTCGACAGGTCGGGGGCGTTCTCCGGCCGCCAGGTCGCGGTCGTGGTGGCCGGGCCGATCACGGTGACCGCGTCCGGGGCGGCGGCCAGCAGCCAGCCGACGGCGGCCTCGCACGCCTCGCGGAGCTCGGGCAGGACGTCGGCCTGGCCGGTGACGCCGAGCCCGAGCAGCGGCGGCGACGGGCAGAGGGCCGCGCGGACGATCACGCGGCCTTCTCCGTTACGGACCGGGCGTCGGATGGCGCCACGGTAGCGCGTGTGGCTACGGTGGCCACCCCGGTCACGCGAGGCCCCGGACCGTGCGGGCCGGGGGGCGGTCGCCCTTGACCGAGGCGACCATGTCCAGCGCCTGGCGGGTCTGCAGGACGTCGTGGGCACGGAAGATCCGCGCGCCGAGCCAGGCGCCCACCGCGGTCACCGCCAGCGTGCCCGCCAGCCGGTCGTCGACCCCGACGCCGAGGGTCTCCCCCACGAAGTCCTTGCGCGACGCCGACATCAGGACCGGCCAGCCGGTCGCGGTCAGCTCTCCCAGTCGCCGGGTGACCTCGAGGGAGTGCCAGGTGTTCTTGCCGAAGTCGTGAGCGGGGTCGATGACGATCCGGTCGGGCTCGACCCCGGCCGCCAGCGCCCGGCCGGCCAGCAGCAGCACCCGGTCGACCGCGTCCGCCGTCACGTCGCCGAAGGCCGCGCGGTGCGGCCGGGTGCGCGGCAGCGCCGCCCCGACGTGCGAGCAGACCAGGCCGGCGCCGAACTCCGCGGCGACGTCGGCGACCTTCGGGTCCCAGCCCGACCAGGTGTCGTTGAGCAGGTCGGCGCCGGCCTCGCAGGCCGCCTGGGCGGGCTCGTGCCGCCAGGTGTCAACGCTGATCACCAGGTCCGGGTAGGCCGCCCGGACCCGGTCGATGAACGGGACGATCCGGCGGATCTCCTCCGTCACCGTCACCTCGGGCCCGGGCTTGGCGGGCACGCCGCCGATGTCGAGCAGATCGGCTCCCTCGGCCACGATCGCGTGCACGCGCTCGAAGGCGGCGCCGGAGTCCCAGGTCAGCCCCGGCCGGTAGAACGAGTCGGGGGTTCGGTTGACGATCGCCATCACCAGCGCCCGCTCCGGCGGGAATTCCCGGCCGCCGAGCCGGAGCGGGCCCGGCCTGCGCCTCGGCCGGGGTTCGGTTTCCGCCTCGGCCACGTCGTCCATGATCATCGATCTTAGTCGGAGCGCGCGCGTGGCTTAGCGCTCCCGGCCGCCGGTCAGTCGGTCACCCGCCGGAACACCTGGACGCTGCGGGCGGTGACGTTGACCTTGGCCCCGGCCGTCCGCGCACGGCGGGCGGGCTCGCCGCCGGCGGTGTCGAACTCCCGCATCCAGCGCCTGCCCCAGTCCTTGCCAGGGAGCACGAACGTGACGTCGCCGTAGTGCCCGTTGAACAGCAGCAGGAAGCTGTCGTCGGTGACCCGTCGGCCGCGCGGGTCCGGGTCGGGCAGCGCGTCGCCGTTGAGGAAGACGGCGAGCGACTTGGCGAACCCGGCGTCCCAGTCGTCGTCGGTCATCTCCGCCCCGTCGGGCCGGAACCAGCTGATGTCGGAGAGCCCGCCCCGGCGGATCGGCTCGCCCTCGAAGAAGCGCCGCCGCCGGAAGACCGGGTGCCGGTGCCGGAAGTCGATCAGCTGGGCGCAGAAGTCCAGGAACTCGGTGTCAGCGCTCTCCCAGTCGAGCCAGGAGATCTCGTTGTCCTGGCAGTAGGCGTTGTTGTTGCCGCCCTGGGAGTGGCCGAGCTCGTCGCCGTGCCGCAGCATCGGCACGCCGGTGCTCAGCAGCATCGTCGTCATCAGCGCGCGGCGGCGGTTCACCCGCAGCCGCAGGACCTCGGGGTCGTCGGTCGGGCCCTCGACGCCGCTGTTCCACGACCGGTTGTCGTCGGTGCCGTCGCGGTTCTCCTCGCCGTTGGCCTGGTTGTGCTTGAAGTCGTAGGAGACCAGGTCGGTGAGGGTGAACCCGTCGTGCGCGGTGACGAAGTTGACGCTGGCGTAGGGGTGCCGGCCGGTCCGGCCGTAGAGGTCGGAGCTGCCGGTCAGCCGGTAGGCGAAGTCGGCCAGGGTCCGGTCGGCGCCGCACCAGTAGTCGCGCACCGTGTCCCGGTAGCGGCCGTTCCACTCCGACCACAAGGTCGGGAAGTTGCCGACCTGATAGCCGCCCTCGCCCAGGTCCCAGGGCTCGGCGATGAGCTTGACCTGGCTGACCACCGGGTCCACCTGGATCAGGTCGAAGAACGCCGACAGCCGGTCGACCTCGTGGAACTGGCGGGCGAGGCTGGCGGCGAGGTCGAAGCGGAAGCCGTCCACGTGCATCTCGCTCACCCAGTAGCGCAGCGAGTCGATGATCAGCTGGAGCACGTGCGGGTGACGCATGTTCAGCGTGTTGCCGGTGCCGGTGGTGTCGAAGTAGTAGCGCCCGCCGTCAGCCAGCCGGTAGTAGGCGGGGTTGTCGATGCCGCGAAAGGACAGCGTCGGCCCGAAGTGGTTCCCCTCGGCCGTGTGGTTGTAGACGACGTCGAGTATGACCTCGATCCCGGCCTGGTGCATGGTCTTGACCAGGTACTTGAACTCGGAGACGACCTGTTCCACGCCCCAGGCGGAGTAGTCGCTGTGCGGGGCGAAGAACGCGATCGAGTTGTACCCCCAGTAGTTGCTGAGGGACTGCTCGGTCAGGTAGTGGTCGTGCAGGAACTGGTGCACCGGCATCAGCTCGACCGCGGTGACGCCCAGCTTCTTCAGGTGGTCGATGACGGCCGGGTGCGCCATCCCGGCGTAGGTGCCGCGCAGGTCGGGCGGGACCTCCGGGTGGCGCATGGTCAGCCCCTTGACGTGGCACTCGTAGAGCACGGTCTCGTGCCAGGGGATGCGCAGCGGACGGTCGTCGCCCCACTCGAACCACGGGCTGCAGACCACCGCGCGCGGCACGAACGGGGCGCTGTCCTCGTCGTTGCGGGCCCGGTCGTCGCCGCCGAGGGGGTAGCCGTAGACGGCCGGATCCCATTTCATCTCACCGTCGAGCGCCCGCGCGTAGGGGTCGAGCAGCAGCTTGTTCTCGTTGCAGCGGACGCCGGCCTCGGGAAAGTGCGGCCCGTGCACCCGGTATCCGTAGCGCTGGCCGGGGCCGACGCCGGGCAGGAAGCAGTGCCACACATAGCCGTCGGCCTCGGTCACGTCCAGCCGCTTCTCGCTGCCGCCGGCGTCGTCGAACAGGCAGAGCTCGACGCGGTCGGCGACCTCGGAGAAGAGCGCGAAGTTGGTGCCGACGCCGTCGTAGGTGGCGCCAAGAGGGAACGGCTGTCCCGGCCACTTTTCGGGTTCCATGCGCTTCATCTGCCCCACCCTCATGGCTTAGCACATTTAGCGAACATCCGCTTTAGTGACGTTCGCCAAGCGTTTGGACCGCCAGGGAAAGGGCAGGTCAAGCTTTCCCCAAGCGTTTGGACGGCGAAGGAAAGGGCAGGTCAACGGCATGTTCGAGGCTGAGAACATCCGGGACTGGCGGGAGCACGACGTCGTCGACCCGGACGGCAAGAAGATCGGGCAGCTTGAGTCGGTCTACGTCGACACCGGCACCGACGAGCCCGCCTTCGGCTCGGTCAGGATCGGGATGGTCGGCCGCCATCGGCTGACCTTCGTGCCGCTCGACCGGGCGGTCGTGCTGCCCGGCCAGTTGAAGGTCGCCTATTCGAAGTCGCAGGTCAAGGGGGCGCCGACGATCGGCACGGACGGCGAGCTGCCCGCGACGGACGAGCCCGAGCTGTTCAAGCACTACGGGCTTGAGTACCAGCCCGGTGTCAGCGGGGAGCGCCGGCTGGCCCGGCGGTTATCGGTACAGGGGGGATCTTATGGTGCTGTTTCTGCTGCTCGTCCTGGCGGCTGTCGCGCTGGGGATCCTTGGCGCGGTGATCAAGGGGCTGCTGTTCCTGCTGTTCATCGGCATCGTGGTCTTCATCGTGGCCTTCGTCGTGCTTGGCGCGTCGATGCGTCGCCGACGGCCGGTCCGCTAGGCGCCGCCGCTCCGGTCAGGGCGGTCGCGGCCGAAGCGAGCCGCTCGAGCGCCCGGGCGCTCTCCGAGCCCGGCTCGGCGTGGTACAGCACCAGCAGCTGGCCGCCGGAGCCGCCGATCGGGAGCTTCTCCCGCCAGAGCTCGAGCGGGCCGGCCTGCGGGTGGTTCATGGTCACGGCGCCGCCCGCCAGGTTCCTGACGTCGTGCCGCGCCCACAGCCTCCTGAACGGCTCGCTGGCGAGCGAGAGCTCCCCCACCAGCTGGGCGATGCGGGGGTCGTCGGCGTCGGGGCCGATCGAGGCGCGGAAGCTGGCGATCATGCCGCCGATGGCCTTGCGCCAGTCGGGGTACAGGTCGCGCTCGGCCGGGTCGAGGAACATCGAGCGGAGCCGGTTCTCCCCCGGCTGCATGGACGGCGAAAGCGCGGTCGCGCGGGGGTTGGCGGCGAGCACGTCGAACATCCGGCTCTCCACGAACGCGGGCAGGTTGACGACCGCAATCAGCTGCCGGATGGCGGCGGGCACCGTCCATTACCTACGCCTTAACCAGCGGGCGGAGGCAGGCGCGGCCCATTGCGATGTAGTCGGCTAGCGGGTGTCGCAGGCGGGGGCGGGCGGGGACGGCTCGAGCAGCAGTGCGAGCGCCGGGCACGAGGCGACCGTGCGGCGGGCTAGTGATTCTAGGCCGGGCGGGACCGGGCCGGGGGCGAGGATCGGGTAGCCCCACGGATCGAGGCGGATCAGCTCGGGAAGCAGTTCGGCGCACACGCCGTGCGCCTCGCACAGAATGGGGTTCACCCGCAGCCGCTTGCTCATCAGCGCGCCTCCCCGGCCCGGGCCGGCGCCGGCCGGGACGGCACCGCGAACACCGGATGGCCGCGCGCGGCGAGGCACGGTCCCCGCTTGTGGGCGCGGACATCATCGGCGAAGACCCGCAGCGCGCTGGCCACCAGTCGCGCCACGCCGTCGGGCAGGTGGCAGGCCCCGCGCCCCTCGACGAGTCCGAACAGGTCGCGCAGCCAGCGCAGCGCGCGATCGTGCCCGTTCCTGCCGGCGCCTCCCGTGCCGAAGGCCACCTGTTCGAGCGCGTCGGCGATGGCCGGCAGGCCGTTCAGGCACGGCCCGCACTGCCCGGCGCTCTGCCCCGCCAGGTAGCGGACCACCCGCGCGGTCTCGGCCAGCCCGCAGCCGGCGGCCGGCAGGACGAGGAAGATGCCCGCGCCGAACGCCGCCCCGGCCGCGCGCAGCGCGTCCGGGGCGGCGGGGGTGCCGAGCGCGGCCCCGCCCGGCAGCCAGCTGCCGAAGTAGCCCCCGGCCAGCACCGCCTGCACGCCGCCGATCTCGCCGCCGCCGCCCGCCAGCTCAAGCACGTCCCGTACGGGCGTGCCCAACGCGATCTCGTAGACCCCTGGGTGCCGCGCCGCGCCGGAGACCGTGACCAGCGCCGACCCCGGCGCGGACGCGGTCCCGGCCGAGCGGAACCAGTCCGCGCCGTGCCGGCTGACCAGCGCCAGGTTGGCTAGCGTCTCCACGTTGCTCACCAGCGTCGGCCGGCCGCGCACGCCGCGCTCGAACGGCCGCTGCGCGCTGAACCCAGGCAGCGCGGGGCCGCCGTTGATGTACCTGACCAGGGAAGTCTCAGCGCTGGACACGTACCCTTCCGGCACCAGGGCCAGCTCGACGGGCACCGGGTCGTACCCGTCGCGCTCGGCGATGGCGGCGGCGAGCGCTTCCGCCTGCGCCTGCCGCCTGACGCACAGGTACGCCGACCGGGCCGAGGTCGCCTCCGCCGCGAGCGCGATCCCGTCAAGCACCAGGTGCGGCGCCCGGGCCAGCAGCGCGGCGTCCTTCGCGCTGGCCGGCTCGGACTCCATGCCGTTGGCGATCACCACCGCCCCGCGCAGGCCCGCCCGCTCGCGCACCGAGCGCAGCTTCTTGCCCGCAGGAAAGGCCGCCCCGCCGCGCCCGGTCAGCCCGGACCGCTCCACCTCGCCGATCAGCGCCACGCCGCGAAGCCCGGGCACGCCGTGCTGCTTCTCGTGGGCGCGCAGGCCGCCCACCGGCACCGGCGGCAGGACTCTCGGCAGCCCGGTGCTCCCGGCGGGCGCCAAGGCCCGCGTTGCCGCCTCGTCCCCTGTCAGATCCGCCATCTCACCTGGCACGGATGAACCCTTCAACTCGATTACGCTCCTTCGTTCCCCGCCGTTGCCCGCTCACGGCCCGCGCCGCGCATTACCCGGCCGCCTGTTGCGCCGTGACGGTGCCGGTTACCGCCGTGCTCGTCTGGCTGGTCAGGTCGATGGCGAGCGATAGCCGCTGGCCCGCCCCGGAGACCGTCGCCTGTATCACCGACCCCTCGAGCACGACCACGTGCCCGGCGTACCGGGCCGGAGCGGATGCGGGGCCGAGCGTGACGCTGCTCGCGCTCATCTCGACGCCGCCCTGCTCGGCCGGCCCGCTGATCAAGATTTTCAGCCGAACCGCGCTCCCGTCCGCCAGCGCGAGAGTAACGGTGCGGTCCCCGCTGGCCGGCCCAGGCGCGAACGCGACGGTCCCCGCGAGCTGCGCCTTGAAAGGAGGAGCGGGAAAAACAGACGATCCCGAACGGACCCCGCTTACTCCGGTCCCGCCCGCTGAACCGGCGCTAGCGGTGGCGCCGTTCCCCGCCGAGCGCGCGAGCAGCGCGGCCGGCGTGCCGGACCGCCGCGCCCAGCCGGGAGCGAGCGGCCCCACCCAGGCCCAGCCCGCCGTGGCCAGCACGACGGCGACGCCCGCGGTGGCGCACGCTATCCGCAGGCCGGCGTGCGCGGGCCAGCCGACAGCCAGCCGCCATACCCCCGCCGCCACGACCGCAAGGGCGCACACGGCGGTGATCGCGAGCACCCAGCGGGTCGCGCCGTCGGTGCCGGTGCCGAGCCCGTGCACCAGGGCGACCGGCCAGCAGGCGTAGCCGGCCCAGTGCACCGCGCGCCACACGCGCGGCCTGATTCGCGTCCGCAGCAGGCTGGTGACCAGGACCGCGAGCAGCAAGTCGAAGGCGACCACGCCGAGGCCGAGCCAGATCCGCCGGTACCCCGAGGTGAACGGGACCACCACGGAGACCGCGCTGATCGAGGCGAAGGGGTCGGTGATCGTGGTGAGCACGTGCAGCGCGGTGAACGTGATCGTTAGCAGGGAGAGGTTGCGGTGCAGGGAGACCGTGACGAACCGGGGCCAGGCCGGGCTGGCGAACCGGACCGAGGTCACAATGCCGAGCACGACGGTGCCGGTGAGCAGCACCAGCGCGATGAGCCCGGTGGCGCGGGTGGCGAACCAGAGCGGGCTGGTGGCGGTCGCGACGGCCGCGGTTGGCATCACGGCCGCCGTCTCAGGAGCCGCCGCTGGTGGTGGTAGCGGCTCCAGAGGAGGACGAGATCCCCGACGAGGAGGACGTGCCGCCGGAGGTGCCCGTGGATGACGAGCCAGCGGACGAGGATGAGCCGCCAACCGTCAGATGCGGCAGCACCGGCGTGAAGTGCGCAAACTTGGCGCCGATGACGGTCGCGACCGCCGCCGACAGCAGGCCGACCCGCCAGGTGATCTTCCTGATCCGGCGGAGGCCGTCATCCCGGGCCAGCGCCGCCTTGGAATACTCGGTTCGTGTCACAGGCATCAGGATCGCCGGTGAGTCTATGCGGAGGCAGTGACGCGCCTCTGCGCAACGTAAGAATCGCGATCGCGCCGCGGCACCGCGCTGTCGTGGTGCCGGCCACGACGCCCGCCCGCGTTTGGGTAACGCGCGCCGAGCGAGTCGCCGTGGTGCCAGCCCGCAGCCAGGCATGGCCTCAGCGGCTGCCTGGTAGCGGGCGGGCGGACATGGTGATGAAGTCTCGGGCATAGGCCGGGTCGAAGAACGTGGCCGGGCCGCGGGAAGTGTCGATGAGCCTGGTGCCGTTGGTCGGCGCGGCCAGGCCGTCCGGAGTCGCGGGCTTGAAGGCGGCGAACACCGGCCAGGACGGGTTGATGTCCAGCTGCATCCCGCGGACCGCTCCCGCCCGCACGAGGAGATCGGCGACCTGGAGCGGGTCGAGCAGCGGGCCGACCACGTAGACCAGGGCGCCGTCCGCGGTGACGCCAAGGCCGGACCGCCACTGATAGTCCAAGCCGTGCTGCCGGGCCCCGCAGGGGCAGGTGCCGCCCCACACCCGCCAGGTGCGCGTGGACGCGCGCGCACTGGGCCTGCCGTTGACGACCAGCGGAAACAGGTTCTGCCTGACGGCCACGACGGACGGCGTCATGGTGACGTCGCTGCCCCACGCGCCGACCGTGATCGACCCATTGGCGTAGATCACGAGCGAGGCGGCCCCGCGCACCAGCGGGTCGATCATCCGGCCCTCGGTGTAGTAGCCGCCGTGCGCGTCTTTCATCTTGAAACCGCCGTTGAACGCCGCGACCAGGGAGCTGGCCGCCGTCCGCGCTACCGGCGCGGTGTACTTGTACGGGCCGCCGCCCGGAGACACCGACCCCGAGTACAGCCGCGCCGACAGCAGGCTCGTATCCATCCAGGCGACCCCGGCCCGCCCAGTGCCGCCGGGCGGGACGAGCAACGTCTCGTAGACCGCCGGCTTTCCGCCGACGAGCCGTCCGGCCGACTGCCACACTCCCTCGCCGGCGTATGCCGGCGCTCCGGGGAATGGCTGCAACGTCACCGGCCGCGGATGCGACGGCTTCCCGTCACTGCCGGTGGCGGTACCGGTGCCACTGCTGCCGGTGCGCGAAGCCACGCCGCCAGCGGCGGTGCCCGATGGGGCGGCGGACGCCGGGTGCGCCTGAGGCTGCTTCGGTGTAGTGAACGTACTGCAGGCTGCCAGCGCGGTCACGCCCGACAGCAGCACAATGAGCGGCAGAGACCTGCCATTGCGGTTATTTCTCCAGGCCACGGCTTCACAGTAGGACGCCAGGCGCTGGCTGGGGTATTCGAAGCATCTGAAAATGCTCTGGGCGGGTACCAAATCCGGCCGGACTACCTTGCAGAAGAGGCGTCAGTCGCCTTCTGGCGTCACCATGGCGCCCTGGCGACCCGTCCTGCTGACGGGAGCCGGGCGGGGCGGGCGGGCGCGTAGCAGACTCTTTTCAGAGGAAATTGAGACACTGACCTGAACGGGTGCGGAGCGTCCCCGGGTATCGTCCAAGCGTGTCATACCAAGGCCAGTACGGGGACCGGGGGAATTGGCCGGATTCCCGGGGCGCCCACGAGCGGCCAGCGCAGCCACCCCAGGCCCCCCAGCGGCTCCGGCCGCCAGGGCCGGCTCAGCGCGCCCGCCGGTTCGGCGGGGCCGAAGGCAACGAGCGGCTGACCGCGATGATCGGGGCGGTGCTGCTGGTCCTTCTAGCCGTCGAGGGCTTCACGATCTTGCGGATCGGCCGCCTGCTCACCCTGCACTTCTTCCTCGGCATGCTGCTGCTCGGCCCGGTCACCCTCAAGGCCGGGTCGGTGATCTACCGTTTCGCGCGCTACTACACCGGGAGCGAACCGTACCGGCGCAAGGGGCCGCCCGCGCCGCTGCTGCGCTTGCTCGGCCCGGTCATCATCCTGTTGACCGCGGCCGTCTTCGGCTCCGGCGTGATGCTCGCCATCGCCGGCCCTGGCCAGGGCCCGTGGCTCCTGCTGCACAGGGCGTCGTTCATCTTGTGGTTTTGCGCGATGACCATCCACGTGCTCGCCTACGTATCGCGCCTGCCCAGGCTGCTCGGCGCCGAGGCACGCGGCGTCGCCCTTCCGGCGGGCGGCGCCGGCGGGCACGCGGGCGCCGGGCGGCACGCCCGGCGGGCGATGGAAGTCCTCGGAGGGCGCGGCGCCCGGCTGGCCCTGCTGATCGCCTCGCTGCTCGTCGGCCTGGTGATCGCCCTGCTCACCGTGCACCTCGAAGGCCACTGGCGCCCGACCGGCATCCCTTTCGGTATCCACCGCTGACCCGCTCCCGGCATCAGCTCGCATACTTCAGCGGCGCCAGGGTGACCGGCCGGTGGCGTCGCCGTCAGCCCGGGCGAATAGGAGCGGGCCGCGCCGCGCCGGCCGACTGCGGCCTGGTTCACGGCGGCCATGCCGTCGCTCGCCGGCGCCGCCGTGGTATCGCTTCATCGTCTTCTGTGGCTGGGCGGACGTCGGCGTGCGGTCCCGAGGCGGCGGCGGAGGAGCAGGGCGCCGGCTACGGCTGTGCAGCCCAGCGCCGCCGCGGCCAGCCATGCAGCCGTGGCGGCAGATCCGCGCGGCCGGGCGTTCGCGGCCCTTGCCGTGCCAGCACCTGGCGCGGTGCGTCCCGGTGTTCTCGGTACTCCCGGCGAGGGCGTCGTGGACGCGGGCGTGCCCGCGGCTTTCGCCGGGACGGCGGCCGCAGGCGGCGCGCTGAACGTGGCGGTCTCGAGCTCGGCCCCGCCGTGGCCGGCCACCACGACCGCGGTGAGCAGGCCGCCCGGGCTGCGGGCGAGGGCCAGTTCCTCGCCAATCTCGAAGAAGCCGGGACCGGGCGGTGCGGGCGTAAGCGCCGTCAGCCCGGCTGGGCTGACGGCCGGACCGTGGCTGGTCATGGTGACGCCGGCCCAGTCGTACCCCAGGCGGTCACCGGAGCGGGTGTGGACGGCGCACAGCAGCCGCACATCGCCCGGTGACAGCAGTCCGAGCGCGGGAAGCAGCAGGTCGGCGCCGGCTGGCGGGCTCAGGGTCGTCTGCTGCCACCGGCCGCCCGGCGGGCCGGCAGCCAGCTTGATCACGCTCCTGCCCGATACCCAGAAGGGCGCGGCGACCAGCAGCTTCCCGCCGGGGAGCACGGTGATGTCCCCGGCAGGGAAGTCGTAGAAGCTGGCACCCGGCAGCACCAGCGGCGGTCCGTCTCCGGTCAGCGCCGTTTCCGGCTGCCCCGGGCGTCCGTCGGCACCGAGGACCGAGACGAGGACCGCCTGGTCGCCGGCCGCCGTCGTCTCGGTCCAGGAGACCGCTGCCTGCCCGCCCGGCAGCGGCGCGAGCCGCACGCCGAACGCGGAGTGGCCGCCGTCGGCGGGCAACGCGACCGGGTCACTGAAGGTGCGGCCCGCGTCGTGAGAGACGGCGACCTCGATCCGGTCGCCGGTGCCGACGTCTTGGCAGGCGTCCGCGTCCGGTCCCTGGGACCACGCCACCCACACCATGCCGTGCTGCCCGGCCGCGACCATCGGCCGGTCATCGAAGCTGCCCGTCCCACGCTGATCGCTGACGAGCCTGGCGGTGCCGAGCGCGCCCTTGGAGCCCACGCTCGCGATCGCGACGGAACCGTTCGCAATGCACTGCTCGCCCGGTGGCGCCGCGCCCGCGACCACCAGCAGCGGCCCGCCTGGCGCGGCGGCCGCCGCCGGGTCGTAACTGGAGCCGAACCCGGCCGGCAGGACGGACCCGGCCCGCCGCCACGTCGCGGCGCCCGCCCCCTTGGTCCAGACCGCCGCTTGCGCCCCCGCGGCGCCGAAGATGGTCGCCGTGACCGCGGTGGCGGCGGCGTCCTGCGCCGCAGCCGGCTCGCCGAGGCTGCGCGCGGGCCCGGGCGCGACCTTCTCCACTGCCGGTACGGCCGGTCCGCCTGCCTGCCCGGATATCCCGGGCGGATGAGCGGTGGCGCCCGTGCTCGCCGCCAGGCTCACGGCAGCCGCCAGCGCGCCGATTGCCCGCCAGGGCATGCGGCCCGCCCTTCGGTACCCGAGCGTTTCGATCCGCCACCATAACCCGGCCGCGTTCCTCCCTGGTGCCACCCGGGTCGCATTCAGAGGAACTTCACGACATCTGCGAAAAACGGGCGGATGCAGAAGTTGCCCATGCCAGTTTGAGAGGAGCTCCAGAGACTATCCGCGTAACTTGCAGGAAACCTGAACGGGGAGTGTGTTTTGTCTCTAGCGCGGATTTGGGACAGGCGCGTTGCCGACTGGCATACGCATGTCACCTCGACGAGCGGGTTCGACACGGTGCGCGACCGGCTGCTCGCCATCGCGGACCCCGGGCCCGCCGATGCCTGCATCGACCTTGGCGCGGGCACCGGGTTCGTGGCGCTCGCGCTTGCCGGGCTGGCGGGTTCCGTGCTCGCGGTCGATATCTCGCCCGTCATGGCGGACTCCCTGGCCGCGCGCGCCGCGCAGGCCGGATTGGGCAACGTCAAGACCGAGGTCGCGGACCTGCGGACCTTCCGGCTGCCAGCCGAAAGCGTCGACCTGGTGGTGTCCAGTTACGCGCTGCACCACCTCAGGGACAAGGACAAGCGAGCGCTGGCCGCCGAGGCGGCGCGGTGGCTACGTCCCGGGGGCCGTATCGTGGTCGCCGACATGATGTTCGGCCGCGGCGCGACCCGGCGCGACCGGGAGATACTCCGCGAAAAGGCGACGGCGTTCGCCCTCAAAGGGCCCGCCGGGTGGTGGCGGATCGCCAAGAACCTTGCCCGTTACGGACTGGGCGTAGGTTACGAGCACCCGGCCGCACCGCAGTTCTGGCAGCAGGCGCTGCGCGATGCCGGCTTCACCGACGTGCGCTTCGAGTCGATCGTCGCGGAAGCCGGCATCGTGACCGGCACACGCCCCAGGTAATCCCAGCCTGCAGGATTCCGCGAAAGAGGAAGAGGCGCCACCGTCCGTTCGGGAAAGTCTTCTTTTTCTCTCGTAACCAAACACGGTGCCTGTTTGAGCGCGTCGCGACCGTTGTTACGCGGTGCCGGCCGCGGCGACTGGAAACCGTTGCGTCCGCCGCTTGCTCCCGTCGGGGTTGATAACGAGCGCCTCGTAGCCGTCGAGTCCGTCGATCAGCGCGAGACCCTGCTCTCCGGCCACCGCCAGGGCGGTGGCCAGCGCGTCCGCGAGACCGAGGTCGGGTCCGGTCACGCTGGCCGAGGCGGCGCGTGCGGCCGGCCGCCCCGAGCGCGGGTCGATGAGATGCGCGCCCCGCTCGTAGGTTCCCGAAGTGGCGATCGCCCCGGTCAGCTCGATGATCTCAGCCAGGCGAAGCGGCGCGAAAGGGTCGGCGATGCCGATCCTGAAGGGCGTGCCGTTTCCAAGGCCGCCGCTGCTGGCGATGTCGCCGGCGGCGTTGACCAGGACACCGCAGATGCTGCTGGAGCGGAACGCGGCGAGCGCGTTCTGCGCCGCCCAGCCTTTGACGTAGCCGGACGGGTCGAAACCGCCGGGTACGGCCCACGGGTCGAACGACCCGCCGGACAGGTCGCGGGCCACCGCGCACAGGTCAAGGATCTCGGCCACCTCAGCGGGTGCCTGGGCGCGGCTGAGCTCTCCGCGGCGCAGCCGGCTGACAGGGCTGTCGGGCTTCCAGGTGCTGAAGATCTCATCGGCCCGGTGCAAGATGGCTACCGCGTCGGCGAGCCGCGCGCTGATCTCCTGGCCCGCCCGTCCGGCACCGTCCGCGGCGGCACCGTCCGTGGTAGCCGGGCCCGCCGTCGCGTAGACGTCGATGACCACGATCGTGCCCATCACCTCCTCCAGGTGGTGGACGAGGTGCACGGACGACCCGGTAACGGCGCTGGCGCCCTGCGTCATCCCACGCCCAGCTGCTGCAGTGCCGCCTGGAGCGACTGCTTGAACCCGGCGCTGGTGTAGCTCGCCCCGGACACGCCCTGGATGTTCGCGCTCTGCGCCGCCAGGGCCTGCTGTTCGAGCTGCGGGATGGAGTTCTGGTCGATGGACTGCGAGCGGGGGTTCCCGCCGTCGTCGAGCGAGCCGATCCCGACCTTGGTGACCTTGGTCCCGGATACCGTGACGGAAACCGACAGCACGCCCCAGCTGTAGTTGACCTGGGGCCCGGTGGCCGTCCTTATACTGCTCGGCGTTCCCGGCGAGCTTGCCTTGGGCGTGGCCCCCGACGCGGACTTCGACGCGGCGGCCTTGGGCTTGGCCTTGGACGCGCCCGCCGTCCCCGCGCCGCCCCGCGGCGGGGCCGACGCCGCGGGGCGGGTCGTGGCCGCGCCCGCCGCGGGGATTGTCACGACGCTGATGGCCGACGGCCGACTGTGGAACGCAAGCACCCCGATGAGGCCCACCACGGTCGCCGTGATCACGATCGGTGCCCGCCTCACCGCGCCAGGCCTTCGCTGCTGCGCATCTGCCGTCCGCCCCTTCCAGGCATCAGAAACCGAACGTCTCTGCGTGGATTTGCTCCGCGTCCGTCCCGAGCTGCTGCGCGGCGTCCGCGATCTCGGCGGTGAACCCGCCGGGCCCGCAGATGTACACGTCACGGTACGCGATATCGGGCACGAGCGACCGAAGCACCCGGGCGTTGAGCCGGACCTTGTGCCGTGACCCGACGATCTCCTGCAGACGGCCATGACGCTGCCGGACCAGGGCGGCCACCTCGTCCCGGTGAACCAGGTCCGCAGGGGTCGACGCGCGGACCACGACCACCGTGTCCACCCCGGCCGGCAGGTCCTCGAGCAGTGCGCGCACCGGGGTAATGCCGACCCCGGCGGCGAACAGCGCGACCCCTTCGCGAAGGCGCGCGTGATCGGTGAACGTGCCATAGGGGCCTTCGATGGCCACCCGGGTGCCCGGGCGCAGGCTGGCCGCCGCCCGGCTCTGATCGCCGAGCCCCTTGATGGTGACCCGGATGTACGGCGGCCGCGGCAGGGCGGACAGCGAGTACGGGTGCCCCTGCCACCACATCCCCTTGGTGAGGAAATGCCAGTGGAAGAACTGGCCGCCGGACACCGCCAGCCGGTCGAGGTGCCGCCCCTGGCAGACCACCGAGACGACCCCGGGCGCCTCCTGGCGGACCTCGACCACCCGGAGCTGATGCCGCAGGCTCCGCCAGGCCGGCTGGGCGACCCGGTACACGAGCACCAACCCCGCGGTGACCGCCCAGACCACGATCCACAGCGCCCGCACCAGCGGGTGGCCGATGAAAGAGACGCCGGTGAAAATCTGGTGCGCGAACGCCATCGCAAGCCCCAGATACAGGTACAGGTGAATGACCCACCATGTTTCGTACCTGAGACGGCGCCGAACGTGCCGGTAGGAGCTCACCCCGGCCATGATCAGCAGGCCGAAGCCGACCGCCGCGGCCAGCATGTCCCGGTAGGACGTCACCAGCACCCACAGCTCGCGCAGCGCCCCGGTGCTCGACGCCTGCGCGTAGCCGAGCGTGATCAATACCACGTGGGCAGTGATGAGGCCGATCGCCCACGGGGCGAGCTGCCGGTGCCAGCGGACCAATCGATCCTGGCCGACCGAGCTCTCCAGCCACGGCAGCCTGGCGATCAGCACCACCATGATCAGCATGAGGTAGGTCCCGGCAAAGCCCGCGAGCCGGCCGGCCGCAGAAAACAGCCCGCCGGGCGCGGCGAGCGAGCCCCGGGACTCGCCAAGGATGACCGCGGCGAGGACGGCGCCGAAGCCGAGCCCGGCCAGTGCCGCGCACGCGTCCACGATCGCGGGACGGGGCGCCGGCGCCGCGGGCGGCGGATTACCCCATGTCCGCGTTCTCGGACGGGGTGTCAAATGACCAGACTCGTAGACCTGCCCGCCGCTTGTCACGGCTACAGTCTGCCCAGTGAAGCTAGCAGCACCCTCTGAGCAGCCCAAGTATCACCTCTCAACGACCCGTCACGCGGTTTAGTGGAGGGCATGAGTAACGATGACGAGACGCCCTCGGATGCCCAGGTCCGCGCGGCTGCCGAGGGGCGGCCAACGCACCCCCAGGAGCCGCACGCTGGCGGCACCGCCGGGCGGCTGAACTGGCTGCGCGCCGCCGTGCTGGGAGCCAACGACGGAATCGTATCGGTGGCCGGCATCGTCATCGGGGTAGCGGGCGCCACATCGTCCCGCGGTCCCATCTTCACCGCCGGGCTGGCCGGGCTGGTCGCCGGGGCCGTGTCGATGGCCCTGGGCGAATACGTGTCGGTCTCCAGCCAGCGCGACAGCCAGCGCGCAGAGATAGCCCAGGAAAAGCGCGAACTCGCCGCCACCCCCGAGGCCGAACTGACCGAGCTGACCGCCCTCTACGAAGCCAAGGGCCTGTCCGCGGCCACCGCACGCACCGTCGCCGCCGAGCTCACCGCCCACGGCGCCCTGGCCGCCCACCTCGACGCCGAACTGCACATCGATCCAAAAGACATCCCCAGCCCCGTCCAGGCCGCCGCCGCATCAGCGCTGTCGTTCACCTCCGGCGCCCTGCTGCCCCTGCTGGCCATCCTGCTGCCCCCGACCGCGGCGCGGGTCCCGGTTACGTTCGCCGCCGTCCTAATGGCACTCGGTCTGGCGGGCGCCCTCAGCGCCCGCCTAGGCGGCAGCAACATCCTTCGCGCTGTGCTGCGGGTCGTCATCGGCGGCGCGCTCGGCCTCGCCTTCACCTACGGCATCGGGCACCTATTCGGCACCGCCATCGGCTGACGCCAACCGGGCGCCCGGTGCAAGCCGCAGGAACTACCAGCGGCCCCGGGGCCCGTAACCTCCTTCATGCCTTGCTGAGAGAAGCCACCGGCCGAGTCGTCGCTGGCCACCAGCCACCAATTCGGGCGATAGTGTTCGTCACGCATTCTTCACGTTGGCCTGGTAAAGCTGTTGGGCGAAACTAGCCGAACTACTACCAGGAGGTCGATCGAGTGGCTGGACAACCGTTCACCCGCCGGGCTGCCCGCATCCGGGCGGGTTGTCGCGAGAGCGGCCCGCGGCGCAGGGTGGAGCACCGCCGGGGTGGCGCGGGACCACCAGCCGGACGCGACAGTTATGTTCGGCGGGCGAGTGACCTGCTCTCCGCCGCCAGTGCGGGGGCATCGGGCGTTCTCACTGGCCTCCCCGGGCAGCGCTGCGGCCGTGCGGTCGGGGCCCCCTGTCAGGATGAGTGCGATCTGACCCCTGCCAACTCCGGCTCTCCCCGTGACGGCCATTCCCGCCGGCCCGCGCGATTACGTTCGATGACTGTGCGGATCTTGATCGCCGAGGATGACGATGGGCTCGGCGCGGTGCTGGTTCGCGGCCTCCGCGAGCAGGGCTACGTCGTGGACCTGGTGCCCGACGGCGAAACTGCGGCCTCGTACCTGAGGTCTTATCAGTACGCGGTGGCAGTCATCGACTGGCGGATGCCTAAGCTGTCTGGGCCGGACCTCGTGACCCGGTTGCGCCAGGCCGGATCGGCCGTGCCGGTGCTCATGCTCACCGCGCGGGACACGCCGGCCGACCGGATCGCCGGCCTGGACGCGGGAGCGGATGATTACTTGGTCAAGCCGTTCGACTTCGGTGAGCTGCTGGCCCGGCTGCGAGCCCTGCAGCGCCGCCCGGCGGGTGCCCGGCCGCCGCTGCTGGTTGTCGGTGAGCTGTCATTCGACCCTGCATCGCGTGAGGTCCGGTGCGGCGGCCGGCAGCCTGTCCTGACCGGGACTGAGCTCGGCATCCTGGAAATCCTGCTGCGGCGCTCGCCTGGCGTGGCCGACCGGCGCATGATCTCCCAGCACGTCTGGGATGACGAGGCCGACGCATTCGGCTCCAACACGATCAACGTCCATCTGGCCCGGCTGCGGTCCAAGCTAGCCGGCGGCGGTGTCCGCATCGAGACCGTCCGTAGCGTCGGCTACCGCATCGTGGCGGCGTGAGGAGCGGGTACGCGGCCAGAGTGGCCGCCGTGACCACGGCGGCCCTAGGGGCCTGGCGATCAGAGCTGACAGCGTAGGCCAACTTCCGCCAGCCAATTCCTTTACTCCGCGTAGAGGCCGACGCAGAACAGGGCCAGCCACGCTACCTCGCAGCACAGCATGACCACGTCCCGCGTGATCAGGTCTTCCACCGGGCGGACCGTGCGGCGAGCGCTGAGCACGCCGAACCGGACCACCGCGACGGCCAGCGGCAGCGCGGACGCCAGGTGCCACGGCCGGGCGGCGCTGTTCTCGCCGAGCGCCCACATCAGGTACGTCGCCAGCATGCCGACCCCGATGGCCTCCTGCGCGATGCGCAGCATGCCCGGCCGGTACCAGCGCATCGCCGGGCGGTGCTTGACGGCGTCCGCGCCCAGGCTGGTCAGCTCGGTGTAGCGCTTGGCCACCGTCACGCCGAGCGCGCCGAGGCTGCACACCAGCAGGAACCAGACCGACGGCTTCACGTGCGTCGCGGCCGCCCCGCCAAGCACCCGGAGCACGAAGCCGGACGCCACGATCAGCATCTCGACGAACGGGACGTGCTTGAGCTTGAACGAGTAGAGGAACGACGAGCACAGGTACGCCGACGTCGTGGCGACGAGCAGCGGCTCGCGGATCACCACGCCCGCGCCGACCGCGAACAGCGCCGCGAGCACCGCGAGCACGACCGCGTGGTGCTCTGGCAGCGCGCCAGAGGCGATCGGCCGGTTCCGCTTCACCGGGTGCCGTCGGTCTCGCTCGACGTCGGCGACGTCGTTGACGAAGTAGACCGCGGCCGACGCGCAGCCGAAGGCGAACATGGCGAGCAGCGCGTAGCCGAGGCCGTCATCGCGGCCAAGCGATGCCCCCGCCAACGGCGCGGCGAACACCAGCAGGTTCTTCGGCCACTGCCGCGGCCGCGTCGCCATGATGGAGGCCCGCAGCCACCGCGCGGGCGAGACGCGGAGGGCCGCGGCGACCCCTGGGGAGGACACCGCGGCCTGTGGCCCCGTGTCCTCCCCAGGGGCCGCCGTCCTATTGATTGTCACCGCGCGTAGACCGCGGTGAAGTCGCGGGTGGACGGGGTGTAGTACGAGTACGGGCTCGGCTGCTGCGTCGGCAGCAGCGGCACCGGCGTCGGGTCGCCCGGCTTGCCCTTGGCCTGGTAGTAGTCGAACTTCATCCAGGCCGGGTTGATGTCCATCTGCATGCCCTCGACCGCCCCGGCCCGCTGGAGCAGCTCGCCCAGGTCCTGCGCGTTGAGCGCCGGGCCGTAGACGTAGACGACCCGGCCGTCCTTGGTGATGCCGATCCCGGACCGCCAGACGTAGTAACCGCCGCCGAGCGTCGCGCCCCAGTTGCTCATCACGTTCGAGTTGGCATCGGCCGCCACCTTGCCGTGGTCCACGAGCAGCTTGAGGTTCTGCCTGACGCCGGCGATCGACGAGTTCATTGTGAAGTCCCTGCCCCACTCGCCGATCTTGATCTCGCCGCTCTTGTAGTAGACGACCGACGCGGTGCCGTTCACCAGCGAGCCGTGGTGAATGCCGTTGAGGTAGAAGCCGCCACCCGCCGCGTCCAGCTTGAACCCGTCGTTGAAAGTGGCGAGCAGGCCTGTGCGCTGACCGGTTGGGATGTAGTTGGGCACCCCCCAGTTGGCGGGTCCCGGGTCTTCCGTGCCCGGTCGCAGCGAGAACTTGGCCAGCCGCTGGTCGATCGACGCGATGCCGTTGACCTCGGACGTGAACGTGGCGTCCCGCAGGAACGTCGTCAGGATCGCCGGCTCGCCGTTGACCTTTTCCGCCACGCGCCACTGGCCTTCGCCCGCGATCGACGAGCCCGCGAGGGACTTCAGCGTGGCCGGGATGTCGGGCACGAAAGCCTTCTTGCCGTTGCCCTTCACCGGCTTGCTCGGGCTGACCGCCTCGCCGCTGGGCACGGCGAGCGAGAACGGCGGCTTGCCGCCCTTCGGCGGCGGGTTGTACGACAGCCACTCGCCGAACGTCACCACCGGGCCGAGGTAGTGGTCCCTGGCCCATTCCGCGAGGTTCGCCGACACACCCTGGCCATTGTTCCTGAACGCTGCCTGACCAGCGGAGAACATGACAAAGACGAAGAAGAGCGCGATCACCGCGCTGAGGATGCGGACGGTACGACGGCGGAAGAACCGGCGAGTCCGGCGAAACCGGACCTTCCCCGGCGGCGGGGCGTCCAGTGACGGCTCCCCACGCAATGCCGGGCCACCAGGCCCCCGCCCCGGCAGCCGGTAGCCCTGGTCGTCGAACCGCTGCGGGTCCTCGTACCGGCGCATGTTTCCTTGCCCGCGCCCGTCCTGGAGGCCGCGGGGACCGCCGTCGTAGCCGCCGTAGCCATCGCGGCCGCGCGGATCACCATTTCCCGGGTAAGTGGCGCCGCGGCCCTGGTAGTCGACCGTCCGCGTGGGCTGGTTGTCATAGCCCTGGCCGCCGTAGGGCTGCTGCTGGCCGTAACCCGCGGGCCTGCTGCGGCCGGGTCCTCCGTACTGGCCGTACTGGCGCTGCTGCTGATCCTGGCCGGGAGCGCCGTTGCCGTTGCGCTGAGCGCCCTGGTCCCCGTGGGCCTGTCCGTCATCGGGCTCGTTAGGCCACTCAGGGCCTAGTCCGCCACGGGGCACCCGTCGTGACATCCTGTATACCTCCCGCGTAGCTCAGTCCCGCAAGGAAGCCAGCTGCCTCGGTTTGAAGGAATCGTTACGAGCCTATATCCACACTTCGGCCCAGTTCCCTGCAGCTTCCGGCGATGCATGCGGGAGCGCGGTCGCCCGCGCCAGGTGTGAGAGTATGCGGCTAGTCTTTCGATCCCTGCTCATCTTGCTCTGCATATCCTCTGATCCTCTGATTTCCCTCATAGCCAGCTTCCTCATCACGGCGTCCATCCGGCCGGTGAACAGCGCGCCGTCCAGGTGGTCGGTATAATGCTGCAGGCAGCGGGCGAGCACCTCCGTCCCGACGACCTGGACCGGGTCAGCGCGGTCGGTGAAGCCCCTGGCCACCGTGTTCAGCCGCCGTTTCACGTCGTAGCAGATGCCGGGAAGGACAGGCTCCCCTCCTCACCGTCCTGCTCTTCCTCGTCGGGCACTCAAGGACCGGGTTGACGAGGCAGCCGCCCAACGGCACCCGGCTCACCGGCACCTAGCGCGGCCCGGAGACGAACCCCGATGGTTGGCTCTGCGAGACCGCGCCGCAGACCCTGCGGTCTTGCAGGCTGGCTGAGCGCTATGTGGACCTGCGAAAACGGACGTCACCGACAAGCGAACCGCGCTAGGCGGTCCCGGCGGCAGACCCCGGTCCGCTGAGGCTCGTCGCGGTCCCGGCCAGCCGCTCGAGCGCCCGGGCGCTCTTCGAGCCCGGCTCGGCGTGGTACAGCACCAGCAGCTGGCCGCCGGAGTCGCCGATCGGGAGCTTCTCCCGCC